>Ga0307513_10011524_pt1 | contig 10980 bp, 7 predicted proteins | sample 15_EM_MG_FD_202174 | JGI IMG/M metagenome (GOLD analysis project Ga0307513, IMG submission 202174) | Populus trichocarpa ectomycorrhiza microbial communities from riparian zone in the Pacific Northwest, United States - 15_EM | ecosystem: Host-associated > Plants > Roots > Unclassified | place... | reverse complement strand
ATAGGCTTTCGTAGGCCGATTGAATTCGGCCTATATGGGCCTAGGCTGTCTTCCGGAGCGGCCTGCCTTAGCCCGGCCTACGGCCTATAGGCCGGCCTACCATCGGCCTGGCCCGTTGGGAACACTGCCTATTGTAGGTAAGGTATGATTGATATAAGCTAAACCTGCCTTAAGAATCATTGCGCTATCGTAGACTATTTCTCCACTATCTACAAAACCCCGTATATATAACTTCTCTATGACTTAGGGAATTCTATCGTTTAGGGAAAGGGTGGGGGAGGGAGGAAACGAAGGGGAGAAAAAATAGGACAGGATAAAAAAGACGGAGGTAATGGTTCAGAATCAGAGGAAAATTAAGCAGGATAGGGTCAAACTGCGAGCCACAAACAGGACCTTCTGACGATAATAAAACTATTTCACCCAACGGACGAGAGCTTACATTACTCAGGGAACAGAAATTCGTATCTCCACAAGGTTGAGTTCGAAGCTGGGTTTTGGGTGGGTGTGATAACAATCACGATATGCGTTCTCATACATGGGGATCTCTTCTGCTGCAAAGGATGTCGGAGAAGAGCTTGGATAGGCAACTTGCTCAGAAAAGGGGGGAGCGGCGGTAATTCCTACGGGGTGGTGTTTCCACAGCCTTAGGGGGTGACACGGGTTGCGGCTTCGTGGGGCTGTAGCAGTTCAATGACTCGCTGATAACCACGCGTAGATGCATGCATGAATGGTGTTTGGCCACTGTTATCAGCCTTGTTGGGATTGATCTCTTCTCGTTGGAGTAATATTTTCACCACTCCCGCATGTCCTTGACGAGCAGCGTACGAGAGCGGCGTTTGGCCAGTATTATTTGGATTATCTGGGTTAACTCCTTCCCGCGCGAGTAGTATTTTCACTACTCCCTCACTTCCACCGTGGGCAGCACATGAGAGGGGCGTGTCGCCATCATTATCTAGACTCTCGGGATTAACCTCTTGTCTCCTGAGAAGTATCTTCACTACACCCTCGTGTCCCTCCTCAGCAGCAAGGGAGAGTGGCGTACTGCCGTGATTGTCAGGCTTGTCGGGATTGACCTCGTCTCGCGCAAGCAGTATTTGTACGACAGCCTCATGTCCACCCCAAGCAGCCTCCTGCAGTGGTGTTCGGCCATCACTATCCGGCTTCTCGGGGCCAACATCGTCCCGCTCGAGCAGGGCCTTCACCACTCCTTCGCAGGGTTCCGAATAGTCCGACCGGTCAAGTCTTAGAGGCGGGACCGGGCTGGCCAGTCCTGGTGATGGGGATGACTGGACCAGACTAATTTGGGTGGTCCGGTCTGGTTTGAACTGGTCCCAGACCAGTCTTTATAAAAAGATCGCATGAGTCTGAATGGCACCAAGGCCAACACTCGCTAAGAATAGAAGTATAGCTATACTAGGATCTTAAAGTCGCTTGTCACGCTATGAATCAACAGCTCCTCAATACAAGTTGATAGAATATCCTGGGGAGGATGATATGCGGTGGAAATACGATTACCTGATGGATAAGTCGCATCCAATACCAGTATTGTGGCATATGGTCATGTAATATCACTCACTTAGTAAACTAAAAATGGTTCGATACTCAAGAACCTATTTTCGCCACCCCTAATCCAAGCGAGGCACTATCTCCACCATATAATTCATGGAAACAATAAGTTTAATTAAGAAAAGCTTTATTTGAACGTAATATATAGTGATAAAAATAGCATATTGTATTGCTTGGCAGGCCTGGTCAGACCAGTCTTGGTCAAGTCGGTTTCCATAATCCTGACTGTCCAGTCGGTCTAATTTCCACCATTGGACTAGACTTGACTTTCGACCTGACTAGCTAGTCCAGTCCAGTCTTCCGCCGACCATTCGGAACCCTGCTCCTTCGTACCCACCCAGGGCGGCAAGCGTGAGCGGTGTGTTGCCGTAATTATTTGGCTTCTCGGGGGTAATATCGTCCCGCTCGAGTAGGGCCTTCACCACTCCTTCATGTCCCTCCTCAGCAGCAAGCGACAGTGGTGTGTAGCCGTAATTATCTGGCTTATCGGGGTTAACATCGTCCCGCTCGAGTAGGGCCTTCGCAACTCCTTTATGACTACACCGAGCAGCGTTCAGGAGCGGTGTGTTGCCGTGATTATCTGCCTTGTCGGGGTTGATGTCGGCTTGTCGAAGTAGTATTTTTACCGCTCCCTCGTGTCCACGCTTAGCAGCCCATGCAAGGGGAGTGTTCCCCCAAAAGTCTCCTTCGTTTATATCATAGCTTTCCATCTCTATCAAAGCAGATACTACCTCCACAATTCCGAAGAACGATGCGCAGTGTAGTCCACTGAATCGGAAATTCATACCTTGCCTCATGTGATCCATATACCCTGCCTGGGCTAGAAACGATCTGGCAGATATGTGGGCATCATAATACTGAAACAATTCGAGTGCAAGTGAACTTGCATGGTCCGAGAGGCCCCTTTTCGCATGGGCTCCCCAGTATCGAGAACAATACCTCAGGAAGGATGTGCCAGGGGCGTAAGGAAAGGGATAAGCGGAAAGGGCCTTGACCTGTCGGGAATTTAGATAGGTTAAGCAGATCTCTGCCATTGCCGAGTGAGGTCTAATGAAAATATCGGGACGAGCGGAGAGATACTCTTTTAGAGTAAAATGGATAAGTCTCACAGTTGATTTCTCCTTGTCCACAGTAATTAAACCTTGGCAACAGCTCATTAATGTCGAGGTCGAAGGGACGTTCTCGGCATTGAAATCGGTGGAGCCTAACTCGACTGCCATGGCATGGCAGAGTTCATCTGCCCTTAACGGCCGTTCCGCATGACTGATCCACATCAACGCTCCCATCCCCAGTCTGCATTTATCACCATCCTGTGCCTTTATCCGTCCAATCGTCGCATCATAAGCATCTCCCAACCCCCACCCCTCTGCTATTTTGCTAAGCAGTTCTCGTCTCCGATATATTGTTGATTCTTTCAAGATTGAGTCGATATTAAGGGAAACGAGTAGAAACCTAATTTTATCTATTAGCTAATAACATGGAATGGGGTTCTCAGCGCCATAGACGCCAATTACGCACATTTCTGATATACCTCCCATAATCTTCTCTAGAATGTCCGCCTCTAGACTCTCGTCCATGGCATCCGGTGTTTCGTCCTCACTCATTCTAGCACGAAAGTAGCTGAGGATATCGTCTCTGGTTGGGCCCACAGAAATACTTGTCACTCGGCGGCCGAGACGCTTTTCAATCTCAGCCCGAATATGAGGCCTTCCGGTCACGAACATTCGAGTGCCTGGTGACTTCTCAAGGATTTGTTCTACTGAATCAAAAAGCCTGAATCGCTGCGCAGCCGTGCATTCGTCTAAGGCATCAATGCACATATATGTGCGCTGCCCAGCTGTGACGAGTTGCAGCATCTTCACAATATCAACGAGCTGCGGTCTGCGCCCACTGACGGCCTCTTTCTGCTCTCGCAATGCCCGCAGTATTTCCTCGGAGATCCTTCTTGTTCCACTGATCATCTGCTTTAGCAAGGAGCCTAGCATGTTTGTCGCAGACTGCTCCTTTCGCGCCGCAAAGTCGAAGTAAAAGCACGTAACGGGCCCGTCCCGCCCCCCGGTTTGATCGCACAGCCCGTCCACTACCAGCGAACTACAATTTCCTTTTGTTAGCACGGATTCTCCTCTCTCTCCGAAGAATAATCCTTGTTACCTGATAAATGTTTTGCCGGCCCCTGGATGTCCGTAGCAAAATAGAACTCCTTTATCAGCCTCACCTTCCCCCTCCCCTTCCCCACCCAACCCGCCCCATCTTCTGAACTCCTCCGTTTGTATGAGCCATTCTCCGACATCCTTGACACGACGCTCCTGAATGTCCCAATGCCGTAAGCCCGGATCCAGGGGCGATAACCAGGTCAGGAGCTGAGACCGATCATCAGCAATACTAAGGTAGTTCTGCACAGTAAGAGAGTTCGTAGTATTGAAGCAGTTGGAATTATCCTTGATGGTATATCGAGACATCTTCGACGGGTTATTGCTTGTTCCGTTGAAGAGCTGGAGTTGCTGGGTATGGCTTGTTGACGATATTCCTGACGGTCGGAGGAGGCGGGGCCCAGTTAAGAGGGGGTGCACCGGGGGTTGGGGCAAGTCTGGCGAAGTCACTCCGATTGGCTCTTGGCCAATCAGCCAATCATGGGGCTGAGTATGGCGTGTTTCACTGTGCCAAGAGTTCGCCACAGTTTTTTCCGCCCCGAAAAACGAGCCAAGATTGGGGGCCCGTTTACCTATCCCATCAGTTGTTAAGACATTCTGGTTCTGTTTAAAATCTGGAACACTAGCCAATTTGAGTAACCGTGTTAGGAAAAACTATGTTGTTAGAGATGGGTGTAGGGCTCAGAATACCGCAAAATCTGCACTCGTCAGTATGGCCGTGATGGAAACAAGAGGTTCCGCGTAGATTTACTCCTAGTTGCCTCAATAAGTTAGTGTTCCAGATGTTAAACAGGACCAGAATGTCTTAACAAGTTATGGGATAGAGGTCCGTCTAACAGCCTGCAACGATGCCGACCGTTAAGGGGGACTTGACAGTGGGGAAGAGTGCGGCAAAGTAGATAGCGTTTACCCAGAGTAGGAAACATAACTTTTTGACGGTCTAGCTACAAGAATCTAGGACCGTGGAAAATTTGTCAAACACTTTCGCGCCGTTTATCAGATAACGCTTGAGACGCCACCATCTAGTGCAACTACTATTAGAAATTTAATTTTTAGAAAGAGAGAGACAGTTGAAGGTATGTAAAGAAAACGGAATTATTGTACGTTTAGCCGTTTAGCTAATATACTGTCTAGTATATCACTGAAAGCCCATTTACCCAACTGACTTTCTTTGACGGTCGGCACTGCCTCTGGTTGCTAGGCGGCCGTCTAGAGGTAAACGGGCCCTGGGTGTCCCTATGGTCACACACCGAATTTTTTGCCAGTGATAGGATTTAACTAGGATAAATTTATGGAATCAATGCCAGTGCGAAACAAAATTCGCCGTATCATATTCGGCGACTCGAGTATGCAATGGTTTTATCTAATCGCGGGATAGTTGACTCAAGTCCTGAGTAAACTCGCACAACCACCATTCCCAATAACACCACAATACTTATAATGTAACTTGCATTGTTTGATAACTGTACAGTGAAAACTCTTAAAATTCGCTATCTCCAAATACCCCTGTCTGTCACTGAACCAGCCCAAAGTAGGTTTAGCTGGGCAAGCTGACACAATTGCGACAGCAAGTTCGTGAAATCCAACCCAACATTTGACACAAGCTACATCATGCAGGGAAGGCACGAATGCTTCTAAAGGAATTTTTCCGCTGAATTCCGAAAGTAGCTAGCAAACGGAGCCAACGGGGATAGAGAATTTTAAGAATTTTTACGGTACTATCCGATCACTTCCAGTCGAGGCGTTCTTTGGGTGGGAAATAGGAACTTCCGAAGAAAGCAAATTCACTTCACTTTTCTTCACGATTCCACAGCCAAGGTCAAGTGAGATAAAAATCAAAGAAAAAGAAGATGGAAATTCTATGAGAAAGGGGGGAAGGGGGATGGTTGCGGATGGATGATGATTGACAATGCTGTCTCCTCCGCTTGCCCTCCTTAAATACCCCTTTCCCCATGTAGCTAAGCTTACAAAACAACGGTACCAAACATTCACGATAGTTTCTGTGGTTCAGCGTATTTTTCTCCATGGTCATCCACGTGACCGACAGTACTTTACCATGAAAAATGCGCGAAGCTACAAGAGGGAGGAAACATGATTCATGGGTAGCCTATATTCTCAGCAGTTTTAAACAATAACCACCATAGCCGTGATTGTCATTGTAGTCTCCATTCCGATTATCATAATTGTTGAATTTTGTACAGGATGGTGGTTGCAATGTTTAGCGAGGAACTAACCCTTCCATGAGTACAGTACAGAACCGGCAGGTCCTAGCGCATCGCTCGTGTCCACTACGATGCTATCCTACATTTCTAGCCACGCACAAAAACTCATAGGTAGAGGTTGTAGAACCAACCCCAGGAGATCTATCTATAAACAGCGACGGCGTCGGTGGCCTACCCTATAAAACAATCTTTTAGTAGAAACCGCAAACGCAAGAGGTAGGGGTACCATCGCAGGCTACCAGTTAAGGTATCTCAAGCTTTCCAAGTTAATATCACAGATTTTCCCCACTACATAAGTTACCTGGCTACTATATACCTCGCCACTGAGGTCATAAGTGTTGCTATGAGTTCTGGATAGGAGAAGCACGCTGTTGATAGATGAGGAACGACAAAGAAGTCAAGGAGGAAACGTGTATATATTGATTGGAGGAGTGCCTTACTTATCCGTATATCTATGGCGGAGCAGAGGGTTTACATACAGAGAACTTCACCACACATCTTCGTTGGCGGGAATCCTTCCGGAGACAATATCGCTCTCCAACACGCACTGTGTTCCGACCCACTCCCCGCTCCACGATCATTTCCGGCCATGTCTGGGGATCCTTATGCTAGTATACAAACCAGGTATACTCGTCCCTCCTCCGTGATAATGACTGACAAAGGAACTAGTAACTAACAACTAAGAAAAATAGGAAAGGTACGAAGACACAATATGAGTGAGCGCAGAGCGATCGCCTGTGATTTCCAACAATAAGTGGGGATCACGGCATTTCCTATCGGAGCTGAGACCCCGGGGAAGTTAACACTCGCCTTAGTCTGCTCCAAGCGAACAATGGTGATTTCTTCAGTAAAAGGTTCCCAATGGCCTTCACGAGTGACAAACGAATTCTCTAATAACCATCCGACATCCCACCCTATGGCACCTACCTCACACTAATACCGGCATTGTTCTCAAGTTTCGCGTGATGAATTAGTTTGCCTCAAAGGGGTTTTGAGCATTCGGTTACTTATGGCCTGTTTACCTATAAACGACCGTCTGGCAGCCCGAGACGGTGCCGACCGTTAAGAGAGACTTGACGGTGGGAGGTGTATGGACAAGTAGATGGCGTTTACCTAGAGCGTAGAGTCCGGTGGGATTTCCAAACACACCCCCGAGGCGACATCACGTTTTGACTCTCTAGTGACAAGAATTTCGTACGGTAGAAATTTGCTAAACACTTTTACCTCGCCTATCGGACAATGGTGCCGGCTGACACCACTGTCAAGTTTTATCAGCCAAATTTTAGAACCCGAAGGTTTGGTAAAATAACCTTTAGCGGTACCAACGGCGGAACCGGTGGGCGACCAACAGCGATCAAATAATCCCACTTGATTTTTTTTAACTTCAACCGCAACCATTTGCTTTCTCTGCCCATCAATTACCCCTGTTCGCCACCCACACAGTTTCGCTGTGTGTGGGGTTGATAGTATAATGACTCATCTCAGACCGGTACTCGCACTTTGGGCGGCCTGAGCCTCCCTTGATAGAGCTTGAGAATCGCCCATGCGGGTAAGTTCGATGGAGGCTAGCCTGGGCGGAATTCACCCTCTACCGATAACAGCAGCCTAACCGTCCATTCACTAACTAGAAATCCAAGTTAATTCCTACAGTACAGTAAAAACTCGAATGAAGGAGATATGTTCCAGGACGTTGGAGTTACCTCTTCTAGTAAGGCGCATCCTATATTCCTTTTATTTTGTCTCAACTGGGGGCTGAGTTTGCCGTGTTTTGCCCTCGCGTAGCTCAGAACAGGGTTCCGAATGGTCGGCGGAAGACTGGACTGGACTAGCTAGTCCGGTCGAAAGTCAAGTCTAGTCTAATGATGGAAATTAGACCGACTGGACAGTTAAGATTATTGAAACCGACTTGACCAAGACTAGTCCGACCAGGCCCGCCAAGCAATAGGATATGCTATTTTTATCACAATATATTACATTCAAATAAAGCTTTTCTTAATAAAACTTATTGTTTCCATGGATTATACGGTGGAGATAGTGGTTCGCTTTGATTAGGGGTGGCAAAAATAGGTTCTCAAGTATCGAACCATTTTTGGTGCATTAGGTGAGTGATATTACATGACCAATTGTCACAATATGGATGTTCGGTGTGACTCATCCATCAGTTAACTGCATTTCCACCACATGCTATCCTCTCTAGGATGTTTGATCAACCTGTATTGAGGGCCTATTGATTTATACCATGGCATGCGGCTTTGAAATCCTACTATAGCTACACATCTATTCTTAGCGAGTGTTGGCCTGGGTGCGATTCGGACTCTCATGCGATCTTTATAAAGACTGGTCTGGGACCAGTCCAAACCGGACCGGACCACCCAAGTTAGTCGGGTCCAGTCATCGACATCAACCAGGACGGGCCAGTCTGGTCCTGCCTCCAAGACTTGACCGGTCGGACTATTCGGAACCCTGGCTCAGAAAGGAAATTCCAACGTCCTAGCACATGTTTCTTCTATTCGAGTTTTTACGGTAGCCTATCATCTCATAGCACACTGGACTACCGGTTCGTCCAACCAGGCAGACACGACACTGGGCAAAAGGAAACCCATCCCACTTTCACTCCCCCTCTAGTGAACTGATGGAATAACACGGTCTGCTCTTATTAGCCCCCCATTTTCAGTCCAGCTGGTGGCACCCCTAGTGTGAAGGTTGGATGAGCCAGTATTACATTTCCTTGACACGTCCTTATAATGTCCGGGAAAAATATCTATCACCATTGGGTTGCTTCCCGGAAAGTTGTCCGGATATGTTCCTTCTTGTCGATTTCGAGGCACATACTCTTGCAATGTTGGGAATTCATTTTTGGTGTGGAACTGGCAGTTGTCCTCCGGTACCCGTTACAGTGTATCTTCTTGGTGGTTTCTCTGTTACCATGCTCCATGGGATCAAGTTGATCCCGGCGTGGCCGGGATTCGTGAGTAACAGAGGGGGCCTCACTACACTCTCTATACCTATATCCAACATCTACAGCGGGGGTAGCTATTATGTGTCCGCAAAATGCAACACGACGCCAAAATGTGGTTCACAATTTCCCGAAGAATCGCTGTGCTATCATGTGCCGCTTCTGCACTATCTAAAAGAACAGTCTATACAGAGCTCATATATGGCTCAGGGAATTCTAGCCCTTAGTGGAGAGTGCGGATGGGAGAAACGGGGAGGTGGGGGCGAAAAAAATAGGAGAAGATAAGGAATGGGGCAAGCAAGGATTAAGAATTGGAGGACCATTAAATAGGATAGAATGAAAACCGCAGGCCCGAAACTAAACCCTCTCGCAATAATAAAACTATTTCATCCACTGACAAGACTTTACTAACTTATATTCTATGGACGGAAACTGGTATCCTCACACGACTGAAATAGAACGGGGCTTCAGATGTTTGAGATAACGGCTATTCTATGTGTGCTCATCTCACGGGAGTTCCTCCCCCGGGGGTTGATGCCCAAGGACAGCTTGCATGAGGGATGCTCTCCGGAAGGGAAGGACTGGCGGTGATTTTTAAGGGGTGGCGTCTCCTAAACCTGAGAGTGTGCCGTGGGGTACCGCTTCTCGAGACTGAAGTAGTTCAATCATTCTCTGATCACCGTGCTGAGCTGCGTGCATGAGTGGTATTTTGCCGTCGTTACCCTGGTTATAGGGGTTGACCTCTTCCAGTCTGAGTAGTATTTCTACCACTCCCTCATGTCCTCTCCGTACAGCACATGAGAGCGGTGTGTCGCCATCATTGTCCACCTTGTTGGGATTGACCTCTCCCCGCTTGAGGAGTATTTTTACCACCCCCTCATGTCCCTCCCAAGCAGCGTAGGTGAGTGGAGTTTCGCCAGTATTGGCTGGATTATCGGGGTTGACCCCTTCCTTCTCGAGTAGAATTTTTACCACGCTTTCATGTCCTCTCAAGGCAGCAAGTGCTAGCGGTGTATTTCCAAGATCGTCTGCCTGGTCGGGGTTGATCTCTTTCTGTCGGAGTAGTGCCTTTCCCACTGCCTCATGTCCATTCTGAGCGGCCTGGGCGAGCGGTGTTTGGCAGGCATGATTAGGCCTGTTGGGGTTAACGGCTCCCTGCCCAAGTAGTATTTTTACCACCTCCTCATGTCCAGAGTAAGCAGCACATGAGAGCGGCGTGTCGCCATCGTCATCTGGCAACTCTGGATTGACCTCTTCTCTCGCAAGCAGTATTTTAACAATATCGTCACGTCCATACTGTGCAGCAATCGAGAGCGGTGTATTGCCGTGATTATTTTGTTGGTCGGGGTTGAGCTCTCTCCGCCCGAGCAGTATTTTTACCACTTCCTGACATCCACTGTAGGCGGCGCATGAGAGCAGTGTATTGCCACCATCATAGAGCAGGTCGGGATTGACCTCTTCTCTCCCAAGTAGTATTTTCACTACGTTTTCATGTCCTTCGTATGCGGAAATCAAGAGCGGTGTATCCCCGTAACAGTCTGGCTTATCGGGGTTGACCCCTTCCTTCTCGAGTAGTATTTTTACCACTTCTTCATTCCCACCTCCAGCAGCATACCAGAGCGGTGTTCGACCTCGCTTATCCGGCTTGTCGGGGTTGACTCCTTCCTGTGCGAGTAGTATTTTTACCACTCCCTCAAGTCCACCCCAGGCCGCAAACGAGATTGGTGCCCGGCAATCATTATCGGTTTTGTCGGGGTCTACGCCCTCTTGCCCAAGTAACATTTCTACAACCTCCTCATATCCACCCCCAGCAGCATACCACAGCGGTGCTCGGCCACTACTATCTGGCTTGTCGGGATTGACCTCTCCTCTCCCGAGTAGTAATTTTACAATATCTGAATGTCCACCCTGGGCGGCAATCGAAAGCGGTGTATTGCCATGATCGTCTGGCTTGTCTGGGCAGGGTTCCGAATGGTCGGCGGAAGACTGGACTGGACTAGCTAGTCAGGTCGAAAGTCAAGTCTAGTCCAATGGTGGAAATTAGACCGACTGGACAGTCAGGATTATGGAAACCGACTTGACCAAG
>Ga0307513_10011523_pt1 | contig 10982 bp, 10 predicted proteins | sample 15_EM_MG_FD_202174 | JGI IMG/M metagenome (GOLD analysis project Ga0307513, IMG submission 202174) | Populus trichocarpa ectomycorrhiza microbial communities from riparian zone in the Pacific Northwest, United States - 15_EM | ecosystem: Host-associated > Plants > Roots > Unclassified | place... | reverse complement strand
ACTCCTCGGTCGTCTCGAACCAGACCCAATGGATATCATTCAGGATGTCCTAATTTACCAAACACAAATGATGCATAATTCAAGCCTTGGGCCATATGTCCGAGCCGAGTTCTGCCCTCCAGAACACATTGTGGTTGTCAATGCTCTCTTCTACGCCAGTCTCAGCGTTATGATTCTGGCGGCATTCATCGCTATGCTCATCAAAAGCTGGGTACGTGAATTCGACCGCGGCTTACGGGCATTGTCGATCCCTGAACAACGAGCGAAAACCCGCGAATTCCGGTACCTCGGCATGAAGCGCTGGAAGCTCCCAGAGATGGTCGCGATACTACCATTGCTTATCCAAATATCCCTGCTTCTCTTCTCCATCGGTCTCGTGGTTTTCCTATTCCACATCAGTAAACCCTCATTTGGTGTCACCACAGCGATTTTTGGTGTTGGTGTTCTCTTTTACGTCATGACCACGTCCATACCAGTGTTTATTACCTCATCGCCCTTCCATTCTTCTCTTTCGCGCACGTTGGGCAAGGTCTATCAACATATGCACGCCTATCTCTGTCCAAGTGTTAAATTTTTCACAACACGTGCTATGGATACTACCCCAGCAACTGCTCTGGGTCGTATCCGCCGGGATATCCAGATTATCCTTCAGAAATCGCGCCCCTATCCAGAGGAATATTTTGTAGAACCAATTGCAGCAACAACAATGGACGAAGTCCAGCTTTCCATGGCAGCTTCGGCCTTGCGGAGAATTCATGAGAGCGCCGCGAATTCTCAACACAGCGAAGCACTGCATTGCTCGGTGTGGCAGATTGCAGGTAGCGCCATGCCCCGCATTCCACCATTATTCGACCTGCCTTCCTGGATTCTTGACAGAGGAAATGATGAAGAGTACTTCTCGCACCTCCCTCCAGCCATGCCGGTTGCGATGGTAGCGGTTTGGTTGCGTGCACGTCCCACATCGGCCCCGGGGCGTATTGCCACAGCAAACGCAGTGCTTCACCATATGGAACACGCTAAGGCTCCCCGGGCTCGACTTGTACTGGCTGTTGCTCATCGCCTACTCCGCTACAATCGAAAGCTGATACAAATGGAGCCCAATGACATCATAAATGTGATACGAAGGACGGAACGGCACAGAGAAGAATCTCTATGGCTTTTGAGCACTCTGTCAGAGCTCAGCGTGAGGTGGCGATCATGGGAGAAACCATTCTTGATTGGGATATGTTTAGCAATGCTTTTGGATGATGCCCCGAAATGGAGTTACAACAACCCCCCTGGCATTGTATTACTTGAAGATGTGGTAACACTCGCCGCCATCGCGTGTTCTCCAAGTAGAGCCAATCAGACAAACATTCTCACCAGAAGTCGTGAATATCCTTGGTTGCTTCTAAATATTCGAAACCCCGCTCTATTCGCGAAGTGGTTTGAAGACACCCCTTCCGACCATCACGAGCAGCTCATCTCCATGCTCTTCCTGGTGCTCTATGCACTTCTCCATCGAGATTCAATACCCTTAGCAGTTCAGTATCTCGCTATTATCACGGCAAAGGGTGATTTACCCCTCTATACCTCTGCCCTCACTGCCGTTGCCCCCTCTATGAGAAGAACCGGACTATCTGCCATCGTAAGGATGCTGGTGGCGCCTCAGTCACTAGACTTAGCATCAACGATAGGTGAATTTATGTTTGATGGAACTATTCTGGAAGAACTGTTCCAAAATTATGACCGTCAGCTTGGAGCCATTGAGAACCCGGATGCAAACCTTTTGGCTATCCTGTTGATCCTTTCCAAAGACATGGATCCATTTGGAATATGGGCGCTGCAGAACCTGAACCTGGAATTGAAAAATCCTTGGTTGAGAGTGGTTGCCCAACTCGACATCCCTGAAGGATCTGGTCAGCCAATGGGGTTATTTTATGACCACCGAGTCAACAATATGATTGCAGCTCTGACCCTTCTGCGATACCTGCAAGGAAGAGTCACCCAGTATACAGAGTCCGTCCTACTGGCTTCATTTCTCAAATATCGGGAGCTCCCCATCTCCTCTGTGGCGCTAGAGTACTGCATGAAGACCGCTATATCCCATTCTGATCCCTCAGCGCCATCCTGTCACCTCTCCCGCGCTGTACATGCCGTGTTTAATATCACGTCGCCTGATCACCAGCTCAGGAATGGGTGGCCAATTCTCGAGATATTTGTCAGTGGTTTTGAGGACCTCCCGGTGGAATGGCGACGAGCATTCGCAGAAGGCTTCTTCACCTTGTCACGCCACCCGTTGCCAGCACCACGGGGAGACACGGAGACGACCACGCCAGAAAGAGCGCTTAGGAAGATTCTCACATGGGAATATTTCCACGACAAACAACGAGAAGTCAAGTTTACAGATTCGGACTTTAGTGGATTGGATTGGATGGCAATGGCATGGTCGCTTCATCTATCACAACAATCTAACACAAGGATAGGAGGATCACCACAGGAAAATATACAGCCACAGGGTTCGAGTGCAACTGCTGTTACTGAGGAATTTGTCTTGCAAGCACTCTGCAAACTTCTCGAAGCCACTCCATACCACCAAGTCATTCCAATCACTCCCAAACTTTGCGAGTTTGTCCAGTGGTTCGGTGGTACTGATCTCGCTCAATACCGTCGCAGAATCTCTGCACGGATAGAGGAATCGGTTCATAGGCACGAGGTTTTCCAGATTCACCATAAGTTCCATAATTTCTATTGTATGTGGTATATCTAGGTGCAGCCTCGGAATTTTTTGTAAAATTGGGTACAAATGAACATGCTGTCCTACTTCCGACATGGAGAAACAGCCTGGAATCGCAAATCATGACCAGCAATCCTCCCCCTGAAATCCTCCACAGATTTGGGCATTGAGATTGACAGATTTGTGGCAAGGGAAAATGATTTTTGAGACTGATGGACGGAGCAACGGCGCTTAGTCGAGTAATCAGAAGCACGGAGGAGTTCGACTTTATGCTTCCTGAAGGAGTAACGTGTGCGGACATCCGCATTCGCCACAATTTCATTAGCCCGATGGGGCCGAACTGGCAGGTGGGAAATTCTCTCCCCCAAAAGCGCGAGAAGGGGCAATTCTGACCATGGGACGGGAATTCCCACCGCAACCAGTGGGGATTCCCGGCACCAGAGGTAGAAGCATTTGTAACCGTTGCGATCGTTTGGTGCGGAAGGACCATTGCGTAAGCAATCGGCGGTTATGCCGAAGCATTAAATCTCAAATAGCCCCTAAATAGCGTTGCATTGCGACTTGCGGGTTTGCGCGCATTCGCCTCCGGTCCTGATGCAGGATTTCTGGAATGCACAAAACAGAAAGCCTAGCCAGCGTTCAGTCCACCGTCTTTCGAGGAATAATATCAAAGTTGGAGAAAATTTCATCTGCCAACTAATGAGGTGACGTTGGGCGATTGTTCTGCAGTCCACGAGGTTAGAAACGACGAGCGAAGACTGCAGGCGTGTCTCGATTGCGGTGGACCAAGCACAACGGCAAGGAACGGGTCGGCATATGCTAGCATGTACACAATCAAATGTTGTGGCTATTTTTCGTGGTGAGTGCGTGCTGCGACAAGCGTAAGCGCCCAGGTTTGCTTTCCACCCATCGCTCGCATACAGCATGTCACTTCTCCGTATTAAAATGAACCATGGTAGCCTACCTGTCTTATCCTGGTAACTTACACGCACTAAAGACCCCTTATAGAGGAAAAGGCCCTACCTCCTGGGAATCCACGAGGCATGCCGAGGCCCTGATCACGGTCTAAATTAATTCTCATATATCTGTGCTACCCAGACGAACCGAAGACCCTCAAGACTGCCTGGGAATACTACAATGAAGGCGCGTATGCCGCCATATCGGGACACATCGTCTAACACTAGAACGGCAGGAATGGAGATCATCGACCGGGAACGCGAGAGAGAATGGCTTGAACAAATGGATACAATCCTCATCTTCGTATGCTCTACCTCATTTCGCGTTTTAGCTGAATTGATTGGTTGTCCAGGCCGCATTGTTTGCGGGTTTCTTGAGCGGTTTCCTCATCGAACTCCTCGGTCGTCTCGAACCAGACCCAATGGATATCATTCAGGACGTCCTAGTTTACCAAACGCAAATGATGCGTAATTCGAGCCTTGGGCCATATGTCCCAGCCGACTTTTCCCCTCCAGAACACATTGTTGTTGTCAATGCTCTCTTCTACGCCAGTCTCAGCGTTATGATTCTGGCGGCATTCATCGCTATGCTCATCAAAAGCTGGGTACGCGAATTCGACCGCGGCTTACGGGCATTGTCGATCCCTGAACAACGAGCGAAAACCCGTGAATTCCGGTACCTCGGCATGCAGCGCTGGAAGCTCCCAGATATGGTCGCGATACTACCATCGCTTATCCAAATATCCCTGTTTCTCTTTGCCATCGGTCTCGTAGTTTTCCTTTTCAACATCAATAAACCCTCATTTGGCGTCACCACAGCGGTTTTTGGTGTTGGAATTCTCTTTTACGTAATGACCACGTCCATATCAGTGTTTACTACCTCATCGCCCTTCCATTCTCCTCTCTCGCGCACGTTGGGCAAGGTGTATCAACATGTGCACGCCTATTTCTGTCCAAGTATTAATGATTTCATATCAAAAACTATGGATACTACCCCAGCAACAGCGCTGGGTCGTGTCCGCCGGGATATCCAGATTATCCTTCAGAAAACGCGCCCCTATCTGGAGAAATATTTGTAGAACCGATTGCAGCAACAACAGTGGACGAAGTCCAGCTTTCCATGGCAGCTTCGGCCTTGCGGAGAATTTATGAGAGCGCCCCGAATTCTCAACACAGCGAAGCACTGTATTGCTCGGTGTGGCAGGTTGCAGGTAGCGCCACACTCCGCATTCCACCATTATTCGAACTGCCTTCCTGGATTCTTGACAGAGGAAATGATGACGAGTACCTCTCGCACCTTCCTCCATCCATGGTGGTTGCGATAGTAGTGGTTTTGTTGCGTGCACGTCCCACCTCGGCCAAGGGACGTATTGCCATAGCAAAAGCAGTACTTCAGTATACGGAACACGCTAAGGCTCCCCGAGCTCGACTTGTGGTCGCTGTTGCCGACCGCCTATTCGGTTACATTCGAAAGCCGATACGAACACTGCCCAATGACCTCATAAACATGATACGAAGGACGGAACTGCACAGAGAAGAATCTCTATGGCTTTTGAGCACTCTGTCAGAGCTCCGTAGCGTGGGGTGGCTATCATGGGATGAACCGTTCATAATTGGGATATGTTTAGCAACGCTTTTGGGTGATGCCCCGAAATGGGGTTACAACAACCCCCCTGACATGATATTACTTGAAGATGTGGTCACACTCGCCGCCATCTCGTGTTTTTCAGGTAGAGCCAATCAGCCAAACATTCTCACCAGCAGTCGTGAATATCCTTGGCTGCTTCTAAATGTTCGAAACCCGGCTCTATTCGCGGAGTGGTTTCAATACACTCCTGCCTACTGTCACAAACAGCTCATCTCCATGCTTTTACTGGTGCTCTACGCACTTCTCTATCGGGATTCAATACCCTTAACAGTTCAGTATCTCACTACTATCACAGCAATAGGTGATTTACCCCTCTATACCTCTGCCCTCACTGCTATTGCCCCCTCTATGAGTGAAATCGGACTCTCTGTCATTGCAGGCATGTTGGTGGCGCCTCAGTCACAATTCCTAGCACCAACGGCACATGAACCTACGTGGGACAGACTAGACACTATTCTCAAAAATTATGACCGCCAGCTCGGAGCCCTTAAGAACCCGGATGCAAACCTTTTGGCCATCCTGTTGATGCTTTCCAAAGACCTGGCTCCATCCGAAACGATGGTGCCTCAGGGCCTGAGTCGAGAATTGAGAAATCCCTGGTTGAGAGTGGTTGCCCAACTCGACATTCGTGATGGATCCGATCTGCCAATGGGGTTATTTAATGACCACCGGGTCCCAAATATGATTGCAGCTCTGTCCCTTCTGCGATGCATGCGAAGAAAAGCCACCCATTATACAGATATCGGCCTACTGGCTTCATTTCTCGAATCTCGGGAGCTCCCTATCTCCTCTTTGGCGCTAGAGTACTACATGAAGACCGCTATATCCCATTTTTATCTCCCAGCTCCATCCTGTCACCTCTCCCGTGCTGTACATGCCGTGTTTAACCTCACGTTCCCTGACCACCAACGGAGGAATGGGTGGCTAATTCTCGAGGTATTTGTCAATGGGTTTGAGGGCCTCCCAGTGGAATGGCGACGAGCATTCGCTGAAGGCTTCTTCACCTTGTCACGCCACGCGCTGCCCACGCCACGGGGAGACACGGAGACGAACACACCAGAGAGAGAGCTTAGGAAGATTCTCACATGGAAGTATTTCCACGACAAGCAACGAGAAGTCGAGTTTACAGATTCGGACTTCAGTGGATTGGATTGGATAGCAATGGAGTGGTCGCTTCATCTATCACAACAACCTAACACAAGGATAGGAGGATCGCCACAGGAAAATATACAGCCGCAGGATTCGGGTGCAACTGCTGTTACTGAGGAATTTGTCTTGCGAGTACTCTCCACACTCCTCGAAGCTGCTCCATACTACCAAATCATTCCAATCACCCCCAAACTTTGCGAGTTTGTCCAGTGGTTCGATGATACTGATCTCGCTCAATACCGTCGCAGAATCTCTGCACGGATAGAGGAGGCAATTCATATGCATGATGTTATCCAGATTCGCCGTAAGTTCCACAAGTTCCATTGTATGTGGTATATCTAGGTGCAGCCTCGGAATTTTTTGTAAAATTGGGTACTATGAACATGCAGTCCTGCTTCCGATATGGAGAAACAGCCTGGAATCGCAATCAATGACCGGCAATCCTCCCCCGAGATTGACATTTTTGTGGCAAGTGAAAATGATTTTTGAGACTGATAGACGGAGAAACGGCACTTAATCGAGTAATTAGAAACAGAGGATTTCGGCTTTATGCTTCCTGAAGGAATAGCCTGTATGGAAATCCGCATTTTGTTCGTTAGGTGGGAGAATCTCGACCCAAAGCGCGAGAACGCCCCCTGGGCAAGTTGCCCGGAGTAATTAATGGCCTCAACGTCGGTGAGAGAGACACGAATTGAACAAAAGGCAATGAATGGATAGACGACAAATGAATGTAGTAATAACAGGTGTCGCAAACTAATGATGAGAGGAAAACACAATGATATGCAGTATGCAGAGAGTCAGAGGAAGGAAACGGGATGCTAACAAAAACAGGAACGTCCAGACGTTAAGAGGGCAAGAACGGAGACCGCAGGCGCTCGGGCGCAGGCTGCTGCTGCTGCGAGGGTGGAGGTCTCGCAGGGCCACCTGGAGCCGCCGGAAAGCCAGGTGCAGACCACACCGAAGACGATATAGGCGCGGCGGGCCACCCACCTCCTTTACCCGTCCCATTTGTCGCCCATATGTTTTTCGCAGCCGGTCCGACCGCGCCACCCATGATTCCTCGCCGTTTGATCTCGGAGAGATCGACAATCTCGTCGTTCTCGTCTACGAGCGCAGAACTGCCGAGGACTTGCTGGTCGTCCATGCTCGCCCTCATGCGGGAAGAGGGAGGCTGGATAGCCCTGTCCTCGTCTCCGATAACCGACGAGGGACCAAAGGCAATCGTGGACGGGCTGTGTTTGCCGATAGTTCTGATGGATCCAAAGGATGCAGAAGTGACGCTAGCCGATTGACGACGGCTGTGGACAGATGGAAGACCAGAATGCGGCGATGTCGTGGGTGCATTGTTAGGTCCAGGCGCACCTGTCAAGCCTTGAGGCAGAGGGCCATTTGTCACGGGATGAGTAGAAGATGGGGTGGCGGAAGAAGACGGTCCTGAAAGGCTCGCTCTCGATCCTAACACAGGTGTTACCTGCTGCGACTGGTGGGGGTGGTCAAACGGTGTCGGAGGAGGGAAGTCCATAGCAAAATTGCGCACATTGCCGTTCATCATCGGTTGCTGCTGGGGTTGCGACGGCGGTGGTCCATGTACAAAGGAAACTATAGGGCCGAAAGGTTGTCCAGACGGGAAGCGGCCACTGGGGGACATGGCGATGGGTGATACGTGCGGGTTGAAGCCCATGGGCATAATGGGGATCTGGGACGGGATAGGGATGTTCATAGGAGGTGGACCCCCCATTGGGTGCGGTGAGGGCATCATTGGGCGCGTCTGAGGCAGTGGTGGACGAGCGAGGTTGGCGGGCATATGAGGTTGACGGGGTACAGAGGGACCAGCGACCATCGAAGGCATCTTCACGTTTGGCATGGGTGGCATCACCTTCTGCTTGTGGTTCTGCATCGCGCCGATTGTGCCAGGTGGGAAGGACCCGCTGCGGGGAGAGAGAGGTGGGTGATTGGAGGACTGTATCTGCGCTTGCGCCTGGGCGGCTTGTTGTGCGGCCTTAACGCGTCCGGCATTTGCAGCAGCAGCAGCGTTGGCAGCAGCAATCGCAGCGGCAGATTCCTCTTTTCTCTTTTGATCGGCCTTTTCCCTCTCAGTGCGCTCCCTCTCTTTGCGTTCCCTCTCCTCCTTCTCCTTCTTCTCGCGCTCTTCCTTCTCTTTCGCCTCTTTCGCAAGCCGCTCCTCCCTCGCCTTGCGCTCGCGCTCAGTCTTTTCTGCGCGTTGCTGGGCCTCACGTTCCTGTCGAGCGAGCTTCTCCTTCTTCTCGCGTTCCTCCCTATCGCGCCTCTTCTCTGCCTCGATGGCCTTTTGCTCGGCAATACGCTGTCGGCGTTCTTCAGCTTGACGGGCCCTTTCTTCCTCTTTGGTCTTGCGCTCAGCTTCGCGTTTCGCCTTTTCCTCCTCACGCTTCTTCCTCGCTTCCTCCTCAGCAGCCTCTTGCTTGGATTTAAGCGCGGCCTGCAACCGACGTCAGAACCTCAAAGTCTTCGAACGTCGTGGGGCACTTACCTCCTCAGCAGCCTTCTCAGCATCTTTTTTGGCCTTTTCCGCTTCCTTAACAAGCTTCTGCAACTTCTTCTTATCCTTCTTCTTCTGGTTCTCCTTTTGCTTCTTAGCATCGCGCTCGGCCTGGAGTTTGCCCTCGTCCTCGAGCTCCTTTAAAAACTCCTCTTGTCGCCGACTGGCCACGCGCTCCCGGTAGGCGTTGAGCACGCGCTGCTCGAACATGCGCGCCGCAAAAATGGAGAACATCCGCCGGCCTTCTTCCATTTTTTGCTCTTCGGAGAGGACCTATTCCCACCCCCGGTGTAAACAGTCAGTATAGGTATGGGTAGAAAGAGTAAAGTAAAAATAGAGCTTAGCTTACCTCATCTTCCTCCTCACTTTCGTCGTCCTCTCCATCGTCCTCATCCTCGTCGTCCTCGCTCCCATCCTCTTCATCATCCTCTTCACTATCCACCTCGACCTCCCGCGCAGCCTCCTCCTCGCGCTGCATTCGCCGCTCCGCAAGTTGCTCCATCATCTCCAGAAACTTCTGCCCGTCGTTCTTGAGCAAATCATCCGCGACAGTCAGAATATTCCCGGGGCCTGTCATACCCAGTCAGTACGCATGTTCATCCCGATCGGCAACTGTGGCAAAAAAAAACGCACCAGCAGCGGTCAAACTCCCAAAATTGAGGAAATCGTCCCGCCCCCCACTGCGACGCGGTGGCCCTCGCCCATTCACGACACCTACACCTCCATGACCCCTCCGGTGCACAGCGGCTTTACTGAGCGGAGGGTCACTCCCGTCCTCGTCGCTCCCCTCGTCGTCCTCAAGGTCGTCATCCTCCTCGTACTCTTCTTCTTCCTCCTCATCATACTCCTCCTCATCGTACTCCACCTTCCCATTTCCGTTCACCCGAGCGTTGTTGGCGTGCTTTGAGTGTTGACGGCCAGTGACGAGGGCCCCAGTAGAATCGAGGGCCACGGAGCCAGGGAATGGGCCAGGCCCAGGTGGCGGCGTGATCTTGCCGCCCGAGACGAGGAACTGTTGTTGGTGGTTGGCGTACTGTTCAAGTTCCTCGTAATACGCATCGTAGAGTACCTCGAGTTCCTCCTCAATGGCATTCCTGTACCCATCATCCACCATCCCAATATAATCCGTACATTCCATAAGTCAAGTCGGTCCATCGACGATTTTGCGAAAAGAAGAAAGGAGTGAACGGTCAGCGTTTCTCGGGACATCAACCAAAAAAAAGGGTCATTGTGCGCACCGTTTCCGCCCACACACTGCACAACTACAACTATGCTTCTGCTGCTCTTTCATTTTCTTCAGCACGGCCTCCTTCTCGAGCTTGACCAAGTCCCTCCGCTCGGCCTCGCCGAGGCCCAACCAAAATTCCTTGATCCTCTCGCGCTCCTCCTCACTGGAATTACTCCAGAGCTTGTTCTTCTCCTTTGTCGAAGCGATGGAGGTGGTCGGGGCGCCATTGGTCGCGGGTGCGGTGGTGGATTTGGTCGTTGTGCTCGACGGGTTCTTTGAGGTGGATCGTGCGGTGGAAGTACTGTTGGTCCGCACTGTATTGGTGGTTGTGGCGGTCGACGACGGCAGATTAGCGTTGTACACGGGCTGTTTGCCTGCCGCCCGTGAGCTGGGCGGGGGCTGCGCTGCGCTTGGCGGCGCCCGAGTGATGGTCGGTGCTGCCGGCATAGACGGCGGATGTGGTTGTACGGTTAGGTTCGGGTTTGAGGTCGGGGGCGGGTGGGTCTGGGTGTGTTGTGTCGGTTGCTGAGTTTGTTGAAGTGATTGCTGACTCGCGCCGCCCTTTTTCTTCTTCTTTTTCTTCTTTTTGGATGTCGCTGAGCGAGCGCGCCAGGGGGTCAGGAAGGTCGCGGGCAGGTACGGGACGTGGCGGAGGAAGAGAAGAAGGGCCAAGTCAGCACACGACGCGGAACTAGGTCATCGTCGGATCGGATCGGCGCAGGGGGCATGTAATGAAAGAGAGCTAGTAATAAAGCAGAGCGGACATA
>Ga0307513_10011522_pt1 | contig 10983 bp, 15 predicted proteins | sample 15_EM_MG_FD_202174 | JGI IMG/M metagenome (GOLD analysis project Ga0307513, IMG submission 202174) | Populus trichocarpa ectomycorrhiza microbial communities from riparian zone in the Pacific Northwest, United States - 15_EM | ecosystem: Host-associated > Plants > Roots > Unclassified | place... | reverse complement strand
TACAATGTAAGACTACGAATAAAATGTATGAAGTACAAAAGTGTTGCAGGAATACGGTCTCGATCTCACCCCCTGCCGTGTGGGGTCACGCGAACACTACGCTCAAGGAGGCACTGACAGCCTCCAAACAAACGAGCACGAAACCAATGGGGTAATGGGGTAATGGGGACATTGCTTCATAGAATGCTCACAGAAATCTATGTGCAGCGCTAACTCACCAACATGGAAATCGCTGGTTCTATACCAAAAGTGGCACAAGCGATCCAAAGGGACCCAAACCGGGGAGGTGGGATATAGCATGACAGACCGAGGTAGGTGATATCTATGGTACGACGTTGGGAGACGACAATGATGGTACAAAGACGATACAAGACGATGCGGGAGAGACGATCGACGGGAGACAGATATGAAACAATTAAGCACAAGAAGAGCTGGCGAAAAAAAGAGAGGGAAACAGGGTTAACAACGAGAGTGTGGATTGTAAACAAACGACGCCGACCGATAGTGAGTGTGTGGATGTCAGTGAGACATGAGACAGCAGGTACTGAGAGCGTGATTAGAGCAAGGAGAGTGTGAGATGTACCGAAAGTCAGTGATAAAACCCTGAGGAAAAGGGGGAGGAGAGAGGTGATACGAATGAAACGCGCGTCCGTGAGCAAACTGGAACTAGAAATTACACCACGAGTAGAAAAGGATGGAAGGGACAGGAAACAAAGCTGAGATCGACAACCGCGAATCATCCATCAATCGACAGGCACCAAGAAACTCGCGAATGCCCAACCAACGTTTCCATGCTCATCCATCGCAAGCAACAAGCAGTCCTCTCCGTCGTCAACGTGGATGGGCAACGCCGGGTGCATACACGGATGTCCAGCTTCTTCAGTGATTCCGAGCCTCGTGCCAACCTCCAACTTATGGAACCCGATGCCCCTGTACGAAACATCCCGACCGAGGTGGAATCGGCTGACGGCTTCACACGCGTACAGCACCGGCGTAAGATACGGGCCCTGAGAATGTGTCGAGTTCGCCGAGCTGGTGACGATGAGAGGTGGCGGGGCTGGGTAAGATGGATAGGATGGAGTATGAGGAGTGCCAGGCCGAGAACGTGACCGAGATTGAGACCGTCCGTGTCCTTGATGCTGCTGTTGAGCAAACGACGACGGCAATCCGGGCGAAGGAGATGGGGAACCCAATCTCGGAGGTCCAGAGAACCTCTTCAAGCTGGGGAGGGAAGGTGACTTTCTTACGCTCTCGAGAGTTTCTGCGAACTTCTTCCTGACACTTCCCCTCCTTTGGGGTTTCGGTCTGTCCTCCCTCGCTTCCCTCTCCCTCTCCCTCTCGCCCCACGAATCCGTATCGAGCACCACGACCTCCGATACGAAAGGCGAATCCTCCGGATTCGTAGCAACACCCAAACTCTGGCTGGTGTGACTCCCTCGAGTTGCACGGCTATCCGTAGTTCCGCTAGATGTGTTCGTATCTCGTTTCGGTGAGGGTTTCCGAGTAAACCCCTGACCCTGCGAATCCAACACACCCGACGCAACAGAGTAAGCCTGAGCAGCGACGAGTGAAGTGTCACCAATCAACCCAGTGAGGTACTGGAAGTCTTCAATGTTCCCGCGAGAGTGCGATCGAGCTCTTTGAGTAGGTCGTCTGACGGGGAGGTGTGGGGATGGCATCGGTTGAGCATTATAATGAGGGGGCGGGGGGAAACGAGGTGAATGATGATGCTGTGGATGATATTGAGTATCATAAGGAGGGGAACGGAGATTGTGGCTGGGTTGTCGGGGATATGTTTGACTGGGTTCCATAGGTGGGACCGTAATATCCGACGGCCTTCCTTGCCTCTTCCTCTCCTTTCTCCCATCTTGTGCCTCTCGGCTGGTGGTCCAAGCGATCTGGGTCGGTGAAGTCGGTGGTTCAGGGTCCAAAGCCTGCAACAACGCCTTCGCTCTCGCTGGCATCGAACCGGACCTTTTCCGACCTTTAGTGGGTTGGGTGGTGGGAGAGTGGGATTCCATGCTTGTTTGCGATAGTGGTTGTGGTCGAGGTGGGGTTTGTTGTTGGACCTGCTGGGGATGTTGTACGTGCCGGACTGGTGGAGAAGTCCCGGCGGGTTGGGGGCTATAATCAGCCGCGAACGCTGAGCCTGACATGAATGCAGGGCTAACGATGTCGGTAGGTGGTGTCGACATCTGCCTCACGCTATTATTCGAGCTCGTCGTTGACGTCTTTGTCATCGCGACCACAGGAGAGGAAGGTATGAGAATCTTCTGTCTCTTTAAGATTCCGAGTTCACCGAGACCTTCGTCCATGATGGAGAATCTCTCCCACCAGATCTGCACGGTTTCCGGGGCGCTGGAGATGCTCGAATCCTCTTCAACGCGCAAAGCGTCCCATAGTTCGCTCCAACGGGCGTGCGTATCCTTGTAGAAGACAGTTTGCCAGGTGCTTAGCTGGACGGTCGACGCGGTGATCCCCTTATGCAACAAGGTGATGTATTGGGGAAGCTCCGCGAACAGCTGTCCCCGCAACGCGACGTACGACTGGGAAGCCTCTAATAGTGACGGAGGTGGGCGGGATTTGGAGACATCGAGGTTGAGGAGGCCGTAATGAAGGGGTTCGAGGGTATGCATCGCCTCCAAAAGCCTCAATGGGTCATTCATCGATTCGACCAGCAACGAGAGTTGGGGAAGCAGCCTCTCCTGGACAACCGTCGCCAAATCCTCGCATACAGGGATGATCTGGGCCCTCAAAACCATCTTGAACGCGTCGAAGGCCTCGGATACCGAATCCGGCGAAATGCCGATCACTTGGCCAAATGCATCCGTCCACGCGTAGAGGGAGGTCATGAGGTGCTTCATCTTGCGCGTCCAATCTACGGCCTCCTTTGCGAACTTGCGTATGAAGGCCTCGCAACGCTTCAATTCGGCTTCCATTTTCTCCACCTGGGTCTTCTCCTCATTTCCGTCGGCGCCCTCTCGGGGTTTTGCAGCGTACTTCATCCCCTTCACCAACTTCACAGAGGCCGCAACTCCAACGGAAATCCCCTTCTTCGGCTTCAAACCAGCGGCACCATTGAGCGAAGGAGTACCCGAGTCCGATATGCCTTTGCCGCCGGTGAGGACGTCTTTGATAACTTCCCTCCTCCTTCGACCTTCATTGACGCCCCTGGCAACCTCATCCATGCTGGTCTTGGCCTTGATGAGATTCTGTTTATCGGGGTGGTCATCCGGGGTACCATCGATGACAGCAGAGAGGAGCAGCGAGTATTTAAGAAGCCGCTGGACGGGCTTGATGAGAAGGGAAGGTAGGTCCCATGCGTGGGTGAGAGAAGAAGCGAGGGTTCGGGTATGCTCGAGATAGGCATTGAGAGACGGCGTTTTCTGGAGGTTGTTCAGGTGTTCGAGAGCAGTTGGATGTCGCGTGATATACTTTTTGTACGGAGGTTCTAATAGGGGAATCTAAATCGCGCACGCGGCAAGTCAGTACACGCGTCTATGGGCACGCTGGAAACACACGCACCATTTCTAGGAAGAGCGCCCCGACGTAATCTTGGCCAGCACCGCCCTCAAGGACCGAACCGAGCGCGTCTTCCAGCCTCTCGGTGAAGAAATCGGAAAATAGGGCGAGGTCAGCAACGTTGTTGAAAATTATCTTCACGTCCTCTTTCGTCATGGGAGGTACGGCTGTCGATGAGCCTGATGAATTAGATGCGATGGAGATTGCTCTTGAAGATGAACCCGATGAACCCGATGAAGATAACGCGTTGGAATGGGGGTTGAAGGGGGATGATTGGCCTGCGAACCGAGGACGGAGATGTTGTGAGTACGTCGAAAGTGACTTTTCGCGGGCGGGTGGACTGTGTGGTGAAGCGATTACTCACCCAAAGCGAGAGGAATATGGATGTCCCTTGTTAAAGCTAGGTCCGAAGCGTAGGCCCTCTCAGAAGAGAGAAGTTCGAGTAAAGCGTGGTTCCGCTTGCACATCGGAGGAGGAGGGGATATAGCATTGTTTAGAATGGAAGAAGAGCCGGTGGACGAATCGCCATCGTCGACATCCACCGGAGACAAAGGTACCATTATGGGGGACTCGGAACGAGATTTTCCCAACGATTTTTCGTCCACATTGATGGTTTCGTTGGAGTTTACCGAGATCGTTTTGACCGTAGCGAGAAGCGGGAGGGACTGTGTATGCACGATCTGCATCCCGAGGGGAGATATGACTGGGATTGCGGGACAGTCGTTGTCGTCGTTCCGGATGCTGGTCGGCCTCGGTCTGAGTGGGTTTCTAGGAGGGACAGATGGGGGTTGAGGAGAACGAGGCAACCTCGTGGCTGGCAATGGTTCCGTATTCATTACCTGCATAGAGGAGAAAAAGGGGCTAGGGTTAGGGGCGGCGTCATTCATCGGGCGGCGCATGATAGACGGGGCGTCGTCGACGACGAGAGAGACATGCAGCTGGTGGCGGGGCGGAACCGACGTCTGCCTGAAGCTGCAAGGCCGACATCCGCCTCTTCCGGTATCGGGGGACATCCAAATTTCGATTGCTTGCCGCACAAGGCATAATCTCGCATCTCTCTTATTAGCCGACAGACTTTCTGGAAATAGTCGGATTGCACATGTGTTGTCGCCGGTCGGCCAGGGAGTGTCATGCGGGGACAGGTGTCACCCCATCATCCCGAGATCCCAAGCCGTTGACCTCACCCGTCTTGTGCGCGTTATTGCAGAGGCGCTCAGTCCTTTCATTGTGGGAGACCACTTGGGAATTACCCTCAACCGACTACTACGAAACCTGGAGAACCGACAACAGGGCCCTCGTACTTGGTTCGCGGATTTTCACTCTCACTACGGGGACTAACATTGTATTGCCGATCCCGGGCCAAGAAACATCATATGGTCGCCCACCTATCACTGAATCAATCGCTGCACACGGTTCCACATTCACCACGAGATACGGTAGACAAGGTTCTCTCGATCGCACGGTGAAATCACTCTGTTCGTCAAAAATGGACCAACCTGCCGTCCCCATGTTTCCGAAGTAAAACCGTTCAAGTACGCTTTGAAGGGGTTCACAGGTGATCGGTCCAAGTCGCACACAACCGCATGCATACGGCGGAATGATGGCCTGGGGATTTTCTGCCCAGACAGATGACCGGCTTCTCTAGTCAAATTTGCTCCCGGGATAAGGAACAGTCCGAGATGTATTGAACTGCGGATGGAAATGCAGGAGTCCGCCTTGGTCCTACATCCCCAGAGGTTCCAGGAAGAGGGCGCCAAGGCGCTCCTGCCGCAAAATGACACCCACACCCCGCAGGCCGCGATTGAAAGGGAGTGCACAGGTTTCTTCAAACAAGTAAAAACTGGCGCACCTAACTGGTTTAGATACCCTGATGCAATTGAGTGGTGATTAGACGCGAAACACAGTTCTATTCGTTGGACCATATGTTCACGGAGCTCACAGCCCATGACAAGGGATCACGAAGAGCCCCAGTATCAGTTGGCTATACTTAGTCCCGTGGCGCATCGAGGCTGGTAAGATATAAAAAAAGATATTACGTACATCATACTGTGTGATGATGTCGATAAGTTCCAACTCGCCAATACGCCGGTCAATCCTTCGGTCGGTAGTCCACACTCAGGTCCAACCCAGCCATTGGCGGGTTCCAACTGGACCCAAAGTTTCTTTTAAGGACATCTTCCATCCCAAGCACCCTCGTCAGCCGACATTCTTCAACGGGAGAGAAGATTTGCCAAGGCATGCGCCAGATGCGCGACTTGAACAATGCGCCAATCGTTTGTTGTTCCGATCTCGAGGAAAGGAAATAGCGGAAGTACCACCGGCTGTGCATCAAAATTGGGGTCGATAGGATTCGAAGTTTGCATAATGAGTGTGATGACCGGGTGATAGGGACGGGGAATCAGAACGTACATATCTCCACATACTCCCAAGGGGTTAACTCGATCTTCCAATGAAGCTGGGGCATAGGGGTCGCTTGGCCACACGGTGATGATTCTCCCAGGGAATAATAGAGATAGGGAGTTGAACATTCTCTGATCCTGGCCGACGAATGCCCCCCGTTTGAAGAGCCAGTAGTCGTGGTACTTCATGTACACTTCTTTCCACCAGTCGATCGCGTTCGGCGTTCCGCCAAAGAAGGATGCTGAACGAAAAGCCATCCTTCGTCAGCCTGGTGAAAATCGAGAGCATGCACTGAGAAGCTTACGTTGCACGAAATTCCTGTAAAATGGGCCCATGTCCTCTTTCCACAACTTCATCGTCAGATTGGGCACATCGTCCATCGGGAAGAAGATCAATTCGTCCTCGCTCCTTCTCGTAACCTTTGCACCCTCTTTCAACACCTCCTTCACCCTCTCAACATCCGGCCAGTCACGGACCTTGAGCCCATCTTGGAAATTCCCTACATCGACCCAGAACGCATACCCGATAGACTTGCTTCCAGGGGTGAGCCTGCCCTCGTAGTTTTTCACGGCCTCGGCGAGGAACCATGGTTTTGCTGTCCTCAGAGCGTACAAGCCTGGTCCCTCGGCCCCCCGGTCCTTGTTCTGCCGATGCATTTTGTAATATTGATCGTACAACCCCTGTACAGGCGGCACATCGAAGGGATCGGCGTACGAAGAGTTGATGGTGATGGGTAATGACCCTCGTCGTTTCCTGACGAGAGGCGCGAACTCCAGTGGCGTGAAAAAGTAGACGGGAGTTTGGATGGTGTCTAGGAAATTCCCTATCCACTTTTCGTACTCTTTCTCAGAGTGACGAGAGTGATTGAGCGGGAAGAAGGCCGATACGAGCAGGGTTTGGCCGGTATACGTCGTCACGTCCGTGGGTATTGAGCCAGCGTCGCTGTCATGGTGGAGGGTATCGGGGACAGTCACGAAGTCCTGTAGGCCGGAAGAAAACAGATATTTGTCCGAGCAATAGTAGAAGACACCAACGGATATCAGCGCCAGTATGAATGCCCGGGTGCGTATTGGCGGCATGGCAAGTTGGATTGTCATGGCTGGAATGAAGAGCCCACCGTCGTCGTCCAGGAAACACCGGACCGGGCGTTCCGCAGTAGCGGCACATTACACGTACGAGCCAAAATAGACTGCACCCGCCCCCCGCAAAATTGAAGAAAAATCGAGCGCAGGAAGATTGCCTAGTACCCGGGTTGAACGAGTGACCTTTCCATTACAAGTGGAACGCGCTACCACTACGCCAACCAGGCAGTCCAGTCTCAACAATGTGGCGAGGGGGTGGGAACCGAACGGTATGTAACAGGCGTGACGTCAGCAGGTTCCCGCCGTCCAGACGTTTAACCAGACTCGCGATCACCACCTCAACCACCATCGCGTCAGGCATGGGCGACAGGCTATACCGTTCGCCGCAAACGGACAGAACATCTAGGCGTGGACGGTCTCGTAGTCGAAGCCGCAGTCCCAACCGAGACAGAGACAGACCATCTCGCTCCAACAACGACAACCGCCCTCCTCGAAGATATCCTTATTCTCTCTCTCGTTCCCCCTCGAGGTCTCCCGTGAGAAGACAGAGGTCCAGATCAAGGGACAGGTCTCGGGGTATGAGCGACCACCTCGACAGGCCTGACCAGAACCGAGGGTCGAGACGACCCCCGTCCCCCCGCCGACGAAAGTCTAGGTCCAGGTCCCCCTACGGGAACCGCAGACGAAGATCCTATTCCAGGTCGCTCTCCCGGTCGCGGTCGGTATCTCCTGATAGGAAGAAGCGAAAACGAAGAAGGTCGCGGTCCGTCTCGAGCTCCGGCAGCGAGCCTTCGGAAGAAGAACGGGATAGAGAACGGAAGAGAAAGAGGAAGGAGAAACACAAGAAGAGGAGTAGGAGTCGAGACAGAAAGGAACGCAAGAAAGATAAGAAGAAAGACAAAAAGGTTAGATGGTAGTGTCTGGGTGATCTATCGTTGACTCATCACTACCTTCAAGCAGAAGAAGAAAATCGGCGCTGTCACCTCACAATACGGAAAGTATGGCATCATCAACGAGAACGAGTTCAGTGTTTTGAGTTTTTGTTTGACCTGCAACCCGTTTGACCTTGGTTCTTGCAGTATATACGACAAGGGTCAAGAATTCAAGGCCTGGTTAGTTGAAGAGCGCAAGATCAACCCCGAAACGCAATCAAAAGACAACACGAAGAAAGAATTCGCGCGATTCATGGAGGATTACAACACCGGTTCGTCCTCCCAACCAACCTGTTTGTGTAGTGGCGAGCGTGCTGACATGAGTAGCGACATTGCCACATGAAAAGTACTACAACATGGATGCCTACGAACGCCGAATGAATGCCCTCCGGCATGGGGAATTGTTGCCTGCGGGTGACGAGCTCACTTACGACGTCAACGCGGATTTGAAGGCTCACTCAAGCACCCATAAGAGGAAGGCTATCGAGCGGGAGAGTTACCTCTCGAAGGAACAGTTGATGGAACTGAGAAAAGTCCAGAACGAACGTATTGAGGTGGGTTTGGTTTTTCTTACGATTTCATGATCTTTTGGAGGCTGAATTTCGCATGTAGGCCGGAAAGATGAAAATGCTTGGGATGGATTTACCACAGAACCTGGGTGTTAGGATGGACGGCACCGCGTTCGACGCTTAAAGGAACCAGAAAGTGTCCACTTCCTATTCTGTAGCGCACGACTTCGTTGCGGGTACGAGGCTTGGAAATCGGAAGTGGAGGGATGAACCACTCAGGCTCGATACCCCAGAATACTTCCGTGTCTTAGGCTAAATATTATAACCTTATTCGTTTCCGTTCCTTTGGTGTACCTGGACTGCGACGAAATGAATACCCCCCCGGTCACTTATCACGAGCCTCGCTTCTTCCAGAAGATACGGAATAAATGATTGTCCCATAAATACAAACATTCACTCCTGTTTATCGACAACTTTGCTCTCAACCTCAAGCCCTGCGTACTTCTTCATCCGTTCTATGTAAACGTCACCCAACGCTGACATCGGGGTGAGAACTCCACCGCCTCCGACCTGTTTGTAAGGCAACTTATCAAAGTCGAGAGCGAGGGAGAGACCGGCTTCGGAAATCATCCGAGCGGTCCCGAAATACCCAGGCTCCCCGTCAGCTTTGAGTGTGGTCCGAATTGTGGAAGATCCAGAGCGTGATATGTTCGTGAGGTCGAAGAATCCCTTACTACGGTCCTGTAGTCAATGAAACCGCAGAGACGGTGGTCATGGCCGGGAGGCTGATAGGGGACGTACTTGCTGGTTGGCCCCGTACCCGGCGCGGGCAAGATCCGTTTCGCCAACCACCGCGCCTTGAGGATAATTAGGGAAAGTACCACCACCCCATATTAAGTCGACAAAGAATACTCACGGGCGGGAAGAGAAGCAATGCTACAGTCGTGTAGTACGCGAATGAAATCAGTAGGGCCCGGAGAGGGTCTGGAAACGCATTGATTTCGTTGTATTTGAAATCATCTCCATAGACTTTCTCTGGGTATTGGTCCTGGGATCGCTTGAACAACGACCAGGTGTGCTGGACGACGAGTCTGTTTCCGATGCAGGTAGGGAACCTGCCGCCGTACCAGGTCTTTCCATCCAGCGGTATCCTGTAAATCAGCCTCTGGGGGTCGCTGGGTCGTCCTTTGACTATGTTTTCTCTTTCTTTCAGTGTCTGCTCGTGCGATACGTTGGAGGAAGTCCCTCACGTTCCCGGAAGGAGAAATCCTTCAGCGACTCGTACAAGACCGACCTCGGTGGATCCTCGAACCACGAAAGTATCGAGATGATTGTGCCACCCGAGATTCCTGCATCGAACCGGTACGCAGAAGTGGAATCATCTAGTCCCGCGGACGGTCCCAAAACTGATTTGGCTGTCTTGTTCGCCATGTATACAGAGACGTCTGCAGGGACGGAGTCAAACCCACAGGAGGGAATGATGATTGCGTTGCTCTTGTGAGCCTGGTAATCGTACCTTGGACGGGTCAGGTCATTCCTATGCCGGCAGACAGAAGCGTAATATACTTTTGGATGATGTTCCTGATGAAGTGAGGTTCTCCGGACAAGTCTAGGTAATGAACGCCGTGAAGTGCGCAAGCACTGTAGAAGGATTAACAGACACCGATACCTTATCAAAGGGATTACACACCGCACGACTAAGTCGGAGTTGTTCCAGGATGGCCCGATGGCATTAATGACCACTTTGGTCTGAGTGACAGCCGCCTCGACTGAGGCGTAGTCGTGGAAGTCTACGACGAAGGATCCAACGTCATCCCCAAGCCCGAGTTCGAGTTTCACCTGCTCAAGTTTTTTCTGTGACCGACCAGCGATTGCAAGGTCAAATCGTGCACGTTCCGGGTGGACGTTGAGATTGAGCACAATGAGCTTCCCGGTAAATCCTGTCCGGGGGTTGGTAACTCATAGGAGCCTTGGCGGGCGGGGTTGCGTACCGGTTGCCCCAATAATGAGGACATGGTATGGCATCGCTGGCAGTGGAACAGGTAACAGGCCGAGGAAGGGGGATTTAGGGTTATGATTTATCTTACGATGTGATCCCAGCCGTACGGATCACTTGACTGGGTCTGTTGGGACAATTAAACGGTCCCAATGGTCGGGTTGTCGTGCGCGCTCGGATTTTCAATGGTACGGCCCTGGCCTCTTATCAATATCACGCAGAAGTAGGGATACTGAAAAGGATGTATTGAACAAGAGCCACGAACAAGGGGGAAAAAACTATGCGAAGAGAAGGAAAAAAAGAGAAGGCATCCATCAGACGAACGCTCCGCCCGCTGGCTAGCACCCAAGAGAGCTTGAAAAGCACCTCTTGAAAGCGCGTAACCAAACGTCCTCGAGTCGAGGCAGTGACGCCCCGACGTGTTCTCAGTCAAACGGGGGAGCGCGGTTGTCATCGACTGGATGTGAAGAATGCGGCATGGTTAAACATGTGAGACTCAAGTTAGAAACTATAAAATAGATCCTGGAGGACGGTCAGCGTGG
>Ga0307513_10011521_pt1 | contig 10984 bp, 7 predicted proteins | sample 15_EM_MG_FD_202174 | JGI IMG/M metagenome (GOLD analysis project Ga0307513, IMG submission 202174) | Populus trichocarpa ectomycorrhiza microbial communities from riparian zone in the Pacific Northwest, United States - 15_EM | ecosystem: Host-associated > Plants > Roots > Unclassified | place... | reverse complement strand
GCTTTAGTGAAACCCAAAAAGCAGCCGAGCAAGCTCGGCTCTACAAAGACGTCACTTCACGACGGGCGCCCATTCCTTGAGGAAAGCCAAGACTTTGCGGCGGTCGTAACCTTTGCCTTTTTCCAGTTCGCCGGTGAACTGCGAGTGCAGCAGCTTGCCTTCGGCGTCCAGTACGAACAGGTGCGGATAACCCTTGATTTCCGGATACGGAGAAAGGAACGCCTTGTTCTGGTTCTCTTCGCTGTAGTTGACCTTCATCCAGACGAAGTTGGCGTCGCGGAAGCTGCGGATCTCTGCGTCTCCTTCGACAAGTTTGTCCAGGATGTGGCACCAGCTGCACCATTCGCCACCGACATCCAGCAGGATGCGCTTGCCGCCGCGCTGGGCTTCCACCTTGGCGGTTTCTAGATCCCTGGCCGGATCGCGCAGCGGATCGAACGACGCATTCAACCCCGCTACCGCTGCGATATCCGCAGCGGTGGGCGTGTTGCCGGAAGCGACGGGGCGGGAGGTATCCGGCTTGGCCGACGTATTGGCTTTCATCGACGGCGGATTGGGCGCCGGCTCCGGCTCCGGCGCCGCTTTTTCCTGTGAACATGCTGCCAGCACGGCAGCCAGCGACAGGACCAATGCGTTGAAGAGAACCTTCCGCATCATTTGACGCCGTGCATGAGCTTCTGGATCAACGGCCCCAGCAGGAACAGCAAGGCACCGGCGATCAACAACGCCCAAAACCCGAAGGTATAGCCGGCATGCGCGGATTGCACCGTCATCCCACCCGTACCGCTGACGTGCCCTGCGAAAATACCCGACAGGTTATTGCCGATGCCGGTGGACAGGAACCAGCCGCCCATGCCGAAACCGACCAAACGCACCGGCGCCAGCTTGGTGACCATAGACAGACCGATGGGCGACAGACACAGTTCGCCGACCGACTGGATGACGTAGACCATGAACAGCGTCCAGAAAGGGATCTTGCCGACAACATTGACCAGGCTGGACAGCGCGAACATCAGCAGCAGGAAGGCCAGGCCATTGAAGATCAGACCCAGGCTGAACTTGCGCGGGATCGACGGCTCGATGTTGCGCTTGCCCATCCAGATCCAGATGATCGCAATCACTGGCGCAAGGGCGATGATCGCCAACGAGTTCACCGACTGGAACCATGCATTCGAGAACACGAAGCCGCCCGGACCGAAGATGTCGCGGTCGACGATCTTGTCGGCGAGGAACGTGAACGAACTGCCCGCTTGCTCGAAGAACATCCAGAACATCACGTTGAAGACGAAGATGATCAGCATCGCGATGGCCTTGTCGCGCTGTACCTTGCCTTCGCGGATACCCTCGATCAGCAGCAATGCGCACAGAATGACGAACATCGGCAACAGCACGAACCATTGCAGCGGTTCGGCGCCCATCGACAGCAGGAAGTACACGGCCGGGATCGCGACGAGCGCGCCCAGGAAGACGTACAACACCTTCTGCTTGCCGCCGTCGCCCTCGGGCGGGCGGCCTATGCCTTTGAGCTCGCGGCGACCGAACCAAAACCACACCAGGCTAAATACCATGCCGATGCCCGAAGCGATGAACACATACTTGTAGGCCGGCATCGCCTGCGTGCCGAACACTTGCTCGGCGAGGATTCCGGTCACGATCGGCGCGAGGAAACCGCCGAGGTTGATACCCATGTAGAAGATGGTGAAACCCGCATCGCGGCGGCCATCGCTAACTGCGTACAGCTTGCCCACCATGGTCGAGATATTGGGCTTGAACAAGCCGTTTCCGCAGATCACGGTGGCTAGACCGAACTTGAAGATTTGCTCGTCGGGCATCGCGATCATGAACAGGCCGGCCGCCATGATCACCGCGCCCAACAGGATCGAACGCTGGTAGCCGAGCACCCGGTCGGCCACGTAGCCGCCGAAGATCGCGGCGGCGTAGACCAGCGCCAGATAGGCGCCGTAGATCAGGTTCGACGGCGCTTCGCCGGCGTCATTGCCGGCATGGAACTGCGCCACCATGTACAGCACCAACGCCCAGCGAATGCCGTAGAACGCGAAGCGTTCCCAGAACTCCGTCATGAACAGCATCCACAAGGGCTTGGGGTGGCCCATGCGCTGGTCGAACGGCGGCGGCGGGGCGCCACTGCCGGGCGGCGCCTCCAGCGGTGGACCGGCCGGTTCTGCGGCGTTCGGGATGGTTGCGCTCATGGATTTGCCCCCTTGTTCAGCATTCGGATGTAGCGGGAAATAGGAGTCCGCGCCTTGGCGCGGGACAGGCGAGGATCACCGACCGGCGCGCTTGGCGTCAAATAAGGGCTGGATCAATAGCTTGCGCTCGCCGACCCCGGCTTGCCGTCGATAAGGGTCCGCACCTCGAACAATTCCGGGAAGAACGTCAGCTCCAGCGCCTGGCGCAGGAACCCCACCCCGCTGGAGCCGCCGGTGCCGCGTTTGAAGCCGATGATGCGCAGCACCGTGCGCATATGGCGGAATCGCCATAGCTGGAACTGGGTCTCCAGGTCCACGAAGTCCTCGCACAGCGCGTATTCGCGCCAGTAGCGGCCGGTGTCCTCATAGATCGCCTCGAACACCGGCAGCAACGACGGATCGTTGGCGTGCGGCTGGCTCCAATCGCGCTCCTGGCGCTCGGCGGGAATGGCATGGCCGAAGCGCGCCAGGTAACGCAGGAACTCCTCGTACAGGCTCGGCGCGCGCAGCACGGTTTCCAGTTCGGCCTGGCCCTGCGGATCGTGGGCGAATACGCGCAGCATGTCGGCGTTCTTGTTGCCCAGCAGGAACTCGATGGTGCGGTACTGCAACGACTGGAATCCGGAAGACGGCCCCAGCAGATCGCGGAAGCCCATGTATTCCGAAGGCGTCAGGGTTTCCAGCACCGACCACTGCTCGGTCAATTGGCGCAATACCTGCTTGCTGCGGGCCAGTACCTTGCGGCACTGCCAGACCTCGTCGCGCTGCAGATGAACCAGGGCCGCGCGCAGTTCGTGGATCATCAGCTTCATCCATAGCTCTGACACCTGGTGCTGCACCACGAACAGCAGCTCGTCATGGTGCGGCGGATCCGACACCGGCTGCTGCGCGGCCAGCAGCAGGTCCAGACGCAGGTAGCCGGCATAGCTGATGCGGCCGGCCAGATCGGTGTGGATGCCTTCTTCCAGCGGGCGCTGGTTGTCCTGGATGCTCATGCGGAACCTGTGGGATACGGTTCGGGCATGGTAACGGCTGACGTCATGGCGGTGTCATGCGCCTGCCCGAGGATTGCGGCACAATCGGCCGGCAGTCAGTCGCTCGTGCTGCATTCATATCTAGGGAGAGGTTTATGAAGTACGGGTTCGCGCGCCTGGCGGCGCTAGCGGCGTTTTCGTTCATCTGCGGCGGCACCGCGCACGCGCAGGTGGTGATCAGTCAGGTTTATGGCGGTGGCGGCAACTCCGGTGCCCCGCTGCGCAGCGATTACATCGAACTGCACAACAATTCCACTTCCACGCTCAGTCTGGACGGCTGGTCCGTGCAGTACGCCAGCGCCGCCGGCACCAGCTGGGCGCGCACCAACCTCAGCGGCAACCTGCCAGCCGGCGGTTACTACCTGATCAAGCAGGCCGACGGCGCCAACACCGCCGCACCCGCGCTGCCCACGCCCGACGCCACCGGTACCATCGCCATGTCTGGCACCGCCGGCAAGGTGGCGCTGGTCAATTCGGTCGTCACCCTGAGCGGCGCCTGCCCTACCGGCAACATCGACTTCGTCGGTTTCGGCACTACTGCCAGTTGCGCGGAAGGCTCCAGCCCAACCGGTAACCTCAGCAACACGACCGCCGCCGTGCGCGCCGACAACGGTTGCACCGACAGCAACAATAACGTCGCCGATTTCGCACTCACCGCGCCAGCACCGCGAAACGGGGCGTCCGTCGCGCTGGTCTGCGGTGGCGGCGGCCTGCCGATCCTGTCCGTGGCCGATGTCAGCCAGGATGAAGCCAACGGCAATTTCGCCTTCACCCTGACCCTCACCCAGCCTGCAGGCGCGGGCGGTGTCAGCGTGGACTACGCCACCGCCGACGGCACCGCGACGGCGGGCGACGACTACACCGCCACCACCGGCAGCGTCACCATCGCCGAGGGTGCCGATTCGGCGCAGGTCGTCATCGCGGTCGGCGACGACAGCGTGCAGGAAGCCGATGAAACCTTCTTCCTGGGTCTGGGCAATATCAGCGGCGCGGTGCTTGGTGATGCGCAGGCGCAAGCCACCATCGTCAACGACGACGTCACCCTGATTCCCATCCACGAGATCCAGGGCAGCGGCGCGACCTCTCCGGTCGCCAACCAGCTGGTCACCACCACAGGCATCGTGACCGGGCGCAAGAGCAACGGCTTCTTCATCCAGGGCAGCGATGCCGAAGCCGATGCCGATCCGACGACCTCGCAGGCCGTGTACGTGTTCACCAGCGTCGCGCCACCTGCGGCCGTCGCCGTTGGTAATCGGGTGCGCGTCAGCGGCACGGTGATCGAATATGTGCCCAGCACCGACCCAAACCAATTGCCGTTGACCGAGATCACCGGTAACCCGAGCGTGGCCCTGCTCTCCACCGACAATCCGCTGCCCGTGCCGGTGCCGCTGAGCACCAGCCTGCCCTCGCCCAGCGGCACGCTGGACCAGCTGGAGCGCTTGGAAGGCATGCGCGTGACCGCCGCCAGCCTGACCGTGGTGGCGCCCACCCAGGGCAATACCAATGAGCCCAACGGCACTGGCACCAGCAACGGCATCCTCAATGCTGTGGTCACCGGCACGCCGCGGCCATTCCGCGAAGCTGGCATCCAGGCGCCCGACCCGGCGCCTGCCGGCAGCAGCATTCCGCCGATTCCACGCTGGGATTTCAACCCAGAACTGCTGACCATCGACAGCGACTCGCTGGGCGGTCCGACTTTCATCCTGAATCTGGCCGCCGGCGCGACGATCCAGGGAATGACAGGTCCGCTGGACTACGGCTTCCGCCGCTACACGATCCTGCGCGATCCGGCGGTCGCCATCACCACCTCGCCGGGTCCGTCGCCGCAGGCGGCGCGCGTAGCCAATCCGGATGAGTTCACGGTGGCCGCGTACAACCTGGAACGCTTCTTCGATACGGTGAACGACCCGAACACCGGCGAACCGGTGCTGACTGCGGCGGCGTTCGCCAACCGTCTCAACAAGGCCTCGCTGACGGTACGCAACTTCCTCAATGCGCCGGACATCCTGGCCACGGTGGAAGTGGAGAACCTGACCACGCTGCAGGCGTTGGCCAGCAAGATCAACGCCGACGCCGTGGCTGCCGGCCAGCCCGACCCGAATTACGTTGCCTACCTGGAAGAAGGCAACGACGTGGGCGGCATCGATGTCGGCTTCCTGGTCAAGACCACGGAAGTTACCGCCGGCGTGGCGCGCGTGCAGGTGCTCGGCGTGACCCAGCAGGGCAAGGACACCACCTGGACCGAGCCCAGCGGCACGATCAGTCTGCTCAACGACCGTCCGCCGCTGGTGCTGGATGCGGTGGTGCATTACGCCGATGGCCGCACCTACCCGATCACCGCCATCGCGGTGCACCAGCGTTCGCTCAATGACGTGGACAGCGTGGAAGCTTCCGGTCCGACCACCCTGGGCGACCGGGTGCGCCAGAAGCGCCAGAAGCAGGCCGAGTACCTGGCCAATCTGATCCAGTCGTTGCAGACCGCTGACCCAGCCAAACGCATCGTCAGTCTGGGCGACTACAACGCGTTCGCGTTCAACGACGGTCTTGCCGACACCATGAACGTGGTGACCGGCACGCCCAGCGCGGACAACGAGACCGCGGTGCCGGGCGACGGCATCGACCTGGTCGATCCGGACCTGGTGAATCTGGGCGTGCTGGAACCGCAGGACGAACGCTATTCGTTCGTCTTCGGCGGCAATGCGCAGACCCTGGACCACGTGCTGGTCAACGAACAGCTGATCCTGTCCAGCACCGCCTTCGGCCTGGACCACGCGCGCATCAACGCCGACTTCCCCGAAATCGCGCGCAACGATGCGAACTCGCCTTCGCGCCTGTCGGACCACGATCCGGTGGTGGCGTATTTCGAATCGCGCCATCGCGCCGACCTGTCGGTCGCCGCCACGGCCGATACGGCGACGGTCAACGCGGGCGAGACCCTGCGCTACACCGCCACCGTGACCAACCTGGGCCCGGATGCGGCCGCGGCGACCGGGATTGGTTTTGCGCTGAACGCCGAGTCGACCACGTTCGCGGTGGTCGCCCCCAGCGGTTGGAATTGCGATGCGGCCCAGATCTCGGGCGGCATGACCTCGATCGCGTGCCACACCGATGCGCTGGCGAATGCGGCGACCGCCTCGTTCTCGATCAGTGCCGTTTCCACCACGGCGCAGATCGGCGGCAGCGCCAATCTGGCGGTAGCCGCCACCACGCAGTCGTTCGATGCGGCGAGCGCTAACAATGAAGCGGTGGCCGCCATCAGCGTCAACGCGCTGCCTACCGCGGATTTGGATCTGCAGCTGAGCGGACCGGCCACCGTGCCGCGCTGGACGTTCTCGATTCCGTACACGGCGACGCTGCGCAACCTGGGCACGCTGGCGGCGGAACAGCCGGTGGTCGTGTTCAGCGGCAACGCCATGAACGCCACCGCCACCGTCAACCCGCCCAACGGCTGGCAGTGCCGCAAATACGGCACGGTCCAGCTCACCACGTTCCGCTGCAGCGGCCGCAACCCCATGGCCGCGGGCGCCAGCGCGGATTTCCGGATTCGCGTCAACGCCCTGCCGATTCCGGCCAACCGCAGGCAGCAGGTCAATGGCGCGGCGACCACCATCACACCGGAATCGAACACCGCCAACAACAACGCCAGTATCACTACCGTCGTGTTCTGAGTATCGAGACGGTGGCTAGAAAAGGAGACGCGGCTTTGGCCGCGTCTTTTTTTTGTGAACCAACGCCTTGGGTATTGCTGCGCTGCACGACGGTTTTACAACCCCGGTTCCTTAACATGGCGCGACTTATCATTGGTTTCACATGTAACAGGAACCCGACACGCGATGACTACGCGATGACTATTGCCGCAAAATTCGAGATCGAATACCTGCAATACCTGGGCCCGGACGGGAAACTAGTCCGCGACGATCTGCCCGAGGCTGCGCGCGATACCCAGCGCTTGAAGGAACTGTTCAAACAGATGCTGTTCGTGCGCACCTTCGACACCAAGTCGGTGGCCCTGCAGCGCACCGGCAAGCTGGGCACCTACGCATCCTGCCTGGGCCATGAAGCCACCCACGTGGGCATCGGCGCTTCTACGCTTCCGGAAGACACCTTTGCGCCGAGTTATCGCGAGTACGGCGCCCAATTCATGCGCGGCGTGCGCCCGCGCGAAGTGTTGCTGTACTGGGGCGGCGACGAACGCGGCAACGACTTCGCCGTGCCGCGTCACGATTTCGCTTGGTGCGTGCCCATTTCCACCCAATGCCTGCATGCGGCCGGCGCGGCGCTGGCGTTCAAGCTGCGCGGCGAAAAGCGCGTCGCGGTCAGCACCTGCGGCGACGGCGGTTCCTCCAAGACCGATTTCTACGCCGCACTGAATTCGGGCGGCGCGTACCAGTTGCCGCTGGTGCTGTGCGTGATCAACAACGGCTGGGCCATCTCGGTACCGCGCTCGGCGCAGACCGGCGCGCAGACGCTGGCGCAGAAGGGCATCGCCGGCGGCGTGTTCTGTCTGCAAGTGGACGGCAACGATCTGATTGCGGTGCTGGAGGCGATGCGCATCGCCACCGAGCGAGCGCGCAGCGGACAAGGCACCAGCGTGCTGGAATTCGTCACCTACCGCTTGGGCGACCACACCACCGCCGACGATGCGCGCCGCTATCGCGAAGACGCGGAGGTGAAGTCGGCCTGGGAACGGGACCCCGTCACCCGCCTGCGCACCTGGCTCACCGCGCAGCAGTTGTGGAGCGAGGCGGAGGAAACCGCATGGAAGGAAGAGTGCGGGCGACTGATCGACATCGAGGTCAACGCGTATTTGGAGACGCCGGTGCAACCGGTGGAGGCGATGTTCGATTATCTCTACGCCGACCCGCCGCCGGAACTGCTCGCCCAGCGCGCTGCGGCGATCGCGGCGGAGAACCGGCCATGAACGTCGAAGTAGCCAAGACCGTGGCCACAGCGCCCGGCGCCTCCGCCGACCAGGCTGCCAAAGCCGCCCTGCCGATCACCCTCATCGAGGCGATCACCCAGGCTCTGGCCTGGGAAATCGCCCACGACGACTCGGTAGTGGTGCTGGGCGAGGACGTGGGCGTGAACGGCGGCGTGTTCCGCGCCACCGCCGGCCTACAGCAGCGCTTCGGTTCCGATCGCATCCTGGACACGCCGCTGGACGAGACCACCATCGCCGGTCTCAGCGTGGGCATGGCGGCGATGGGCATGAAGCCGGTGGCCGAGGCCCAGTTCGACGGCTTCGTCTATCCGATGGTGGACCACCTGGTCTGCCATGCCGCGCGCATGCGCTATCGCACGCGCGGCCGCCTGCATTGCCCGATGGTGTTGCGCGTTCCGTGGGGCGGCGGCATCCGCGCGCCGGAGCATCATTCCGAGGCCAACGAATCCATCTTCACCAACGTGCCCGGTCTGCGCGTGGTCATGCCCTCCTCGCCACAGCGCGCGTACGGCTTGCTGCTGGCCGCGATCCGCGATCCGGATCCGGTGATCTATATGGAGCCCAAGCGCATCTACCGCCAGTACAAGGAGCTGGTGACCGACGACGGCGAAGCGCTGCCGCTGGACGTATGCTTCGTGCTGCGCGACGGCAACGATGTGACCCTGGTGACCTGGGGCGCGCAGGTCAAGGAGACGCTGGAAGCCGCCGACGCCCTGGCCAAGCAAGGCATCAGCGCCGAAGTGATCGACGTGGCCACGCTGAAGCCGCTGGACTTCGACACCATCGCCGAATCGGTCAGCAAGACCGGCCGCTGCGTGATCGTGCACGAAGCGCCACGCACCGCCGGCTTCGGCGCCGAGATCGCCGCGCGCCTGGCCGAACAATCGGTGTACGACCTGCTCGCGCCGGTGGAACGCGTCACCGGTTACGACACGCACATCCCGCTGTTCCGCCTGGAAATGAAATACCTGCCCAGCGTCGAGAAGATCGTCGCCGCGGCCAAGCGCGTGCTGGCCGCAGGCTGATGCATCGCGCCCGCGTCATCGCCGAACACCGATCCCCGGACCGCCCTGCGATCCAAGTCTCGGCCGGCGACTCGGTTACCTTGGGCGAACGCGACAGCGACTGGCCGCAGTTCGTCTGGGCCACGCTGGCGCAAGGCCTGGGCGGCTGGATACCCGCGGCGCTGTTCGACCGCGACACGGGCATGGCCACCGCGCTGGGCGATTACGACACCCGCGAGCTGGCGACCACTATCGGCGAATCCATCAAAGTCCACTACGAGCAGGAAGGTTGGTGGTGGGCGGAGAACGCGAGGGGCGAAAGCGGCTGGATACCGGCCCGCGCCATCGAGCTGATCGAAGACGAACCGACCTGAACTCGTGCGCCGGACTCTCCGGCCGCGAAGCGACAACACAACCTGGAATCCGCATGAGCGATAGCAAGACTTTCAATCTTCCCGATCTTGGCGAAGGTCTACCCGACGCGACCATCGTCGAATGGTTCGTCAAGGAAGGCGATGTGATCCGCCTGGACGAACCGTTGGTGTCGATGGAAACCGCCAAGGCGATCGTGGAAGTTCCTTCGCCGGTTTCCGGCAAGGTGCTCAAACTTGCGGGCAACGCCGGCGACATCGTGGTGACGGGCACCATGCTGGCCGAGTTCCAGCCCGACCCCAATCTTCCGCAACGCGCCGACGGACAGGACACCGGGCACGCGCACGGCCCGCCTGCCGTGGGAGCGGCGTCCCGCCGCGAGCTTTCCGCTGAGAGCACCGAGACAAAAGATCGCCTCGAGGACGGCACTCCCACCACTTCCGAACGCGACGATGCCGGCACCGTGGTCGGCGCGATGCAGAGCTCCAATGCTGTGCACCAAGAACAGGCGGTGGCCGTCGGCGGCGTGCGCGCCATGCCGGCAGTACGCGCGCTGGCCAAGAAACTGGGCCTGGATCTTTCACGCGTCCGTGCAAGCGGCGCTGAGGGGACGGTGACGATGGCGGACGTTAAGGCGGCAGCGGCCGGTAATGCCGCCGCCCTGCTCCCCTCTCCCACCGGGAGGGGGGTCGGGGGTACGGCGCAAGCGCGAAGCGCGGCGCTCGAAACCGCACCTCTAGAGGTAAGAAGGGAAGAACAACGCACCCAGCTTTCCGCTTCCGGAAAACCCATGCGCACCCAGCCGCCCGGGGTTTCGATGAGTGGCCAACCGGAACAGCTCAAAGGCGTCCGCCGAAACATGGCACGCGTCATGGCCGACGCGCACGCCAAAGTCGTGCCCACCACGCTCAACGACGACGCCGATGTGCATGCCTGGCAACCCGGCAACGACGTCACCGTGCGCTTGATCCGCTCGATCGTGCGCGCCTGCAAGGCGGTGCCGGCGTTGAACGCGTGGTTCGACGGCGAAAAACTCAGCCGCACCTTGCATCCGCAAGTCGACATCGGCATCGCCGTGGATACCGACGATGGTCTGTTCGTCCCCGCGTTGCGCAATGCGGACATCCTGGATGCGCGCGGCATCCGCGAAGGCGTTAACCGCCTGCGCACGCAGGTGGAAGACCGCAGCATCGCGGCTTCGGAACTGAGCGGCTACACCATTTCGTTGTCCAACTTCGGCATGTTCGCCGGACGCTACGCCACGCCGGTAGTGGTGCCGCCCTGCGTGGCCATCGTGGCCGCTGGCCGCGCGCGCCACCAGGTCATGCCGATCATGGGCGGTTTCGAATCGCACAAGATCATCCCGCTATCGGTCACTTTCGATCACCGCGCCGCGACCGGCGGTGAGGCTGCGCGTTTTCT
>Ga0307513_10011520_pt1 | contig 10984 bp, 12 predicted proteins | sample 15_EM_MG_FD_202174 | JGI IMG/M metagenome (GOLD analysis project Ga0307513, IMG submission 202174) | Populus trichocarpa ectomycorrhiza microbial communities from riparian zone in the Pacific Northwest, United States - 15_EM | ecosystem: Host-associated > Plants > Roots > Unclassified | place... | reverse complement strand
ATAACGCACCTGGTTTTCTTAGCTCTCAAAAGCTTTTAAAACAAAGTGAGACAACCATAGTTATGTGGAGATCAAAAGGAATATGAGTAGAAAACGTGCATCACCTCCAACTGAGATTCCTCAGCATTGCTTTTCACTTTTCTCTTCTTAATGGACACTAAATCACCTTCTGTATCAGACAGATTTGTTCGCCATAAATTGATTGTACAATATTATCAATAATAACCAGAGAACACAATCAGCACCTGTGTATTATCACCATAAAGCTAATCAATTAGCAGATTGCAGAATTGGCGATAAAAACATGAGGAAATAAAGGAACATGTCTCAGCAGACACCAAAGCAAAGGGTAGAATATAAAACACACATAATTCTAGAAACCATGACAAAATGTATTTTATGTCATCACTGATATAGAGGATTCAAGCCAGATGAGTCATAATTCCAGTAAAACATCTTGCACTTGTACCTCTAGGCTGAAGCAGTCTTTGACAGTATACTGCATTTAAAATGATCATACATTATCTTTTTATAACTGCTTTAGGCAGAGTTAATTATTAGAAAGACACGGATGTGTTTGGTATTGTGGTAACTTTTGTGGTTGTGGTTTGAAAAAAGTTGTTTTGAAAAAAGTATTTTTAGTTGAGGTTGGTTTGGAAAAATACATGTTTGGTTAAAATTGTGGTTGAAATTAAGGTTGAACAAAAAGTAGTTTAATGTGTGTGGTTAAGAATGCTTTTCAAATTGAGGTTATAAAATGACTAAAAAAGATATATATTAATATTGATGGTTTTTAATTGAAATATTGTAGATTTAACTACTGCTATTACATCATGAAATAAACAATACTTTATATAAAATATTTTTTATTGTTCCATTAAACTATTTGCAATTCCATCACATACGAAATCCATCCGACAAGGACTACAGTTTCCATGGCTTCCTAGGCGTACAACAACATCAGGTAAAATATCATCAGGAACAAAATTAAGATTGCGATCAAATTCTGCAAATGCTACATCATCATGCGATCTCCTTTTAATATAATTATGAAGTGTTGTTGAAAATGTTAAACACTAATTTTACAAATAAAACACAATATCCGAGAAATTTTTTTGGATTTTTTTTTATTTTACTGGGTCGAACTCGGTCCAATGCATTTAGATTTTAGCCGGACCCGGTCCGGCTATAAACAATGGAGACGCTCTCCAATGTTCACGTGAATAGTGGAGAATGCAGAAGACAAAGGAGAAGGAGATAGAGAAGGGGAAGGGGAAGGGGAAGGGGAAGAGGAAGAGTAGTGGCTGGCGGTGGAAACGGCGGAGGCCAGTTGTGCGCTGCTCTCCACTATTCACATGCAACGTGAACAGTGGAGAATGCAGAAGACGGAGGAGAAGGAGAAGGGGAAGGGGAAGGGGAAGAGGAAGAGCAGTGGCTGGCGGTGGAAACGACGGAGGCCAGTTGTGCGCTGCTCTCGACTGTTCACATGCAACGTGAACAGTGGAGAATGCAGAGACGGAGGAGAAGGGGAAGGGGAAGGGGAAGAGGAAGAGCAGTGGCTGGCGGTGGAAACGGCGGAGGCCAGTTGTGCGTTGCTCTCCACTGTTCACATGCAACATGAACAGTGGAGAATGCAGAAGACGGAGGAGAAGGGGAAGGGGAAGAGGAGTGGCTGGCGGTGGAACGGCGGAGGCCAGTTGTGCGTTGCTCTCCACTGTTCACATACAACGTGAACAGTGGAGAATGCAGAAGACGGAGGAGAAGGAGAAGGGGAAGAGGAAGAGGAAGAGCAGTGGCTGGCGATGGAAACGACAGAGGCCGGTGGTGAGAGGGAGCTGCTCTCCACTGTTCACTGTTTACTGCTCTATTTATGCTCGTCTTCTTGCGGCCTCTATTTATAACACAGTTTGCAACTCAACACAAAAGGCAGCTTGAAGTTGTTTTTTGTTATCTTGTGGTTTAAACGCAAATGGTAATGGGTCCCACAAATAGAAAATTGTGTTTAGACCGTAACCAAACACATGATAACTACGTTTTTTTGTAAACACAGCCACAGTGTCAAACACACACCTAAAATGATAAATAGACCAATGAAAAGACTATTTTACCACTGCAAGATAATATTGTGTGATTTTTTGTTAAGATTAAAATCATTAATTAAATATTACAATTCATGGTAAATCAAGATATATATATATTACTTTTCCCACATGTGTTAGGTTTTTGTAATCTACTTATTTCTATACCAGTCATTTTAGCAAATGGGCGTAGCTTCTTTCTCATACCAAAGAAAACATGAATTTTTGAAATTCATATGCTAGCTAACAATTTGCCAATTTGTCACCCATTTTGAAATATCAATTTGCTTCATCTTAAACTTTTTAAAAATATTGTACTTGCCCGCAAGTAAGGATTAAAATTTTACTCACATTCAAACTGAAAATTTTACTTACTTTTTTAAAATGTGTTGGGCAAAATGATATCTTTTTATATTTTATGTTTTTGATGTTAGTATATTAAAATCATTCAAAAATACATAAAAAACCATTAACTCAAGTAAAAAGCATACTATAATGGGGAAAACAAATATTCATCAAGAATATAGAAAAAAAAAAGGAAAAAAAGTAAAAACTCCAGCCAATAATGTATTGTTTGTATTGGCTACAATTTGCAGCTTATATCATCCACAGTAGCATTAAATTGAATTTGTAGGCCGTAGAATTATGATACTTTGAAACAAGTTTGAATGGTTCCTTCTAATTGTCTACTTTCCTTTAGCTTTTATTTCGAATTTTTCTCTACCCAAATTAAGTAAGAACCAATGATTACCAATAATTCCGACACAATAATTACTTGTAAGCTATCAGAACAAAAAACAAAAACAAAAAAAGTCGAAAGTTTCATAAATTACAGCGGAAATGCCCTTGGCAAGCACAAACTGTTCAAGTGGCAAGCGAACCAGTTCTCCGTCAATTACAAAATCGAAAGGCTGCGGTTCGATCCCATTCATCATCTCCTGCCCAGAATCACAGAAAAATTAACAATACAGAAATTGGTTTTAATTGAAAATAAGGCTAAAATCACGCACTAGCTTTGAGAAGGGTATTGACGATGGTGGAGAGACCATAACGGGTGACATTAGCCGGGATAGCAACTGAAGTATTTGGGACTTTGTAGGGTGGCTTCAGTTTTGTTATAAATCGTGCTTGAACTCGCCTTTCTGCTACATCACCGTCCATGTCCATGTCCATGTCTTCTACAATCGCGCGCGCGCAGAGACTAGAGAGATCAAGTGAAGTGAATGGAAAGGCTAGGGTTTCAGAGAAGACTTTCCGGTTAATCCGCACTTTGCCATGGATTATAATTTTTTAAAAAAAATATATTGATTATACAAATTGTTTTAATGTGTTTTTTTAGATAAAAAAAAAATTCAAACTATAAATTAAAAAGCTTAAATAAACAAGATCAGGATATTAAATAATATATTATAAAACTATGCTTGAAAATAGAATATATAAGAACAATGAAGATTAGGGGATGAAAAGAGATCACTTTTATTTCATATGAATTTGTAGTTATATGTATATATAATATTCTCTCAACAATGCTTCTATTTATAGGAGCATAAGATTATAAGAAGATGAAGATTCATATGAACTTGGAGAGATTCAAATGAACTATGATGATAAATGAACATAATAATGGAGTGTAGGAATGCAACTAGACATCCATATACAATGTATGATTTTATAACATTCCCCCTTAGATGTCTATTGTATAGCCTTACACATTGAAAACTGCCTCATTAAAAACCTTGTCAGGAAAACCCAATGAGACAAAACCTAAACCAAGGAAAAAAGAGTGTGGTGCATATTAACTACCCCTCATGAATATATCATCTCAAATCTTTAAGTTGTTTCATTCCAATATTGCGCCGCAATCCTTCAAACATTGTGGTTGGTAATTGTTTAGTGAACAAATCTGCTAGATTATCTTTCAAGCAAATTTGTTGAACATCAATGTCATCACACTTTTCAAAGTCATGTGTGAAGAAGAATTTTGGTGAGATGTGCATTGACCTATCTCCTTTGATGTATCCCCCCTTTAATTAAGCTATGTATGTAGTATTGTCTTCATACAATATGATTGAAGTTCCTCTGCTGGAGGATAAACCACATGTTCCATGAATATATTGAGTCATTGATCTCAGCCACACACACTCACGACCGGCTTCATGGATTGCAAGTATTTCAGCATGATTAGATGAAGTGGCAACTAATATTTGCTTGGTAGATCTCCACACATAAAGACATAACCTGTTTGAGATTGACCTTTATGTGGATCAGATAAAAATCTTGCATCAGCATGCCCAACTCATTCATTATTAGCATCATTTGAATAAAATAAGCTCATATTCGTATTTCCTTATAAATAATGAAAAATGTGTTTAATTTCATTCTAATGTCTCCAGGTGGAAGAAGAACTATATCTTGCTAGCAAGTTCACAGAGAATGTTATATCAGGTCGCGTATTATTAGCAAGATACATTAGCACACCGATTGTACTGCGGTATGGTACTTCAAGACTAAGTAATTCTTTGTTATCCTTATGAGGTCTAAAAGGGTCCTTTTTCACATCAAGTGACCGAACAACAATTGGTGTACTCAATGGGTGTGCTTTATCCATATAAAATGTTTTAAAGACCTTCTCTGTGTAAGTTGACTGATGAATGAGAATTTCATCTGCTAAATACTCAATCTACAGGCCGGAAAAAAAATTTATTTTTCCCAAATATTTCATCTCAAACTCTTTCTTTAAATAATTTATTATCTTTGGTATCTCTTCATGAGTTCCAATAATATTTAAATCATCAACATACACAGTAATAATAACGAAATTTGATTCTGACTTCTTTATAAAAACGCATGGGCATATAGGATTATTATTATACCCTTCTCTCAATAAATATTCACTAAGATAATTATACCACATGCGTCCTAATTGCTTTAACCCATATAAGGAACTTTGTAACTTGATTGAGTAAACTTTTTGAGGATTTGAATTATATGCTTCGGGCATTTGAAATCTTTCAGGGATTTTTATATAAACATCATTATCAACTGACATATATAAATAGGTTGTGACTACATCCATCAAACACATATCTAGCATTTCATAAGTTGTCGGGCTAATGAGATACTGAAATATAATTACATCTACTATAGGAGAATATGTTTCATCATAATCAATGTCAAGTCTTGGTAAAAGTCCTTGTGCCATAAGTTGTGCTTTATATCTTACACCTTTACGTGTCTAGACTACAGATCCAAAAACTTCACGTTTTGCAAGTGAATTTAATTTTATCTAGATTGCTTCTTTTCATTTTGGCCAATCATTTCTGCGTTGACATTTTTCGACAGATTTAGGCTCAAGATCCTCATTTTTATCAAATGATATACTATATGAAAAAATATTGTCAATAATTATTTCATTTCGGTTCCATCTTTTCTTTGTAGAGACATAACTTATCGAGATCTCCTTATTTTTACTGTTTTCAAGTACCTGAACCTTTTCTGGGGTTTTATGATTAGTTATGTCTATCTCCTCATTTTCTTTTTCAATAATGCCAATTTGATTATTTACTCCTTTTCTTTTCTGAGGATTTTTGTCTTTTCAACCAATTGGTCTACCATGCTTCTAGTATGTCGTAGACTCATTTGCTATAATGTAAGTAGAATGTTCTACTGGGACTTCAATCCGGATTGGCGCATTTACAACTGATATATGAGATTTGGTTACTCTTTTTGAGTTAGTGAATGCATTTGATAGCTGATTTGCAATGTCTTGCAAAAGAAGTATCTTTTGAACTTTTTGTTCATATTGTTTTGTATGAGGATCAAAATCCAATAATGACAATGCATTCCATGTAATATCTTTATCCAGCTGTTAATTTCTCCCCCTAATGCTGGAAACATAGTCTAATCAAAATAACAATCGACAAATCGTGTTGTAAATGAATCACTTGTTAAGGGCTCAAGATATTTAATTATTGATAGGGAATCAAACCCAATATGTATTCCCAATCTTCTTTGAGGACCCATCTTTGTATGTTGTGGTGGATAAATTGGAACATAGACCGCACAATCAAATATTCTTAGATTGAAAATGTTTGGCTCATGACCGAAAACCAATTGTAATAGGGAGAATTTGTGATATGTTGTTAGCTTAATGCATATAAGTATTGCTGCATATAAAACAACGTGCCTCCAAGCAAAGACAAGAAGTTTAGTTCTCATGAGTAGTGGTCTTACAAATAACTAGAGGCGTTTAAATAGTGATTCAACAAGACCATTCTGAGTATGAATATGGGCAACAAGATGTTCAATGTTTATCCCAAGTGACATGCAATAATCATTAAATGCTTGGGATGTGAATTCACCAGCATTGTCAAGACGAATAGTCTTGATTATATAATCTGAAAATTGTGCTCGTAATCTAATAATTTGAGTAAGTAATCTCGCAAACGACAGGTTGCGAGTTTATAATAAACACACATATGACCATCTTGTAGATGCATCTACTAAAACCATAAAGTATCTAAATGGTCCACATGGTGGGTGAATGGGCCCACAAAATATCACTTTGAATACGTTCCAGAAATCTTGGGGATTCAGTCCCACCTTTAGCTGGTGATGGTCTAATAACCAATTTGCCTTGAGAACAAGTAGCACATGAGAATTCCTTGAATTAAAGAATCTTCTGGTTTTTTAATGGATGACCATGTGAATTCTCAATAATTCTTCGCATTATTATTGATCTAGGATGACCTAACCGGTCATGCCAAATAATAAAATTATTTGGTTCATTAAACTTCTAGTTCATTATTGCTTTGACTTGGATTGTACTAATACTTATATAGTACAAACCTGAAGATAAAATGAGTAATTTTTTCAATATTTGTTTTCCAGTAGAGATATTTGATACGATGTAAAGATATTTTATACCATTGTCATTGGCAGTCTTAATATGACACCTGTTAAGTCGTATATCTTTGAAATTTTAGTATATTTCTCCTTAATTTAGTAGAGAACAAAGCATTATCAATAATAAATATTGTTCCATTAGGAAGCATTATATTAGCTCTTCCAGAGCCTTCAATCAAGGTTGTTGAACCTTATATTATATTCACTTTTACTTTCATCATTCTCATATTTGAAAAATAGTGCTTATGCCTGAGAATGGTATGTGTCGTTGCACTATCTGCACTATCTACTAAGCATATATCTCCACCACTGATATTGGACTTATTTACAGCATGACGTGAATCCATATTTTCTTCATGAAAAGGAATAAATATATAATAAGTTTATAATAAGACATAATTATTACAACATAACCTTTTCATTAAATAAGTCAACATGAAAGAAAGAAAACAAAATACGTTGAAATATACTAGCATAAAGGAAACACACCGAAAAGATAAACATAATTTTAAATTCTCACATTTTTATATTAACTAATTATTATCATTACGAGATATATTAACTTTCTCATTAGTTTGCAAAAAAACAATTGCAAGGTCAAGGTGTGTCATATCCAAAGGATAAATATCATCATTAACTTGATGTGGGTGAGAAAAAATTATTTATATGTTCTTCTCCTTTCTTTACAATGTAGACTGATATAAATCAATAAAATGTTTGGTCATATGATAGATACGAGACGAATGTCCTTTTATTCCACATCGATAACAGGTATTTTCTACCTTCTTGGTATCTCCGCTATGTATATTCTTTCTCCTTTCTTGTTTCTCCTCATTCTGTGAAGGTTTGTAAGAATTTCATGAATTACAACCATTATAGTTGCGGTAATTAAACCATCTTCTCTCATGGCCACGTCCTCAGTCTCTATTACGACCACGACCATAATTATTATTATTATATTTCGTAGCATTCATTTCAAGGAATGGAGTTGAACTAGTTGGTCATGATTCATGATTTTTAATTAAAAGCTCATTATTTTGTTCAGCCACAAGGAGACATGAAACCAGTTCATAATATTTCTTAAAACCACATTCTCTATATTGCTACTACATGAGCATATTTGAGGCATGAAAAGTAGAGAAAGTTTTTTCTAACATATCATTATCGACGATATTGTCTTCACATAGTTTCAATTTAGAACTGATATTAAACATTGAAGAATTATATTCACTTACTGATTTAAAATTCTGCAATCATAAACGTATCCAATCATAACGAGCTTTTGGGAGAATAACTGTTTTTTAATGGTCATATCTTTCTTTCAAATTTTGCCAAAGAATAATGGGATCTTTGATGGTGAGATACTCTATCATGAACTCCTCATAGAGATGACGGCATAAGAAAATCATGATTTTCACCTTGTTTTGACTATATGCTTTATTATCATCTTTAATGGTGTCTCCAAGACCCATGACATCCAGGTGAATTTTGATATCCAGGATCCATGACAAATAATTCATGCTTGTAATATCAAGTGTCACAAACTCAAGTTTGGCTAGGTTTGTTATTGTTACTTTGTAAAAAAAATCAATATTGTTAGAAATCTATATATATATTTTTTTGGAATATAAAAATAGATTTTAAAACACAGAAAAATATTTATAAAAATATAAACATAAAATGAAGATCAGTACGTGGTGTTGTTACACCTGAGAATAATCTTAAGATTTTGTCACAGGTTTCCATCATATATACTTGATCTCAAAACAGAATGTAGAACATACAACAACAATAGAAAAACATACCTTCTACTTCTTATCAACAAACCAAATATGATTATCTGCTTTAAGATGAAAGTGAGGAGAAATCCATGTCTCTACTTCTTACCAAATATGATTGTCTGCTTCAAGATGAAAGTGAGGAGCAATTTGTGCTAATAATATATTATAAAATTATATCTCAAGAAGCATACAATAATAAAACAATATAATTAATAAAGAGTAAATATAATATATAAGAACAATGGAGATTAGGGGGGGTGAAGAGAGAACACTTTTATTTCATATGAATTTGTAGTTATATGTGTATATCATATTCTTTCAACAATGTTCCTATTTATAGATACATGTACATAAATACTTGTAAGCTTAAAGGTCATAAGAAGATATAAATTCAAATGAACTTTAAGAAATTCAAATGAACTTGATGATGATGAAAGAAAATAATAATAAAAAGGTGTAGGAAGGCACTTAGACATTCATATACAATGTATGATTGTATAACATAATATAAAACAAACATGTGTCTTATTATGTTTATTGAACTTATTTATTTAAATTAATAAAAAATAAATCCATACCCGAAAAAATCATGACTTCAAAGATAAACACAAATAAAATTGTCTGAATAAAATCATGTCATAAAAAATATTACATAAAGTCGAAGATATCTGCAATATAATTTAAAAACTATTTTTCTTCTTCTCCTTTTCTTCTCTCATGTGTCATGTTAGTTTATATTTGTATCAATTTAAGTTTTTGTTCTTTTAATTACTATTTATTTTTCTTTTAATGTTTTTTGAAGTTTTTTTAGTTGATTTTTTTCTCAGTTTTAGTTGATTTTTTTCTCAGTTTCGTCTTTCTCCATTATTTTATTTAATTTTTTTTGTACAATGTTCTTGATCGAGCCATGAATTTAGCATATTTTCAAGTTAGGTTTTTTTTTATCCTTTTTAAAATTAATTTTTTTTAGTTAGTCTTATTATGTTTAATTTGTTGAAAATTAAACTTATTTTTTTATTTATTTTTCTCTTTAAGATTATCTTATTTTCATTGAATTTTTTCTTTGTTAAAAAAAATCATTTAAGTATTTTAAGAATATTTAGAGTGTATTTTTTAATAATATTGACAAATATTTATTTTTTTTATTAGTAATTATCATTTGCAATTTTTTATAATTATATTATTAAATTAATCAAACTTATTAAACTCAATTCAAATCAATGAACAGCTGATCCCAAATCTTTCTAGCACTTTTAAAAACATTATTATCATATAAGTGTATTTTTTATACATATTAAAACCAGCTCGTAGCATAGTACTGCTGGCCACTTATACGGTGATTAACCATGGAGCATATTGCAGCAGCATGTTTAATGTTCAAAAGAAAAAAATAACCTGACATATTTATGTGGACTCGAAACTGAAACACAGTAAATATTGCGTTGGGATAAAGTAGAAGTCCATAAAAAGTTCGACAACATCTAAGGACGCAATTCTACTGGCAAACAGTCCACTCTGAGGGTAACTATTTCATCATTACATGCCCCACACTACCATGAACCATTCTATCCGCGTGAAGCCGTCACCTGAGCCAAGCAAAATGGGCTCTTGGCATCAACACCAGCGTCATCTTCAGCAAAATTAGCAATCAATTTCGCAACCCATTTGGGATTATCCACATGAGGGAGATGGCCGGAGTCATATACTTCTCGAATAATTGCATTAGATAGTTCAGAGTGCAATTTCTGCATTAAATTCGGTGAAGACATTAGGAAGAAAACCCTACCTAATAGCCTTGACGTAGGTAAACTTACAGTAGTGAACTAGCATTAAGGGCTGGTAAGTTTAATAGATTTAGACGCAAGGCAAAGTAAGCTTTACGAACAAGGACAGCAATGTTTCCAAGTAGATAGAACAGTGATGACGACTTCTAAAAGAAAAATAGATATGATTAGGATATTACCACTACAAGCTTGTAGCTCACAATCTGATCTTTCTCACCACATATGATAAGGGTTTTGTGCTTTACCTGTTTAATAACAACAATACATGCAGAAATGTGGTATTAACAGTATGCATCATCCAATAACTTCATATATATATATGTCTTTGTTAAGGCTTTGACCACAGCTGAGTTCTATCCTCCACACTGTTTTAAGCATGACCGATCGATGGAGTTTATTATATTATATCCTCAATGGAATGAAGATGAGCAATTCT
>Ga0307513_10011519_pt1 | contig 10987 bp, 8 predicted proteins | sample 15_EM_MG_FD_202174 | JGI IMG/M metagenome (GOLD analysis project Ga0307513, IMG submission 202174) | Populus trichocarpa ectomycorrhiza microbial communities from riparian zone in the Pacific Northwest, United States - 15_EM | ecosystem: Host-associated > Plants > Roots > Unclassified | place... | reverse complement strand
CGTATCCGGGCTCAAATGGTGCATCCGTCCCTCAAGATCCGATTCAGGACCGTGGCAGAAGTGCTGGTCGGCGCCATGTTCGGGATGGTTCCCGCGTTCATTCCGGCGAGCGCGCTCCTGTTCCTGATCGACTCGTCGAAGGACAGCGAGAGTTTCATGCTCGCCATGCTCTACGCCGGCAGCGTGGGGGGCTGCGCGGTGGGGATCGCGTTCGGCCGGCGCCGCGCCACGAAAGGCTAGGTCGCGCCGAACACCGCTTTCGACGCCCTCACTGGAAGGCGTAGGCCGCGCGCAGGTAGACGAGGCGCCCGCGCGGGTCGGCGTACTGCGGGTCGTAGCCCGACTGGAACGAGATCTGGCCGCCCGAGTTGGCGTACGGCGGGTCGCGATCGAACAGGTTGCGCACGCCCAGGGTCAGCTTCAGATTGCCGAAGCCCGAGTACGTCGTCTGCGCGTCGTAGGTCAGGTACGAGCCGACGCGGCGCGGCTGGAAGCCCGGGTTGGTGGCCGGATCGGTGTCCTCGTTCGTGCCCGGAATGTCGTGGTAGCCCTTCTGATAGTTCTGCGCCACGGTCACGCTCCACGGGCCGCGCGTCCAGTTCAGCGACAGGTAGTGCTTCCAGCGCGGCACGACGCCGCCGGTCGTCGCGTTGATCTGGTCGACGCCACCCGTGAACGACCCGTCCGGGTTCTCGGTGTCGTACTGCATGAAGTAGGTGCCGTTCATGCCGAGCGTGAAACGGCCGAGATCGCCGGCCGCGATGCGCCAGCTGAGCTCGAGGTCGATGCCCTTGACGATGGTGTCGCCGGTCTGGAGGTTGGTCTGGTCGATGCTCGCGATCGGGCCGGGCAGGTTCGGGAACGCCGCGTCGGGCGCGCCGCGCGTCACGTAGCTGCCGTACTTCGCCAGGTCGCCCAGGATCACGGCCGGGGCGATGCCCTGGCTGATCGTGTCGCGCAGCTTCACGCGGAACAGGTCGATCGCGATCGTGCTGCTGGGCGTCGGCTCGAACACCAGGCCGATCGTCTGATTCATCGACTTCTCGGGCTTGAGACTCGGCTTGCCGCCGACCGCGGTCGCGAACTGGGTCTGACAGTCGTTCGTGCTCTGGGTCGTCGGGCAGCGCAGCGGGTCGTCGAACCCGACGGTGGTGACGCCGGTGGTCGCGGGCGCGTACAGGTCCTGCAGGCTCGGCGCGCGGAAGCCCTTGCCCACCGAGGCGCGCAGCAGCAGCGGCGCGAGCGGCTGCCAGCGCAGGCTGAACTTCGGCGTGGTCGAGTTGCCCACGCCCTGGTAGTGGTCGTAGCGCACCGCGGCGCCGAGCTCCAGCGTCTTGAGCACCGGCGCACTGACTTCGGCGAACACGGCGTCGACGTCGCGCGTCCGGCTGATCTGCGCGATGTTGCCGCCGTAGCCGGAGATGTCGCCCTGCGCCAGTTCGGTGCTGGGCTCGAACTTGTATTTCTCGCGCCGGACTTCGGCGCCGAGCGCGAGTGCCATCGGGCCGCCCGCCAGGCTCATCAGTTCGCGCGAGGCCTTGCCGCCCACGCTGGTGATCGACGACTCGACGCGGTACGCATTGCCGGTGAAGTTGGTGGCACGCAGCTGTGCGTCGATGTCGGGCGTGTTCGGCCCGAAGAAATTGACCGTGCCGCTGTTCAGCAGCGGCAGGATCTTGGTGAGGATCGGGAAGCCGTCGTTGACCTGTTCACGCACCCGGCTCGAGGTGTAGAGGAACGCGCTGTCCAGGTCCCAGCCGGCGGCCTGGCCGCGCACGCCGAAGGTCAGGCGCGGCGCCTCCGCGATGTCGGTGATGTCGCGGTTGCCGTTCACCGCCGCACGGTAGCGCACCAGCAGGTCGGGCGTGGTGCCGCCGGTGAGGCCCTGCACGAAGGCGGTCGGGTAGAACGCGCTCGACGGCTTCAGCACGATCGTCGACGATCCCAGCGGCGTGTACTGGTTGTAGGGCGGCTGGTTGAACAGCGGGTTGTTGTTGGGCAGGTTGAACTGGTCCGACAGCGGCACCGGCTGGATCACGGTGCGCACGGTGTTGCGATTGAACGAGGCCTCGGCGAAGCCCTCGAAGTTGTCGCCCAGCGCGATCCGCCCCGAGACGAACAGCCCGGCGCGTTCGGTGGCCGGCAGCAACGCCAGCACCGACGAGGGGTCGTAGCGGCAGCGCGTGGGCAGATCGCCGGGTTCGAGGAACGAATACGGCGCGACGCAACCGGTCGCCGCCGTCGGGTTCACGCTGCCCGGGAACGAGCCGTCGGTCGCGACGATGTTGGCCGGGAAGGTGTTGCCCGAGGTGCTCGAATTCAGGTGCTCGAGGCTGTAGCCCTTCGCCGAGAAGTCACGGTCGCCGCCGTACAGCGCGCCCTCCTTCTGGTACGAGCCGACGATCATCAGGTTGTAGCGATCGGTTGCGAGCTTGCCGATGCCCCAGGTGCCGGTCACGCGCCCCTCGTGCGCGCCGCCCCGGGTCGTGTTGCCGTATTCGGCGCTGAGCTCCAGGCCCTGGTAATCCTTGCGCAGGATGAAGTTGACGACGCCGGCGATCGCGTCGGAGCCGTAGATCGCCGAGGCACCGTCCTTCAGCACCTCGACGCGCTCGATCGCCGCGAGCGGGACGCTGTTCACGTCCACCGAGACCGAGTCGTTGGTGAAGCCGATGCCGTACGGCGCGATGCGCCGGCCGTTGATCAGCACGAGTGTGCGCAGCGACGTGAGGCCGCGCAGCGAGACGGCCGAGATGCCGCCGGTGGTCGCGCCCGAGGCCGACGAGGTCGTCAGGCCACCCGAGCTCGACACCGCACTGACCGTCTGCAGCAACTGCTCGACGCTGGCCGCGCCGCTCTTCTGGATGTCGTCGCGCGTCAGCACCTGCACCGGCAGCGCGCCTTCGCCCTCGATGCGCTTGATCAGCGAGCCGGTGATCTCGACCCGCTCCAGCTGCAGCGGCGCAGGTGTCTGCGCGCGCAGCGCGGCCGGCCCGGCGGCGAGCACCAGGCCGCCGATCGCAGGGACGATGTGGACCAGCACCTGTCGGGTCTTGCGCATGACGCGTCCTCCGTGACTGTCTGGGTGGAAACGCCTGCAGGCTACGGGCGCTGTGACGTGGCCGATGTCGCAGTTCTTGCCAATTTCAGCCGGTGAAGCACGCCCGCCACAGGGTCGCCGCCGCAGCGACAGTTCTGCAACAGACGTGAACGGCGGCGGCGCTCAGGCGAGCGCGTGCAGCGCCGCCGGTGTGTGGCGCTGCGTCGGCTCGTCGATGTCGTCGAACTCGTCGAGCGGCGCGGGCGCATCGATCGACAGGCAGTAGCCGCGGCCGTGCACCGTGTCCAGGCGCAGGGTCGTGACGCCGAGCGCGCGCAGCTTCTTGCGGATGCGGTAGATGTGCACGTCGGCGCTGCGGCCGGCGTCGGCGGAGGTGCTGCGCAGCGCCCGCGCGATCGCCTCGCGGTGCACGAACTGGCCGAGCTTGGTGGCCAGCAGGTACAGCAGATCGAACTGATGCGCGGTCAGCACCAGTGCCTTGTCTTCGACGCTGGCGCTGCCGCGCCGCGCGTCCATCGCCAGCGCGCCGACCGAGACTTGCAGCGGCGCGGCATCGGGCTCGGCGCCGGCTTCGATCAGGCGGCGCAGGCGGGCCGCGAGCAGGCGCGTCGAGGCCGGCAGCGCGACGATGTCGCACGCGCCGGCCTCGAGCCCGGCGAGCTGGGTCGCCTCGTCCTGCGCCGGCGCGAGCAGCACGACCGGTGCGCTGCTGCGCTTGTGCAGCGCGCGCAGCGCCGCCTCGGTGTGCGCGCCGAACGCGGCGGCATCGAGCAGCACCGCATCGAAACGCCACAGCGGCAGCATCGCCAGCGCCGCACGGCAGGTGTCGACGGTGTAGGGCTTGAAGCCGAACGCCGGCAGTTCGCGCTGCAGCCGCTGCGCGCAGGCCGCGTCGGGTTCGATGATCAGGCAGAGGTAGTGCATGGTGGGGACTCCGGACTCCCATGGCGTCAACCGGCCCCCGCGCGGGCGCGCAGCGCCGCGGCGCCGCTGCCCTGCTGCCGGCGCAGATGGCGGAACAGCGACGAGCGCGTGCCCAGGCCGGTGCGCGCGGCGATCTCTTCCAGGCCGAGCGGCGTGTGCGCCAGCAGCCGCAGCGCAACGCCGAGCCGCTTGCGCGTCAGGTAGGCGTGCGGCGTGATGCCGTGTACGCACTGGAACAGCCGCACCAGATGAAACGCCGACAAGTGCGCGGCGGCCGCGATGTCGTGTAGCGCGAGCGGCTGGTCGTAGTGGCTCTGGATGTGGTCGGAGGCGATCAGCACGCGGCGCAGCAGTTCGCGCCGGGTCGCCGGCTTGAGCGCGGCCACCGCGCCCTCGCGCCGCCGCAGCGCCGCTTCGGCGTCGAGCACGGCGGCGAGCAGCAGCGCGATGCGCTCGTCCCACCAGAGCGCGTCGTCGACACGCAGCTGCACGCCGCGCTCGATCTGGCGCAGCAACTGCGTCACCGCGCCGCCGTGCGGCTGCAGCGTGTCGAGAAAGCCGGCGGCGTCGGTGGCCGGATCGGCTTCGTCGGCCGCGGCCTCGGGCGCGAGCCGGCTCTGCGCCAGCGCAGCGCGCCCGAACACGATCAGCAGCGGGCTGACGACGCCGGCGCCGCCGGCGTAGGCGCTGCTGCGATCGCCCCCGGCGTTGGCGATCAGGTAGGCGTCTTCGTCGAGGCGCAGGCGTCGCGCGCCGAATCTGAGCAGCTCGGCGCCGCGCCGCATTGTGCGCAGGCTGGGGCGATCGAAGCCCGGCGGGATGGTCGAGCCGGCGCAATCGCAGGCGACGATCGCGTGGCGCGCGCCGTCATGCGGGTCGTGCAGTGCCGCGAACGCCGGCGTCGCCAGGATCAGCGGCAGCGCCGCGGCCGTTGCCGCGCACTCGGGGTCACAGGTGTCAGATACATGCATACGCAGGTGTCGTGACAAAAAAAGTGCGCCAAGCGACTCAGGACACCTTGCGCGTCAGCCGCAGCAGCTTGGCGTTCGTGCGCTCGACGCTGTCGTCGAGCGCGGCGGCGATCTCTTGCTGGGCCCGCTTCCACAACGGCAGCGCGGCCGCGAAGACCGCCTTGCCGGCATCGGTGAGCGTGACCAGGCGCTGCCGGCGATCGGCGCCGACCTCGATCGCGACCCAGCCGCGGCCTTCGAGCACGCGCAGGTTGCGCACCAGCGCGGTGTCGTGCATCGCGAGCTTGGCGGCGATCTCCTTGACCGACGCGCCGTTCAGGCCGGCCACCGCCCACAGCACCGCCATCTGGCTGGCCTGCAGCCCGGCGCCGCGCAGGTGCCGGTCGTAGACCGAGGTCACGGCGCGCGCCGCCATGCGCAGGTTGCCGCAGACGCAGTCGTAGCCACGGGTCGCGAGCTGGTCGGCGAGGTTCATGAACCGATTGTAGATGCGTATGCAGGTATATGCCACCCCGGGTTCGGTCGCGCCGACGCTCTGCGACAATTCCACACGAGCCGGCGCGTGCCCCCGCGCTGGCTCGATCGTCCATTGGGGCCATGTAGAGGAACACCATGCTCAAAAACCTCGCCCGCGCCAGCGTGTCCACGCTGGCCGCGATCCTCGCCTTCGCCGCCTCCCCGCTGCACGCCCAGACGGCGTCGGCAGCGCCCAAGCCGCCGCTGAAGGTCGCCTTCGTCTACGTCAGCCCGATCGGCGAAGCGGGCTGGACCTTCCAGCACGAACAAGGGCGCCTGGCGATGCAGCGCGCGCTCGGCGGCAGCGTTGCGAGCACCGTCGTCGAAGCGGTCGCCGAAGGCGCCGATTCCGAGCGCGTGATCCGCGACCTCGCCGCGCAAGGCAACCAGCTGATCTTCGCGACCAGCTTCGGCTATCTCGAGCCGACCTTGCGCGTCGCGGCCGACTTTCCCGACGTGAAGTTCGAGCACGCCGGCGGCTACAAGATCGCGGCCAACGTCAACACCTACAACGCGCGCTACTACGAGGCGCGCTACCTCGCCGGGCTGCTCGCCGGCAAGACCAGCAAGAGCGGGATCGCGGGCTACGTCGCCGGCTTCCCGGTGCCCGAGGTGGTGCAGGGCATCAACGCGTTCGCGATCGGCATGCGCGAGGTCAATCCGAATGCGCAGGTGCGGGTGCTGTGGCTGAACACCTGGTTCGACCCGGCGCGCGAGCGCGAGGCCGCGCAGACGCTGATCAACCAGGGCGCCGACGTGCTGACGAACCACAGCGGTTCGCCCGCGGTGCCGCAGACGGCGCAGGCCAGCTTCAGGGCGAAGGGCGTGCGCGCGATCGGCTACCAGAGCGACATGCGCGCGTTCGCACCCGACGCGCAGCTCGCCGCGATCACGCTCCATTGGGGCGGCTACTACACGCAGGTTGCGCGCTCGGTGCTGAGCGGGACGTGGAAGCCGCAGCCGGTGTGGGGTGGCATGAAGGACGGCCTGGTGCAGCTGAGCGCGATCGACGCGAGCGTGCCGGCGCCGGCGCGCGCGCTGGTCGACATGCGCCGCCAGGCGATCGTCGCCGGGAGCGTGCGGCCCTTCGACGCACCGCTGGTCGACAACGAGGGCCGCGTGCGCCTGGCGCAGGGAACCCTGGACGACGCTGCGATCTCGACGATGAACTGGTTCGTGCGCGGCGTCGTCGGGTCGGTGCCGAAGCCCTGACCGCGCGCTCGCGCTCAGGTCGGCGCGCGCCAGGCCGCCGGTTCGACGAAGCCCTTGTTCAGCAGCGCGACCAGCCGGTGCACGCGCCACAGGCCGTCGATGAACAGGTAGTCGGGGCACACGCCCTCGTCGTGGAAGTTCAGGCGCTTCAGCACCTCGGCGCTGCGCCAGTTCTCGGGCCGGTACGCGGCCTGGATGCGGTGCAGGTTGATGCGCGGCGAGAACATCTCGGCGATCGCGCAGCGCAGCGCCTCGGTCATCAGCGCCTGGCCTTCGTAGCGCTGGTCGAGCGCGTAGCCGAGGTTGCAGCTCTGGAACGCGCTGCGCACGACGCTCGAGAAGTTGATGCTGCCGATCACGCGCGTCGGGTCGCCGATCGGCAGCAGCAGGTAGCGAAAGCCGGTGCCGGCCGCGAACGCCGCGGCCGCGTCGCGCAGGCGCCGGGCCTGCACCGCCTCGGTGAAGAAGCCGGGCTCGGTCGGCGGGTCCCAGGGCGCGAGGTGGGCGCGGTTGCGTTCGTGGAAGTCGGCGAGCGCCGCGCCCAACTGCTCGTCGGCCGCGACCAGCCGCAGCCGCGAGGTGAGCAGCAGCGGCGCGGCGGCGACGGTGTTCGGGGCGGTGTCGTCCATCGAGGCGATCGGGTCAGTGCGCGGCGTCGGCGGGCACCGTGTCGAGCCGGCGCGCGAGCCGCTGCGCGTTCGGGCCGAAGGCGTATGCATCCAGCCCCAGGCTGCCGAGCTCGACGCTGGCGTGCAGCCGCACCGGCGCATCGACGCGCCCGCCTGCGCCGGCCGCCACGTACCACGGCAGCAGGTGCTCGTCGGTGGGGTGCATGTCGACGGCGTGCGGCGCGCGCCGGCGGTAGTCGAAGAGGGCCTCCCAGTCGAGCGCCGCGCCGCGCGCGCGCAGCCACTCGCGGAAGGCCGCGCTTTCCGGGATCTCCGGCTGCGCCTTCGTCGGGTGCAGCCCGCCGGCGAACACGCGCCGCAGGTTGTGCGTGATGCTGCCGGTGCCGAGCACCAGCACGCCCTCGAGGGCCAGGGGCGCGAGCGCCGCGCCGAGCGCGAACTGCTGCGCCGGGCTCTGGTCGGGGACGAATGCGAGCGGCAGCAGCGGCACGTCGGCGGCCGGATAGATGTAGCGCAGCGCGGTCCAGATGCCGTGGTCCAGCCCACCCTCGGGCAGCGTGTGCACGGCGATCTGCGCCGCTTCGAGCAGGGTGGCGGCACGCTGCGCGAGCTCGGGCGCGCCGGGCGCGTCGTAGCGCAGCTGGTTCAGCCGCGCATCGAAGTTGCCGAAGTCGTAGACCGCCTCATGGCGCGCGCCGGCCAGCAGCACCGGCGCACGCGCCGCGGTGTGGGCCGAGATCACGAGGATCGCCTTGGGCCGGCCGAACTCGGCGTCGATGGCCGGGCCGAGGTGCTGCATGAACGCTCCGGCCGCGCCGGGTTCGAGCGCGATCATCGGCGAGCCGTGGGAGACGAAGATCGGGGGCAGGGCGTGGTTCCTCATGCGGCCATTACAGCACCGCGGCATGCGGCGCCCGTTCGAGGCGCTTGCACGCAACATTCAATGCAAAGGCCTTGGCCCGGTGGGAGCGGCGCGGACTCGTGTAAGTTCCGCCCGATGAGCGAACTCCCTTCTCCGACGCCACGCTCCGCCTCTTGGGCCGCGCTGGCGTGGCGCCAGATGCGGCGCGATTTTCGTGCCGGCGAGCTGCGCCTGCTGGTGGTCGCGGTGATGCTCGCGGTCGCCGCGCTGAGCGCGGTCGGCTTCTTCGCCGACCGCATCGAGGGCGGGCTCGCGCGCGATGCGCGCCAGCTGCTCGGCGGCGACGCGATCGTCTCGTCGGATCGGCCGGCGCCCGCCGCGTTCGCCGCGAAGGCGCACGCGCTGGGCCTGGCGACCGCGACGACCGCCGGCTTCCCGAGCATGGGCCGCGCCAGCGACGCGCAGGGCGGGGCTTCGCGGCTGGTCAGTGTCAAGGCGGTGAGCGCGAGCTACCCGCTGCGCGGCCAGCTGACGCTCGCGGGCGCGCCGGGCACGAAGCAAGCGCAGCGCAGCGGCGCCCCGGAGCGTGGCAGCGTCTGGGTCGACCCGGCGCTGCTCGGTGTGTTGAATCTCAAGCTCGGCGACACCTTGCTGCTCGGCGACGCCGGTCTGCGCATCGCGCAGACCATCGTCAACGAGCCCGACCGCGGCACCGGCTTCGCGTCGTTCGCGCCGCGCGTGATCCTGAACGAGGCTGACCTGCCCGCGACCGGCCTGGTCCAGCCGGCCAGCCGCGTGACCTACCGGCTCGCGGTCGCGGCGCTCGGCGCGAGCGAGCAGCCGGTGCAGCAGTTCGTCGAGTGGGCCGAGGCCCAGGTCAAGGACGCGAACCTGCGCGGCTTGCGCATCGAGTCGCTCGCCACCGGCCGGCCCGAGATGCGCCAGACGCTCGATCGTGCATCGAAGTTCCTGAACCTGGTCGCGCTGCTGTCGGCCTTGCTCGCGGCGGTCGCGGTCGGCATCGCGTCGCGCGATTTCGCAAGCCGCCATCTCGACGACTGCGCGATGCTGCGCGTGCTCGGCCTGCCGCAACGCAGCATCGCGCTGCAGTACATCGCCGAGTTCGGCGCGGTCGGCCTGCTCGCGAGCCTCGCCGGCGTGCTGCTCGGCTTCGCGGTGCACTACGTGTTCGTGCTGCTGCTCGCCGGGCTGGTCGAGGCCAGCCTGCCCGCCCCCAGCCTGTGGCCGGCGCTGTTCGGCGTCGGCGTCGGCCTCACCTTGCTGATGGGCTTCGGCCTGCCGCCGGTGCTGCAGCTCGCGCAGGTGCCGGCGCTGCGCGTGATCCGGCGCGATGTCGGTGCGCTCAAGCCGGCCTCGATCGCGGTGCTCGCGGCCGGCACGATCGGCTTTGCGTTGCTGCTGCTGGCGGTGTCCAGCGACCTGAAGTTGGGGCTGATCGCGGTTGGCGGGTTTGCGGCCGCGATCGCGGTGTTCGCACTGCTGTCGTGGATCGCGGTGCTGGTGCTGAAGCGCGCCGTGCCCGAGGCGCGTGCGCCGAGATGGCTCGTGCTCGCGACACGCCAGATCGCCGCGCGGCCGGCGTTCGCGGTGCTGCAGGTCTCGGCGCTGAGCGTCGGGCTGCTCGCGCTGGTGCTGCTGGTGCTGCTGCGCACCGACCTGATCGCGAGCTGGCGCCAGGCGACGCCGAAGGACGCACCGAATCGCTTCGTGATCAACGTGCAGCCGGATCAGAGCGAGGCGTTCCGCCAGCGCCTGGAGGGCGCGGGCGTGAAGCGCTACGACTGGTTCCCGATGATCCGTGGCCGGCTCGTCGCGATCAACGGCCGCGCCGTCAAGCCCGACGACTACAAGGACGAGCGCGCGCAGCGCCTGCTCGACCGCGAGTTCAACCTCAGCAACGACGCCGACCTGCCGCCGCAGAACCAGCTCGCCGCCGGCCGCTGGACGCGCAACGAGCCGAACGCCGTCAGCGTCGAGGAGGGTCTGGCGCAGACGCTGGCGCTGAAGCTCGGCGACGAGCTGCGCTTCGATGTCGGCGGCGTTACCGCGCAGGGCCGCATCACCAGCCTGCGCAAGGTCGACTGGAGCTCGATGCGGGTCAACTTCTTCGTGATGTTCCCGACCGCGACCCTGGCCGACGTGCCGCTGAGCTATATCGCCGCCTACCGCGCGCCCGACGCACCGAACGGCGCTGCCGCGTTCGACAACGCGCTCGCGCGCGACTTCCCGAACATCACCAACATCGACGTCTCGGCCTCGATCGCGCAGGTTCAGCGCGTGCTCGACCAGGTCGTGCGCGCGGTCGAGTTCCTGTTCGGGTTCACGCTCGCGGCCGGGCTGGTGGTGCTGTTCGCCGCGGTCACCGCGACGCGCGAGGCGCGCGCGCGCGAGTTCGCGGTGATGCGCGCGCTCGGCGCCAGCGGCAAGCTGCTGGCGCAGGTGCAGCGCGCCGAGCTGCTCGGCGTCGGGCTGCTCGCGGGCGTGCTCGCTTCGAGCGCGGCGATGGCGGTGGGCTGGGCGCTGGCGCGCTATGTCTTCGAGTTCAGCTGGAGCGCATCGCCCTGGGTGCCGCTCGCCGGCGGCGCGGCCGGCGCGTTGCTGGCGCTGGCGGCAGGCTGGTGGGGCCTGCGCGAGGTGTTGCGCCGGCCGGTGGTGCAGACCTTGCGCCAGGCCGCCGACGTCTAGGCGCGCCGGCAAGAAAAAGCCCCGCGCGCGGCGGGGCTGGTAGCACGTTGGATCGCGGGCCTCAGAACTGTTCCCAGTCCGCCGCACCATCCGTACCGGTGGCGAC
>Ga0307513_10011518_pt1 | contig 10987 bp, 6 predicted proteins | sample 15_EM_MG_FD_202174 | JGI IMG/M metagenome (GOLD analysis project Ga0307513, IMG submission 202174) | Populus trichocarpa ectomycorrhiza microbial communities from riparian zone in the Pacific Northwest, United States - 15_EM | ecosystem: Host-associated > Plants > Roots > Unclassified | place... | reverse complement strand
GGGTCGGGTCAACTCATCCGGGTGAAGAAGACGCGTGGGGCGCGTCTGCGCGCGTGGGCAGACGCCTTGCCGGAGAGTGATGGAGAGTGCGGCCATGTCCGACGTCCGATTTTGACGCCGTTTTCACTAGGGGCTTCGTCTCGGCCTCCTCTACACAGTGGTATGGTCAAAACACAATTTTAACAACTTTCATTTTTGAGCAAAAATCAAACACCCCTTTAAACCATCAGCTCTGATACCAATTGTTGGGGATTCCGACCGGTGATATTCTGATATTTGCCCATAGGAGGCTAAAGCACACTGACACAATATTTTACGTGGTTCGGCAAATCCGCCTACATCCACGGGAGAGAGTCATTGTATTAGATATAGAGATACATGGAGTAGGAGGATTACATCTGCTGCTCTTACAGCTGCTGCAATGGCAGCAAGGCTGCTGCCATTGCAGCTCTCTCTTTCTCTCTACTCACACTCACGTTTTCTCTCACAATTCTCTTTGCACTCTCTTCACTTTGCTCTCAAATAATTGCCTATTTTATAGGCAAACATGGTGAGCCCCTCCAGCACATTTGTCAACATGGAGGGGTCAACAAAGCCTTAAACCAAGCCACCATTAGTGGCACTAATGGAGCAACCACTTGCTTAGTGGTGGGGTATTGCCACAAATAGCAATATCCTAACAGAGGCATGAAGCTTGGCCCAGAAAAAATGATGTTTTTAATATGCTTTTTGATGATGGATGATTTTAAAAATAAAAAAATTATTTTGATATATTTTAAATTAAAAAATGTTTTAATAAAACATATATATTTAACTTGAAAAACTAGTAATGACATTATTGGTATATTGATTATTATTGCAAATTTGATGTATGATATTTTTAGCCTTACATCATCATTTATATATAAAAGTAGTTGACTCTATATCGTGCGCTTGTGAATCCGAAATCAATGCTGAGGGCAATGTGATATTATTGGTAATGTTTGCATAATTAGGGAATGAAAATAGCTTAGCTAGTTGACTGTCATGTCCTAAACCCAATAATATTAATGTCATTAATTAGGACACCTGATCTTTCATTAAATATTACGAGTTCTCCAACTGGGATTCACTTCTTTCTAAGTGTTTTAATTTCTCGAAAAAGCCTTTGTTTTGTAGGAGTCATTGGCATCAAGAAAAAAGAATGCCAATAAAATATAATAATGATGGTGATGTAGCATGCCAATAAAATACCAATCAGAAGAAATACTCCATCCATTCTTTTTTTAAAAAAAAACAAAAAAAGTGGGAAAAAAAATATTGAAAAGGAAAACGAAAACGAAAGGAAAGGAGATCTTTGGGTTTGGAGATTCATTCATTCACCCCAGTTCACACGCTTAGAAATATGCTGACGTGAGTGAGCCGTAAATTACGAACTGCTCAAATCTACGCATGAAAGCTTCGACCACTCTGGATGTCGGTCCACAACACCCACAAATATAGTAGAATTTAAAGCTGATGTCATGCATTGAAAATCATGGCCAGTTTTATTGATGTTATAAAATAATATAAATTATATTTTAAAATTTTATTAAATAATTTAAATTATTAGATTGAGAGATAACTACAATTCTAATTTTACAAATATTTGTGGGTGTCGGAATAACTGAATAAAGCAAAAATATGAGGAAAGTAGATGTGACTGAAATGTCCGTGAATTACAAATTGTTGAGGGGTCCACCAGAAGCTTCAAAGACACAGAATAATATTGGAAAATCTTAAACTATATGCGGGGCGGAGACGGAGCCTGCAAGGAATTTTTTTTCTAGCTTTCCCTTAATAATATTAATATATTTAGTCTAAATAATAAAACAATTAACATTTTAGCTCTTTTTAATTTTATTTTTTAGTTCCGTCCCTGACTATATGTATGCGCTTTGAAGTGAGCATTGTCTGGCATTACGAGCCATTTTGTTTTGTGGAGTAATTTAGATTTATTCTTTCAAATTAAATTTGTGTCGAATATTGGTGTTATAATTAACAAACACCATTACATAGATATGCTTCCTCAGTAGAATGATTACAAATGATTAAATTTGTATCTATTATCAATGTAATACATCATATTTAGAATGTGAATCTTTTCATATTTAATAGCGTAATCATAATTATGAAATAAAATAATTGATAATAAATATATCAATCATAGAATAACATGGAGAAACCCACCATATCTATGTAACAGTTTGCCTTTTTTCAAACTCTACAAATCGTTGTTCGAAAATCATAAACCAAGATGAGTTAATCTCACTACAAAAATTAAAATACTAAGTGACCAAGTTAAGTAAAATTATATGAAAGTACAAACAAACACTACTAAATCTAATGTGAAACTCAATAAATAAAAAGTAAACCTTAAAATTTAAAGATATAATAATTAAAATTAGCATTATTTGTATTAAAGAACCGAAAAATGAATCCTTCCAGAAGGTATGTTCAAAATTATATGATTTTCCTCGGTTGAACCGGTAAAAGTATAGGAACACACCCAAGGCAAGGCAAAAATACAGAAATAATATTAACAAACCAGTTCCAGTACAGACCATGTTTATATAACTATTAGCCATGTTTATTTAACTAGCTAGCAGTCCGCAGCCCAATCACGAATTGCCACGTCCGCAAACAGTAAACCCCCTTACTACAGATTTGAAATATTCCTCTGATGCCAGTTACCAGTAGCTGTGATCTTAACATATTTCGCACTAGAGGCAAGTGCAGAAGGCAATAGTGATCAACGACATGATGTAGACTGCCCATATGGCACATTTGATGCCAAGAGGGAATGGGGTTGCTATGGCGAAGGAAAATGTTGTCGCAGCTAGGAAGAACGCAACTTTCTCCAGCACCTTGGATGCAGTCGGAATCTTTTTTCCAATAAACGGCGAGACGAATAGAGAAGCAAACATAGCTGCTAGAGCTAAGGAGATCAAATTCATGGAGTAGTGGATTTCAGATTCAGCAACCTGTCTGTACTGAATCGTGATTTGAATTGCTGCTGTGAAGCACAAATTCAGGAGTGTCTTCCTTAGTTCCGTTTCCAAGTCCGGCTTCGCGTCAAGAACATTGTTTCGCTGTGATTCGTTGATGGTAAGATGCAGCCGCCCTACTGTTGGTGATTGTGATTCTGAGGTGGTATTAGAAGAAGAAGGTTGGGGTTGCGATGATTGCGATTCCAGGTCGTCAATAATAGGAGGAGAAGCTCGCAGTTTTGATGGCAGGCGTGATGTTATGAGGTGCAAGAGTTGGGACAGACATTCTGCAACCCAAAGAGAGAAATGATAAAATAAATAAGACTTAATGGTCACATAGATACACTTGCATGAAATAAATACGTTGAAATTTAATTATCAACAAAACTTGCATAATAAACCTGAATAAATCAGACTTAATACCATCAGATGGTTGTATTGGTAAGGTTGGGTCATGAGATAAGAAATTCAGATAGAAAGTAGTATAAAATTTCTTACCCACGATCTTCATCTTGATTGCACCAATCTTGATCTCTCCTGAGCACCAACAAGAAGAAAACAAAGAAACACTAAGAGAGTTAAGAGAGTTGTAGGAAGTATAGAAGATAACAAGTGAGGTGGTATTTAACCATCATTTTTGATAGCGTAACTAGCTATTTTTGATAGTTACACTAAAATTTAAAATAGCTAGTTACGCTATTTATCTTCCATAGCAGATCAAATTCCTCTAAATTGAGAGTTGGTGGTCATAGCAAAGTTGCAATAACAAGTGTCTTATCGCTTTCCATGCCATGGTCAAGACCATCTTATCGCTTTCCATGCATTAATTAAGATGGCAAGCTTTAGATATGAACAAATGAACAAAAAATAATCTGTTTAAAAATGATTTAAAATCTTGAAGTTTAAAAAATTGAGAGTTGGTGGTCATCGAAATAAGAACAAAGAGGTCTAAATCCCTCTTTGTTTAAAAATGATTTAAGAACAAAGAAGCTTTAGATGATTTAAAAATGTTTAAAAATGATTTAATGAACAAAGAAGCTTTAGACCTCTTTGTTTTTTATAATCACACAATTACAATAAATAGTGATTTTAGTCTCGGTAAACCGTAACTTTAATTAGTATGACCTTTCAGAATCAGCACCGGTCAAACAAATTGCATCTGTCATTCTTGCCCGGCTCTCCAGTCTTTTGCTTCTTTGGATATGTCATCGGCTTCCGCTGCGACTTTTTGAACAAATGACTTGAAAAATGTTTAAAAATGATTTAAGAACAAAGAAGCTTTAGATGATTTAAAAATGTTTAAAAATGATTTAAGAACAAAGAAGCTTTAGATGATTTAAAAATGTTTAAAAATGATTTAAAAACAAAGAGGTCTAAAGCTTCTTTGTTCTTAAATCATTTTTAAACATTTTTTAAGTCATTTGTTCAAAAAGTCGCAGCGGAAGCCGATGGCATATCCAAAGAAGCAAAAGACTGGAGAGCCGGGCAAGAATGATATATATACCTAGGGCTAGATCAGTGATCTTCAGCAAGATCTTAAGCACAAGTGGGAGGAGGGTGTGTAGATTCTGCTGATGGGTGGGTGGCTTTGTCCAGAGGGGATATGTTCTGCAGAAATATTAGTGGAAGCTATTATTAATTTGACACTTCCAAACCCTATTTTGTTATGTTTAATTAATTACTTAATTAATGTTACAAGTTATTTTTAACAAGGCAATAATCAAGCTGGTGTCTCATTAAGAGTACACATTCGATTTATTACAAGTTGGCAAGTAAAGGATTATATATTATTGAATTTATCTCGTTAAGATATTTTTAACAATACATATCATGTTATTATTGGATTTGTCTCCTCTCTCTTTATTCAATCTTGTTTCTTTCAAACTTGAAATCGGAAAGAATATCATATTATACTTATTATACTTGTAACCCTTGAATTGTACATGATTTTTTAGACCTTTTAAATTAAGTTATTTTTCTAAATGTTATCTTATAGTGTGTAATTTTAATATTTTTTTGACTAAGCTGAAAAAATAAAATAAAATAAAATAAGCAGTCCAACGAAAGCTATACAATGCAATATATAATTGATGCTTCAAGGTAGAGGCGCTCTAGAAACTTGTACTTCATGTCAGGCTCCCGTTATTCTTTAGCATATTTTGCTTGCTATCAATTTGTTGTTGGGACACTGCCCTCTGACTCACGTTACCACGGACCACGGTGCTTTCTTTTCATGCCGCGAATTACATATAGATCAGCGCTTACTTACAACATACTATAAATTTTATTGCCATATCACCTCCCTCCATGTCACCGCCACAAAAACATATCCACATTACACCCATCTTTCTTATGGATATTTTTTTGGTAAAAAAATAATTGTTTTTATTTTTTAAATAACTTTTAAAATATTCTAATAAAATTTTAACTCGATATAACAAACAAATGTCATGCATCATTATGTTTGGAATCAAATCCTATTTTTTTCCTTCCTGGTGGCTCAAGATTCTATTACAAGTGCATATTTTCCTAAGGATTCAGTCGACAGCCTTCCACCAATGACATTCTCTATTTGCGTGCATATGTTTTAATTGAAAATATATTGAAATAATTTTTTATTATTTAAAATTTATTTTTAATATTAATACATTTAAAACAAAGTTTAATATTTTTTAAAATACACAATTGTACCAAAAAAACAAACTCCAGAAAAGCTGAGGTTTTCCGATCTCCATGACCACCACCGTCAGTGAATCTAGCGTCGCCAGTTTTCAGTACACAGACACAAATGACAACCCTGTGCAGGGTACTGTGTGCCAAATAGGTGGCAAATTTGCATGCATACAATGAAGCAGAGTACATTTTTTTTGTTCCTAGAAGTTGAGGATAAACAATGATGACGAAATTAATTTCCATGTTTTTTTGAGCAATTGTGACTGTGCAGCACTATATATCTCAGCTTTAAGAACACATTAGCCATCACAACAAAAGCAATACATGCAATAATTGATACTGCACCTCAGGTACAGTTTCAAGCCGCGAATTACAGGGATTTTTATAGTGTGGTTACGAGTACTTTTTAAATAATTTTTTATATCAAAATGCATATAAATGATGTTTTTTTATTTTTTAAAAATTATTTTTGACATCAGCACATCAAAACGATCCAAAACATACAAACTATATTAAATTTTAAAAAAAAAAATTCAAATTTTTTAAGAACGCAGCCTCAGCCGCGTTCCCAAACGTCCCCTTATTAGGGCGAAACGCAGTCCAGTATGTATTTTTAATAAATTTAAATTTTTTTAAATTAATATATTTTTAGTATTTTTAAATTTTTTTTAATATACTAATATTAAAAACAAGAATGTATGTGCTTTGAAGTGAGTATTGTTTGGCATGACGAGCCATTTTGTTTTGTGGAGTAATTTAGATTTATTCTTTCAAATTAAATTTGTGTTGAATATTGGTGTTATAATTAACAAACACCATTACATAGATATGCTTCCTCAGTAGAATGATTACAAATTATTAAATTTGTATCTATTATCAATGTAATAAATCATATTTAGAATTAATGAGAATCTTTTCATATTTAATAGCGTACGTAATCATAATTATGAAATAAAATAATTGATAATAAATATATCAATCATAGAATAACATGGAGAAACTCACCATATTTATGTAACAACTTAATTGTCGTTTTTCAAACTCTACAAATCGTTGTTCGAAAAACATAATTACCAAGATGAGTTAATCTTACTGCACAATAATACTAAATGACCAAGTTAAGTAAAATTATATGAAAGTTAAACAAACACTACTAATTAATCTAATGTGAAACTCAATAAATAAAAAGTAAATCTTAAAATTTAAAGATATAATTAAAATTAGCATTATTTTTATTAAAGAACCAAAGAATGAATCATTCCAGGAGGTATGTTCAAAACTGTATGATTTTCCTCGGTTGAACTCAAAATTATAAGATCACAGCTACTGGTAACTCGCCTTGGAGGAATATTTCACATCTATGATATCAGAGGAAATAACCATGGTTTGTCTGTCATGTATCCGCTGGTACTGGTTTGTTAATATTATTTCTCTTTCTGCCTTGCCTTGGGATGTCTTCCTATACTTTTACCGGTTCAATTGAGGAAAATCATATAATTTTGAACATACCTTCTTGAATGATTCATTCTTTGGTTCTTTGACACAAACAATGCTAATTTTAATTATATCTTTGAATATCAAGAGATTATGAAAACGACAAAGGTTGACAATTCTTTATTACTTATTTCTCATTGGTACATGTTTTGGATGGTTGTACTTATCCTGGCATTGTTGGAAATTGAAGGAATAAGATCGTGTTTGGCAATATGGTTGTGAGTGCTTTTCAAATAATTTTTTGTGTCAAAATGCACGCCAATGATTTTTTTTATTTTTTAAAAATTATTTTTAATATCGGCACATCAAAACGATCCAAAACGTACAAACCATATTAAATTTTAACAAAAAAAAATTAAAATTTTTTAGGAACACGAGTTGAACCGTGTTCCAAAACACTCTCTAAGTCAGCTATTTTGACCATTGGTGATTGTTTTACAAGAAAAGTAGGCTATTCAACATAGTCTTCCTTGAACATTTTCAAACTAATTGGGATTTTGTTAAGAAGCTTCCTCAAGAAATCAGTGGTAAGAAAGAGACGGGGGAGACAGGAATTGCGTGGCGCTCCACGAATTGGCATCAATTAAAAGCATGTTTGTGAGTTTGATTTTGGTTGTTTATAAAATGTTTTTTTATTTTAAAATGTATTAAAATAATATATTTTTATTTTATAAAAATTATTTTTAATATCAGCGTATCAAAATGATTTAAAAAAATTAAAATAAATATTAATTTAAAACAAAAAATTTTAATTTAATTTTTTTCAAAAATATTTCTAAAACACAAAAACAAACATGGTTTAAATAGAGTAGTAATAGGTGCAACACCGTTCCTTCCTTTCCCAGACCCAACTTGCTTGTTTTCATGTTTTTTTTTTAACTAGTTCAATTATCTTTTAAATTGAATTTACTTATTTTTTTTAACTTTAACGCTATTTCTTTGTTTATTTTTTTTTTAATATTTCAAATATCATGATTAAATATAGTTTCCTATACATTAACATTAAAAACTCTTTCCTCCACTTTTCCTTCATTTAGCTGAATGTCATCTTCCTTTTCCTCCCCTGATTTTTTCTTCATTTACTTGTTATTTCAACTTGTTTCATGTTATTCCACTTCAACTTCATCATTTTTTCTTCTCCTCATAATTTCCCTAAATTCCCATAAGAACTTTAAGTTCAAGAAACAAGAATTTAAGGGAAATTAAAGTAAAATTCCATGAAATTACTTCATAACTTAATTAACTTTCTAAATCAAACATTAAATCCAAACTTCTCATACTTACCAATTGATTTTCTTCCAATTTCTCTTCTCTTCCATGGTTAGCCAAATTCCCTCTCTTAATTCCTCCTTCCTTCACTTGATTCTTCCTTAGATTAGTGTTTTATAAGTTGGAATTTTATAAATTTACAAAGTTATTCTCTCACTTTTCTAATGTTTTCCTTGGTTTTTTTATGTTTTCCCCTTATCTCTCTCTCTCTCTCTCTCTTGTTTTTTTCTTTTCTTTCTTTTCCCATTCTATTTCGTCCACAGCATATATAAGGAAGGGAGAGCTGATTTGTTTTATTTTTAATGGCAAATAATCATTTTGCCCTTAATGAGTTATTTTGCTTCTATTTGACGATCCTTATTTTTTTTGTTAGCACTACTTAGTTTTGTTTATCCTAAAATTTTAACCAGATGTTATTCAATATATTTTAAGGTCCCTCATAAAATTCTAGTTCAATCTGAGGCTTGGATTGAAAATTATGTTCAATAACGTAAAATTTGTCAAATAATGATTTTTCATCATATTTCTAAATTTCTCCAAAAATTATGAAATTTTAACTCAAGTTAAGGCATCATATTAGAAGGCTTCACATAAATTTTTAGAATATTCTGATAACCAGATAAAGAGTTACGAAGTTTTTATATAAAACTAGTTAATTTATGATTTTTCATCTAAAGGGTTTACAGATGAACCCTATAACACCAATATCTACACAAATTCAATTTGAAAGAATAAATCTAAATTACTCCACAAAAGAAAATGGCTCATCATGCCAGACAATTCTCACTTCACGATGCTTACATCTAATGCCATAACCTAATTTTTGAATTTTCAAAAAAAATATATTAACAAAAAAATGGATGGAAATTAAATAATTTAAGAATTGGATCAAGACCATACAAATTGAAGAATTTAGGACTAGTAAGAAGGAAATTATAAATTTTAAAGTCAATTTGATAAAAAAAAATTAGAAGAATTGATAAGTTTAGGGACTTAATTAAACTTTGAATTAATATAATTAAGGAAACCAGGGGTTTAATTGAAGAAATATCAAAATTCAGGGTTAATTTGGGTCAAAATTGCAAGAAATTAAATTTTATGGACCAAAGTGAACATGCATTGATACTATAGGGGAGTTAATTGATTTTTTCAGAGATAATTTTAAAAAAATTAAAATTTAAAGAGTCAATTAAAGATTGATTTGATTATTTTGATATATTTCTTAATGAATAACACTTTGAAAAACAACCGCAACCACACTCAACAGGCATCATGGTGTGACAAAACTTTGAAGAAGTTAGAGAAAATGGAGAAATATAGGCCAAATGAAAAAGGAGCATAACATTTTCTTTTTTAAAAAAAAACAGTTGTTTTTATAAATTGAAGTATAAATAATTTCTAAAACTAATATATAAATACTTGTCATAAAACATGTACACTGAACTAACCCGTGTGAGAATTTCATATGAAGAGATCACTTATATTTATGGAAAGTGTCACGTAACATTTGTATAAGCGATCCTTAGACTTGAGATCACCAAGTTATCTTGTATAAAGAATGTTATACTTTGATTATGTTACCAATTATCTTAATCGAGGTAACGAAGAGGCAAATATTAGGTGTAGCATGAACTATATAAAAGGTATTTGAGCGATTAAGAGAGGATTCATCACCCTAGATGAATTAGAAAAACTATTTCATATGTTTTTAAATAGTATGGACTAGGAAATCCTTAGCCAAGGTAGAATGAAATTAAAAAAAAATCAAATCTTAGTCAAATGATCAGTGAATATTACGTAGAAAACAAACATGATTTAACATGACAAATAAACTTCATGCTTTAATGTTTTATCAGAATATTATTGATGAAAATATATTAATTTTACTGAGAAATCAGTCACTGAAAGATTAAGTCAAATCATTAATGATTTTTTTAATATTTGAGAGATCATGACACGTTGTTAGACGATGTACCTGAGCTTTAAATATAAATTAATCAATTGTTGAATAAATAATAAATTAAATTGTTTTATTTATTTAATTCTATTTAATTATAATTATAATTTATATTTGGGTCAACATGTTAGAGAACTAATAAGTCATACACATTAAGAACTATTAGTCAGAAATTAAACTGAGATAATTTAATTAAATGTGACTTGATTAAAATATACTTTAGAAATTAAAAACTATAATATAATTAATACATGGATTATATGTCTACACTATAAAAAATCAAATATGGACTTGAATGAGTTAATTTATAAAATCGTTTTGAATTAATATATGAATATTATTCAGGGGGTAAATTAATATTTTTTTAATTTATATGATTTTTTAAATTTTTTTAATAAATAATAAGTTATACCTTTTATTTTTATAAAATTATTTATTAGGCAAAAAAACTATATATATAAATTACAAAATAAAAATCTAATACTCTAAACATGTCAATCTCTCGACACGAATTTAAAGACATTGCAGAAGCTATATATTAATATATTTAATTATGTGTGAACAACATTGCACCTGGCAATTAATA
>Ga0307513_10011517_pt1 | contig 10987 bp, 16 predicted proteins | sample 15_EM_MG_FD_202174 | JGI IMG/M metagenome (GOLD analysis project Ga0307513, IMG submission 202174) | Populus trichocarpa ectomycorrhiza microbial communities from riparian zone in the Pacific Northwest, United States - 15_EM | ecosystem: Host-associated > Plants > Roots > Unclassified | place... | reverse complement strand
ATGAGACGGTGGGGTGATTGCTTGTGGTGTCTAAATAGATTCATTGTTTTATTAGTTTTGTTTATCGTAGTCTTTCATGTATTCAGGATTGGAATTTTAAGCTTATAGATTAGATAGATCAACTCTTGAGGGAAATATGGTGGTATTGGCGGCCTCTTCAACGTCGAAGTGTCGCTGAGAGTCGCTGAGTATCGATGAGTGTCGATGAGGGCTGATGTCAGCCTCACGCATGAACAAGTGAGTGAGCGCTTGATCTTCGCGGATGATCGCATCATATCTTTTAAGCCGCATGATACGGGGGTCTTCCGCAAAGATATTGACATCAATGACTTGTAGCCAGGGCAACGACATCTCTTGGCATCTCCAGAACAACCCCCCGGCGTCCGGACCCTGGAGAGCCTTAAAAGCTTATTTCATATGTCTATGAAGACACACGATAAGCATCGATTTGAATTATCTATAGAGCTAAATTTAGATCTTACAAACATAGGTCTTCATTTGAATGGTGGGTGCGAGATCGTCCGAGTCGGGCAAACTCTACGAGGTCATCACATCGCAGGGTTTAATGTTTACACAACTCAGCCGTCTGGGGGGTTTTTTTTGCCACGCACCACGAGCGTTCCTGACGTCTATCAAGGTCGTCATCTGCCCTCCTTCACTTCCTTCACACCTCCTTCACATCGTCCACCCCCCACCCCCCTTCATCACTTCTCATAGTTGAAATGCCCCGCGAGAGCGCCCGAAGAGCCCAGGGCAAAAGGGCAGCGTAAGTACACTTCGTCCAATGGTTTAATCGTGGGCAATACTAATATCGCATTACTTCAGGCAGCCTGGCGTACCAGCGACAAAGAATAAACAAGCAAGCTCGGTGAGCCTAGGAAAGTAAGTACGCGCCGTGACACCATTGACCTGCACTCGATATTAATATTACGATTGGTTGTAGATGTCCGGCAGTCCCGCACGACCAAAGTGATGTCAGGGGCGGTAAACGCAGGGCTCCCCCGTGTGCTGCCGCCCACAGACGGAGTGCGGAGAGAAGGTAACCAATGATCTATTGACACCGTTATTCTTCAAACATGCTCCGATGTGTGGCTGACAGTTGTCATTCATGTGACAGTGGGCCGTCGGGATCCCGTGAAAATCTCTATTTCATTCCGGCTGTTGAGGATTCTGGGTACGTCAACAATAACCTACCCATATATCCAAGAACCCTTTAAACTAACACATGAATCAGTGGGCGCTATGGTGACATAGCATATGCAAAAAGCTGATGTGGATTCAAGAATGCTCTAACCAAAACTAGAGCCTACGACGTATGGCGTCGCGATCTGAAGGGCTATATCAAGTCCCGCTTGTTCGATCCAGGACGGCTAACCAACGATCAATTGACGGTGATCCTCGACTTTGCCTGTTCTCTTCCACCTGTCAAATCGCAGATCGAATTTGTAAAAAAAAACCACCGCGCTGACGACGTCAGGAAGGTTAGTCGTCAACTGAGGATTTTGGTCAAGGACACGGGTAAGAAACTACAGAAGGCAATGGAGCATGACTACGCAGAGCGGGCTGGTGATGAGGTTGGTGGACCTCCGAGTAAGTGATCAATCCAGGCTAAGTTGTGCGGTCCCCCGTAGTAATAGATATCTTCAGTGGCATCGCGGAATTTGACTTAGATATATTGCCCACGGGCGATGAGGATCCACATTGTTCGCCGAACGGTTGCCCCTTACGGTGAGCATGCGTTCCTTGGCCATCCCTGGTGGCAGAATGGCTTCAAGCGGGGAAGAGCCTGGGGAGTCCTCGAGTCGGCAAGCATAAAAGATCTGCTCGGCGTGATAAAGGCACAACTCCCTGAGGAGGCGATTCTGTGCCCTCGATATCTCATCGGCGCAACTCGTGAGGGTAGCAACGCACTAAGTCGGGATCCTACAGCCACACTCCCCCTCGGAGACCTCATCTTCCTCCACAAAGATGATGACCTTCGGGCGTGGCTCCTTGCTAATGATGGCAAACATCCTCTGGATCTCCTGGTTCTGGAGTCACGCCACGAAGAAGCAGGGGATGACAGATCAACGCCAGAGCCCGTCAGGGGCAGATACCCAGTTTTCGACCGCAAGGTCTAGGATCATTCCGGGCAGGCTGAAGATAGAGTGGGGGCCACCCAATGGGACGATGAGGACGACGAGGACGACGAGGATAACCACATCGTGGTGAGAAATAGGCGTATAAGGCAGCAATGGGGAGAGCGCTGGGATGAAATGGAAGATATGATGACGACGAGGACAACGAGGGGGCGGACGGCGAGGAGGACAACGGCGAGGCGGATGTGGTGGAGGGCGAACGGGAATCTCAGATGCCCCAGGAGCGGCAGACTATTCTTATCAACGTAAGTTTATTGTGTTTTAGCTATCTAGAAGAATACCAGACTCAATAACTAAACCGCCTGAATAGGACAACAATTCAGGCGCCCCTGGCCCCTCGAGGCAATCCGGCGCCACCAGGTTTCTCCCATTGGACATGGAGGAGGAGGCATCGGGCTCTAATCCCACGGTGCCAGCTGCGCGCTGGTAGCGGTCGGCGCCGTCAGATTCCGAGCAGCAGAGAACCGTTCCACAGCTGATCCAGGGGACGCCATGGATGGCTGGTTGGCTGAGAAATCCCAACCGGAGAGGAAGCGACCGTGATGCATACGATGGAGCCCACGATACTCCTCCTGCTGGACTCTCTGGGACACTTGATCAGCGTCCGGTTAGCGCTCCCACCCCCGTCATCCCCACAGTTGCGCCACATCCCACGATCCCTGATGCTGAGACAATTGAGCCGGCTCCCATCACACCAAATGCTGAGTTTATCCCATTGGCTTACAGTACGCCAAATGCAGAGACTGTTCCGCCTGCACCGCAAACTCCGGCCCCTGCGCTGGATCAGGATATCACGACCTCCCCTGGGCCTCCTCCATCCCCAGCTCCTAACACTCATGATGGCCCTACAGCTGCGGCCAAAACACATAAACGCCGCCAAAGGGCCGTCGACGAAGCACCAGGCTTGCCGGCAACTGATTCTTTGTTCTGTAGATTTTCTTTTACGTTTTCATTACCTGTCTGATTGTGCAAGCTTCGTAGTTTAGATGTTGAATTTTCACCCTGGGATTTTCTTGGCTAGCATAGGATATTAATCATACCATTGAGCGCCCTTCCATTAGCATCTTGTATGACTAGCTATTTCAATCTCTTGTGCCTGATCCCCTTTTCCCTTGCATCTGAAACTCCCAGCCTCGCCTTTGCTGAAGTTTAACCTTTACTGTAACGTTTCCTTATCGGTTCTCGGTACACTGAGAACCTTTAAGAAACCGTCCCGGGCTGTGCACTTGAAATCCTAGCCAAAGAGTGGCCTAGGCAGATTGATCAAGCGGAGGCTCTGAAAGGTTGTTAGATAAAAGCTTTTACTATATCGCTATGGTCTTGAAGTGTTTGGCTGCTTCTCACTATCGTGGCGAACTGAAGAGGTAACTATCCAACCAAGTATATTGAAAACTCTGTCTGTCGAAGGCTACTCTTTCTAAGTTTGAAAGATACAGCTTTTAAATACATGGCCGGCTTTTCCTAAAGCCTTACTCCTACGAGCACAGCTCGTATCCTAAAACAACTATGGTATCAAATCGATACCATCAAACAATACATAAAACATTCAAGGTATCAAATGATCCCTTAAAACAAAACTTCAAAACAACCCGAGTATCAACTGATACTTCCGAAACACAATCAGGGAGAGGCACAACCTCGTATCACGAAACCAAACATAAAACAAACTACATATCAAACAATACCCCCTGCATACATAACAAGGCTACAGCCACAAGGCTCGTATCCTAAAACCAAACTAATCATAAAACAAATCCATCAGTAACCATAGTACCTGTACCGGTTACAACCATAGGAAGGAGGGGCAAAAACCGTGAACAAATTAAAGGAAAGAAGTTTGCCTCTATAGGCCAGGGGGTCTTGCAGCGCGACGATGGACAGAGGATGAGCCAGCTGTGTGAATGACCCGAAAAGCCAAAGAAAGACATCCCAGCTCCCGAGGCAGTTGTGTTGAACGTGTGTGAAGGGTTTCGGAGGGGGAGGGGAAACCTGCGGCCCACCCCACAAAAGGAAAAACGCGGCTTTTTATTTGTATTTTTGTTTTTATTTTTTACGTTTTTTATTTTATACATTGTATGTTCGTTGATTTCTAGGTAACTAAAGTACAAGAACACGCGTGGAGCGCTAGCTATGGCGTGAACAAAACCTTTAAGCAATCCAACGACCCGCTTCACCCCCTCATGGGAAAAATCAAACCCCATGAAACCACAGCCAATCCTCCCGCCTCGTATCACCTAAGACGAAAGCAAGACGGAACAATACCTTCCTCCAGACACGTAAGGAACGACAGGTATAGAAACGGAAACAGGAAAAGACATAAACCCTTCCGCGGGCCCCCCAACAACAAAAGAAAGATTCTTACAGCACCTAGTGCCGATGGAGAGGGAAGATAAAACTACTATTGACGGATGCCTAATGCAATGACCCGGACCTACACCGCTATGGGGCAGGCGTTCGTCAGAGGCGCAGAGCCCGGAAAATCAGCGACGCTTCGGACTTTAGCATGGGCCCAGGCGGTAGTGCTATACCATGACACAGGGTAACCTAATACGCGGTTTGTGACTGCAGAGTAAATCGCGGGAGAGGGAGGAGGATGAGGGGAGTCACCCGGCGAGGAGAGCCACTCAGCAGTGGAGGTGCCAGCAATCATGATGGGCAGTAGGGTGCCAGCCAATAAGGCAGATAAGGTGCCAGCTAAAGAAGGGTGTAGCAGTACGGTGCAAGCGGACCTGACGCGTGGGAAGTGGGAGGAGGAGGGCTCGCCAAACAACCGAGAAGTACGAACAAGAAGGACGGAGACGGGGTTACAGTTTTTCGCATGCCGACCGTACTGATCCTGCAACTCAGGAGAGAGTGCAATACCAGAGACGAGGGCCACCAGGGCAACTACTTCACCGATAGTCCGAAACTAGCAACCGTGTATTGACGGAGGAAAGAGGGTGGCCAACTGTGCAAAACGCTAAGCGAGATGCGTCACGAAGTGCGGGGTACATGGCAGGAACAACAACACGAGCGCGCTCAACGAAGACGAACGGAACCAGAAAGGAATCCATAACCCCCGTGAGGGGAGGCCAAAGGCCCCAGAGGAAGTAAAGAGAAGAAGGGGTGACAAACCCCAGAGCGGTTGCCACGGGCGGGGTAGGTCAGAGGCGGAGGACACTCTCACGATGATCTCCCATGGTGTTGAGATTTCAATCGCCGGAGGTGGAGCGGACGAGAAAGATGGAAAAAAGGAAAAAGGGGGCTTTTGTGTTTTTTACTTTTTTTCTATTTTTTAAATCAAGTATTCGTTGTTAAGGTACAAGAAACTACATAGAGCGCTAGCTATAGCAGAAACAAAACCATGAAACAATCCAACGGCCTGCTTCACCTCGTCATGGGACAAACAAGTACCCCCCACCCGTAGGAAAGAAATCAAACATGAAGACCGAAACCGTACTCCCAGGACCCAATTGTATGGGCCTAACCGCACACCAGCCACCAGCCTAAACTAATGGGGAGGAAAGTATAGGAAAGCCAAACACGAAGAAAACTACCATAAGGATGTACAGGAGCAAAGAAACCCTTCAGCAGGCTCCCCTAAACAAAAGAAAAGAATCTTACGGTTCAGGGCCGACGGAGCGGAGAATAAAACTACTATGGCCGGGCGCCCTAACGAAATCGTACTGAACCCCAAACCCAGAGGGCGACAGGGGCGAGCAGCAGACTTTAGGAACATCCAAGGAGGTAGTGCTATACCAAGGAATACCGTAACCACCACAGGGTGCGAACGTAGAGTAAATCGCGGGAGACAGAGAAGGACGAGGGGAGTCACCTGGCGAGGAGAGCCACTCACTAGTGGAGGTGCCAGCTATTGTAATGGGCAGTAGGGTGCCAGCCGTGGAGGCAAATAAGATGCCAGCTAGGGAGGTGTGTAGCAGTACGGTGCAAGCGGATCAGAAGCGGAGGAAGCGGGAGGCCGAGCGCTCGCCAAACAACCAAGAAGTATGAACACGGAAGAAGGAGACGGGGTCACAGTTTTTCGAATGCCGACCGTAACGATCCTGCAACTCAGGAGAGAGTGCAATACCAGAGAGCAGGGCCACCAGGGCAACAACTTCACCGATAGTCCGAAACTAGCGACCGTGTATTGACGGAGGAAGGAGGGTTACCGACCGGGCAAAACGCTAAGCGAGACGCGTCGCGAAGTGCGGGATAAAGGGTAGGAACATCAACGTGATCGTCCTCAACCAAGACGAACAGAACCAGAAGGGAATCCATAACCCCCAGGAGGGTAGGCCAAAAGCCCCAGAGATAGGAAGGAGATGAAGGCGTGATAAACCCCAGAGCAATTGCCACGGGCGGGGAAGATCAGAGGCAGAGGACACTCTCACGATGATTTCCTATGATGTTGAGATTTCAATCGCTGGAGGTGGAGCGGATGAGAAAGATGATGGAAAAGCGGGGTTTGTTTTTTTTTTCTTTTTTCTTTTTTCTTTTTGTTCTTTTTTTTCTAAAAATCATATATTCGTTGTTCATGTACAAGAAATTGCATTGAGCGCTAGCTATGGCGAAAACAAAACCCAAAAGCCAAAACAGAACTAACAAAGGAAACATCTGGAACAATCTTCCTCAACTTGAGTCCGTACCGGTCCCAGGCCCACATATGGGCACGAAATTAAAACAAGTATACCAAGGAAAACCCTCCCTCAACCAGCGGACAGCATTAACAATATTAACCGTAAACCTAGCTTTCCTGCGACGACAAAAAATAACCAAAGGAAACAACATTAGATGAGAGGGAAGAAAGTGAAACTGCGGAAGACGATGGGCGAGAGAACCTGCCCAGGGGGAAGGCTGTGGAGGTGGATCTTATAAACTGGGTGAGAGCGCCCAGGTGGGCGGCTGAGGACCAGACTTGGGCGTCAGGACCCAGCACAGTGACCCCCTGAAGGTGGTGGTCTCTGGCTGGCCTGTTGGCCGGACAGTGGAAGATGGTGTGCTCGAATGTTTCGGGGGGTTCCGCACAGCTGGGGCAGGTGGTCGGGACAGAGTCGTCCCAGGAAGGCTGGGCGGGGCGGTAGCTCTTCCCAGATCTCATCTGGTGCAAGTGACCCGTGTCGAACCTGGAGAGGCCCATGAACGGATGGGGCTTTAGTGAGAGACGGTTGGCGTATCTTGCTGGGTCTGGTACAGACCTAACCCACTCTTCCATGAGGAGGTCCCTGCACAGGAGCTTGAGTTGGGGGTAGGCGCGGCCCGGTGGGGGCGCAGGGTAGGACTTGCCTAATAGGTGTTGGGAGGTTAGTGGGAGGGGGGCGGACCGATAGGGGCCGAGTATGAACAGCATTGAGTGAGGGAGGGCGTCCAGGGGGAGGTGAGCCCTGTTCTTTGAGGGCGGTCTTGGCTGGAGCCACGGGAGGGGCAGTCGGCTCCCCGCGTTCTGGCTGGAGAGGACTCTGTAGTCAGGGGCGTAGCGATGCAGCCACGGTGTCTGGAGGCAGGGGGTAAGCCTAGCGGTGGCCGGGTTAATCTCTGGGGGGAGCATATTACTCGGAGGCAAGCCAGGCAGCGAGATTTGTACGCGAGGAGGAGTTCCAGCGGGGGAAGACAGGCCTCAATGGCCAGGATGTCAGAGGGAGTACATGAGAAACTGTTGGTGGTCCATCTTTGGACCTTGTACCAGAAGGCAGAGAGCTTCCTCATCATGTGCACCGTGGGTTTGAAGGTATCCGCGCCATAGCTGAGAATGGGGAAAAGGAGGGAGGAGGCCAAACGATGGCACAAGAAAGGGGGGAGGCCCATCCCCGGGGAGGAGAGCCTTTTGAGGGCCACAAAAGCCGCTTGGGCTTTGGCCAGTCTTTTGGTGAAGTGGGGGGTTGTAGAGATCGAGGGGGTGAACCAGTATCCCAACCAGGAAACCTCGTACTTGGGGGGAAAGATAGACCCGTCCAGGTGCATCGGGGAAAGGGACAGAGGATCACGATCTCTGGCGGTCCTCCAGTGGATAAGTTCTGTTTTAGGGATGGAGAAGCTAACACCCAGTTGTGCCCCTTTGGCCTGCAGAACTGCGTACTGCCTCTGTAGTATCTGGATGTTACGATGATAGGACGGCGAAGAAACCGTAAGACCAAAGTCGTCGACGTAGGAAAGAGTGAGCCCCTCGGGGATCTGCGAGGGTAGGCGGGAAATGTAAATGACGCACAGCAGTGGTGAGACTGGGGAACCCTGTGGGGTTCCGACGGAGCCAGGGGCAAAAATCTTTGGTGAACCCTGGTACCGGAGCCGACACGTTCTGCCGGACAGGAAGGACCTGGTCAAGGAAACGAGGTACGGGTTGACAGCCTTCGCTTTGAGCATACTGCATAGGGCGGACGGGTTCACGTTGTCGAAACCACCATTTAGGTCCAGGAAGAGTGTGGAAACTTTCAATCCGGCCATTTGGAGGGTTCTCACCTCGTGCCTCAGAGTGGACGTCGCGTCCGTGGCCGACAGGCCGGGCCAAGGATCCGCATTGGTGAAGGTTGAGGAGGCCCGCCACGCGGGTTACGCAAGATAGCCTCGAGGTCATGATCCTCTCGAGGATCTTGGTGAATGTCTGTAAAAGACCTATTACACTGAAAGAAGAGGCCGAGTCGTACGAAGGCTTGCCTGCCTTGTCAAGCACGATGCCGTCAGCCATTTTGATGGTGGGCGGGTGGAAACCATGTGCCACCAGTGGGGCGAGGAGGTCGTAGATCAGGGGCGGAGCCTCCCGATGTATCCTTTCTATACAGAATTGGGGGTCATGTCTGGGCCAGGGGCAGACGAAGGCGAGGATTCGCCTAATTCCGCGCTTACCTCGTCCGCTGCCAGGGCCGGGCACTCCTTGAACGGAAGCAGGATAGACACGACGGGCCTTGGTGGCTCGCCTGGGAAGAAGTGGCCGAGGAGGGCCCTGTTGAGTTCCAGTGTCATTGAGGCGCCGGGGAGTTCCGGGAAACGGGGGGGTGCGCGGCCAACGGCAAACTTCTTCGCTGTCCAGACCGTTTGCAGTGTCGCGGAGGCCAGGAAAGAGGACTAGTGGTCCCTTTTGGCTTTAGTGATGGCTTTAAAGTAGGACGACCTAGCGGCCCTCGCGGATGCAAGAAGGGCTACATCAAACCTGTCTGCCTTAGAGGAGCGGAGGGCGGAGTTGTAGGCTCTTCTGAGCTGTGAGAGAAGGTCAGACCACCAGGGCTTGAAGCTGTAGGTAACCCTCTTGATCGGGGTGTGGAGGGCCAACATGGCTGTTATCCTATCCAAGTTTGGCTTGAACCAGATGTCCATCGACCTGGTGGTTGGGAGGGGGGGGGCAGGCGAGATCAAGGCCGCCTTGAGCGAGGGGGCGAGGGCAGGCCAGTCTGTCAAGGCCCAGTTAGGGGTGGGGGGGGGGTGTGCGAAACAGAGGGGCATCAAAGCGAAGAAGAAATAGAACGTGATCCGATCCGGTAGAGGGGAGAGGGTCGGACCACTCTGCGAAGTCTGGAGCGAGGAGAGGCCAAGTAAAGGCAAGGTCCAGGACGCCAGGGTGCCCAATGAGTGACATGGAGAACCGAGTGAAGACACCAGGGACGTTCAGGAGAGTAAAGCCAAGGTCCGTAGCCCTGTCGAAATAGGGCATCGAGATGGCGAGCTCATCTTCCTTGAATGTCCTCAGCGGGTTGGCGGTGGAGTGGTGGATGTTGATGTCGCCCAGCATAACCGTGGGGAGGGGGGCTGGTGGAAATATAATCTCTAGTGAGATGGACCGGGTGTTGTTAAGACGACCCTTCGTCCTGTAGGAGTTGACTATCGTAAAGCCGGTGGTGGAAGGGTTGAAGAAGCCGTCAGGGGTGAAGAGGTCTAGCGCCATCACATCACCCGTTCTGAAAAACCGGGGCAGAAGGGAAACAGTAGCCAAAAAGGAGCTGTAGACATAAAAGGCAAGGCGGAGCTTGCAGCCACCATCGGTGGGGGGGGAGAATGCCGAAAACAAGTTAAATGAAGGAAGTTTGGCCCTATAGACCGGGGGGTCTTGAAGAGCAACAATAGACGGAGGTTGGGCCAATTGCGTGAACAACCCGAAAAGCGAAAGAAACACATCCCAGCTCCTGAGGCAGTTGTGTTGAACGAGTGTGAAGGGTGTCGGAGGGGGGGGGGAGGCCTGCTCTCAACCCCACGGCATTTGGTTGTGCCGCATTAACGGGCCAGGCCCGAATGCATCCTCCTCATAGGAGCGGGGCTAGCTGGCTCCGCGGGAGGGAGCGAGCGACAGCCTTGGCTGGGGCCTACAGGGGCTGGAAGTTTCGTTGAGCTTCTGGCCCTTGGAGTAGCCATCTCGAACGCTGACTGGAGGGAGCGTGTGGGTGAAGCGGGGGGCGAGAGGTCATCCTCGTCGGCGTCCGTGTCCATTTCGTCACCAGCGGACGGCGGAGGAACAATCCATTCGGCAGCGGTGGAACGCCTGAGAGTGGGCGGAGATGGACGGGACTCACAATCCCTGTTTGTCGCAGTGTGGGACCCGCCGCAGTTGACGCGCCGTGGCGGTGTGGAAGCGCAACAGCCAGGAGTAGCCTTAAGGTTGCCACTTCTAGGGCAGGTGGGGTTGGGGCAATGTAACAGGTTTATTCCTGTCTAACGGAAATACAATAGGACCGGCGATAGACCTGCTAGCGCTGGTGCTAAGGGAGGCTTCAGGGGACCAGTAGCTAGAAGGATAATAGTTGAAGGACAAATCGAACTCAGGGACTCAGGGATTGCCGTTCAACCAAGTGTATTCTTAGACTGAAGGTCTGTCGAAGTCTGCTGTCTCCTGCTAGCCAGGAGACTGCTTTAAATACAAAACCCAAGAGCGATAGCCTTCCTGCAAT
>Ga0307513_10011516_pt1 | contig 10987 bp, 9 predicted proteins | sample 15_EM_MG_FD_202174 | JGI IMG/M metagenome (GOLD analysis project Ga0307513, IMG submission 202174) | Populus trichocarpa ectomycorrhiza microbial communities from riparian zone in the Pacific Northwest, United States - 15_EM | ecosystem: Host-associated > Plants > Roots > Unclassified | place... | reverse complement strand
GAGTGCCGCTCATTGTGCTGGAGGCCCCTGAATCGCAAAGCCAGTCGTTAGGAAGGTGTGATGAGGATGAGAGGAAAAGGGTAGCTACCCCGGCAGTCTCCTTCGTGGGCTGGCTGGCGGCGGTGTCTGACGGTGTGGCGGCATTTGCATGCCCGGGGATATTGTTCTTCCATTTGCCCTTGCCACGGCCACGAGTGCTGGCTGCATTCCGTCTCACAATGAGTTGTGTGATGGCTTCGTGGTGGGGACAGTTGGCTGCGATGTGACCAGTACCCTTGCACGTGTAGCACCGGCCACCAAATGCCGCGTTTGCCGTTTCGGTCGCAACTGAGTTGCCCGTGTCGACACGGAGCATGGCGGTGGAGGCGTCACCGAAGGTGAGGTCTTTTTGCGTGATTAGGCTTTGGCGGAGGCGATCATCCTCCGGGAGGCCGTTTAGGAGGTTGAATAGCATGAGTTCCGTACCGATCTCTTGGAGAGTGAGGTTGGGCGGCGTGATGCGGGCGATCCTCGCCCAAGCATTCTCCATGCGGCGGACATACGGCATGTACTGCTCCTCGGGGCACTTGCGAACAGCCAGGAAGGTGGACCACGCCTCGTACCTTTGCGAGGCGTCCTGCGTCTGGTGGTGGTCCCGGATCGTTTTGTAGACACTCCATACGGAGGTACGACCGCGGGATAGATGGTGCGCGAGGAGGAGCTCCCGATGGAGGTCCCCGGCAGTGGCCATTATGACACCAGAGGCGACGCGTTCGGCCTTCTTCCATTCCCCGGTCGCGTCGGTATCCTTTGCATCGGGCGCCCTGGGGTCGATCCACTTCTTGGCGGTCTCATCGTATGAGGGTGTGATCACACGGACATAGTCTTCGGCGCCCGTGAGGTAAGCGGCAACCTGAAGGTCCCAGTCACTAAAATTGTCCGTTGTAAGTTTGGGGATGCCGGCGTATGATCCGCGAACGGCGGTATCGGAGATGGAAGACATAGGGGAGGATCGGATTGAAGGATCGGTGACGGCGGGGCTTGCTACTTGTGTGAGTCTACTTGGAGGCAGGGCTCATAACCTGTTAAAGCTAGCGTAGCGAGTGAGGAGACAGAACCGTTATACATATAGTAACGTACCTAGCGTAGCGAGTGAGGAGACAGAACCGTAAGGGTCTCTCCTCTACTCGCTGCGCTCTATATACATAATAGACAACCTGTAGGTAGCCACGCTATGAAACACCTGAGTCCATAGCTCTTACACGTGCATGGTGAGCACCCACATAACCAGTGCGGTGGCAGTCCTACAGTAAGGTGGCACAGCAGCCATATCTAACACTTCTTTCGCCTCCAGCGTCTTACTGACCAGTCTCTACAGCCAACTACTGCAGTGACTGGCTTTATCCGTGCCGCGGACACTAGTATGTTGGCAGCGACGGTAAATTAGCGCTTCGAAATCCGAAGCCCCCTCAGTCAACAAGGAGAAGCCGTTCTGGCTGAATGAAGTCGACACAACGAACCCGTCCCCCTCCCTCAGGCGGTGTGCGGTGTGTGCAAATGTGGTGGAGACGTTTTCGATCAGAGGAAGAGGGTGAGTGAGGCGGTCAAAGGGAGAAATATTGAGTAATTTTTTTTGGGGTTGTTCTGGCGATGCATACAATGCCCCTACAGCGTGACGTTGAGTATCCGTTACCCCTTGTTGCCACGGTCGTCCAGGAGGGAGGTCCGCCAGGGCGTACGAAGAACAATAGTGCGAGTGCGAGTACGGGTACAGGCAACTTGCCGCGAAGCGACGTCGGATTCATTGGGCTGGGAGTGACGATGCGATGAAGAAATGCCTTTGTGGGTCGTCACACCGATGGTAGTCTAGTCTATTTTGCCTTTGACGGCCCGCCCGTGTTTGTCATCTGGAGGCCAATTGCTGGGTCTGCCGAGCGGTCGAGATGGACCGAGGCATCAAAGGAGCTGATGCTGGTGGAGAGACGATACGGGTTCAAATCACGAGTAATTGAACACCAAGTAAGTGCGACGTTAAAAGGATCGATTTCTCAGTTCCGTATGATATTGATACACCCCAATGAAGCAACATAAATTAAGACACGCCCAAGAATCCCTTCTCAAAGCCAATCCGCGTCAGAGGAACGAACACCCATTTACTGACTTCAAGATCCTTCAGCGCCTGCATTACCACTCATGATCCCCTGATACCACTCTGAAAAAGTCCACCCCAATCCTTGAGGCTTGACCAGGGTATAGTTACCAACTCTCTCCAAAATGGACGACCAGAGTTAGATCTCCCTGAGTTTCAACCTTCGTCACGGCAGAGAGTCTGAACTCATCCTCTATGCTGCTTTTCTTCTTCCCACCACTTGAGCCCTCTTTGATGCACAACAGTCGTGCGGGTCCCTTTTCGTTTGACGTCGAGGCGGTTAGGATGAGCAGTCGGCGCTTTGTAATAGCTAGCAGGAGAGGGGAACGTTTGACCCGGGTTGTCACTTGTGCAGTTTGGACGGCCTGTTCGTTAGGGTGTAGTAACGGCGACCTAAAGACGGATCACAAGATGAGCGGCTTGGTCCATCTTACACTATGGACTCTAGCGGGAGCGGATACAGACTCACCCATTCGCGAGGTGCCACTCCGCCGAAGATGAAGGGGAATTGGCGTCCACACTCAGCCCCTTCATCCCGCGCACAAGCTCAAATGCCTTCGAAACCGACGCGTTCCCGCCCCCACTCGCGGCACTATTCCACGGCCCATGGTGTCCCTCCGAGCTCGAGTAGCCCCCCACCGAGTTGGTCTCCCCCGTTGTCGACGCATGCGCCTGCGAAGCGATAATCTGCAGAGGGAGCGCCGCATCCCTCCGCTCGCCATCCAAAGTCGACTTTGCTACCGTCGTCGATGCCTCCAAGTTCGTGGCGGCTGGCACCGCGTCCTCGTCCGTAACCTGCACGCCTACCACCTCGGGGGCTATCTTCTGCACGACATGATCCGGTGGGGCCCGTCCATCTCCTCTTCTTCGCCGTCCGCATCTCCTCCGGTCCGCCCAGCCTATGTCGTGTGACTGCGAGTTAGGATCGGGCGGGGAGCGCTTGTACAGCCCCGCCGCAAGCGTGGGGGGTGGTACCGTCCATAACGCCTTCCAGTCAGTGATAGGCGCGAATAACGGGCGGTTTTTGGTATTTAGTGCGGTCAGTCGCTGTGTCGGGTCGTTTACCTGATGGAGAAGAACGTCTATGAGATAGACAGCTGGGCTGAGATTGGGGAGAGAGGAGCGTACGAGTAGTTTTTCGACCAGATCCCGTCCTGTGGGATCGAACCCTTCGGGGAAGGTGTATTCCCCTTTTTGGATTTTCTGGAAGATGAGGTAGTCGGTAGGCTCTTTGAAGGGTAGTCGACCGACGAGGAAGTAAAAGAATATGCACGCGAAGGCCCACACGTCGGATCTAGTCATCCAGAAACATCAGTTCAAGGCATCGGCAGTCACTCAGTTTTCCCAGACTCGGTGCGGGCAAGAAGTTCGGGTGCGGTGTAGTGTGCAGTTCCAACAAACGATCCAGCACGTTTCTGTCCATTCTCTGTTGAGAACTTGATTAGAAAGCAAATGCAGGCTGGCACTAAGAACCAACCATTGGCACATCTAGGTCCTTTGCACCTCCCAAAGTCGCTGATCTTTATTCGCATAGAATCGTCGAGGAGAATGTTCTCAGGTTTGAGGTCTCTACCCATTAATGTTAAGTTGACGAAACAGCCAGAGGGTGAGGAGGGTCATACCTATGGACGATGTTTATTGAGTGCATGAAGCACACTGCATCCAGAATGGTACCAGCGTAGTATCTCGTGCATTCGAGGTTGAAAGAACCCAGTCGCAACAGACAGTCAAGCAGGTCTCCGTTGTGGGCGAATTGGAGGACGAAATCTAAAGTACTATGAGACCGCTATTCATCTCCAAATCAAATTAGGTACATACACGGGCCGCCCAAGCGAGCGACGGTTGCTTGAATGGCGGCTCAACGGAGTCGCCCACACTCCGTCATTTACTCCCCCCATGGGTCCCCTTCGTGCTCACTCTCCGACCGTGGGATATTGATCGCACGGCGTTATGCGATTGCCGCGCTGCCTCCCACTCCGCCCTCGGTTGGACGCGATTCAGCCTATGCTACTCAGCGAGGCAGCCGGTCCCTTGGCTGATTTCGATGCCACATTTCCGGTGCTCCCTGCGGACTGCCTTGTTTCCGTCGGCGCACTTACATCGTCCTCGACGGCCTTAGCTTCTCCGATGACGTCCATGGGGTTCCTTGCGTTCTTGTGCTGGTCTCGCAAACGTCCTTCAGGTGCCCTCGAGCTTGAACTCCGGACAGGAGGGGATGCCACGAAAGGAGGTGAACAGGAAACCCACCGGTAGGCGGACGCGCTGCGATTGACCCGAACCTGCGAGGCTAAGAAGGCGAGACGGCCCTCGCCGCGTTCTTGACGGTGGTGATGACAAGGTCGGGCCTTCAAACCGATTTTGCGCCACCACTTTGAATAGGGATCGCGTGAGGGTGATTAGTGCTGATGATGATTTGCTCCTCTTTACTAGGAAGTCATTGGATACGGCCTTTCTTACTGAAGCGCGTTGTTGGCTGCCTTCGCAGTAGGGATATCGCTTCATCTCATCGTCCTCATGGAAGCTGAACAAAAAAATTAGGACCTGAATCGAGTACACAGGGCGTCCACGTACTAGTTGTCCAAGACTTTATTATCGATTTACGCGTGCTCTCCTTGCCCGAGGGGACTGCCTCGAACGCGGCTGTAAGCAATGTTTGGTCGAGCTCGCCTGTACGGGCTTCCGAAGATCTTGTAGGGGCCCGCCAAAGAAGTTACTGGAGCATGTCTCCAACGTTGGCATTCTGGAGTTCAGAGAGGTCCTCCCTGAGCAGCTGGTATGCGGTATCCAACGAGAACTGTAGGGCAAACTCACCATGGGCTCTTGGGTTCGTGCATCGTGGTGCCCTTGTTGAGCGGCATCGACAAGACTGGAGTTGCATCAGACGCGTCTTTTTGGCAACCGGTGTCCAACGGCCAACGGGCATCTCTGTGCTGTGGATTGTGAGGGAGATTGTGGAGGGTCAGAATGACAACAAAGACAACAAAGACGGTTCCCACCACCTCGGAGACCACCTCGGAGCATCCACGTCTGGCAACACCCGCATTGTACCTAGTTCGACATTGTAGTCCAGTGCAGTTTTAATAGGCCCGCTGGCTCCAGTCATCGACGTTCAGTATACCTGCTGGCAAATGTACTGGCGCCTTGCCTGGTTCCTACTCATACCATCTTCAATACCTGCTCCCTGCCCTCCTTTCAACCGCACCTACTTGTGTGCTTCGGTCCGAACGCCGCTTCTGGATATCGCCCAATTCCTCAAAAAATTTGTTGCACTCCTTGCATGTACGTGTGCTCGTCGGCTCCACCAACATCGGTCCAGTACAACGTAAGGGCCTGGGCACCAAAGCCCACCTTGAAGCCTCCGCCTTGATCTCCTCATTTCAGTGTGCCCACCATCTGAACCTCATCGAGCATGACCAAGAGTGCCATATTCACCAATAAGGGTGCAGAATATAGTGTACGAGAATTTTGCAAAAGGCAAAGTGGAGGCGCAGTTTGGGTACCACCATTTGGGCAGCCTGGCATAGCTCAGCTACCAGCGCAGCTCTCTTACGACGTGGTAGTACGGCCAGAAATCGCTTGGGTGGCTCCTTCACAGTGTGGAAATTACGGGTGTGTCGCAGAATAATTTAGTGAATGTGACCCTCTGGTCTGTTCTCCACCCTTGTCGTCTTCCGGGTATTCGCCCCTCTTTCCCTTCCACACAGCTAGGCTAGTACTCTCGCTTCGGCTTAGCTTGCTTCGGATTATCGCCACCCCCGCATTTGGCACCAACAGATGAGATCGGCTTCGACTCCATTGCTTCGCCAGACATCCAACTCCCGGCCGATACAAACTCGCTTAAATAGTAATCTCACTCACCGTTTCGTCTATGCTATTATGTTTTTCGGTAGATAGTAAGAATACGTCGAGGCGCTCAAGCCAGTCCACACTACCCTGTGCTCGCTGCACCTCCCACTCTGCATCGGTACCACATCGCCGTCAATGCATAAGACGAAGAGCTCGGTGCTGAACTCGTACTTTCACCTGAACGCTGCCGCAAGGCTACCCAGTAAACGCCTGCTAAATACGTTCAACGCCGCTCAGGGCCTCACTTGTGGAGGCGTACAGCCAACGCTAGAACAAGTTGGCTGGGTACTCCCACAGGAAGGGGTATTGCACATTCTTGTCGGATGCGTACGCAGAGCCGAGGAACCCGAACCCGAGCCCGCCTGCCCGCCTGCCCGCCTGCTTACGCGAAGGACGATTTATTTATGCACCAAAACCATCACCATTAACTAGGTCTAAGTAAACAAATGAAAACGCTGCAGGAATCATGGTGCTACGATCACAGCAGTTGTGGCCTGTCAGTAACCAGGACATACACGTCAGTAACGCAAGGGGGTGGTGGTGACCACAGGGCCACGGGTACATGAAGAACCTTCGAGTGTTACTTACCGGTTCTCCCACCGGCGGAAGGGCTCAGGAATGCATTTGCAGAATGTACAGTACCGAACGTCAGCTTGAGGCTTGAGGATTGTGATAGATAAAAATTTCCTATTAATGGACGATTTTACTTGACCTCATTCGTCCTCGAGTTGTCTGCGAACGGTGCTCATGGCGGTTAGTACAAGTGAGAGAGAGAGAGTGGGGTGTACGATCGGTAACATCTATGAAGAGAAGAGAAATCATACAGCACACCAGGGTGGCCATTGCATCACTCTCGAGTCGGTTGAGCCCTCGAGTCTGAGCGTAGCATGTTGAGTTGGGGGTCTGCCTTCGGTTTCTGGAACGCTCTGCTGGCCAAGACTTGTATGCCGTTTTTGGTGCCAAGGAGGGTGGCGAGTTGGTATTCTGGGGCACCTTCTACTATGTGCCAGTGTGGGCTATGTAGGTGTTAAGCCAAGCGGGTATCAATCTTTGTCTTGACAGCTGTCGATGCCATCGAGAAACTCCTCTTACGACGACACTCCGGCCCAAACATCCCGCTCTTAGTTAGCTAAATGGGTCATTCCTTTTCCAAGCCAGTCGATGAATCCCTTGCCAAGAGGCCCCCCAAGGGAGAGATACAGGGAGGGACGCCCTCCAAGGGACAACGTGCCCGCGACACAGCCATCTTGCTGCTCACGTTTGCAAGCACCTTCTCAGAGGCTTCCGATCTGCTAAAGCCGATGAAAGCCGTGTCCGAATTCATCAAGAAATCCTCCAAGTGGCAAAAGTAAGTTTCATCTTGCCGGATGACACCTCCTTGTTCACGAAATCCCAAAGAGCATGGAGGAGGTGGAAGGTGGTTGGAAGGACCTCATTTGTCGGCTCAAATCTCACCTCACCGCTATCGAGAGTCAAACCAATAAACAGCCTTGAAGAAGATCAATCCCTAGACGAAACCCCTCTACCCCTCCATCCAGATATAGTAAAACCACTTCAAGACTATGTCAAGTTGGTGCAACTCCTACATTCATAACCACCCACTAGTAATTCACTATAATAGCCGACGAAACACCTTCTGCGACCTACTCAACTCCTCGTACGAGAATCACACCCACTGGATTCTTCGCATTAAGAGAGCCATTAAGAAAGGCATCGATGTAGACCACAACAAACGTGTTGTCTCGGACTAAACAAGTGAATTGAACGATGCCTTTCAACAATTCTCTGTAAGCCGTCCGGTATAGCATTAAGGACGTCTCTGAACGTATTTAGCTTGCATTGCAACTTTTGTCGTCAGAAAGGTGGACCAGATAAACAAGATATAGGGATGCTTCAACGTGAAGTTGAACAGCAAGGTTTGCATTTGAGCACATCTACACGTCATCTCTTTTCATTCCTCAAATAGGTGAGATAACGCTTCTCGATCGGTTCAAGCAGTCCACCCGTATATGGAAACTAGTTGCTCCCCCGACACCGCCCTCGCCTTCGGCCAAACGCTTCGCAACCTGTTCCTCCGCCGCAACCCTCAAACCAGTTCACCTCCTTCAGTGCCGAACGCGCCTCTCCACCAGTTAATGTGCCACCTGTACGGGCTCAGCAGCCCACATCCAGTATCCAACGTATATGTCCTTTTATCGTACATGATTCTCGAATCCTGACTTTCTTGCCTTAGTGGGATGTGCGATGGGTAGCATTAATCCATCCAATGGTCACAGTGAAGCACCTCGTAGTCGTGGGACCCACAGAGGAGAACGTGGACGCGGCCGTGGCTATGGTCGACCTCACACCGGACCAATTCCGGCTGCCGCCTCGATTCCGACCACAGTCTATGACTTCCAATCCAACAACCAGCGCTTCGATAAGATGGCAACAGCACAGGAGCATCCAGCCTTGCAACCCAAACCTGTTGCTCCAGCAGAGAACATCAGCTCTATTGACGGTGCAGAAAACCTTACGAATGGGCACGCTGAAAGCCCTGAACCCAAGAAGGATAAATTTTACAACCCCTCTAAATCATTCTTTGACAACATCTCCTCGGACGCGAACAAGATGAAGCCTGAGCGACCAGTACCGGTATCGGCCCCAGCTGAGCGCGGGCGTGCTACGGGACGTGGACGTGGCCGCTCCAGGAGGGATGAAGAGAGAGATAGGAATGTGGAGACGTTTGGTGAGGCCGGTGGTATTGGACTCCTTGGTCCAGGCCAATATGTCAGTGGATTCGGCGGGTTTAGGGGTCGCAAACGGCGCGGCGCTCCCCGTGGTGCGGCACCTGGAGCACCTGGTGGTGGGAGAGGACGTGGTGCTCCTAGGGCTGTTGTGGTTCGTTTATACAAGTTGACTGAGAATGTTCGCTGCCAGAATTTACCACGCTGTAAAGGTTCAACATTAACTTGAGCTTGAGTCTGCATGTCGCCCACTGTACAAGTTGTCACTGTCGATCCCCCCAGGCTTATTGTCGCTGCCTTATGTTTTACATCCTGTTTCCTGCTCGACCCTCAAGGTCTTGGTACCCATCGATGCCCATTAGGCTCTTATCATTGTAGTACTTGAAAATATCCTCGTGAAGTAATCCCCCGTTGAAAAGGTTACCCTCAAAAAACGACCTTTGGACCAAACCACGTTTTGGCGACTGGTGCTTCGAGCTGGACGACGAGGATATATGCGACGCGTCGACGCACTCGCTTGTATTACTAGAATATGAAGGAGGAGTTGTAGCTTCCGCTTTGTTGTCTGCCCTCGCCGCCGCAACCCATGTTGGCAAAAACAAACTACCGGAATCGTCGTCGGCGGGCCGGAAGAGGTCAAAACAATTTTACCTACTGCGAAGAGGCCTGCTGATATCGCTTCTTTGTACCACTTTGCTCACTTTTCGTAGACTGAAGGGCTTGACCAACTTAATTCATGCGTCTTCCCCGGCCTATACTCCGCCTCTACCAGAGGCTCTTACGCCTCTACTCAAGTCGGTACTTACGAAGCAAGAAGGCAAATACACCCATTTCTTCTCCGCCCATTCGTCTGCCGGCAAATCCCTCCCCCCCCGCGTAGCTGCAACACTCGACTTTCCAGCTAACTCGGGTATCACATCCATATCCCACGACCAGCCTTCAGATACCACCATGTTCACTTGGCCCATTTACGCGGGGAATGCGATTGCGACTGTTCGCGCAAACGCTGACATCAAGCTTAAAGTCATAACCGTCCGCGGTACTGCATTTACGCCTCTTTCCGGTCAAGCCGAGCATGAAGTTACCATCGAGGAAGTTGCGCCTGTCGAGCTTTCGGATGCGGAGAAGGTGACGGAGCACCTCAAGACTGAAGTCTCCAAATCGGACCGACCTGACTTGGGAGTAGTAAAGCGTGTTGTGTCTGGTGGACGAGCGTTGAAGAACAGAGAGACATTCAACGCGACCTTTGAGCCTCTCGCCTCGGTCCTCGGTGTGGCACTTGGCGCAAGTCATGCGGCTGTCGATGCGGGGTATGCGGACAACTCGCTGCAAGTTGGTCAGACAGGCAAGATCGTCGCCCCCGAGCTGTACGTCGCCATTAGGATTTCCGGTGCGATCCAGCACTTGGCAGGTATGAAGGAATCCAAGATGGTTGTTGCGATCAACAAGGTGCGCGATGTCACCTATTTGGGAATAAGATACTGGTGGAAGTGTCTAGGATCCTGACGCGCCGATATTCCAGGTCGCAGACGTCGGGATGAGGGAGACCTTTACGATATCGTTCCGCAGCTTGTAGAGAAGCTTAAACGCTAGCAATGCGATAGTACAGAAGAATTCATTCCTAAGAACACATTCCTCATGACCAAGCAGCACACAGCGTCGCAGGTGGATGGTTTGAGGCCCAAAGTATTAACATTAGTCAGTAATAGTCGTGAGTCCCTCGTACGTTTTTTGAAATACAAGTGTAATACTAAACGAACGCCCAAGGGCTCACGCTGTGCGTCACCCAATTCAGAGAAATGCTCGGGCTACACTAGACCTCCCGTTTTGCAGATGAGCAGAGTTCAGAATAATTGCGTCCATCATCATCATGAGCGACGAGAATATGGGTAAGCAAACCTTGATCCCGTCAAGAAGAGAAACTAGTGCAGGACGTTAAAGCAACTACAATGGATTTGACTCGAACTACTCAACTGGCGATCGCCGTTCGTCAGAATGTGTTGTCAGCGGCGATCCCGCATGTGAGCTCTCGACTTGATCATTCTTTCCACGAATCCTGAGCCACGAAACTTAATATATCCAGTCCAACCTTTCCGGCCTCGTTTAGGTTCCCCCCAACACGTCACCCCCAAGCACCCCCGAACTCAAGATTACCCGGGGTCAGAGTTGCATCTTCATACAAAATGTAACGCCACAAATAGGAAACCAGTGAGCGCGGACCCCAATGATCCCGTTCTAGAGGTCGGCGTAACGCTTACACCATGCTCAGGTCCCGGCGATGGCCTAT
>Ga0307513_10011515_pt1 | contig 10988 bp, 24 predicted proteins | sample 15_EM_MG_FD_202174 | JGI IMG/M metagenome (GOLD analysis project Ga0307513, IMG submission 202174) | Populus trichocarpa ectomycorrhiza microbial communities from riparian zone in the Pacific Northwest, United States - 15_EM | ecosystem: Host-associated > Plants > Roots > Unclassified | place... | reverse complement strand
GACCCGGGCATAGAACGTCCACCGCGCCTCAGTCACCGTCACCAAACCCGTGACGCCCTGCGCCCATGCGATCGTGTCGCCGATCTTACGCGTACGCCCCACGCCAACGTCTGCAGTGAGCTGCTCCGATGGGACGTGGCGCACCGTGGCCTGCCGAACCGCGTCGATGATCTGCCCGCACGCCGCCGCCATATCGACACCGGACAGCACTATCAGGTCGCCACGCTGCGGCGGATGCCGGTCCTCACCCTCGTCGACCTTCACCGCCGGCCGGTCCTCCGGCCGTACGAAACCCACCCTTGCCAGGTCTTCCTTCAGGCTGGCGTAGGTGCCTCGCGCCAGGCCGACCGCGACCGGGTCCAGGGCGTCGCGGAACTCGACCAGCTTGCCGACCAGCCCCTGCACCGGACCGTAGTAGACGAGCTGCGCATGCCCGATCCCGTCTGTGCGGTGCCCGTACAGGCCGATCGCCGCCCAGTCCCGATCCAGCGAGATGTCCACCGCCAGGGCGACGTCACCGTCACGGCGAGACTCCGGATCCCCCAGGTCCTTCCACGCGGCCGGGTTGATCGCCCGGCCGGCCAGGTCCGGCACCCGCACACACAGGCACTCCGTCAGGAAGATCTCGTTCGGGTCCGTCGCCGCGGCCGACGCCAGCGCCCCCTCGGACACGCCGCCGGGGTGGCCGAGCGACGGGTTCGCCATGGCCCACAGCCGCCGGTCCAGCAGCTGGCAGTCCGGCTTGTGCGGCTGTTCCTCCAGCCGCCGGCAGGTGCATTTCGTGTCGTCCGGCGCCGACCACTCGAACAGCCCGAGCGACGGATCGGCGGCGGCCGGGGCCGCAGCCGCGGCCCGGCCCTTCGCCTGCAGGTCGTTGAGGACGACGGAAGCGTTATCGCCGGCATTGCTGAACCCGAAGATCTGCGCGTTCGACCGGGCCATCGTCGTCTTGGTGACCGCACCCCACGCCTTCCACGTCTGGTGCTCGCGCAGCTCGTCGAGGTTGATGTCGTCGCCCGCCAGGCCGCGGGCACGCCGGGAAGCGGCCGCGACCTTCCACCGGCCGCCGGACTTCAGCTTCAGGAACTTCTTCCCGTTCACCTTGTTCACGGTCACCAGCTCGGCGGCGAGATCAGGCGTGCCCTCGATGATCTCGACCGCTTTGTCCCACGATTCCTCGGCGATGTCGAGGGTCTGCGCCGTGCCGATCACCAGCGGAACACCGAGTACGAACAGCTTCCACAGGTTCTTGACCTCGACGATCGTGGTCTTACCATTCTGCCGGGCCACCAAAATGAGCACCGTGCGGAACCGGAACCGGCCGCCGACCAGCTCCAGGGCGTGGATCAGCAGGAAACGCTGCCACGGCAACGGCTGAATCCCGATCGGATCCTGGGTGAAATCGACCGCGGAGAACCCCAGCGACGTCGCCGGCGTCAGCGCACACCCACAGCCGCACGGCCCGGGCGGGCCGACCGCGAGCGGCGGAGTCCACAGCCTAGGAGTCGTGCTCCCCAGCAGCGGCGGCGCGTAGCTGAGCAAGGCGACCCCCTACCGGCTTGTCGGCTGTCAACGCCTTACGCGCGCCGGGCGCCGCGCCGAGGTCCCGCAGCACGCCCTGTAGCTGCGGCCCCAACCAGCCGACGGTCTTCGTGACCGAGCACATCGCCTCGAGGTTCCGAAGCCGCTTGTAGACGTCGAGGTCGCCGGCCGCCTCCCGCTGCAGGGCGGCGATTTCCTCGGCCCGGTCGATCGCGGTCTCGATCTCCTGAGCCAGCCGCTGCGCGAGCGCCTGCATCGCAGCGTCGGCCGGCGTGCACCAGGACATCTGACCGATCGAACTCTTGACGGCGTCGCGCAGATCAGGGGCGCGTTCCCTCGGGGCCTCAGCCGGGACCGCGGCGAGCCTGCGTGCCATGCGTACCCCCTCGGGTCGCCCCCCACGGTCGGGCTCGGGGGGAGAAAAAAGATTCACTCAGCGGGTGAACTGGCTGGTCCTCCCACAAAAAATCGTGCGCGGTCAGCTCGTCGTTGCCCATTCGGTTTGCCATCCGTCGCGGCCGGCGTAGGGCTGGGCGAGATCTTTAACTGCGCCGGGCAGCGCGAGGAGTGCACCTGCGCTCGCGAGATCGTCAGGGTGCTGCTTGCGGTTCGCGAGCGCCTTCTCGTATCGGTCCAGGATGCGCCGCTTGGCCGCGATGTCGCGGCGTCCGAACTCGACCTCGGTCAAGACGTGGCTGCCGTCGGGAGAGATTAGGGCGTTGATGCCTTGGTTGCTCAGGTGGTCGAGCTGTTGTTCTCGTTGGTCGAGTTGGGTGCGCAGCCAGGAGATCAGGTCGTTCATGGTCACCTTCCTGGTCAGATGGTACGTGGGTCGATGGTGAGTGGTGTTCGTGCTGTCTTGGTCTTGCGGTTGCGTTCTTGGTTGCAGCAGCGTGGCTTGCCTGTGGTGGGGCTGATGCAGACGGGGCAGGGGTAGTTGCTGCCGTGTGCTGGTCGGATGTTGTCGGGGTTGTAGGGGTCGCCTCCGTCTGTGAGGCGTACGAGGTGGTCGCCTTCGTATCCGCCTGGGTGGTGGCACCACCAGCAGTCCGTACCCCACAGTGCGAACGCGGCTTGCTTGGCTGTTTGCCAGCGTGTGCCGCGGCGTCCGATGTTGGCGGGGTCGGGCTGGCGCCTCATGGCTCGATGGTGCGCCCGTCGGGCATGACGCATTCCTCGGTGGAGGCGGTCGCGGCGAACTCGAGGTGGCCGCCCGCCTCGGTGCATGCGTAGTCGTCGCCACTCACGTGCATGGCCATGCCGCAGATCAGGGCGACGATGGCGATCATCGCGGCGTAGGTCAGGGCCAGGCCGCGGGCGTCGCTGCTCATGCGCCTCTGCCTTGGTACGAGTGCGATCCAGCAGCCCATGCGTTCGATGAGGTTCATGTCAGATCACCTGGCCGTGGCGTGGGCAGGCCCAGCCGGGTGGGCGGGTGGCGGTGCCGTTCTTTTTGCCGTCGCGTCCGATCACGGTCGGGGGCGGGTCGTTGCAGATGCAGCGACGGTCGGGGTGGGTGAACAGCGAGGCGCGACGGGCGGCGACTTCGGCGATCCGCTCCGGCGTCGGGTCGGCGGCGGTCATCTGGCCTGTGCCGGGGCAGTTGCGGGGTTGGTCGGGCACGTCTACCCCTGACCCGTGTACCCCTGAGGCGTTCTGGGCCGTCTCCGTTGATCCCACGCGGGCGGACGGGGCATCTGCGTCGACGCCCAACTCTGCCGCCGCGTCCCGGAGCATCTGGTGGATGGTGGCGGCGAAGAGCTGCTCGTCGGGCTTGGCTGCGCGGTCCAGCAGGTGCCGCACCAGCGCGAGGGCTTCGGTGGCGCCGCGTGCGTGGTCGACGTCGGGCGTGCCTTCGAGCGCGTCGACGATGAGCGCGGCGTCGGCCGGGTCGAACATGACGCCGATGTACTCGTTGCCGCGGTAGAGGTTGCGGGCCTGGTGGTTTCCGGTGCGGTAGGTCATGCCGGACCGGCTGCTGACGGTGCCGAACGTGCGGTGGCATCCGCTGCCGCAGTGGGCCTGGCTCGGTGGGCCTGGCTCGGTGCGGGCTGGGTGCAGGTGCTGGTGCAGGTCATGGTGTTTCCTCTCGTGGGATGAGGGCCAGGTCGTAGCCGAGGGCGTCGGCGAGCGCGAACAGGCGGCGGGCCCGGCACTCGGCGGCACCGTTGAGCCAGGTGAAGACCTGCTGGAGGTAGCAGCGACCCATGCGGCGGGCGATCTCGTCGTAGGTCAGGTGCTGGCTTTCACGACTGGCGGCGAAGGCGGCCATCATGTGCTCGTAGTCGCGTACGACATAGCCGGTGAGCTGCTGGCGGCCGGGCTTCGGGGCGCTCATGGGTTTTCCTGCCAGACGGTGGATGTGTCGCGGACGGCGCGGCCGTGCAGCACCAGCGACCAGTGCGGGCCGCGGCCGACCGGCCGGTAGGCGTGGATGGCGTCGAGCGGGCACCGGTAGGGCCGCAGCGCCCGCCGGACCTGGGTGGGTGCCGGTTTGAGCCCGGATCGCCGTCCGGTGTCCTGGCTGACCCGCGGCTGCCCGTCGTGCTGGCGGGTGGCGATGAGCCGGTAGACGCGGCCGGGCATCCGGATGTAGCGGGTTTCGGCGTACCGGCCGAGCAGCGGGATGGCGATGAACGGGGCGCGGTGGTTGTGGGGTGCGTGGCTGCCGCCGCCGGTCCAGTGGTGTAGGCGGATGCGGTAGCCGGCGAGGTTGAGCAGGGTGGTTTCGTGCAGGCCGAGGGGGTGGCTCATATCGAGCCCGTCCCCTCGGTGAAGTCGGGCAGGACCGGTTCGCCGTCGAGGCGGCCGAACAGGTGCAGCGCGTGCTCGTGGATGTTCACGTGGTCGCTCGGCGGGGCGAACACCTGGTAGGCCCATCCGGCGCCGAAGACGGCGGCGTGCAGCACCTTGAGGTCGGCGTACGTGGGCATCTCGTGCGGCCGGGCGATCGAGGCGTGCACCCAGTCGCAGCCGTCATGCTCGGCGCTGGTGACGATCACCGACCCGGTGCCGTCGAGGCGTTGGAGCTTCCAGCCGTCCGGGCCGAATGGGATGGGCGTGGACCAGTTGCTGCGGCCGAGCTGGCGGCGGATCTGGAGCGGGCTGAGCGTGGTGGCCATCAGGAGACCTCCGCCTCAGAGCCGAGGGCGGCCGGGACTACCCCGGAGCCGGTTTCGTCGGCCGTAGCGATTCCCCTTCGGGCGGACGGGCCGTCTCCGGTTGAGTCCCAGCGCCAGATGCCATGGTCGTCGCGGTGCATCCGAAGCGTGGCCGGGTCAAGGCAGGCTCCGTCGCGTCGGTGGCGGTCGAAGGCACTGACGGTGCCGAATGTGATGTGGCAGCCGTCGGCCGAGCAGTGGGCGTTGGCTGGGCTGGGCTGGATGCAGATGGCGAGGCAGCTCACGAAATCCTCCGGGAGTCGAGCGGGATGACGTCGGCGAGAACGGGGCGGAGTGGCGGACCGTGCTCGCGGGCTCGCGTACGCGGGAGTGACTCACCCTGTTGGTCTTGGGCTGGCGTGAGCGGTCCGTTGGGTGAGTTCAGCTCCGAGGTCCACGGCGCCGAAGGTGACGTGGGTCGTCGGGGGTCTGGGGGCGGCGCCCCCCCACTGGTCGGTCGCAGTTCTCGTGCTCGGTGAGAGTTGGTCGGTGGGGGCTCACCATGAATGAGCGCTGATGGAGCCTCGAATGAGCGCTGATAGCCGTCATTAGCGCTCGCCTTAGTGAGCGCTGATCCGTCGTCATGATCCGTAGCATTAGCGCTCGCCTTAGGTGAGCGCTGAACGCGCATCCGGCGGCCTTTCTGGCCGGACTGGTTCGAGCCGTTCACCTCATCGACGATCTTGCGGTACTCGTCGCCCTCGGGGATGTCGAGGTGCGCGTACTTGGCCGGGTCGAGGGTGAGCCGGTACTCGTCGGCGAGGCCCTTCTTGTGGTTGCCCGCACGCACCAGCTCGATCCAGCCGACCTCGCGCAGCCAGGCCAGGTAGCGGCGGGCGGTGCTGTAGCCGACCTCGCAGTCGGCCGCCAGCCGGGCAACGCCGCACTTGATGCCCCGGCCGTTCTTGTCGGCGTACGAGCCGACGGTGAGCGCGGCGTGCTTGCGTTCGCGGCCGATCCGGGCGCGGCGCACGAGGGCGTACCACTTCCAGGGCTGCGCGCCGAGGTCCGACTCATCAGCGCTCATTGGGCGTACGCCTGTTCGGTGGCGCAAGACACGGTGTTGCGGAGGTGCGAAATAGCGCACTGCCATGGCATCATCACAGCCAGGGCTCCTTCCGGTGAAGCGGAATGGGCCTGCGGGACGGGTGTTAGAGCACCCGTTCCGCCCGCCAATTCTCCCAGCTCACGCCGCATGTGGATCTCCCGGCGCGCCGGTTGCCGTGTCTTATCGATCACTATTTCCACCCGCTGATCATGTGACGTTTCAATTGCCTTGCGGCCCGGCAGCAAATGCTCACGGAATGGCACGGGCCAATGTCAGGCAGCTCCTTTCCCACCGAATAGATCAAGCTGCCCGTCACGCTCTTTCGGCGGCTTCTCGACCTGGAGCGCCGCAGCGCGCTGGCCGGGGTCGGTGGTGCGCCACGCGGCCAATCGGCAGTAGTCGGCGGACATGTCGACGCTGATCCCGCGGCGTCCGAGGGCTTCGGCGACGAGCGCTGTCGTTCCGGTCCCGCCGAATGGATCGAGGATCGTGCCGCCTTCTGGCGACCAGCCGGAGATGATCCAACGCGGCCACTCCATCGGGAACGCGGCGAAGTGATTGATGTCCAGCTCGGCGGGCACGGCGAGCGGCTGTGTGGCGACCTCGCGGACGCTGCCGGGCAGCTTGCCGCCGGGATTCGTCGATCGGAAGGACTGCTGTTTCGTGGTGCGGTGGACGGTTGAAAGCGATCTTTCGCCACGCGCGGTCGACCACTGGGGATTAATCTGCCGACTCCAGGTATGCGGCTCGCGGATGGTGTCGACGGCGGCGAAGTATCTCGGCTGCTTGACCAGATGCACCCAGTCTTCGTGAGATCGGCGCACCCGGTCGGTGATGCTCTCCGGCAGGCCGTTGGGCTTGGACCAGATGACGACCGCCCGGGCGATGAGGTCGAGCTGGTCGACGGCGGCGATGCGGTAGCGCTCCGGCAGGAGCAGCAGCGACTTCTCCCGCGGGCCGCGCGTCTGCTTCAGCGTCTCCGCCTGCGGACCGCGGGACGTGCCGCGGCCGCGCCCACGGTCGCTGTACTTGTCGCCGAGGTTGACCCAGATCGAGCCGCCCGGGCGCAGCACCCGCATCCACTCGCGGGTGCATTCGATCAGGCTGTCGATGTACGCGGCCGGGGTCGGCTCGGCGCCGATCTGCCCGCCGTAGTGCTCGCCGTCGTCGGTGTACGAGCGCAGCGCCCAGTACGGCGGCGAGGTGACGACCAGGTCCACGCTGGCATCGGCCAGCGGCAGCCGGGCGGCGTCGCCGCGCAGGATCGTGGCGCTCACCGGTCGCCTCCTTCGCCGGCCCACCGGCGGTGCTCGGCCTGCTCCGGTGGCGCGTCGGGCAGGGTGTGGCGTGGATCGCCCTCCACGATGGCGACCCCGCACCGGGCGCAGTAGGCGTGGCCTTTCTGGTCGGCCGGGACGTCGGGGTCGGGCACGGGCAGGTGGCGGGGCACGGGGCTCTTCGCGGGCCGGTGCTGGCGGGCGGGCTGGGTCATGGCGTGCCGTCCAGCGGCATCCACGTCTCGCATGGGCAGCAGGTGAAGTCACCTGTGCAGCCCTTCGGCCCGTGCCATGCTTTCGCGCAGCCGCAGCCGGTGCACGGGTCCACGATCGGGCCGAATGGGTCGTCTGTCCTGCGTGTCCGGACCTCGTTGTCCCGCTCGACGATGGCGAGCACGGCGGCCAGGCCCGCGTGGATGCCGTCCTCACCGGCCAGTGCGGCAGCTCCTCCAGCGCGCTCGAACACCTCGCGCATCTCGTCGGTCGGCTCGATCACGGCGTCCCCTCCGCTTCCTCAGCAGCAGCGGCACGGCAGGCAGCACGACGGCACGGCTTGTGCCCGCCGTTGGCGACCGGGTCGGGCAGCGGATTACGGCATCGCGGGCAGGACCGGCGGCCGTCGACGATCAGCGGCCCCACGTCGTCGAGTCCGAGCATGGCCAGCAGCAGATCCGCCTGCTCTTCGCGGCTGACCCGGCGGATGGCGGCTTCCCGGGTGGCCGGCTGTTGCGCGTAGGGCCGGTCGAGCTGGGTCTGTAGTTGGCTCACAGCAGCCCCGCTTCCTCGAAGCCGCGCTCGGTGACGACGGGCGGCCAGTCGTCGCCGTGGCCCGCGTCGTCGTCCGGCTCGTCTTCCCCATCAGCGAACGGGCAGCCCTCGCGCCGGGTGCAGTAGCAGACCTCGCCGGGCGCGCTGTCGACGTTGCACTGCGGCCCGTCGTCGTCGAGCGCGTCGACGTCGTAGAAGCGGAAGCACTGGCGGCGTTCCCGCTCGTGCTCGCGGCGGTGCCAGGCGCGATCGTGGCCGCGCGGCATGGCCGGCGCGCGCATCCACGCGGGCCGGGTGAGCCGCAAGCTGGTGCGGACGGCGTAGCGCTCCCAGCGGTGGAGGCGCCGGTTGAGCTTGCGCATGGAGGTCACGGCTCTGCGCCCCAGCTGGTGGTCTCGACCGGCCCCACGTTGTGCACGTCGCGGTTGTGCTGCTCGGTTTCGGCCGGGCTGTAGAGCTGTTCCTGGCACAGCGGGCAGCGCTCGACGGTCTCGTATTCGCCGCGCTGGAGTGAGGCGACCAGCTCAGACACCTCGGCGGGGATCTCCGGCAGCTCAGCCATGTTGCTCATCTCCTGCGCTCGGGATCCAGTAGGGCGCGTACCGGCCGGGCGTTCCGCCATCGGGGTGCATACACCGGCCGTCGGGTCGGTGCGGGCGCTTGGCGGTCCTCGGGTAGAGGCGTGAGCAGCAGCTGTGCGCATGCTCCAGCGACCACTCGTCGATCTCGACGCCGCCGCATCCGCAACAGATCCAGGCCGGCACGAGGTCGCCCTTGCGCTCGCCCGGGTCCGGGTTGATCTCCCAGGGGAGGCGGACGACGCCGCGCTGATGCCGCTGATCGAAGTCAGCGGTGTTCGGCGCCGGTAGGCGGTGGCCGGCCCAGACGTCGAGCGGAGGCTCGGCCGGGTCGTCCCACCATGTGCCGACTTGCGGGGTGGTCGTCACGGCAGCCGCTGCATTTCGGGTTCGGCGGTCACGTTTGGTTGCTGCGTCAGCCACGGGGCACCTCCGGCGAGCCGTCCGGGCAGTCCACGCACTCGTCGAGGAACTGGGTGCCGTGCTGGCAGCGGTCGAAGAACGGATGCGCGGGCTCCGGCGTGCTGGTGCGGCCCCGCCGGATCTGCTTGCGGAGCACGGCCTTGCCGGGGTCGGTTGCCGTCGCGGAGCTTCCCGCACCAGCACGCGCCCTCCCGGGTGAAGTCCTGCACACAGCCGGGTGACAGCGGCGACCAGGGCGTGGTGCGCGGGTTTGTCGCGGGCGGCCCAGAAGTGCAGGTCGGCCCAGCACTGGCCGGGGAGCCGGTCGAGCTGGCGGGCGATCCACCAGCGCAGGCGGTCGGGGCGGCGGCTCATGTCCAGTACCGCCCGCACTCGCGGCATGTCCAGTGCTTGGCCCGGCCGAGGTCGACCAGGCGGCCGATCACCCACGACCTGCCGGTGATGTGATCGTGGTGGAAGCAGGCGCGCCGCTTGCGCCACCGCGCGAGCCAGCTCACGACGCACCGGGCCCGAGGAAGTCGGTGGTCGGCGCCTCGGCCCACGCGATCGAGTCCTGCTGGTAGGCCACGGCCAGGTTCGCCAGCTGGCCGCGCAGCCAAACGGCGTCGCCGACGGCGTCCTCGTCCAGCTCGACGCACCAGCACGCGTTCTGCCACGGATCCGTCGAGGGCGAGACCCACGCCCCGTGGACCCTGCGTCCGACGCGCCGGATGACGCCGTCAACGGCGGAGTGGAACATCGCCCAGTCGGCCTGTGGCAGCTTGTCGTCGCTGTTGCCGATGCTGATGTAGACGATCACTTCTCGGCCCTCCGCGTGCAGCCCTGGCAGGACGCCGGATCGGTGGTGAGGACCGCGCCCTTCCTGGCGCTGAACCAGCGCGTGCACCACGTCCGGTACATGCGTCCGGTGGCCCGGCTGCTGGCCGCGTAGAGCCCGTGGATGCCGTCGGCGGTGCGGACCTGCTGGGCGGTGCGGTCGATGAGGTCGCTCACGGCGCACCAGCCTCGAGGACCGTGCGGCCTACGTCGGTCAGCCGCCACGGCCACCGCTTCCCGCGGCTGAAACCCGCCGGCGGGTCCAGCTCGACCCAGCCGGCGCGGCCCATCGCCCAGATCGCGTCGGCGACGCGGGCGTGCGGCTCGTCGCCGAGATCCAGCATGGGGACGGCGTCGGCGCTGTCGTAGACCCTGCCGGACTCGACGTCGCGTAGCAGCGCCAGCCGGGCCGGGGTCGGGTAGAGGTCGGTGTCAGCCATCAGAACGGTTCGCTCTCGTCGCCGACGACCTTGCCGGACGGGTAAGCGTGGATCCGGCCGTCCGGCGTGGTGTAGGTGGTCTGCTCGTCCATGTCGGAGACGTAGATGTCGAACAGGTCGTCCACCTCGCCGTCGGCCAGCACCCGCTCGTACTCGGCGCGGTCGACCCGGAAGGTGCGGGTGCCGATCGTGGTCGCCTTGATCTCGATCTCGTGCTGTTCGGTCGGCGTGCTGCCGCCCTCGCCGCCCGGGTTGGTCGTGGTCATGGTCGGTGCTCCTTCGGTGATCGGATTCGGACAGCCGGAACGCCGGCTCTTTTCGCGGTCGAGCGCGTCTCGGGCCTGGCCGTACTCGACGCGCAGCTGCTCGAGGTCCCGCCGCGCGCTGACCAGCTCGGCGCGCTGCTGCGAGGTCGCCTGCAGCCCGCGCGCCCACCGGTTGTAGTGCGGGTTATCGCGCTGGAACTTGCTGTCGGCTGTGCTGACGCACGGCTCACCCGGCGGCTGATCGCAGCCGGGCAGTCCGCACCGGACGGTCAGCGCGGCGGCCCTGTCGCCCGCGTTCACGATGTCCGCCCTGGGATGACCGGCACCGCCGGGCGCAACGGCAGCGGCTCCACCTCGAGCGGCTCCGGCGGCAGCAGCGCACTGCGCACGTCCAGCAGCAGATCCCGCATCGCCGTACGCGACAGCTCGGCGGTCAAACCCGCCTCGATCAGCGTCAACGCCCGGGTACGCCGGTCGTGCATGTCGAACAGCGCGGACGCGCGCATCGCGGGCACCTCGTCCGGCACCGGCAGCACGACCGGAACCGGCTTACGCCGCCACCTCCACTCAGCCACGGCTCACCGCCCCGGCGAGCGCCTGCGCGGCGTACCGGCGGCAGCCGCACGTCGACGACGAACACGCCTTCCGCTCGCCCTTGTCGGTGAGCAC
>Ga0307513_10011514_pt1 | contig 10988 bp, 11 predicted proteins | sample 15_EM_MG_FD_202174 | JGI IMG/M metagenome (GOLD analysis project Ga0307513, IMG submission 202174) | Populus trichocarpa ectomycorrhiza microbial communities from riparian zone in the Pacific Northwest, United States - 15_EM | ecosystem: Host-associated > Plants > Roots > Unclassified | place... | reverse complement strand
TTAGGAAGGAAAGTGTACACGATTCCCCATATGCGCATAGAGTGGGCACAGTCGTTCCGAACCCAAAGGTGCGGGGCACTAAGGCCGAATTCTTCTGGAGATCTGATGGCTGAAGTCGGAAATCTGGTGGTGCTGTACAGCTGATGAACTCGTCGTACCGGCGGCAGCGTACAGCAAGAGCGATCGGCAAGCCATTGATTTGAGAACTACCTGTCGATTGATCCGATCCTAACAGCTTTTTTTAATGCGGTGTACCAGTATAGCTAACTAATAAAGTTGTTGGCCTGTATGGAATGATCAGCCCTAATGCATGGCACATTTAAAAGGGACGCACTAAACCCATGGGCGTACTAGTAGAACTGGATCAGTTACCTTCCGTGATACCGCCTCCAGAGAACTTGCCCTGTACCATCAATCATGGCGGTGCCGTTCACGGCGTTCTGCTTGTTTCCCTTGGCGCCAGCACTCTCAAACAACTTCAAGGCTTCATCCGTGGCTTGTCCAGTGAGCTGTGATTGAATGTCTCCATCAACGTGAGACTCGCTTCTGGAGGCGATGTTTCTCGGGACCTGGAGGGCCGCAGTAGATTATGAGCATCCGGTGAGGAAGCCTGATCATGCACATAAGTCTTCTTGTAAGATCTGGTCATATGTGCTTCGTCGACGGGCGTGTGTTGCCAGAAAACGGATATTGTCGAGAGGTAAGAATGGAGGTTGGAAGCACGAAGAGTCGGCACACTTCGGTGATGCCGATGAACGACAAATCTTGGGCAAAATTGTCGGTGGAACCGCTGGAACCACTATGTTGACCAGCGCCTTGAGCAGCCGTGGCATGATCGACTTGGCTTTGTTAGGAGCGAGCCAAAATGACTTCCTGGAATCGGCACTAGCACACTTTGGAAGCCATTGTAGCCGTGACTTCCCTCGTGGTTGTAGTCTTCAACGCCTGTCTTCTGAACGCCTATATGCGACGAGGTTTCGATCCGAGTTCCGCACATTTAACAGACCCCTCCACCGCGAGATTCATCAGCTTATCCTGAGGGACATCAGGCATACAAGCACCTCATAGACCATTTACCAACCATGGTCTTGGTTGGGGACAAGGTGGTGTTACCCGTCAAACCAATTTTGTAGATCAATTTTGGACAATGGTGGGGTTGTGTACGCCTTCCACATGATGGTAGCAACTCGGAGTATTGGCGATATCGACACGAGCTAACATGCTACAGCCAGGTGAAGAAGGCATGTTCCCATTGATGACGCACACAGCAGATGGGGCCGCAGCACGTTCACCGGCTGGCCGGCCACATGAAGTTTACTCTACTCCAATTCGTCGCTTCGTTCTTGTTGGTGGCCCTCGCAGTCCAGACTACGAATTTTGCCGCGCAACGTCCCCAAAGCATCGTTGAGAGCGCTTCAACCAGTGATCGAGAGGATGGGCCTTCATCCCTGGACGGACTTAGTTCGCAAAGACCCAGCTTCATGAGTGCTGTCAGGCCGCTTATTCAGCAAAGTCCTTCGGTACGGGTGTGGACACCGTCTCGAGACTCCTCTAGAGGCATGAATAACCGCGTCGCCACAACTGCGGCTGGGGTCGATATTATCAGTCGACATGACCGAAGTCGTGTTGATCTCTGACTAACGATTTCGCTTCAGAAACCAAAGCTCTCGCCGACTTCGAGAGAGCGAAGGCTCCAGCGGGCGCGACCAACTTAATGATTTCATAAGAGTACCATTAAATGTACTCACGAGTATATTTAAATAGTGTTAGAGATCTGGTCATCTTCTGCGCCACTGATTCACGGGAGGGTAGGAGAACTCAGACAAATTATAATGCTGCAATCATCAACCCCACCACAACTACAAGACTAGAAAATGAATTAGTACGTACTGATTCCATCGCACTTTATTCAGCGAGGCCAAACTAAATATTGGGTGTATCCCGCAAGCGTCGACCATAGATATGAGGCTAACCGGAGTATAATTCATGGGGCCTGCAAGTAAACCGTTATCATCAAAGTTTCGTAATACCGGATATTTTGAAGTGGCTGATACGGGGAGAGAGCTGAGCGGGTCGAACCACCCTTTTGACCCTCGTTACTTCCCAGCCTTGAACCCTTTTCACACCCTGATGCACTGAATTCTTGTCAGATATCAGTACCGATCACGAACCAGTGTCCCCGGTCATGCCCTGCACCCTTTGTCAGCACCACTTGACGACCTCGCCTTCTCCGGCGTTGGTTTGGCTCCGGAACTGAACGCCGAGCAATCAAGCTGCACCCTCCCTACTGTTTCCAGGTCTGAATTACTGACTCTGTAGTAGCTGAGATGTCTCAGGCAACGAGCCAGGAAGCTTGGAGTATGTCGCCTTCTACTAAGGACCTGGCCGCCTTTTACTCATAGTTTTGCGTGTCAAAGTGACTGCCCAGTCCTGCAAAATGTCTTCGGAAGCTTTGCTGATGCTGGCGAACGCCCACATGGTGCTTACGGCGAGTTGCAAAAGCGCGGCAGTCGCCCCCTCCGCGCCATGGCCCAATGTGACTCCCGGATCGGTTAGGCCACTGTTGTTAATATCTGGTCCGTATCTCGCCGGCAACGCCATCATTGAACGTGTCAATCCGGCATCTCGATTCCAGCGGGGTCATCATAAACTGCGTGCGACGCGACCGGAACAATCGGACTTTATGTCCGGAATGCTATATAACAGTATGCGACGAATCATTTGTCGCCTCTTGTCTCCCCGAAACCTTGATGCCTTCCAAAAATCAATCAAATTTTCAAGCACAAATCCTTACATGCCTCGTCTTCATGGCAAGGCTATCTAGTGCAGCAGCGGTAGCCTCCGTTATCAGCCCCTCCCAGTGGCAGGCGCTCAACGCGACAGTCAGCGGAAGGCTGCATGCTGATGGTACACCCTTTGCCCGAGCATGCTTCCAGGTTGCAGAGGGCTTGTCAGGAGGTCCCGACGCCGCCGCCTGTGCCGCTATTCAAGCGCAATATACCGCTGCGGATTTCCGAGAGCAAGCGTACGGCTCCTATATGAACGTGAGTACCTCCGCAGCTTACTTCTCTGTCTACTGAGAGTGCTTATTCGTTTACTCAGCCCCAATGGGAGACTTGCCAGGCCACTGGTGACGGCTGCTTGCTAAATTGGCAAAATCCCACGGATGTCTTAGCCTTCGAAGCCCCTAGGACATGCAAACTCGGATCAGTGTCTCAGTTTTACGTGAGTCCTTCCCTCCTGTCCCGATAATTGAGGACTGCTGATCACAAGTCGACCCGCAGATCGATGTTCAGGAAGTCGGCGACGTGCAAGCCGCGCTCAAATTTTCTCAATCATCGGGGATACGACTGGCGATCAAGAACACTGGCCACGACTACATCGGTCGGTCGTCTGCGCCGGACTCCCTCACGGTTATGGTGAGCTATCGAGTATTGCAAGTCCTTCAGCTCCTGACAGCTTTGAAATAGATGCGGAAATTGAAAGGGGTAAGCCCTTACGTCCAACGGGCTGTGTGGGAGATCTCATTGCGATACAGATCACCTACTCCGAGTACTTCCAGCCCGAGGGATGCAAGACTACGTCGCCGGGTGTAACAATGGGGGTAGGTTTGATCACGTTCACGTGCAATCCTGTGCTAACAATCAGAAGGCCGGTACTGTATTCCGCGAATTGTACCAATTTGCCGAGGAGCACGGCATCACCGTCGTTGGCGGATCAGATCGGACAGTCGGGCCAAGCGGTGGCTGGGTCACTGCAAGTTTTTCCAGTTCCCCACTCGACCCAAATCGGCTGATGACAATCCTTGGCAGGGAGGCGGTCATAGTATGCTCTCAAATAACCTCGGTTTGGGAGCCGATCGTGTGCTACAATATCGTGTCGTCACTCCGCAAGGGGAATATCTTACGGCCAACGCTTGCCAAAATACCGACCTCTTTTACGCCCTAAGAGGAGGTGGCGGTGGGACATTCGGAGTTGTGATGGAAAGCACGTTCCTTGCAGAGCCAAGACCACTAACCATCCAAGTGTACGTGACGCTGTTCTAGTTCGTGCTGTGTTGTTCCATATTGAGATGCACCCAGGGCGAGAATTTTCTTCCCCAAGACGAATGATAACTGGGCTGCCGTTTTGAATCTTGGTGCTGAACACGCTATCCAATTTGTAGAGGAAGGATGGAGTGGGCTCATAAATGTAAGTAGCTGGAGATCCGGCAGCTTTCCATGACTGACTCCATGACTGCCAGCCGGACAACATGCTGCTTATCAACCCTGAGCTCGATGCCGCCCGCGCGGAGGAATCCTTCAAGCCCTTGGCAGACTGGGCGCTCAGCGTCAATGGTTCATACACCTTCAAAACTGCGGGCTCTTGGCTCACTTTCTTCGATGCCGAGATCCAAGGAAACGTGCGTTTGCGTTCCCTTGAACAGAAAGATTATCTCCATGTTCACTATTCTTCAGCCTGTCGGATTACCTGGTACCCCAGCCTCTCGATTAGTCCCTGCCAAAAACTTCGCAACTGCAGAGTCACGGAAGACCCTTGTTGACGCAATCGTCCAAGGCGTCAATACGGCGCATTTCAAGCAAATTCTCATCAGCACGCCTTACCGATACGCCAAGTCTCATGGTGGTGAGGATGTCAGCTACACACCGGCCTGGAGGGACACAATTTGGCACGTTGTCACGGGCTTTTTCTGGAACTACAGCACAGACGTGGCAACCGTAAAAAAGCTATACCAAGCGAGCAGTGCCGCCATCCAGCCCTTAAGGGATGTCACACCGGACAGCGGAGCTTATCATGCGGAAGCCGATGTTCATGAACCAAACTATGAAGGTGAGGTCCTATCAGTTGCTACTCCAAGTCAAGACTCATGATTTCGCCCACTAGCCTCTTTCTGGGGTTCAAACTATGCTCGGCTGTTGCAAATCAAGCAGAAATATGATCCTGACGGATTGCTCGACTGCTGGCACTGTGTAGGGTGGAAGGGAGCTAATGATGGACGCTATTCGTGTCACCTATGATCCGTGTCACCTATGATCCGTTGCATTGCACTCTCGGACCGGCTTCCCTCGTCCAGCTGATTACACTCGCTCATGCTCTAACTGTTCCTTTGGGCACTATTGATTGGGCACCCCGGTTTCAATCCGTCTCCATGGGTTATCCATGGCCTCGCCCTTTACAGCCCTTGAGCACATCATGCCAATCGTGTCGTTGGACACAATATACCTTTACAATCACAATTGTATATAGCTCACAAATTCAAAACCCAATTCGAACAATGTTCTCGATCATCCTTATGAGGTCCTCTTCTTCTCTTCCTCCCAATAACCCATGCTCCATGCGGATGTGGCGATAAACATCCCGCACTACGTTATCCCCTTCGAATGTCTTCAGGCATTCCCAGCAATAATGAGTCTTACACATCGGGCACTCGATGTGGCTGCAGCCCTCGGCCTTCTCCACTGGTCGGTAACATCTTGGACAAGACTTCACTCCAGCATTCGTCCTGTAAGTCGAGAAGAGGCGCTCTGTTCGCCGCTGAGCTTGTGCCGTTGCTTGCTCCGCACAAGTTATGGACGAGTGTGCAGCGGTACGGCACGACGGACAGATGACGAGTAGGCAAGACGGACATTGGATTTCGGGCGTGCGAGGACCGTCCACCGGGGTGGGTGGAGCACTTATAGGGACATTCGATGTTCGGTATATTTGCGTACAGTCCATTGTGGGGCAGTGTTGGTAGATCCCGGGCCGTTCATCAACGTGAGCCTTGAACGACGATCGCAAGAATGCAAGGAATTGTTGTGAGTCGAGCAACATCTGGATGGTAGACAGTGGGATGATATGGTTGCAATCCTGGTCAATGCAACGGGCAGGAAATGCGGTTGCAGATGTAAGCATATGGATGATACAATCCACGCAATAGACGTGTCCGCACTGAAGGAGGAATGGATCAAAGACATCGTAGTTGCAGATGGGACAAGCGGGTCGTGGACGGTGTGCGATTGCACGCTCGGATTTGCACTGCGCCAACGTGAGGTTGACAAGATGCTTCGCTGAACTGTCGCCGATGAATGACATTGTCTGTTCCGAAGTGTTGACCTGAATACCTTCAACAGCGTGCTGTACTAGTGGTAGACTATATTCGATAAAATGTTCCAGCAACTTCCTGGAACACGATACCGTTCGGACGCGAGTCGACGTCTTCTTCCACTCCTGCAAAGCATCGATTAGGCGATATTGAGTACCGAGGTCGCCAAGAAGCCTAATGCACCGTCGGATATGGTCAATTGTGACGAGGCCTCGGGCTTCCTGACAGACTGCGATAGCAAACGCCTGTCCTTGACTGGTCCAAAACCAGTCGTCCCACACAACCATGCCGTCTTCACCCTTCCAAACAGCTCCGTATACAATATCTCGAACCTCTTTGACCGCCGACGACAGCAACCCGTTCGAAGTACTGACAAGCCGCAGAAGGTGATGGCCACCCGACAACGTTTCCGGGTCGGTTAGAGTATATACACTCTCACACACCATCAAGTCCAGCTGGGGTTGTATTGCGTGCAAATGAGGCGCGTTCATCCTACAGACAAAGGCTTGGGCATGCCTTGCAGCGACTTTGCAACCTCCTAGGAAGACAGGACGAAGCCCATTTAGTCTTGAACATATTTTGGCTCTTCTATCTCTCCCTGAGATGGCAACCCAAGCCGCCCCTCGGTTCTCTCCAGCGGGAAGGAGGTCGATGTGAAGGGTTGAGCAACCGTGCTGGCCCTGCACGAAGGCCTTCATCGACTTGCCGTCCTCCTCTTCGAACGCAGGTTCTCGGATGATCGTGACCACGTTCGCCCCGCAGAACGTCGCTAAATCGTCTCCGTCGACGTCGACAGGGAGGTTTTCAATTAGGATCGAGTCGTCGCGATCATCGTCGGGGCGAGAGATGGAGAGCTTTCGGCCTTGAAACACGCTACGATCTAGCCGCAAGGCGTCGCTGGCGTCTTCAAGCGTTGCGAATTGAGCGATGGCGGAGGTATGGCAGGCATCCCATTCTAGCAGGATTCCATCCTCGATCCATTCCTCATCCTCAGAGTGATCGAATGTCACTTCAATGCGGGATTTTCCGACTAATATCCCGTCAAGGGCTTGCTGAGCGTGCGTTGCCGCGGCGGGAGTTGGAAAGTGCAAAGTGGCGCGACGTCGTTTAACGTCTCTTTGAATAGTGAAATCGCCAAGTGGAATAAGGAGAGAGTGAATTTCTTGTTCGAGTACTCGCGAGGATAGATTGAAGACAGACAAGGTGCTTCGGTGATGCTGTTCGAAGCCAGTAGTGATGTTCTGAACCACTCCTCCTGCCCCAAACTCGACAAGACACTCGTCTAATAGCAATACTACGGCTGCTTTTGCCGCCGACATGGAGTCTTTCTAGAGGAGTGTTGCAGTTAGGAACGAAACGACGCACTGGAGCCTGACGAGAGGACGCACAGCTTTTGGTCGTGGTGACCCGGTTCCCTGTGTACCATCTGAGGCAATCGTAACCATGGACGAGCATTCCGAGCGCTTGCTCAGAAGAGGCCAGCGCTAACTGTCAACCAAGCATGTGACTGTTTGGGACTGCTCTTGCACCATGGGTTCTACTGAGGTAGGCGAAAATACCTTGAATTTGTGCCGATAGTCAAAATACGCAGAGGGATGTCTGGTGTACTTGCGGCATGGACCACCCTTCACCTTCCAACCCTTTTCAATGGTGTGAAGAAGCAAGGACCGGCCACCACTCCTCGTGTTCAATGATTCATAGATGAGGAACGAAGCCGCTTAGTTTGCATTACCAAGACAGCTAAGGATAAACTCAGGAGTCTCGAGCGTAATCGAAACCTTGCTCTCCACCCTCCCACAGTGGAAAATGACTACCGAGAGTGCATTACCTGGTACATACTATGCCGTATTTGGTGTCATCGAGCCCACTCTCATGGCTCTGGGCTTCCTCACCTTCCCGCTCGACCCCAACAACTCATTCGCAGATCAGGGGCTTCGCGCGTCACCAGCCTTGCGGCATCCCATTCACCCAGCCGCCTACGTCGCACTCTCCCAACTCGGTCATATGTACCTCGCTGCACTTGTCGAAGCCATTGTCGCTTTCTTTATCTATTCGCGGCTCACGCCGATCAGTCGAGGGATGGAAAAGGAGCGTGTGATAAGGGCATTGATGCTACAAGAGGGGACGTGCAAAGCATTGCTCGTGCCATTCGCGATCGGCGATATTGGAGCGGTTATTGCAGTGGTTGTCCACGCGCTGGGTTGGGAAGCTACGAAGGACTTGCGAGAATGGAATGTAAGTGTGTGGAGTGTGGTTGCGCTGACCATGTCACTCGCACTCTCCAGGTGGGCATGGTTCGTCGGATTGGGAAGATGGTGCTCTTCCAGTTCAGTAGGGACTATTGGATCAAGAGGCAGAACGGCCGTGAAATGAAAGATAGAGACGTATTTTCCGTAACGCTCTCGTAGCCAATGGCTCCGGGGTTGTATTGATATGCCCTGTATCGATCTTTGACCTAACCTCATTTGATGCCAATTTGTACTGCCTGTACTGCGCCGGTCGACTACTTGTATACCGAATACCAGACTGCCCACAACCTCCGTCTCGAGCAATGCGTCCGTCTCTCGCGTGCCTTCTTGCACCCTCCTCACGTCCATATTGAACAGGCCTCCTGCCACGCGTTCTCAGACCCTTATGTCGAGCATGATGACCTCACAATACTTCTTGATTTGATACTACTCAAACTGGGTGTATTTCGTCATCTTCTGTTCAACCGTGGTGCTAGTCCAAGAAGGATTGGGCCAAAAGGGGAGAAACCTCTCATTCTCGAAAAGGAACGAAGTCGAGCGGAACACGTAGGTGTCTATTTGCATCATGCCCGTCTCAGCAGTGACGAGGTATGCCTTCTCAGAGACGCCGATGGATAATCCTCAAGTTAGGAAGTGGGGTTTGTCTCGTTGACGCATGCAAGTTTTCATCACAATCTAAGTATACCAATAGTTTCTGATGCTTGTACTTGCAGTCATTCGATGGTCTCATTTCCGTATGCCTCCTTGGACTTGTTTCCCGCAACATCACCGTATTCATATTGAAGGTTTGTAGACCCACTCCCGTCGGGTGATGACAGGGACTCCTATCATATGTCTCCGGAAGCTGTCAAGGGCTTCTTCTTCACATTAGGGAGTTGTCTTTTGGGTCAGTCCCCAGTCCATGCGTTTTGAGGATCTGATAATGAAACCCTATTCAATTCCAGAGACTCTTTCATTTCACGTTGGAATTGTCTTGGCATGTGCGATTCTTATGCGCATCCTGAAGGCGATCCGCCACCAACAAACCACCTCTGGAGTCTCGAAGGAATTCAGGTCTGTCATTTAGTCCTTTTAACATGATATCCAAGTATATCTCTGACTTTGAGGTACTCCTAGGCTGTCCCACGTTCCTCTCGCCTTGCTCTACGCCTGTCTGATCAAATTATTCCTCTTATTCCTTCTCGTGATATGGAGGCCACCTGAATCCACACCTCATCCCATAAATTCTAACGAGGCGCTTGGTCACCTCCTTGAAATATTCGACGAGGGCAATTTGGACCGCGAATGGCTCGTACGGAACATTTTGGGCGGTCTCGCTGCAGGGTTCGGTCTACGAGGTACCTTCCTTTGAACAATGTGTGATCTTGTATCTTCACTGACCTCCAACCCAGTCGTTCTCGATTGCCACCCTCTCCTGACGACCCTAATCGTGCTCTTTGGTTGGGCTGTGAAGGCTTTTATTGCTACCCTTGTGCAACCACTTCCACAAGATACGAACCAGGAGCGAGTGTGGCTACTGTATTCCATCCCTTGAAGGTGCCCAGCGAGCAGGTTGCACCCGACAATAGATTTATTGCGTCGTTTGGATACCTTGGCCAATGTGGAAGTCATGACGCTCAAGGTATATTGTTAACGCATGTGACAGTTGCGGAGTTGGTCACTGATCGGGTCTTTGGGCCTTGGCTATGGAAGTAATTGGTACAGCTGAGAATAAGACCCACTCCGGATGCACGTATTTACCCTCGACCTTGGGCTCTACAGCTGTTGAACCACACTCTATCCGCAAAACGAATCTACGTCCGCTGGTTCCAACGAGGTCGCAGTATGTATATTTCGATGGCTGTCCCTACACGTCACTCTCCTCGTCACTCTGCTTCATTCACGACTCTGTTCACTGCAACGCACTCCCACGTACGCCCGATTCTCACCTGGAGCGATATTTCTCAATGCATATTTCAAAGCAGACACAAATGAACAGTCGCGTGCCAAGATCGGGAAAGCTGAGGATGGTGACGGGCCACCTTTCAAGAGGAAGCGACAAGATGACAAAGCCAGTCGTATGCGTGACCGCATTGGTTTCGGGGAAGGATCCTCGATGACCAGCAGTCAAAATATGAGCGCTCTAAGCCAGCTCGGCCCGTTATCCGACATCATTCTCGAGGGAGAGGATCTGGTACTACCGTTCGAACACCTTGGAATGGCTGCGATTCCAAGCAGCCCGTTCGATTTCTGCGCGACTATCGCATTCTCAGGTTGAAATCGCAAGACGATTTTTGCATAAGCCCCATTCATCATACATCGCCCGAGTTTGAAGAACAGGAGGAGCTCCCTCACTTCTTAGGTATAAAACAGGCGACCCTGTGAGCGTGGTGAGAGGACGACAAAAAACCATGAGCTCCTGGTGCTCTCCTCTGAAATATGGCAGACGTGGTGGGGTAGAGACCCAGATACTTCGGAACGGTACGTGCCTCGCTTTCTCTCATGAGACATTGGGCCAAGCTGCCATTAGAAGCCATTGGCTACAAACACAATTCGCAACCTATATTCTAGAAGAGCCCCATCAGGACTATAAGATCTACCACGACAACCAGGCAATGTTAATGGGCATAACGCGCAGACAAATACAAACCGTACGCATACGACCAAACTGCTCC
>Ga0307513_10011513_pt1 | contig 10988 bp, 13 predicted proteins | sample 15_EM_MG_FD_202174 | JGI IMG/M metagenome (GOLD analysis project Ga0307513, IMG submission 202174) | Populus trichocarpa ectomycorrhiza microbial communities from riparian zone in the Pacific Northwest, United States - 15_EM | ecosystem: Host-associated > Plants > Roots > Unclassified | place... | reverse complement strand
GAGTTGAATCTATGGCAACCTACCGAGGCCTATGTGGGAGCAGCTGAACCTCTGGAGACCTACCGAGCCTAATTTGGGCTCTGTAACATAGGTGTGACCTAATGGCAGATGACGGTTTTCCTGATGTCTTTCAAGTTTCATCCAGAACTTGATAAGAAAGATTCCATACTGGAAGTTGTTTTTTTGCTGAACTTTGGAGCGAATTTTGTGTTCAATTCGATGCAACTCTCCCAACGAATAACTAATAAATGGCCACAAAATTGAAAACTAGACCAATTATCAAAGGTGAGTTCTTCAGAACTTACAACCTATCCACTTCATCTATCTCATCGCCCAACTCACCCAAATCCTCAATAACATGACAAATCTCCATTTAAATCCACTAGAAATACTACAAAAACTTCGACACGCAATACCATCATGTACAAACCCAGCACTATGAACACACTGCAGAGCATCCCTCATCTTCTCACGAAGCACCTTGTTGATTTTTTCGTCTTCGCCAGTGGCATCGCCGACGGGTTCCAAAGCGAGGGTATGGTGAATCCCCCAGATTTCGTAGAACCTGTATAGGGTGAGGATTACTTTTCCTTGAAGGTGTTCTAACGCTGCGTAGGCGCTTGCTTCGGCTTCTAAGACTGTGCTGCGTCGGGATGGCATATGGCGTCAACGACTTTGAAAACGGCATGGAGGTCGAATGGTTGGAGCAGGGGATGCTTACCACACTAGAGATCGATCCGTTTTGAGCAGAGAGGAAGTCAAAGTGACAGAGGCAAAAATCAAGATAGGTGCAATGGTATTTACAATTACCAGGAGTGACGCATGTTGTTCTTCTGTCCGGGTCCCCGATTTTCGAGCTGGGAAGGAAGATTGCGTGGGAAGTTCGTAGAAAAGTCGTCCTCTGCAAGCAACACACCAGCCCATGCCCTCACGATAGAGATTGGTGGGTTATTAAGTCCGTCTAGTTCGACGATGGAACCGTGGCGTGAGCCGATTAGATTAGATCTGTACACGTGATCTCTAGATAGCTGCTTCCGTTGTCATCCGCAATCACAAGCCATCCTTGCCTCTGTCCATCGTCTCGTGCCCAGCAGTTCTACCGTCTCCAACGAGGTAGTGTTCTAGAGTCTAACTTTCCACCTCCCAATAAATTCTGTGATATCAACTACTCGAGTATGATCGCCGAATTCTTTTCTGTTGAATAAAAAAGTCATTTGGTGGGTGTGATGCGTAACGTAAACACTAGGTTGTAATAGTACAGCATACTTGAGAGTGTAGTGTATAATAAGGCTATATTCATTAATTCCTATCTTATCCAGGCCTGCTCTCTCGATGGTCACACGTCGCCCTCCTCTTTTGAGAACAACCATGACTCGCAAAATTGAAACGGTACAAATTAGGTATAAATTTCCGAATTCGTCAAAATGTCAATCCAGGTGGGAAGTTTCAAAAGAGTCATCATTCTCGTCGTATCGAAATATATGAATTAGTCAGTCCGCAATAGACAAAACACATAGTATGGACGTTCTTCAACAGCCTCAGAAATTTCAAGGGCAAATCGCGTATTGGAAAGGTCATATCTGATGTTGGGCGGGTTGTTCACTCATCTTCATTCTCATCTCCATTATCTCCGCTTCATTCTTCATCTTCCCATTCTTCCTCGTCCTCATTCTCTGGCTCGCCCCGCACGCGACCGCTGACAGTAACCACGGCTTCCTTCTTTGTATACACCTTGAGACCGAGGAATACAGGGTTTTCATCTTCATCTTCGCCTGTGATGGAGGGCTTCTTATACGGCCCGTCTTGTCCAGCCATTTCGTAGAAAGGGGCCTGAACATCGCCCGGGTCAGGAGCTTGTCCTTGTCCATCCGCATCGCCATCTGGCTGCTTCTCCTCGTCGACCTTTTCTTCGCCCTCCTTCGACGGTTTCTCTTCCTCTTTTTCCTCCTGTTCGTTACCTGTCAAAGTCGTCAACTCCCTAACGGTGACGTATGTGTGGGTAATAGTCGTTGTGGTACCGTTCTTCTTCGCCTTAGTCTTAATTTCGCTTGTCACCGTCGTCGAACTAGTGAGTTTGGTGTCGTCCTCTTCCTCTCCATCCTCCTCCTTCAAATCGTCTTCGACGATGCTCAAGAGTGGGCGAGGTGAGAACTCGTCCCTGAGATTAATGGTCAGTCACCGATATATATGCCATTAAAATCTTCATTTACCCGGTATCATAATCTAAACAAGAATTAGGTTTGTCGTTGAGTATTAGAATATGTTATATTAGAAAGAGGAAACGCACTAGCGGCAATCGACCTAGACTCGGTTCTTTGAGTCAGGACGCGAGAAAGCTTATGCTTGCTCCAATCTTTTACTTTTTCTTCGAATTGTCCCTAATGAAACGATAGGGTCAGCAAATCAGAAAAAATTAGAGAAGACCTTGCTCTTCAAATACGTACTGATTGCTTATATTCTACGCGGTCAATCCGGGGCTGAAGGGAAGAGGGAAGAATGAGGGACTAGATCTCAAATCATAAGTTATGAAATTTTCCCACATAGACTGCATAATCGCCCGCCTCAAGCTCGAGTTGGCAAGAAACACTCCTGCGCCAAAACTCTGCGGAAACAGATTCTCCTTTCCATGCCTGTGTGTCTCTCTTGTACACAGCAAACTCGACGTTATGCTTAACGATTCCTTCGAGACCCTTGAAGTATCGATTGTCCAGAAGGGAAAGCACAATCAAGGCAGTCGAAGCCTTGGGAAGACTAAAATAGACTGCGCAGAGGGATCCACGGAAATTATTGATCGGTTAAAGACGAAAGGGAACCTGATAACTTACAAACTACTTCTCCATACCCCCAAGCGTGGACCAATTGTTTCGGTGGAACGCACAGCCAGTGAAACGACATCACCCAAGTGCCATCGAATATTGTCGTCCGCTCGATTGTCTCCCAGGTTTCCAAGAAATCAGAATCTACAAAATGACAATAAGTGGGGTTTGTTAACTCATCTTTGCAAGTATACTTACACTCCATCACAAATTCACCATCGTCACCCATCTCATGGTTGAGCTCTTTGAGCACCTGAAGCCATTCTCCAGTCCACTCCTTAGATCCATCGGACCATCGACCAGTCCATTCGGATTCACCCCATGGATTACGGAGGACGATGAAGCGCCTTCCGCGGCACTCCTTCACTCGGAGGATGGAATACGCATGGCCACCCATCAGCCCTTGGACGGTTGCGGAAGCATCCCCACTTCGCATTTCGTCAAGACTGTCAAAGCTTACCCCGAAAAGGTGCGTGTCGTCGTTAGCCTGCAAAAGGACTTCATTCCAGAAGCGAGTGGGATCGAGGATATCCTACAAGGGTACAGGCATGGTAAAGTATTGTATGGCCATTCAACAAGGATGCTACTTACACCAGGTTTAAAAATAATGGAAACGCCCCTAAAAAAATTCAGACAGAAACATGGCATCAGAGGATTATCCGCATACCCAGTAAGATCTTCAATAGCTTCAGATGTAAATCCTCCATGCAGAGCCGCGAAGTCCCCGTGTAATTTCGCGTATGCCTTTTCGATCAGTGGCACCCATGTCTCGCCAGTCGTCCCAGACTTCGCGAAATGTAAGCCCTTTCCGCCTTTTCGTGCAATGGAGTTGTAGATATCTTTGTCGTAGTGATACAATTCTTGTTCGCCACTCTTGAGCTCTTCGAATTTCGGGATGGACCAGAACAGTTGACTGCCAATCTCAAAATCAAAATTAAATCGAGGCTCAGAGCATTGGCACGTACTCGTCAATGATAACAGTTTTCCAGCGGTTGTCCCGGAAGAAAATGAATCCGTACACGCCGATTTCTTCATCGCGCTAGAATCAAAGAGGGTAAGTCAAATTGTTAAGACTATGGGGTGTGACGCACTGCTACACAGAGCTTTTCGATCAAACTAGGAGAGGTCGACATGGTGGCGAGTGCAGACAAGAACCAGCAATCGCCCAAGGCTCCTTGCTTAATGTCGCTCGAGCTTGGACGATCCGCGAAGAACTTGGGGTTTTCGAATATCTGAGAGACGCGCCTGACATCGGAAGCCCGAGGGACCTCTTGATTGACTTCTAATCCGTATAGACATGATATGGGATCATTTTCGAGATCAAACTCGCTATCTCTAGATCGACAATGACAAGGATGATTGATTGAACGACTTAGGAAAGAATAAAGCCTCACCTGAATTTTCTATTCATAGCACGGCATGTTTTCGCGATGCTTTCCACTTTCTTCTTGCACTCTGTCAAAGCTTCCTCCAGTTCAGCAGTAACAAGGAGTCCAGCTTGTTCTTTTGGCACAGGTGGAGGAGATGAATCTGTTGCTTTTAGAATACCTTTCTTATTCTTACGGTGTCGCGGCATTGGACAGTGTGCAAGGCTATGAACCTATAGGATCAAGAGGTAATAGAGAGTCCAAAAATATTTGGGTGTTATAACACGGATGTGGGGTATCGAGAAGGAGAAAAAGGAGAAAGTATCTTTTAACAGTGTGGGGAGAGTGTATAAATGGGCGATCCATGAAGCCGTGCGCCTGTCTCCCAGAATCTAGGGCGTGACGTAGATAGGACTGTCGTAGACATGGTGTGGCCGGATTCCCTGATGTTGTGATTCCCAACCTAAGTCAGCACATATGATCCTAGATCATCAGTAAAGGAAGCAATTTCTTGGTGACAGTTTCCCAGATCGCAACTAGATTGTTGACACTTTAGATGCGCTCACTTGACAAGTCACATAATCTACAGACAATAGGCTTACGTGTCGGCGGTTGAAGGAACATTCAGGTCAGCAGGCCGAACTTGCCATTCTGCCACAAGGAAAAAATAGAGATCATCAGTGGTGCAATTGATGGGATAGCGATACTCTCAGGTTGAGTTGGATTGATATCAAACCCGAGTCTCCATGTGATGCCTTGTAATGAATGACGAAGATAAACTTAGACGGGGAAATCAGATGGCGCCAAAGTATTGTTCTTTAGTTTAGTACTCTATTGTGTTGTTATCGCGTGAAGCTGTGAATTATTTAGGCCTTGGGGCCTATCTCAATCTCCGTGTCAATTGTGGAGAAGTCAGTTCGACTGTCCACCAACAGTTCCACAGTACTGTTGTTGTACGTCGCTTTTACCGCCGAGCACGGTCTTCTAGCCTTCTTTGTTCAATAATGAGCAAGAACTGGCGCATCTGCCAAAGAAGGAGAGATGTATGAATACATGGCCGTAAGAATCCTGGGATTTCCTCACTTTAAAATAATCACAATCATTGATCAAAAAGTAGGTACTAGTATTCGCCGACATGCTGATCAATCATGACTGTATTTGAGATGCATAGCGCCGAAACGGAGAGCCCAAACCCTGCCCAGTTGGCGTATCCTGGTGTGTTGAAAATGTATAAGGCTACTCAACCAACACGAAATGTCATGATTAGAGTGCTTATCGATTAGATCCTTGTACTGTATTTAGCGCGTCTATTTCATATGCCGTTGCGAGTGTAGAAGATCGAAGAAAGGAAGACATGAATGGACAGATGGATGAATAACCGGCGGGAAACGGAGAAGCCTTTCAAAAGGAAGTTTCCAGCCCTTTTAAATCCTAATGATGGGCAAACATACGAAAAAATACACATACAGGCAGACTCTAGACTTTGGAATCTCCAGAAAGCTGAGAGCCTATATAATTACCCAGGTCCATATTTTCCAGCACATCCAATAGCGGTGTGTAACGGCTCGTTAAGTTTTGACCTATACTTAGGGGCTTTCAAATGAGGACTCCGCGCCCTGCAACTGTTTCTGACATGGCGGACGATATCAATCAACTGTGTCAAGTCCGCCAGACCATCGTTCTGTTCCTGAGATGAACCCAAAAATTGCAGAGCTTCAACACTCATTGTAATTATATAAACCTGGACTTAAGGGTCCGTTTTCTTATCGATGGACAGCCACGTCAAAAATACACACATAGCAACCCAGCGTGGAGTCATCGTTTGAAAGCCCCTATAGGTCAAAACTTAGCGAGCTGTTACACGACGCTAGGGGCAATTATGCTATAGTTCCAGGCTCTCGAATCTCTGTGGAATCTAATTTTCAAGGTTAAAGTCCGCCTATCATTAAGAAAACGGCCGTAACAGATGTATTGCATCAATGATGGTGTTGTAATGCACAAAATATCTGTGGTATTGGATGAGAACGACTTTCTGCCTGATTTGACACCTGACTGTCCACCTAATAATCAAAGAACTATATTGGCACAGAGGATCGACTGAAGTCTGAAAGAAAGATTTCAAAGACGCCATTTTCAGGAGGTAGACTACAAAGAAAAATAATGAATGGACGACCCCGCAAAGTATCTTTTTTGAATCAGAAAGAGTAGACCCAGGCTTTGTACTCCTTGCGACGATGGGTCAGCGCCTGACGTAATCTCCACTTGGACATCCTTGTGGGTGTACACCCTCAACCCAATATGGACCGAATTTGGATCGTCCAAATCGAGCTTTATTGAGTCATCTGAGTAGCCACCATTGCCATTGCTGTACTCGTCAGAGTCGTCGTCATCACTACCAGACCATGAAGGTTGGTAAAATCTCTCTGAAGGCGGCCCGTTCTTGCTGTTGAAAAGGATAGTTTCGACTGGGATCGTGGAGGTAGTAGTGATCGTAACAGTGCCGTCTTCAGCGACTTCGCGTTGAGGTTTGGTTAGGGGGTCCTCTCCTTTCGGATTCTTCTCTGCCTCATACCGGACTGCGTCTTCGTCGAGCAAGTCGTCCAAAGTTACCCGGAGGTAGTTGGCGTGGTCACTTTATATGCCGGCGTAAGCAGGATGATATATAATTTTTAAAAGGGGCGTACTCAGCATTGAAGTCTAGCAGAAATAGTCAGTCGAGTCCCATGAGACATTGGCAGGACATGAGACGTACTTCGAGCAATCGATTGACTCTTGGCGCGTTCTGTCAAAATTCTCGAGACTACCCTTGAGTAATGAGACGGAACTATACGCCCGCTATTCTTGATCGATTGGCGATTCAAACGAACGTATACAAGGTAGGTGCCAGCCTCCAGTTCGACCTCGGCGTTGACATTCGAGGTGTAGAATTCGGAGTGGGCAACCTCTACGGTAAGTTCCGTTTCTCCTTCCTTGACAAGCGCGAAATCCATGGACCAAGAAGTTTTTCCAGCCAGGTCGCGGTAATACCTTCTGTCCATTTGAGATAGGACGACCACAGTGTTGGATACGCTGGGCAGGGTGAATCTGACTGATTAGGGTAACAAATTAGTCAAGGTCTATGTAAGGTCGTGAAAGTCGACTTACAAGATACATCATTGTAGGACCATGCAGACGGCAGGGGTTTGGCCTTGACTCGAAGCCACTCGCTTGAGAGAATCCAGCTTGAATCAAAGAGAATGGTACGATCAATTCGCTCGAAACACTCGAGCCAGTCCGAATCTAAACGCCGATACAGGTTGAATGGTGATGAATCAAAAGCATATTAGAAGAAAACGGCGTACACTCCATGATGAATTGGCCATCGTCTCCGAACGCATGCCCGATTTGGGGTAAAAGCTCCAACCACTCGTGTGTCCATTCTTTCGAGCCATCCGACCATCGACCAGTCCATTCAGACCCACCCCATGGGTTACGAAGGATGATGAACTTCTTCCCGTTGCACTCGATAGCGCGAAGAACAGAGTATGCATGGTCTCCGATCAGACCTTGCACTCTGATGTTCTCGTCGCCGCTGCGTGTGGAGTCGAGGCCGTGAAAGGAGCACCCGAATAACCGGTCCTTGTTGGCGCGGGTGAGCTCTTCTTGCCAGAAGCGTTCGGGGTTCAGTAAGTCCTGATGATGATACAATCGGTGAGAAGGTTACTGAAAAATGCAAGGTATCCATACCTTAGTCTGCAAGACAGTAGATACACCGCTACGGATTTTGTATTAGAAACACCGGGAAGAGAGGCACTTAGGATGACGAACCCAGTCATGTCCGCGATTGCATCGCACTCGTGTCCGCCTTTCAGATGGGAGTAGTTTCCGTGTAACTTTGCGTAAGCTTTCTCGATCAACGGAACCCAGGTCTCCCCAGTCGTGCCCGAACTGGCAAAATAGAACGCCTTGCCACCTTTGCGCGCAGACTTGTTATAGGTATCTTTGTCGAAATTGTAGAGTTGTTGTTCCTCCCGTTTCAGCTCCTCGTATTTTGGGAAATTCGTGAACACCATGCTAAAGTCAATGAGGAAGATAGTCAGAGAAGCGCAATTGTAGAGTCGATGTGGGATGAACGTACTCGTCGATGATAACGGGAACCCATGCATGATCCCGGAAGAAGATGAAGCCATATACGCCTACTGCTTCATCGCGCTGTTGGAAATAATTGACTGTAAGCGGTACATCTTGCATTCTATACCAAAAAGTGAATAATCACAGCAACGCAGAATTTCTCAACCAGCCCTGGGGCTGTAGAAGCCGTGGCAAGAGCGGACAAGAACCAGGCGTCATCTAACTCCGCTCCTTGCACAATGTCGCTCGCACCTGCACCATCGACGAAGAACTGTGGTTTCTCGAATAGTTGGGTAACTCGATGGACATCCGACGGACCAAATAACTTTGTTTCGAATAGTCCGTATAAGCATCCTCGTCTGTCGTTCTCCAAGTCAAACTCGATATCTCTGAAGGCCATTCATTAGAATCGGAAGCAATCATCCATGAAAAAGGCGCACCTGAATTTACGGTTGCTTGCCCGACACTCCTTCGTGATGTGGTCAACCTTTTCCTTGCATTTGTTGATGGCTGTCTGCAGTTCCTTCGTGACAAGCAATCCAAATTCTTGCTTCGGCGGAGGCTTTGGGGCCGGTTTCGCCGCCTGCTTTGCGAACTGTTTTGTGGCTTGTTTCGCCTTCTCCGTGTCGATGTGTTTGGAGGTTTCGACTTGCTTGGCGCTGGATTTGACCTTGGTAACGTTTTTCTTCTTCGACATGATGAGAGAAAGTTGGATAAACCGTTGAGTCCCGATAGTTTGGGTGTTTTATATCACGGGATGATCTTGGGCGCTCTGTACAGTACTTCTGCACAAGGATAGATCATCTCGGCCCTTCTGATCTGTCCACGCTTTGAATAGATAATCAATCAAAAAGGTCGACGCACATCGCCGCTGATAAGGAATCCGGGATTTTGTTGTGTGCAATCCCATCCCTTATCAACAACGTAAACCAAATTTTAGAGGCGTCACCCCCTGATCGTAAATTCGTTCACAAGTACTTATTCTTGGATCCGGGTATGTGGTAAGCCTGGTGCCCACTGTGGACACTGGAGTCCCTCTACCACTATTCCCGCCGACGTTCCATGGGCTACCAATTAACACAGGTATTGCGCAAGAGTGTCACACCACACCGGTTTGCATTGTATGCATAACTTGGAGTCAAAAGGCAAAAAATAAGAAAAGGCGTACCTTTGCACCAAACCAACTCCAAACCTAGGCTTTACTTGGGTCAGGACAGACTCTTCGATCTCCCTTCCTTTCTGATATCGATTAGGATTGAAACAATAATAATTCCCACTATATAAAGGTAGTGGGAAGGAGTATTAGCGGTTATGACACTCAGGGTTTTTGGCGGGCGGCTATGTTATGTAACTACTATTAATAACAGTATTTCTTTCCCACGTCCAATTGTTCCATGAACTTCCATACCATTCCTTCCCAATTCTACACAAAGAGATCGTTCTACCTCCCTTTTCATATTTCACAACATCACAATGCAAGGATCACGATGAGATACCAACAGGTTTATGATTGACACAGTGGGGGAAAGTACCAGATATTGTTTGAGTTCACAACACATCAACGTGTCGCACAATTGTTAAATGTGTGACAGTCTAGCTCAATTGGGTTGGGAGTCCCTGAGGTCAGAGGCAGCGAGGCGCATCCCCACTGCTTTTGCCCACCCACCATCACATTTTGATCCCCCAGATATCATTTATTGCATTTATTGTTCACAGAATGCTCTCAGAAAATGATAGCAACAACGGAGGTAGACATCAATTCGACCTTTACACCATCTCAAGCTACATACATGTCCGCATTCGTTCAAGTGGAAGTCGACGAGCACTCCTATTTCTGTCTCGTGTGAAGCCCCGCTGTAAGATAGGAACCCCAGGTAAGTCTTTACCCCCACGCTTGGGTTTCTTGAGGCTGAGGTCTATCGTTGAGATAGGGATTGACTTCACGGCTCTTCGCTTAATCGTACATTCTTTCGCAGCACCCAGAACAATGTGACGCCATCATCCTTGCCGTGGCCACCCTCACACAAGCCCAGTCACACTGGCAGCATCCTGGGACAAGCCCCCGATCGGCAATGCAACCTCCATTGTGCCTACCCCCTCCCGTTGCTCCATTCTCGAGGCCAATGCCTATCAGGAGGCGGCGTGTTCGCCACCATTCTAATACCGGTCGTTATACCTACATATGTACTATTATCTAGTTGAATGCAATTATTTGACCACATACACCGACCGTATCATGGATTCCTGATGGTGAAGTGGCTAAAATGTGAATTCTGATGTGTTGTGGTAGCCTGGATCAGAAAATGTCGATGTCGCCAGAAAACCTATTATTATTATTTCCTGGTTAAGGGGCCTATCCACAATTTAACATATTCAGGAAGAATTGAGTTGGTCGATATGGCCGGACGGTATTCGTTCTCAGGTGGTGAAGGTCCAGCGAGGAACACAAGATAAGCGACACTGTCTGATGTGTCTAACGTTCATTAGATATTAAATCGATGGTCGACTTAGGACTCAATATAACTAGGCTGAATGGGACAGCAGGAAGTCGAATGACCCAACACAAGGTCGACAACGCCCAATGCGGGGTCGATCGAACCAATGCAAGGTCGAACGGCCCCAACGCCGGTGCAGACCGCTGAACGAGGCCCTTACCGTCGAACGCGAAGGCGTGGGCTCGGACACGAGTCCCTGC
>Ga0307513_10011512_pt1 | contig 10990 bp, 13 predicted proteins | sample 15_EM_MG_FD_202174 | JGI IMG/M metagenome (GOLD analysis project Ga0307513, IMG submission 202174) | Populus trichocarpa ectomycorrhiza microbial communities from riparian zone in the Pacific Northwest, United States - 15_EM | ecosystem: Host-associated > Plants > Roots > Unclassified | place... | reverse complement strand
CACATCGGCGCGGAACAATTCCCTGTGCGTGACGGCGAGTTCACGCAAGCCCGGCGATATCCGCTCCTCGCCCATCTCGATCAGATATTTGGCGTTGAAGCCGAGCTTGCCGCGCGTCTCCAGCACGGCCTGGATGGCGCCGATGTTGACGGTGTGCTGCCCCTTGTTGTCGGCGACGCCGCGCCCGTACCATCTGCCGTCGCGTTCGATCAGCCGCCAGGGCGACAGGCCTTCGTCCCAGGCATCGTCAAGCCCGCGGATGACGTCGCCATGGCCATAACCAAGCACGGTCGGCAACTCGGGATTCTCGATGCGCTCGGCGAAGAGAAAGGGCCAGCCGCCCTCCGTCAACGTGTGGCAGGTAAAACCGAGCGCCTCGAAAGTCGGCCTCATCTCGATCTCGATATAGTCGAGCAACACGTGGCGGCGATCGGGATTCTGGCTCTCCGTCGGCATGCCGACCCGCCGCGCCAGATCCGTCCGAAATAATCCGGAATCGAAATAGGCTTCTGCTCTCGCTATGGCGGCGTCGCGTGTCATGCGGAAGCATAACACCGAGCCGGTTGTATCGAAACGGCCAATTGACCATCGCCCGGCGACATCAGCCTTCCCTGAATTCATCGCCGCGAGATCAATGCCGAGACGACGCAATTGTGCCGCCGAATAGCCTGTGCAACAGTCGGCGCGTGAGATGCAAAGGAGTGGCTGTGAGACCGATTTCGAAAATCCTGGCGCTCTGCGCCGCCATCGCCATCAGCATCATGGCAACAGGAGCGGCGGCAGCCGATCCGCTCATTTTCAACTATCACGGATGGCAGGTCGATCTCACCAACGCCAAGGGCGCGGAGCCTGACAAGGAGATGGTCGCGGCCGTCAAGCGGCAGCTCGATATCGTCGAGCATGTCGACCTGAAACCCGATATCCTTACTTTCATGCGGACGATCAGGATCTGGGCCAACCCCGCTGCCGCAAAAGCCGGGCCTGGCCACTACAGCAGCAAGACCGGCATCGACCTGCGCGTCAGGAGTCTCGAGCCCGACAAGCCGATCATCCTGCATGAACTTCTGCACGCCTATCATGATCGGATGATCCCGGGTGGATTCGACAATCCTGACATCAAGAAATTCTTCGAGATCGGCAGGCAGGTCTGGCCGGCCGACTCGTACATGATGAGCAATGGTCACGAATTCTTCGCGGTCACGGCCAGCGTCTACCTGTTCGGCGACATCGACCGGCCGCCTTATTCGCGCAGCCAGCTCAGAGAGAACCAGCCGCGCTACTATCAGTGGCTGGCCACCCTGTTCGACGACGGCCGGCCGCGGTCGTAGGGCAGTTTTCCGCTCAAGTCATTTTCCGCTTAGGAACAGCACAGCTCAGCGGCCCGCCTGCCGCGACCGAGCGTCGAAATAAATCGCATCCGATTAAATCGCAATGGTGTTGACATCGGTTTTCCCATAAGCTAATAGAGCGCATCCGATTAGATCGGATGCGCTATAAATCAAATCGAAAGGACATCACAATGACCGAGAAGCTTCTCTTCACTGGCAAGACCCATAACACCGGCGGCCGCAACGGCGGTGCGCGCAGCAGCGACGGCATGCTCGACATCAAGCTGTCGCAGCCGCATCCGGCTGCCGAAAACCTCTTTGGCGCCGCCTGGTCGGCCTGCTACATCGGCGCCATCGAGTTCGCCGCCGCCCAGAGAAAGATCACACTGCCGGCCGGTCCCGAGGTCGACACGGAGATCGATCTCAATGTCGATAACGGCTCCTTCTTCCTCAGGGCGCGCCTTAATGTCACCCTGTCCGGCATCGATCGCGAGGTCGCGCAGGAACTGATCGAGGCAGCCCACGGCATCTGCCCATACTCCAAGGCCACACACGGCAATACCGACGTCGAGACCAACCTTGTCTGAGCGGGTGAGGGCCGACATCGCCGCCGAAGGCTTTGATGCAAGGGGTCTGCCGATCGACTGGCAGACCCGGTCCTGAAGTAACGGGCATCGCAAACCTCACCCATCCGGAGAACACGCAATGACCGACAGCCATGCACTGCCGCACCAGGCCTATGACGAGTTCTCGCTCGTGCTCGACCCAGCCGTCTATGAGCCGTTGCCCGATGACTGGCTGATCGGCATCACCGATGTCGTCAGCTCGACGCCGGCGATCAAGTCGGGGCGCTATGAAGACGTCAACTTCGCAGGTGCCTCGATCATCGCCGCTCTCGGCAATGCCTGGGGCTCGTTCGATTTCCCCTTCGTCTTTCGTGGAGACGGGGCGGCATTCGCATTGCCGCCGCACGGCATCATGGCCGCGACCTCGGCATTGCGGCAGGTTGCGAACTTTGCGAGAGCCGACCTCGATCTCACCCTTCGCATCGGGCTGCTCACCGTGCGCGAAATCCGCGCCAGTGGGCGCGATGTGAAGGTTGCGCGCTATGCCGCTTCGGAAAACGCGACCTATGCGATGTTTGCAGGGGGAGGGCTCAAATGGGCGGAGCAGCAGATCAAGAGCGGCCGGTATCTGGTCAAGCAGGGGCGCTACGCCACAAAACCCGATCTCACTGGCCTGACCTGCGACTGGGCGCCATTCCCGAGCCAGAGGGGCGAGATCCTATCGCTGCTGGTCGAGCCGGAGGACCATACGAGCCCGGAGGTCTTTGCAGCGCTGGCGAGGCGCGTGCTTGCCGTTCTCGACGCTGTGCCGGGCCAGTCTCATTCGGTTCTCGGGGATATCGCCACTCCTGGAAACAGCGAGACGCAGATGGATGTGAAAGGCTGGTTGGAGGTCGCCTCCCATTCGGATTTCCGCAAATTCGATGATGGTTTGCGCCTGACGCTCGATTGCACGCGCGAACAGATCGACAGGGTCGAAGCCCTGCTTCTGCTCGCAAAGGCGCGCGGCGAGATCAACTTCGGACTGCATCGCCAGTCTCATGCGCTGATGACCTGCCTCGTACCGTCAGGCAGCCCGGATTCGCACCTGCATTTCCTCGACGGAATGGGCGGCGGTTACGCCAAGGCTGCCGAGATGATGGAGGCCGGTGCGCTTGGCGATGTCCAGCATCGTGTTCGCTGAGGACCCGTTCAGCCGGTGAAACGCCCTGATCGCCGAGAGACCTAAACAGGTTCCCCTGTTTCCCGAGTGGCCAGGTCTGCGAGTATTTCAGCGAGTTGAGACGGCGCCAACTCCGCTTCGTTTTTTATCGCCGCGGCGGTGAACCATCTGAGCTCGGTGTGTTCATCATCGATAAGCCGCGGGTAGCCGTGCCATTTATCGACGTGATAGACATGGAACGTGGCGGATGCTCCGGGCGGGCCTTCCGATGCGAACTTTCCGGCAAACTGCCAGCGGTCCGGCGTCACGCCTATTTCTTCGATCAATTCCCGGCGCATTGCCGTTTCAGCGTCTTCGCCATCTTCAATGTGACCGCCCGGGAGGCTCCAGCGATCCGGGTGCACCTTGCGCTCGGAACTTCGTCTTGCAAGAAGAACGGTTCCGTTCCGGCTCAAGACGCCCATCGCAATGTCGGGCATGCATTCTTCTCCGCTTCGTCGGTCGCGCGCCGATGCTGCCCGCAGCCGCGGCTTCTTGCAATGACCAATCGTCTATCAAGACCGTCCAGGCATAGCCTGACCGGGTAGGTTGACCCCCGACATCGCCCGGGCGCATAGTCCCCGGACAGACGCGAATGACCTGCTGCTGCGAACGAAGTCGGTCAGTCGATCTTCGTCCGTTTCCGAACAGATCAAACGGAGAGGAGAGCGTCATGCCACCCACATCCCTATCAATGCCCACGCGGCGCGAGCTGCTTGCGGCCACAGCCGCAGCCGGGGCCGTCAGCATGCTTGCGGGGATGCGCAGCGCGCAGGCGAACGGCGACGGGTTTAGTCCCTTCAGCGTCAACTTCCCCGAGGAGCAGCTCGACGATCTGCGCCGGCGCGTGGCGGCCACCCGTTGGCCTGACAAGGAGACCGTTGCGGACGACACGCAAGGCGTACAGCTCGCGACAATCCAGAAACTCGCGAAGCATTGGGCGACGGATTACGACTGGCGCAAGATGGAAGCGCGGCTCAATGCGCTGCCGCAGTTCATCACCGAGATCGACGGGCTGGACATCCACTTCATTCATGTCCGCTCCAAGCACAAGAATGCGTTGCCGCTGATCGTCACGCATGGATGGCCCGGCTCGATCATCGAGCAGCTGAAGATCATCGAACCGCTCACCGATCCGACCGCGCATGACGGGAGCGAAGAGGATGCATTTGACGTGGTGATCCCGTCTTTGCCGGGCTACGGCTTTTCCGGGAAACCGACGGGGTCGGGGAACTGGAACCCGCCCCGCATCGCGCACGCCTGGGTGACGCTGATGCAACGTCTCGGCTACACGAAGTTCGTGGCGCAGGGTGGCGACTGGGGCAACGCGGTGACCGAGCTGATGGCTTTGCAGCAGCCGCCGGGATTGCTCGGCATTCACACGAACATGGCAGCCACGGTCCCAGCCGACATCGCCAAGGCTCTTGCGGCCGGCGGTCCCCCGCCAGCCGACCTGTCGCCTGATGAAAGGCACGCTTGGGGTCAGCTCGACGACTTCTACAAGAATGGGCTGGGCTATGCCATCGAGATGAACAACCGGCCGCAGACGCTCTACGGGATCGTCGACTCGCCGGTCGGCCTTGCTTCGTGGATGCTCGACCACGACATCCGCAGTTACCGGATGATCGCGCGCGTTTTCGACGGAGAGCCCGAGGGGCTGACGAAGGACGATATCCTCGACAACGTCACGCTCTACTGGCTGACGAACACCGCAATCTCCTCGGCACGCCTCTATTGGGACAATGCGCACCATCCGTCGGGAGGATTCTTCGACCCCAGGGGCATCAAGATCCCGGTTGCCGTCAGCGCCTTCCCGGACGAGATATACCAGGCCCCGCAGAGCTGGGCCGAAAAGGCCTATCCGAAGCTGATCCACTACAACAAGCTGGACAAGGGCGGCCACTTCGCCGCCTGGGAACAGCCGGCGGCCTTCACCGCCGAACTCAGGGCGTCTTTCCGGTCGCTCCGGCAGTAGAGGCTGCGCCAGTGGAGAAAGAGGCGCGCTCGATCGGGATGATCGAGCGCGTCTTCGGTCTTTGTAGCATGCATGTCAGGAAAGCTTGACGGACACCGCGATCACGATTTCTCCGGTTCGGCCGACGTTGATCGCAGCAGGTTGTCACGCAGCCTCGTCACCGATTTCTGAACGACGGGAAAATCGTCGCCGAGCCCGGTGGCGGCAATCAGGGGGGAGACGGGATCGCCGTCGAGGAGACTGCGCCCTGCCGGCGTCAGCCGCACCCGCACCTGCCGTTCGTCGGCGGGATCGCGTTGGCGCGTGATATAGCCGACCGACTCCAGCTTCTTGAGAATGGGCGTCAGCGTGTTGGATTCAAGAAACATCTTTTCGCCCAACGCGCCGACGGTCTGGTCGTCCTCTTCGGAGAGGGCCACGATGACGATATATTGGGTGTAGGTCAGGCCAAGCCCATCCAGGATCGGCTTATAGGCGCGACCGAAAGCGAGATTTGCCGAATAGACCGCAAAGCACAGAAAATTGGAAAGTTTCCTGTTGTTCTTGCCTGCCTGCGGGGAGGCGGGCTCCTGCTTATCTGGCCCTTTTGCTGTTCGAGACGTCGACATCAGCCCATCCTTTTAAACGACGGGATCTTTATATATCGCATCCGATTAAATCGCAATGGTGTCGACATCGCTTTTCGAGCGGTTCGCCCGATTTCCAGCATTCGTCGCCGTCGCCCGGGAGCACAGTTTCACGAGCGGCGGCGAGTCTCGGCATCTTACGGCCTAGCCGAATTTCTCCGTTGTGTCGGCTTTGCCTTTCACCCAATAGCCGGATGCCTTGATCCAGCTCAGCGGATAGCCTCGTTCCGTCAGCAGGTAGGCGCGGACGTCCCGTGTCACCGAAGCTTCGGCCGCGACCCAGATGAAGGTTTCGGGTTGGATATCGACCGTGCGCAGGAGTTTCAGCAGGGCTGCGGCATCGGTTGCTTGTGAGAGAGGTCGGTGCGCCCAGTGAACGTGCAGTTCGGCGCTGGTGTCGAAGACCTGTTCTTCCGATGGACCGGTGACGGCTGCGATGACGGTGATTTCAGCTCCGGCGGCGCGCTCCTCGATCCGGCGACCGATGGCCGGCAGCGCGGTTTCGTCGCCGATCAGCAGCCATCGTTTCACGCTGGCGGAAACCACGGCGGAGCCCCGTGGTCCGCCGATTTCGAGCCTGTCGCCCGGGCGTGCGTCGATCGCCCATTGCGTCACCGGGCCTGCCTCGTGCAAGGCGAAGTCGATGGTCAATGTCCGCTCGGCATTATCGTAGCGCCGCGGCGTATAATCACGGCGCTCTTCTCCGCCATCGGCAGTGGGAATGAAGATCTTGATGTGGTCATCAGCACCGAGACTCGTGAAATCGGCGAGATCATCGCCGGCCAAACCAATGCGGCGCATGCCGGGGGTGATATCGACGACGGTTTCGACCGTCAGGATGCGCCGTCGCGTATCGTGGCGAACCCGCTCGATGCCGGGGCCTGGTGAAGTCTGTTCTTTGGGTTGATTGTTGTCCATGTATCCTCAGGAGTTTTTAAAGCTCGATCCGCAGGACACAGTCGCGCAGATCGAAGCCGCAAAGCCGTTCGATCATACGCGTTGAGTGACGTTAACGCTTACGTGGCGGGCGTCGCCCGACCATTGACCAATTTTATGTAACCAACAAGGTCGGCCGGCGCAACGGAATGGAAGCAGAAAGCGTCGATGATTGCCGAAGTTTAACTTTCCGGCGCCATGTCAGTCGGGCAATCTTGGCTGATCAACCGCGCGGGAATTCGCGCAGACGGTCATGGGGAGAGACAATGGACAGCAGGATCCAAGACGTGCTCGACATCTACCACGCGATGATCGAGACGGAGCAGAACAGCCCGCGCGAGCTGCCTCCCGGCGGTCGCGACTGAGGGCAGGACCGGCGGCTGCGCGCGGTCGGGCCTCAGACGGGGCAGTTCATCAATATCCTCGCCCGCAGCTTCAAGGCGCCGACCATTCTCGAACTCGGCACCTCCTTCGGCTATTCCGGGATCTGGCTGGCGGAGGCCGCCCGCGCCTCCGGCGGCCGGCTGATCACCATGGAACTGCACGATTACAAATCGGCCTATGCCCGCGACATGGCCGTCAAGCCCGGGCTTACCGAGCATGTCGACTTCAAGGTCGGGGACGCCGTCCAGATGATCGGCGAGCTTTCAATAGGGATCGACTTCGTGCTCATGGATCTCTGGAAGGATCTCTACATTCCCTGCCTCGAAGCCCTCTATCCCAAGCTCAATCCGGGCGCACTAATCGTCGCCGACAATATGATGCACCCCGGAGGCGACGATGTGAAACGCTATGGCGAAGCCGTCCGCGCCAAGGCGGGGATATCAAGCGTGCTGCTCCCGGTCGGCAGCGGCCTCGAGGTCAGCCGTTTCGATCGGGATAGCGTCCGCTAGCCCCGCGACCATCCACAATCGTCTTTGCCGGGGGCACACCTTCAAACTCACGCCGGCTTGCTGGCTTCGATGAAACGGCCGAGCGCCGTGGCGGCGTTCAGCATGTGGGCGCGCATGCGGCGGGACGCCATCTCGCCGTCGCCTTCGGCGATCGCCTGCATGATGGCCTCATGCTCGTCGCGCGATCGGCGCAGGCGCTCGCCGTGGCGCAGCTGCGTGCGCCGGAAGGCGTTGAGCCGGGTGCGCACGGCGATCGCCTGTTCGGCAAGGAAGCCGTTATGGGTGGCGTGGTAGATGGCTTCATGGAATTGGCGGTTGAAGCTGTCATAGGCATCGAGATCGCCGGCTTCGACGATTGGCTGGGAGAGGTCGTGCAATTCGATCAGGTGGCTGCGCTCCAGCGGCGTCATGCGATAGGTGGCGAGTCTCACGCACATGGCCTCGATCTCGGCCGCCGTCTCGAACATGTCCATGATGCGTTCCGGCGTCATGCGGGCGACGACGCCGCCGCGCCGGGCGCGAAGCTCGACGAGGCCGCTGGCCGCGAGCTGACGCAGCGCTTCCCGAACAGGGGTGCGCGAGGCTCCGAAACGGTCGGCAAGCTGCTGTTCATCGAGTGCGGCGCCTGCCGCCAGCGTGCCGGCGGCGATCTCATCCGTCAGGGCGTTGCGGATGCGGTCGGACAGCAGCCCGCGATCATCGCCGTCATCCTCAGCTTCGAAGCCATTGGCCATTCCGTCATCTCCCGATCTGTTTCAGACACCACGGCCTGAACGACCCGTGTATGCAAATGCGAATAAGGATGTATTTGGCGTATGCAGAATGGCTATCACGAAGCTGTTACGTATTCAATAATTGACATTTCGCATATTGGGAATACATAAAACTCCGGTAGGCAGCCTCCTGCATACGCAAGACGCATCAAAATGCCGACCTGGAATACGTGGAAGGACGCTCTCGCAACGCGGCGGAGGCCAAAGCCTCGCGCCGGGCAGAATGAGTGTCCCGACAAAGCGCCACAGACAGACCAACCGATTTTTCACCGGCTCCGGCTCTCCGGTCTGGAGCCGCATGCTTTCGCTACTTCAACATTCCCAAAGTACCAAGGAAACCAGATCATGATGATGAACAGACGGGCTTTCTCGGCCGCCCTTGTCGTCGGCGCCGCCGCTTCTCTCCTCTCCACCCGCGGCATGGCCGCGACATCTGCACCGGTGAAGGCACGCAACATCGTGCTGGCGCACGGGCTTTTCGCCGATGGTTCGTGCTGGACCGAGGTGATCGCCCGCCTGCAGGCAGCCGGGCTCAATGCCACGGCTGTGCAGAACCCGCTGACGACGCTGCCCGAGGCCGTCGCCTCTGTTCAGCGCGTGCTCGAGCGGCAGGATGGCCCGACGGTTCTGGTCGGGCATTCGTTTTCCGGCATGATGGTCACCGAGGCCGGCGTGCACCCGAATGTCTCGGCGCTTGTCTATGTCGCCGCACGCGCCCCGGATGCGGGCGAGGATTACACCGCGCTCGCCAAGACCTTCCCGACTCCGCCGGCAACTGCCGGCATCGTCTTCGACGGCGACGAGGGACGCCTCAGCGAGACCGCCTTCCTGCACGACTTCGCCGGCGACCTGCCGGAAGCCAAGGCAAAGGTGCTCTTTGCTGTGCAGGAACCGTTCCAGAAGGCTCTGCTGACAGGCAAGACGACGCAGGCCGCCTGGCGTTCGAAGCCGAGTTGGTATGCCGTTTCGACGGAGGATCGGACGATCAACCCCGATCTCGAACGTTTCATGGCCAAGCGCATGGGGGCGAAGACGATAGAGGTGAAAGCCAGCCATCTGTCGCTGATCTCCCACCCGGATGAAATCGCCCGGCTGATCCTCGAGGCTGCGGGGCAGAATACGGACTGATCTCGGGGCTGGCGACGCGGCGTTGCCCCGTCCTCCGTCATCCCAGGCGCTTGAACCTGGGATTCTCGCCGCGAGCGTCGGCGGGTGCCGTATGGGTGCTCGGGTCGAGCCCGAGCACGGCGGAGAGTGGGGTGACTGGCGTGGCAGGACGGACCGCTGACGGTAGGGTTTCGCCTGTCGGCGCAGGCACTGGCATCCACAGGTCACAAGCTCAATCCGGCGCGATCATCGTCGCCGACAACGTGCTTCCCGGAGGCGACGACGTGCTTCCCGGAGGCGACGACGTGAAATGCTACGGCTGGGGATTGAGGAATTTCTCTGGCCTCAGGTATGATTTTATCTTACTTTATAGGAAACTTGGGACGGTGTGCGACGATGCGAAATGCGGAAAAGGTAACGATCACCCTCACGGCCGATATGTTGCAGAGCGTCCGCGATACGGTCGAGGCCGGTGAGTTTGCGACCACGAGCGAAGCGATGCGCGATGCGGTGCGGGTGTGGCAGCGCCAGCGGCTCGAGGATGCCGAACGCCTCAACGCCATGCGGGCTCGCATCCGGCGTTCCCTGGACGATCCGCGCCCAAGTTTGACGGAAGACGAGGCGGAAGCGGAGATGGACCGCTTCATGAAAGGTCAGGAAAAAGCGTCCCGTAATGCGGCGCGCTAAGGTCGTCTACCGGCCTGAAGCGCTTGGTGACCTTCGCCAAATCTATATCGCCATTGCCGATATCAGCCAGAGCCACGTCACTGCCAATCGCTTTGTGAAGCGCATCATGGCGAGGTGCCGCAAGATCGGAGATGCGCCGAATGGCGGGCGTCCCCGGGATGATCTGGAACCGGGCCTGCGAACCGTGCTGTTTGAGCATTCCGCAGTGATCGCCTATCACGTCACCGACGCTGTTGAGATCGTCAACGTGTTTTACGGCGGCAGAAACTATGAAGCGCTGTTTCAGGTCGGAGATGACGAGGATGAGGCCTAGCGGGCCTTTTAGCGAGCGCAGCGTAATCACGCCGGGAGTCCTGCGCCGCCAGGCTTTTCACGGGACAAAGTCTGGATGAGCATTCCCAAAACACATCCCTTCGACTTCGACCCGACCTACGGCATGCGGCTGGAAGATCTTCTCGCGGTCAAGCCGCCCGAGGCGCCTAAGGGCTTCGATGATTTCTGGCAGGCCCGTTATCTCAGGGCGCTGGCGGTCGATCCGCAGCCGGTGCTTTGCCGGAGCGAGATCACGCATCCCGACTGGCACGTGCTCGACCTCGTCTATATCTCGACCGGCTCATTCCGGATCGGCGGCTGGCTCATCCTGCCGCGTCAGGGGGAGGTGCGGCGCGGCCTCGTCGTCGGGCATGGTTATGGTGGGCGGGATGGGCCTGAATTCGATTTGCCGGTCAAGGAGACGGCGGTGCTCTTTCCCTGCTGCCGCGGGCTGTCGCTGAGCGCCTGTCCGCCGATTTCTGAGAATCCCTCCTGGCATGTGCTCCACGATATCGACAAGCCGCAGTCCTATATCATCGGCGGCTGCGTCGAGGATATCTGGCTTGCCGTCTCGACGCTGACGGCG
>Ga0307513_10011511_pt1 | contig 10990 bp, 13 predicted proteins | sample 15_EM_MG_FD_202174 | JGI IMG/M metagenome (GOLD analysis project Ga0307513, IMG submission 202174) | Populus trichocarpa ectomycorrhiza microbial communities from riparian zone in the Pacific Northwest, United States - 15_EM | ecosystem: Host-associated > Plants > Roots > Unclassified | place... | reverse complement strand
GCAGCCTTCCTGGTAAGTGAAAGTGAAATTGTCCCAGCGTGGGAAAAAGTGAAGTGCCGTGAATACGGTTCCGGTAAGCGGGTAAAAGTGAACAAGTTCACTTACAAAAGTAACTTTATACGCAGCCATCCTATGTCCCTTCTATGTGACAGCTGTGAGCGCCATCGAGTGGCGACGTACGTTTAGTCGCGTCGTGTCGATTTTAGCACTGTATCCGCCTAGATGGAAGAAGGAACGGTCTGTTCGATTGGGAAAAGCACTACAACAAGCGCTTTCTCGCCCGAGGCCGAGTCCACGCCTTCCTGAACCAGTGCGGCCATAACCCTCGAACCCCGCCAAGTTGGATCAGTTGATACCGCAGTTGAAACCTGTGTACGGCGATGTCAAGAGGTCCCAACACAAATGAGAGCGCTGGGTTGTAATGTGATGTGATGTGAGAGCGGGGGAATGGGTTAGCAAGCTCGTGGAGGAGAGCGGCATGGGGAAAGTGCGTACCTGGTCTGAGTTACTTCCATCACAGCGCCTTATCCTCCGTTTTCGTTGCAAGGAATGTATTTTTTGCGAAGAAATGGAAAAAAAAGCCGGGAAGGATTGTGCGGCGAATTCAACGTGCTCGACATGTAGAGTTCTGGTGGGGCTTGGAAAAAAGTAAAAAGCAAGTCAATGATGCCCCATTGACAGGCTACACAGTCTCGGACCCCACGAATCACACTGCATTTTCCGGGCACGTTATCGTTACGAATAACCTGCTCAACAGCGTGTATGATATGGATAAAACCATCGGTTGAGAGGTTTTCCATAACGAATATAATAACTAATTGATTATTCGAAGCGTCGTGGTGCTCAGCTTAACCAGGCAAGTTTAAGGTTGGCATAGTCAACGAGTCCAGGTACGCTGCAAAAAAGTATGAGTTGATAAAAAGCAGGCTTTTTCTTGAATTCAAGATGCTTTGCATCTGCTCTGAACTTTCCATTGTCAATCTGTCGCGCGACTCGGGAGTTTATAGTCTGTGCCACTGTTGGGGCCCGGGAGTAGTTACGGATTTGGTTAGGTTTCGAACTCCGTTCATCCCCCTTTCAACCTTGACTCCAAAGTTTTACTGTCAGTTCGTTCACCCCTCTGTATTATAAACTAATCGATAGCTTTCAACACTTCAATTTTACTAGAATGGGACATCCGAATATCGAACAGCGCAAATTCACCTTTTGCCCAACGCTCGCTGGCTACGACCTGGAGCACCTCATCACCCAATGCCCTGTGTGCACTCGCTTCTTCGCCGCCTGCTGTCCGCATGAAATTTTCGGTGGCGATTTGGCTCTACCCAACAAAGACCATTGCCACCACTTCCAACTTGTTTTTATCGATGGCGCGTGTTCCAACAACGGTCGGGGCGATGCTAAGGCCGGACTGGGTATGACCATCGGCGACGATGAAGAACATTGCTGGAGTATCGCTGTGGAAGATGCGGTGGACCCAGATGGTCCCAGAACTAATCAACGTGCTGAGTTGTTGGCGGCGATAGAAGGGTTGAAGCAATTGGATGATGTGAATCGGATTCAAGCGATCTACGAAGCAATGGGAAAGGGAGATAGCCATCACAAGGCGGCCAGGCGCCACACAGACGATCAGCGTTCTACCTACATCGTCGTGGCCGATTCTGAGTACGTGGTGAAGGGGATCACCCAATGGCTTCCCACCTGGCGCGTACGTCTTTCGTAACTTGCTCCCCAGATCGCTCATGAATGGATTTTTTTTACAGGGCAGGGACTGGCGTACGGCAGCTGGAAAACGACCTACGAACCTAGACTTGTTTTTGAAGCTGGATGAAGTTACCACGAAGTTGGAGAAGGACGGCGTCACAGTTGGCTTTTGGCACATTCCAAGGGCATACAACCACAAGGCTGATGGCCTGGCGAAGCTTGCAACTGGTGTTTAATGTTTAACAGCTACTCGTCAATGGCTAATAGCAACCAGTGTCCACCTCTCGAAGCTGGATTAATAATTCGTTTTATAAGTTTAAACTTACCTCCCTACGTTTATTAGATATTAAATTGATGGGCCAACTTGGCAGCATCTACCTGGGCGGTAAACATACGTGCCGAGCAAGAACTTGTGTACGAGCAATGCGGAGTCGGCATTTTCGTTGGCGGCTACCATTCCTAAGGGCGAGGAGAGGGTGCTCCGGACGTCGTCATCGTCGTCGATTGATGGATGGATGGCGCTTATGCGAGAAGACGATGGGAAGGCGAACACCGGTGCGGGGGTGTCGTACTGGGCGTATAGATTCCAGGATAGTACATATTACTTCCTCGATGCGCACTTCCTTGCGCATCGCCTTTGTTGTCGTTGGCGTAGATAATCCGGCTAAAAAGACAGTTTTATTCACAGGTGAAAGCTTGTTAAATTCGCGTTGCGCCGTTGGGGCTACTGTATTTGATAGATAGTGTCGGGGATGACATAGACGAAGAAGATGCAATAGGGTATGTAGAACGCTGCGTAGGGATACGGCACGCTCGAGTGAGCTCTCGTTGAGGGTATGTAGCGTATCGAATGTGGTCAAGGACAGAACATCTAAAGTTGGCCGGGGGGCAGTACTCGGCGCCTGCGAGAGGAAGGGTAAAGTTAGTTGTCCAACCGAACATCGAATGAATGGATAACATATGTACCGCCGATTCAATGTATCCAATCTCGCGCAACATGACACCCGCCCTGCCATTCTCGTTCACAACAGCGTGTTTCGAAGCCCTTGCTGTTGTTGTCCTCTTTCCGCCAGCCGCACTCCGACCCATAAACAAGTCCGTCATATCAGCCGCTTCCTCATAACCTGCGCCATGTCTCCAGCGGAGGAAATGGGAACTGTCGTCGTCTTTCGAGTCCGTTGATGACCAATCCCAGAATGGTTAATTTAATGCCAAGCGAGTGGAAGTAGGCACGGTTACGCCTATGAGGTGATGTTAGGATGCCGAAACAGAGAAGAGAGGAGGATCTCATACTGAATCCGACTTGGAGAACGCGTTCGAATAAAAACTAGATTCTGGTCATATAAGGTGTAGCGAGATGAATAGAACATATAGAAAAGAAAAAACGAACTAGGTGAGGGCGAACTTGGGTTCATGAAATCATATGCGACACGACTGACATGTGGGACGACATACGCATCTGTGCCAAAGAGCGACCAGGCAGCATCTCACTGCAAAAATTGAGCAGACGGAAATGGTGGTGAATTCCAGTACAACATTGCCATGAATAGTCCGTCCGGCGCACGAAAGTTAGGGTGTGGGACTTGCAGCGAGGTGAGCAAGATGGACGACGAGCACCATGTTTGCCAATGGCAACGGTCAGTCTTGATTCTCGGATCTATCGACATCCACCTAGTGAGCGGCCGAACAGCGTGGAAGCTATTTGAATGTATCTCAACAATGAACGAGGAAAAAAGTCGAATGACATAGAATGACATGCCGCTTTGGTTCAAGTTGCTGGCAACATATTTTGGGTTATCGTCACGTGGATCAAGATTCGACATCATCCTCGAATTATCTCTGCCGCTCATTTGTGAACTAAGAGACATTGTTTTATGTTTACATAATTGAAGGCATGAATTTCTTCTGTCCCCACTCCATGATATTATTATTATCCGCTCCAAATTCACTCTATCAATTAGATACAGTGACATACAGTGGCAATTTCTCTATACACCAGCGGGGAACTCCAGAGGATTTTGAAAACGGTCAACGCCTTGGAAAGTACGATCCAAGAAACCTTAGCCTCAGTCCCCTGGTTGCTCATTTTTGTATAGAAAGTTTAAATCACTCCGGCGATGGTGGAGTTAACCCCCTCTGCAGGTGAATTTCTTTCGCTTTTGCTGCCTTTGATTGACTCACTCTATTATCAGCTCAGTTTATGTACACTTTTTGTCCGGTCTCCACCTTTTTTCCATGGTATAGAAACACATTTCGCTGTTTAGGTCACACGAGGCTTTATGTGGAGCCTTAGGCGTGCCTCAAGCATGACCAGTCCGTTTACGGATATCCTTCTAATCGAAAGACTCGCTTGATCAATATATTTTATTATTTCTTGTTTTCAATGGCAGACATTTATCTGCGAATTTTATAAAGGTACAAATGGTCAGAATTTAGTATAAATACGATTGGAACAGAAGAGTAGGGACCATGAAAGACGAATTGACTCCAGTGGTGAATATCTCATAATACTGATGTTTCGAACAGGTACGGACTAATTGCCCTGCTTGGGAGGGGGGTTAGTCGGTTTATTAGTAGTCGTGGTGGCTGGATCCTTGGGTGGGCCCACGGCTGGACGGTCCATTCTGCCCTTGGGGCGGAACCTAAAGGGTCCGCCGTAAATCAGCATCGACAAGGCTCATATGTATATGAACGGGAACCTACGTCGGGGAAGGGTTGGGGGATTTCGAGTCGGGACTGCCTGGCGAGACAGGGGGCGGACCACTTCAGATCGAAAACAGAAAAGATTCAAGAGTCTCAAAAGACACCAGCAGATAGTGCACTGACCTTGCAGCCTGGTTTGCGGGCTTTAGGTTGTAGGCTCCAACAACTTGCCTACAGACGAGGGTCGGAGTAGATGTGCCATAATGAGAGTGGGTTCACTGCAACTAATGACACTCACCCGACGCCACCAACGATAGCACCTCCGATGCCCTTGTTATCGTTCTTCGGGTGTATGTAGTTGTACATTGAGAAAAGTCTTCATGACTCTAGGTTAGGCGCTGGATTATATACAATCTGGCGCCAGGCCACGATAAAACTCTACATCGCATGATTAGTGCACACTGAAGAGGACGGCTCTTTGAGCGGCTTTCCACACATACCATGTGAGGTGTCTTAAATAATCCATTTGGTAAAGATAGCGAAACACGAGCAACAAGGCCTGGGCATTTCGGATGGCTCGGTGGGATACGGCCTCGCACGCTTTGTAATACCCACGACATCAGCGGCTGAGCCAGAGTCGAGGTCCCATTCAACCAAAAACAGAATGACAGCTCTTAGCGACAAAATTTGAAGATAAATTTCGATGAATATGTACGGCTCTGTTACTTGGGGAACCTGTGAAGGCACAGGCTCCGAGTCAGGGGGATGGGTGGCTTTTCTAACATTTTTGACGGGCACTGCGTGGACTGAGATGCGGTGGATCGTGTTAAAACTGCACACAGCCACCATTACACCGGAGACGCCGTCAAGACCGGTGATTGAGGCGTTCATCTACGAACCTTGGGACACTATGATCTGTTATTTCTGCAGGAATGAGATAGTTGGGATCGATACGTAAAGTTATTTAAATAATGTCATTCGAAATTGGTTATTGGCGAGAACTAGTTTGCAAAGCGTGAACCTCGGCAGCAGTACTTCACAGCACCCAGGTCCGCTAGCAGGCCTATCCGGAGTGGATCTGCATTTTGAGAACCACAGCCGGCTGTAAAAAAAAAATAAGCTGGTGTCCAACATTCAACGTTCAGGGGAAGCGGAAAAAATCTATCTGTCAATTACCCTAACCACCTTTCTATGGCACAGCAACGGGGCCATAAATTCTGGAAACTGAATCACGTCCCCGTCATTTCCTCACTACCTTTCCTCACATTTGCCACAATTTTCTACCAATGAAACAACAAGGAACGGTCAATTTTTCTCAGCATGCCTCTCCAAATCTTGGATCCCTTCGTCCCATTGTAGCACAACGAACATCTAGGTATGATGTTGTGAACAAGTGCGTTGTTTTAATTGTCGACCCCTTTATAAGCACTAAATTTCTCTAATTTCTAGAGTTCAACGCTCAAATCGTATTATTGAACCAGGAAATTTTCTTTCAACCGTGTGAGTGGTGTTTTCAATTACCTTACGTATTTTTTGAGCCAACTCGCCACCAGACCAACCTACCTTCCACCGCAATGGTCTGATTCAGTTCATCCAGAGGGAAAAATTTACTTCCACCGGAATTCTGGTCTACGCGTCGTCACAGAGTCCTATCTCTATAATCCCGCGACCGCCGAGAACATCTTTGCTTGGGTCATGGAAGTTGAGGAGCAAGCGGCTAAGAGGGGTTTCGCATTTACAGACAATATGGAACTCTTCCTTCAACTTGACGGCAATGATTGCGACTATTATTTCGTGGATCATTGTGCCCGAACGCTCTTCTGGCTTGACGCATATGACACTTCTGAACTCGGAATTTTGCCTGTCGTTTCTTCCTCGCATCTAAGTAAGCCTAAAATTTTTGGTGAGTTCCACGGCAATCTGATACTCTGTCTTAGAAACTCTGCTGGAAGCTCAATATTGGACTCACATTGAAAATTTTTGCATGCATATTGATGGTCTTCCTCTCAAGACAATCGACGATCTTGTTGATATTTTTTCTCATGCTCTTCTCGGTAGGCAAATTCCTATTTTGTGTATCATATTTAAACCTCACAACGCACAATCATTACAGATAACCTCACTTCTACACAATCAACTTTCCCATACAACGCCACAGACTGCGAAAAATTTCATAGTCTCTTGATTTCTTCACGAGGTAAGGGGAACGCAAAATTTCAGCATCCCCTATCCTAACTCCATTTTTCTTAGAACGAATCAATGATGGACGCACGGTTTCTATCGTTGGCCGATTATGGTCCATAATAAGTAAGCCGGGCAGTGCTCCGTGCTAAATCATCATTCTGACTATACTCTAGTGTATGCCCGATATGAAACGCATTACGGGGAAGAGCAATCGCGGCTTTCCCGAGAAATCTCGATTATAGCCAACGAAGGGCAAGAAATTCAGTGGACCAAACCTCTCATCTCTGTTCTGTCTCTTAGGGCCGCTGACCAATACACCGACCGTCTCGAGGCCCTGTTCGTCGATGAATTCGTCTACGGACATGCCTGGGATGCCTTCATGACATCCTGTATGAAGGGATGGAAACAATCTAGCTTCAGTTCAGCTGCATTGCTGCTGTGCGTACTCTTCCAGCACCGCTAATCCAATTACTAATTTTTGGTCATCCTATCTAGCCTTCATATCTTGTGCTTCTTCCTCCCTGTCTCCCCTCTTCTGGCTTATGCTTCGGGCAGTCTTGCCTGCCTTAGTCTATTGACCTCAGTACTTCTTATCCATCGTCACGAAGAACTTGACATGGCTGGAGCGGCCCCAGCTCATGCCTATCTTGAAGCAATTCAATCAAAGTATTTCGGTATGCAGGGTGCAGCTTTTGCGTACGCCCTCCCGAAGGCTTTCTTCCTGTATAGCATCCTCGCTTTCTTATCTCAATGGGGCTTCATCGTCTGTCAGCATATCCGCCTTCCCCATGCCTCCTTCTGCATCGGTGCTATATTCGTTGCCTTGATCGCATTTCAATATGCCACTTCCCGCTTTCAACTGCCTCGCCCATACTTCACAAATCGGTGGCTCCGCTCAACGAAAAAATGGTGCAGAGTACTTGAAGAGACTCATGTTCCTCTCCTTCCTGAACACTTCGCCTTTCAGGATGTGGTGTAATTCCTCCTCGAGCCACTTGAAGTGTCATATGTGTCAAGCCAGAAGAGGCTTCGGGTACCATCATCCACAAAATAGTATCTGCAGTCAAGTTGAAGGAAGAACTCCATATAGATGTACAAATAGCTCAATAGTTTTAAATTGTTTCATAGGGTTACCCGACACCTTCTCTTATTCCAGAGTCAACGTTAACACTGGCCTTTGGAAAAATACAGCACCAATAGATTATAGGGACAAACAACAGATTAAACAGGAACCAAGTACAACGATCCTTTGTTCCCCGAGAATGGTCAGTAAAATGACATAGGCGACCTCGTATCCAGACTTCCACTCCATTCTAGATTCTCCAATACGACTCGATGACCCTCGCGCGTGTCCATATTCTCCAATTCCTCCCCTCCGGCATCCCATAAGAGAACCCGCTTCTTGGACGGTTCTCGTGGGACAGCATGTGGACCTGGTAGTTCTCCGGATCGAGCCAGGTGACGTCGCCCTTCTAACTGCACAAGACCTTTTTGGTGGGTTTCCGTGACTAACAGCCACGGGCAATGTTTATGAACATTTCTGTATGTGTCCGGACCATATTTTCATAGAAATGAGAGTGGAAACGTGTGAAAATGTCGAGTTGAAGGCTACCTCAATCTACTCGGGGTGATTTACTGCGACTGTGACTCTATCCCGAAACCCATGAGACTCAGCTTCAGGTTTTGAAAAGCTGAAGCCGAGGCCAATTCGGTAAAAACAGGTCGGGACCCAAAAAGGCCCTAATCACCTATCCTGACGCCTCATAATTTGAGGGGTTCGACAAGTGCTTGTTTTGCGAATAGGATTGACTAATCCAAAGTTCGAAACCCATGAATTCAGACCTCGTTCCTACGCAGTACACCGATTTCATCCTGACTTTCTACGACGGCGTCATGGGTCCAACAACGGGCGGCTGCAAGGTTACACTGATATACCCAGCATTAGGTGTAGACATATGTCGATGAGGCTCCGTCATTGGTGGGGCCGTGCTCCCACTTGCGAGGGAGCTGCGCTCGTCCATCTCAACTACTGGAACGGCATGTGGGACGGAAGTAGCATTTTTTGATTGACCGAATAGAGGCCTGAAGAAGATGAAGTATGTCGTAGGCAACAGCGTGAATGCAACGACGAGGCTCATGATAATTTTGGTCGGTTTCGAAGCTGTCATAGCCACGTAGGTGAGGACTGCGATAATCAGACTGAGTATGCCAAGGTAGAACGTGATCAGCCCTAGGAATAAAGGTAAGGATGCCGCATGTTGTGAAGCAATCAAAATGTCACCGACAATGGTATAGCATCGCCTTCCACTGATTACTGGCACCGAACGTCATGAGCAACTTGTCTTGAGATGTACGAATCTTCCCCATTTTTCTGTCATCCTCGGGATCTCGAATTGCAGCGGCTTTGAAACCGAATTCCCCCAGATGATCAATAACGACAAATGAACAGATGGTGGCAGCAATATTAAGGAAGATGGAAGCATAACACGTCGCGACGAGGAATTCCTGTGCACCTGCGTGTCCAGTCGCATTCTGGAAGGGACCCAGTAGCTGCGCTCCGACTCCAGCTAATAGACCAGACTAAAGTATCGAGTAAGGTTAAACTTTTGAGAAATAGAAACACGATGACGCACCACAACAGCCCCGCTTTGACAAGTCCATTGCCATCCATCTCGTACAGAAATGACTGTCGTCGGCAACTCGTCTAGGAAGAATGGATTTAAATTCAAGACGAAAATTGCGCAGCATTCACGCACAATTTGGGCGATATTCCATACTGATAAAATAGATCAAGGGAGAGGGGCGAGTGTACAAAAGTGGGGTCTGCGCAAAGACGATATAGTTAAAGTTAAAACATGAGGGCTTACTCCATTTATCATCGAACAGGATAGACGAGAAGATTCACGGACAGGAAAACCGCAGCCAAAGGCGAGATTATGGTGGAGATAAAGCTAGACCCTTCTAAACGCATGTTGAACGCATGCATTGTCAACGAGGCAACAACGAGGCAGACCCTGACGAAGAAGAGGAATCGGAATAAATATCAGTTTGGTTGGGATCTATGTATCTGAAGAACGGCACAGAATAAAGTAAGTGATTGGATATCGCCGACAGATTCAGAACGAAGATGCACAAAAGTACAAGAGAGGACACCGGAACGACACAGCTGGTAGTAGGTACCTTATATTGGTCGATCCAGACCACGTGATATGTGCTCGAGCTTTCCATAAGGTAACTATTCTTTGCAGCAGAGATTTGCTAGGATTTGCTTCCCAAACCCCTTGGAATGGCGAAAATTTCCATCAGCCTCCGGAAGGCCTCCGAACTAAACAGGAAATCAAGACGGGCGTCGGAATCGCTAACCTTTCCGCCACGTGTGCCGATTTTTCATTTGGTTATAGTTCTGGATCTTTCTTTCAAAGAATATAGGCGGTGCGAGCGCCTCGGCCTGGGGTGAGTGGGACTGTTCGGTCCGATGGTTGGTCGAGGTGACCGTGGGATTGCTTCGTACACGCAGCAGGCTGCGTTTTGCCCGCGAAGCGTGTACCACCCAACATTCGTTCACCCTGCATTTCAGAAACATCACCTGTAAGTTCTTGCTCTGGATCTCTTATCTGAGATATTTGGCTAATTCAGTCAGAGTCCAGCGCAGCATCTTAGCCCGTACTGGCACATGCGCCCCCAGGATATCCACAGCAGAGCCACCTTCAACTTGCGGCCAGCTGCCCCCTGGCTCGGTGTTTGCATCAATCAACCAGACGCACGGCAGCTGTAGTGTCATCAGGCTCCTATCCTTGGTTTGTCTTCTTCCTTGTTTGGCAAGTGCTCGCTCATTCGACGACGCGTTTAGAACCCTAAGAGAACTAGGATGACGATTTTGAGCTCGGGAAAGGGGATAGGGGTCGAGTAGGAGTGGTATAAGAAGAGTCACCCACGCACACGGCTTCGACCACCCGTCATTCACCACCAGGATGATGATTTCGAAGTAGACAGGCGTAACAACTCGAAAGCCGAAGCTGTCCACTCCGCAACGGCGCGATGTGCCAGAGCAGGAAAGCTGGGATGACGAATTGGAGTTGGAGGCGAGTTAGACGACAACGCCGAGTTTAGGCGCAGAGATGAGGAGGAAAGCAGGTCCGATACCGTCACTGCTCAGTCGTGGGATGCTGCGCTCTCTCGATTTGCATCTTCCGACCCTTACCCCCGTATGCCCTTCTTCCTCTCTAATAACCAACACCCGTCTCCTGACCTGTTCTTCGTTCTCCAACGGCCAGTGTATCCTCCATTCCAACACCATCCACACCTATTCACCATCGACTCTTGTTTTTACCGTCTCATCCCTGTTCGATGTCCGGCTTTGCTCTGTTACTCCCTCCGCCTTCCATACACAAAGAACAAGAGAAATGGCGGTTAAGGAAGAAGAGCCGTCCACCCAGAGAGGGGGATCGAGTTGGTTGACATG
>Ga0307513_10011510_pt1 | contig 10991 bp, 14 predicted proteins | sample 15_EM_MG_FD_202174 | JGI IMG/M metagenome (GOLD analysis project Ga0307513, IMG submission 202174) | Populus trichocarpa ectomycorrhiza microbial communities from riparian zone in the Pacific Northwest, United States - 15_EM | ecosystem: Host-associated > Plants > Roots > Unclassified | place... | reverse complement strand
AAGTAGATGCATGTCTCGGGCCTTGTACACACGCCCTCTGGTTGTTCTTCATTTAGTTGTGTGGGAGAGTTTCTTTGTGGCCGCCAGTCTCGGTGGTCAAGTCGCGATCAACTTGAGGTGAATAACCGGGGACTACCGATATATAAAATAGCAAGGAACGAGACTGGCAATGGTGCATCAGTTGGGGGACAGGGCAGTGCGTCAGCCTCCCACGTTGTTTCATGTGTAATGTGACAGCAAATCTGGGCACCTATTAACATTAGGACCCCTAATCTGATACAGGATGTGTATGGAAATACTGAACTCCCAGGAGGTCCTCCTGGAAGTCATTGGGGTTTTGGCCTTGAAAAATAATTTGGATAAATTAGCCAGTTCACTATCCAAATGTTTGTAGAGAGTACCAGATGTTTGGGAGGTCAGAAGCTGCTTGATATTAGTGGCAGCCTCGCGCTCACAGGCCAGGTTGCCGAACCCCCTTATTAATATTAGCAGATAGGGAAAGATCGACTCTAGGAGTCTTGGTTATACTCACCTTGATAAATGGGGAGCAGCACCACGAACCTAGTTCGACTGTCTCTCCTTGCTCTCGTTGAGTTTGCATGCGGTAGCCGTGTAGTTCCACACAAATAGACCAGCACACCGAAGCCGAAACGTCGTCCAGAGATCAGGAGGCCCACAGGGACACAGCGCGTCCAGCAGTCCGGTTTTGGATCCACAATAACGTGCAACCACTCACGCCGTCACGCCAACAGTCCAAATCGGTACAGGTCGCTAGGGAGGTCAGGACACCGGCTGAAATAAACCGCCACCCGCGAGAGACGAGAGGCCGCGCACGAGAGGAGCTCGGGTCTGCCAGATCGCCGGCCTCGCGTCCCCCTTACACCGGATCACTATTTGACTCGGCTCTCCTGAGATCCGATGTGCCACCTGATGGCTGGCATGGCTGGCACGTGGAAACTGTTGTGTGCTATTCTTCTCCAGTTGTGCTAGGACCTGTTGGGTAACCCAGCGGTGTGGTAGCAACCGAAAGGGGGAGTGCCAGTGAGACCTCAGAATCAGGTTAGTGGTGATAGGGCTGCGAGTGGTGTGAGACAGTACGCCCGAGATGGGTATCGGGATCGTGAAGGACATAAAATCGACTCGCTACCAATGAAATATCGTACTGAAGCAGTAGTAAATGTGCTTGTAAGCTAAAGACGCGAGAGTGCGGCATTAATGCGGTGAGGAGCACAGTGGCAAAGCGTTCCAGGTGGCGCGGCTAGAACTAGAGTGGCTTAGGGATGGAATAAAGATAACAGAAATCAAGTGGATAGGTAGAAGATGGTGGAAATACCGTATATCGGGTGGCGGAGCGAAGAGAGGACAGTCGGAGCAACCCTGACATGATAAGCCTTGCGTTGCAAGCGTCATCAGCACACTAACGTGTCAGGATACCTACTACAGGTAGTTCGGATGACCGTGTTATGCGGCCAACAAGGCGTAGAGAAATAGAAGGCATGAACGGCGGAAGACAAAGTGGCATGTGATTGGTCGAAGAGTGTTCCGCCTGTTCTAACGAGAGCCTGGAATACGACGAAATTTGGTTTTTTAGAATTATACGGAGCTACCAAATTGGAAGGTCGCCACGCAGATGAGCCTTTTTCCCTCATGGATCGAGCCACACTCCGGCCCGTGCGCGCGCACGGTGCGCACTCGCTTAACGAACCGACAGGTAAGAGGTGGTCTTTCCATGAACCACCATACCTATGAGCGAGTACAGCTCTTCACGCCTTATAATTCCAGGAAATTAGGTCCCCATTTGGTGATTTGGTTAGCCTGCGGCGCTGATTCCTCATATATTTATAGTGGTATGATTTCCAATAATGTCGCACATTGTACCACCTTAATTCTACACGTGCAAATATTCCTCTAGTGATTGGTAGCTGTAGCTCCCCTTCCTATTTAGTTCCCTTTCGATTAATCGATTCCAAATTGTTCTGCATTCACTTCATCTAAGGGAGAAAGACTCGCCCCCCGTTAGCGGAATTTCAGGAACCGCTGAATAACCCCTATTCCTAATATCTTACCAGGGGGACTTCCTGAACTCCTGCATAATTTCAGGGCAATATATTTCCGGCTTTTCTGTCATAAACTGTCGTGTTCTCATCACACCCATGGGCTGATTGTCATTTCCGTTTTTTGTAAAGCTCCAATCATTGCCAGGTGAAAGAGACCCTATATACGGGCCTGTAGACGGTGATAGACAAGGTGGTTGAGCAATTGGTGCTGGGGGCTTGAGTCAGGTCTAATCTAAGTGGATGGGGACGGGGCCTAAGCAAGCGCTTGATGCGACATCTGTTATGGATCCCCATGCTCGGCATAGGGTGCCTATCATCCGCAATGGGGGGTATTGCTGCCTCAATAGCTCCGGTATCCTCCTCGCGAGTCTTCCCTCGGTCACTTTACATTAGTACCGCAGCCATTGACTCGTCCGGCGTTGTTGCCTCCGACGATGCGAGTCACCCAGGCGATGCCTCAATGGCGCACACCCCTAGCACTACTAAGGGTCTTCCTGTCTCCATAACTGTCCCCATCGTTCTCGCTCTTGTAGCTAGTTCACCTTCTGGTTTTGTCGTCGCTCACCCCCCCGCTACGCCATTGGGGATAAGTGGCCATTATTTTCGCAACCGCCACACTCCCCGATCGATGTCAAATGCATTCTTGACTGCCTCGTATTTGACCCCCTTGCGGAATATGTGCAAATAGCTCGTTCGCCATCATCGGCTGGACCACTGCCGTTACATGCATGGTCCGCTGTAGATAACTGGCCCATGAGCGCATATAATATGTTTGAGCATTCGTCCTGTACGATTGAAGAGTACTGCTCGTCAAATCAGAACTTGCACTGGAGCCAAACGAGGATATTGAGGCTAGGAGAATACTTGAGTAAAAGGTAGGATCAATGAGCACCTGTAGTCAGCATAAAAATTTATAAATGATCAAAGTGCTACTTACCTGTGATAGTAGTAACTCAGGGGTGTGTACAGCCGGTGGGTTGCATATACACTGGCATCCTTTCTGGTTTGTCATGTACCGGCATTTGTCTCCTTGTAAAAGGTATATTTCAGGTCAAGTGTCACTCACTAACCAGCCTCGCTCCAATGTGAATGCGGGGTGCTGCTTGTGGTCTGGATCTGGTTGGGAAGTCTGGTTAGCTTGTAGCGTTGATTCCTCAAATAATTGCAGCAGTATACTTGTCCAATTAATAATGTCACACACCGGACTACATCCTATCACCCTTTTCCAACCACTAAATTCAATATTCCCCTGGTCCTAGTGGACTCTATGCTTCGGTTTCTCACTATTGTACAGAGCTATTGCCCTCTTCCTGGCGCAATTTCAGGAACCGCCAAATAGCCCCTATTCCTGACACCTTACTAGGAGGTACTCTGTACTCCACCATGATTTTAGGACAATAATATTCCCTCTTCAATGTCATGCACTGTCATGTTCTTGTCATATCATATTCATGAGCTGACTGTCAAGATTCTTTTTTTTGGCAAAGCTCAAATCTTTGTCAGGTAAAAGAGATTCTATACAAGCTTGAAGGTGGTGGTCTCTGCGGTGATTGGGGCGGGTCGTGCAGGGGAGCTTGGGGTCATAGTCCGCTCATCGCGCACGTCAGGTCTCCATAGAGGGGGGCGGGAACAAGATCAGAGACGTCAAAACAAGCGCTTGGCGTGACATTTGTCACGTATCCCCACGCCGAGCATGGGGTCATTAGGCTTGATTAAGAGTTCCCTAGCCGTTCTCCTGCCACCCAGTATTTGTCCAGTACTCTATTACTACCAGTAAATACTAGCTTGAGCTCCTTTGCGGCCTCAGTATTCACCTACCTTATAGTGCCATGGGCAATAGTGATGCACAAGTTCCGGGAAATTCCCAGGTTGTCGCTGCCCCAGTAACTCCGGAATCCTCTCCGTAGATACTTCGTCGGTCCATGTACATTGCCACCCCCGTCATTGACTCGTCAGGCGTCTTGTCCAACGATACAAGCCGCCTAAGCGACGCCCCGATGGCACACCTTTCTAGCAGTATCAAGGGCCTTCCAGTCTCCACAACCGCCTCTATCGTTCTCGCTTTTGTAGCTGCAGCACTGTGCTTCACCTAATTTGTCGTCGCTCACCCCCCGCTCTACGCTATTGGTGAAAAGAGCCCAGTCCCTTGGCAAGCACCACTCTCCCCGATCGATGTCAAGGGCATTGTCGACCGCCTCGTACTCGGACTCTTGCGTAAATAGCTCGTTCTCCAGCATCGGCTGGACCACTGCCACTCTACTTGTTATCATGCATGGTCTGCTGTAAATAACTGGTCCATTAGGGTATATAGCCTGTTTGGGAATTCTTTCTCTGCGATCGACACGTCAAATCAGAACTTGGACCAGGTCATTGTCCGCCATGCTCGGCACCTGGTAGCGAATTTAATGCACTAGGTGTAATAAAATATTCCGGCCACACTGCAACGTCGACGATCCGCCCAACCATGGTGGCGCCTACTGCTTCAAAGGAGCGCACATTGTGGCAAAATCTACAGAAAATCTCGAGGTGGACCCGCACATCATAAGCGGGTGTGCATACCCGAGCACAAGTGTGAAGGAGGATAGGAGGAAATGGAACAAGGTAATTTAGCAAAGCCCCAGTTCTTCTCAACCCTGCTACATTGTGCTAATGTTCCTGGCAGGGGAATATAAACACGAAGTCGTAGAAAATCGGTTTCGATTCTCGCTTTATATTCCAGGCTTTCGCTTTTCTTCAAAGGCAGAACGTTCAAAACAAGGAAAAGGCGCTCTGCTCTGAGGGTCTCTTGCGCCTGGCCACTGTTACTCCTTACGCATCTAAATAAATACCCCAAGTTGGGTACTAGACATCCAAAGTATGTATTCTGGCGCGTAGGTACGCTAACGACGACGCCCACCGTTTTTCCTCCTTTCTGCTCGCTACTCGCCGCTCGCTGTTCAACCCTAGATATGGCCTCTAGTCCACCCGTTATTTATTATCATATGACTCCCTTTCCATTTCAGAGCCACCCGCGGTGATCCCATTCGTCCGTCCTGCATGGTTGCCACCGTTCTCCGCTCCTCAACGCCACGCACCCGCGTGTCTGAAATACTATTTTCATAACCCACTGTCTTATTAAGATCATTTGCTAACAATAGTATGACTCTATTCGTTCTCCACGACCCTTCTTGAGTGCATCGCGCGCCGTCTCTCTCAAGACGTTTGCAGCTCGATCACCTCTTAGGCCAGACCCTCCTCCGATAGCCACCCCGTTGGCGGTCTCTCATTGACAGGCGCCTCGACTCTATGTGTCTGGCATCAATAAAATGGTTGCATCGACTCCCCAACGAACGCGAGCGGGGTGGAGAGAGCACTATTGATGTTAACCAGTTGAGAAGACGCTAAGGTCTACCTATTGATTCTTTGTGATTGAAGTGACAATTGCGATTTCAGAAAATAGCAATCACACTCTAGCTACGTGTACATCCTGTGGGGACCAATTCCCAGTTGGCCAAAAGAGTCCAATGAAAAGCAAGCACGCAAGGGTGTTGGGGGTAACTGCACGTCGTCAGTCTGTAGATGACGGGGGCGGAAGGGCAAGACAGATCGGAGGATCGGAGGATCAAGAGAAAACCACAAAAAAAGAGCAGGGTACTGTAAAGTAGTGATATTGGTGACACTGTTGATATACTTAGATTGGCAGGCGCCGGCGCGGGGTGAGGGATGAGGGACGCCATCGAAGCGATTTGAACCGGCTGGATTCCGTATGAGATGCTAGCTTCCGAACCCCGGACCATGATGCCCCATCCTCCATCGACCGACCCCACCCCCAAAATCCCTCCAAGAAGGTCGCGGGTACAATAGTGCGTGTACTCGTACACATGGCTGCCGCTTCCGTGGTGGTGGGTGGCGTCGGAAGAAAGCAACAGAGAAAATAAACAGCAACATCTGCGGAGCCTCCCTCCATCCGGCAAAGCAGTCGAGTCGCATGTAATGTAGTGTTTGTGGTTTGCAAGGCGTATTATGAGTACGGCGTAGAATACGGGTGGGCGCGTCGTTCGATTAGTGGAGAAGAAGATGAGCCGGTTCCAAGAGAGGTGGGAAAGACACGAGAGAAGACGAGGAGATGCAAGACATGCAGCACCACACAAGAGATGATGACCAAGATGGATAAGAACGATACACATGAACATATAAACGTCAGTGATGAGTGATCAAGAGGAATGCACGAAATGGGTGCTGTGATTCAAGGTGATTCGAGTACCGGTAGCGGAAATAGAGTTATTTTGTTGCCGTCGTCGTCGGATCTCTGAAGAAGACGACGTCGTGAGCCCAGCCCGAAGGAGCAGAAGGTTGCCTGACGATAGCCCGATGCTGAGACACAGAAGAAAGCCTCTGGTGTACCTGCGGGTACTCCACCGCCGCGCCGCCAAACGAGGAAGCGATCGAGCTCCGGCTCCTGTACGAATGGGAGTCCTCAGATCCTTCCGTAGACGGCGTCAGTCTCCTGCTCGGCCACCCATCCGTGCCAGTCGACGGGCTGGGCTGCGTCGACGAGTCCCCGCCGACCATCTCGTGCATAAAGGACGGCAATAGCGGCAAGGGCGATGGCGTCTTGTCCTCGACCGAGAAGTTGGTCCCGGGGCGAGACGTAGACGACACTGGAGGAGCCTGGATGGGGATGGCGAATGAGCTACGCAACGCACTCAACGACGGGGGCGAGGGTTTTCCGCTCCCTGGTGCGCTATCGAACCCCTGGAACGACATAGAGCTCCCCAAACCAAAGCTTCCGGCGCGTGCGGAGAGCGGCGTGAACGGCGGGGCGTCCTTGTTCAGAGCATCGCGGTAGCCACAGCCGCTCCTCGAGCACCCGGCATTGCTGAAACTGAACCGAGAGGGAATAGTGACCGATAGCCCCGCAGAGTTTTGCGACGAGAGGCCGTGGTAGGTAGGAGTTTCGTCTGGAGTCGGGGTGAAGTTCGTGAAGGCCTGGGACAGAGCATGGTGGATGCGCTGAGGCTGCCCAGTGCTCGTCCCAAGACACATTCCTCTGCTTGTAAACCCAGAGGTTCCGTCTCCACCGCCAATCGGGAGACTATTCGCGCGCATGAGAGAGCGCTGGCCGAGCGTCGGGAGCGACGATTGAGGCTGGGGCTGCTGGGCCTGAGGGAGCACATGTTGCTGCTGCTGCTGCTGTTGCTGTGTCATCTGGGCTTGCATTTGGTGAGCCAAAAGGCTAGCGAGCAACGTAACGCGCTCCTGGACATCCGAGTTTGGGTTCTTCGTGCCCTCAGAGTTGCCCTCCGCCTCTGGGAAGCACAGTACACAGACGCGTCTTCGACGCCAGTTCTGTAGAGAGAAGTCACCCAAGGGGTCAGTCAACGTAAGTTAACCTTCAAAATGTGATGACAGGCGGGGATAATTCGGAGCGCCGGTGACGAAACCCCGAACATGCAAGCAGGAGACAGTCGCCAACGGCTCTTGCTCATGTCCGATCGCTGGTACGACCAGGCACTCGCCATCTCCGACGGTCACCTGCCCACGCTCGGGGCTCGGGTGCACTCTCTTCGGATCCGAACAGATCCTCACCCCCCATAAACACGCCTGCAAGAAGGAAAAGGTAATACACTCACCAAATACTCGCACTTCCGACAGGTCCAATCTCCAGGCTGAGTCTCGATCGGGCCCTTATTCCCCGTATTCAGGATGGGAGGTAGTGGTCCACTCGCATTGCCTCCAAGGCTAGTGAGCAGTCCAGCTGGGCGGCACTGGCCAGGTTCGGGCAGGGGCTCGTTGTCCGGCCAGTACATAAAGATAGGGTTCGTGTCGTCCCCGGAGACGTTGCGCACTGAGCCGCCCTGGGCGATTTGCCGGCCTGAGGGGGTGAGGAGCGACAGGAGCGGTGGTGCAGCGGTCGCAGCCAGGTGATGGGTGAGAGTCTGCAAGACCGGGTTTTGCTGTTGCTGTTGCTGTTGCTGCTGTTGCTGCTGTTGTTGTTGTTGCAATTGAGTCAACTGTGGTTGCAGAGTGCTAAAGCCTTGCGTCTGGCCGGGTAAAGTGGAGGGGACCATAGATGGGTTTCCGCTCCCAGCGATCGTCGTGGGGATCAAGAGCGGCACCCCATTGCTGGCACTGGCCGTTCCAACCCCCGGAAGACCCTGCAGCGCGTTGAGAGCAGCAACGACGGCCGCGTCCCTACCATTATTCGAATTATTATTATTGCCGTGGATGGTCGCGGGAGGAGCTTTGGGCCGATCCACAACCCCACGTGCCTGTTGGTGCTGCTGGTGCGCCAAGATCGCCGCTTGCAACGCGTTCAAGCCTCCAGGTCCGCCCAACGCCTGTACCGCACTCGGGTGGAGACTCAAATTGCCAATCTCACTCTCCAACCCATTCACGTCCACAGTAGCGGTCGAGGCGGACGCAGACACAGCCGCAAACCGAGGGATTCCATTCCCAACGCCAGGTCTCGCACCACCACCACCAACCGCAGGGGTAGACGGATAGGCCATCCCAAAACCAATGCCCATCCCGGCCCTAGGACCAAAATTCATGTTCACGTTGTTCACCGCCCCGAGACTCTCGCCTCCGAACGTCGCGGGGGTGGATGAGGCCCCTAGTTGATGGGCCCGCGCCCATCCGCACCCAATGCACACAGAATTCCGGCCAAAATTATGCGCACCGCAACCCTGGGCTGTGCACATCCAGTCGCCCGGCCTGAACGCAGTGGCACGCGGCGCGGGTGGGTTGGTCGAAAGCGTGAAGCCATGCGAATTGTTCGTTGACGAGTTGTTCGGGGTGCAGGTGCCGCCGCTCGCGCTCTGCGCGTAGTTTGGGCTGGCAGCAATGGAGCTGGAGTACAACTTTGCGTCCGGGGGCGATGGTAACTGTCCGCGCGAATGCAAATCGCCCATTGATGCCGTGGCGCGCAGAACTCCGATCCGCGATAAATCGGCCATATCGTCCACTACTGCAGAGGCCATGTGTGGCGGTAGCGGTTGAATTCTTGGTCTGGCTGGGTGGACGGTGGGTGTCTTAGTCTTACTGCCGAATATGTCGTCTTGGAGTTCGGCGCGGTGGTCGTTGCTGGAGGCCGAATCAGAAGCCACAGGGGAGGCAGTGTGCATGCGTGAACGAGGATTCTGGCGTGGAGGAGTGGGAGTGGCGGTAATGTGCGAAAAGGGACGGAATGGAATGGAGGGAAGGGGCTGTTGAGCCTGGGCGAGTGCAATTTGGTGCATCGACGAGGGAGCAGTTGCTCGATGCCGGAGAGGAGCCAGGGGGGCAGTATACTGCAAGGTCAAGGGTTTTTATAGTCAGCTGGCACGCAAACAAAAGAGCACCGCCCAAATGGAACGAACCGAGTGAGAGTTGAAGATATCGAAGGTGCGAAGATTGTCGAGAGGCTTGAGATCGTCTTCCAGGGCTGGTACGATTGCAGAGCCGAGGGTGGTGGAGAGCGAGGAAAGGGCGGCGACGGCCTAAGTGAGGTGAGACAAATAAGTGTCAGTGGCCGCGGAACCAGGGGTTGGTTGTCAACGGGGGGCGGACCTGTTCGTGGTATTCGTAGACGAGCCAGATGAAGTTTTCTTGAGGGGATCGAGGGGTACCGGGGTGGTTAGCAAGCGTCCAGACCGAGGCTGGCTGGTAGGGCGCGGTCGAGGTGAAGAGGTCGGCGAGGAACGAAGGGGCATCAAGAGGAAGGTTAAGAAGCTGGAGGAAGCACGTCAGGAATTGAAAAAAGGTGGGCGATTGGGTGAAGGTACATGCCTTGAGGACAGGCGAGCGTTGGGCAAGAAAGAGAGGGAAGATGCCGAACCCAGAAGTAAGAGAATGATCTTCCGTGGCCGCAGGGTGAGTATAACGAGGCTGGGTTGGCTTGAGGGTAGCGGAAAAGGCGGTGGAATGGAGATCGAGGCGGAAATGTGAATTGACCGACGACGACGAGGGGGTATGGGGGGTGGACGGGGAGGTATCGTTGATGATAGAGGGAGCAGACGAGGGGGGTGTGTAGTACTGGTGCTCGGCGTTGTGTGTGGTGGTGAGGATCGACGACGAGTGAAAGGATTCGGCGGCGGACTCGGCGGTGGGAGGGTAGTGAACTGGGAGAAGAGGATCGAGAGTAGAGTTGTCGGGCGAGTCAGGCTGGAATGGAGCAAACGAGTGTAGCGAATTGTCCAAGGGGTAAGCCATCGTTATTATGGTGGTGGTGGTGGTGGTTGGGGGACAAGCGAGAGCGGTGGTGGAATGCTAAGGCTCCGAATGGCTGATGTTCCTGGTGCTCCTGATGCTGTCGAGAGGCCGTCAGAGCCTCACTCATCCAACTCGTCGGGGATGTGGAGCTCAGCAGTCCTGGCACGCGCGATGCTGTCGGAGTCGGCGGAGAAGTAACCGTTTATACATATTTATTTATTTATCAAAAGCAAGTGGGTGGGTGAGTGAGCAACTGCATCAGGACGGAGACGGACGTACGCACTGCTCCTGCTCCAGCACCTTCACTACTTCTCCCTACGCGCTCTCTCACTAATACAAAGAAATGCTCCCTTTTTTTTCCCTTCACGTCCGAGGCTGGTCCACAAAGCCGCCCGATTATCGAAACCAGTGACGGACGGCCGACGAGTGCGAGGGCGTGCAGAGTGCGCTAAGGGGGAGAGCAAGAGGTCTGACTGACGACTCTGACCGACGACAGACGGACAGCAGGACCAGCAGGACCAGAAGAGGCGAGTGAGCATTGGAAATTCTGTCACGGGCATGCTCATCTTCCTCTCCGTGTTCCTGCACGACCGTCTTCATTCCATCGCACATATCCCATTCCGCCCTTCCGTGACCTTGTCTTCACCCGCGAGCCCTGGCTTTCTCTCCTGGCTGTGCCGACCTTCCCCACACGTCCCGCGCGAATCACGATTCTGCCCTACGCCTATTCTTCCCGCCTTCCTCGCCTCTTCACCCCGCTTC
>Ga0307513_10011509_pt1 | contig 10991 bp, 10 predicted proteins | sample 15_EM_MG_FD_202174 | JGI IMG/M metagenome (GOLD analysis project Ga0307513, IMG submission 202174) | Populus trichocarpa ectomycorrhiza microbial communities from riparian zone in the Pacific Northwest, United States - 15_EM | ecosystem: Host-associated > Plants > Roots > Unclassified | place... | reverse complement strand
TTTTATTAAAAAAAAATTGGTACTCCTACTGACTCTTGAAGCCACCATAGTCATACCCATTTACCGCCACCCGACCTGCCGCAGTTTATCCTTCCCAACCCACTACCCATCCCCCCGACCAAGCTGCTGCTGCAGACCCCACCTCGGGAGACACAGAAGCGGAAGGAGAGGGAAGACGACGACAACGACGGGTTCCTCGTCCCTTCCGGACCTGGACCGACGCCGAAGAAACTCAAAGGAGCAGCAAACGGATACGCTCCGTCACAATTTACGAATTACACGCCATCCAAGGTGCGGAGGCTTGAAGAGGAGGGTTTAGTGCTCCTAGAGGACGAGGAAACTATTGTTTTGGATTGATTAGTTGGTTGGTTTAGGCAGTGCTGGTGAGAGGTGTCTAGATTATCGGTCATGGGACTTTTTACTGTATTCGTAGGTTCGTTCTAGTGGCATAACATTCCTTATTGAACTCGAGTACTGTTTTTTTTAGTCATCGAACAACCACCGAGAACCTCACATCGTCAAACCGCTCACTGCGGATACTCGAGAGACTCCATCTACGATATGAATCCAAAGGGCAAGACACGCCTACAATAGGTCGTACTGTCAGCCGTCATTCAGACATTCTATGAGTGCTATTTTGCGCCTGTTGGTATGCGCACACCGCGATGTTAAAAGCCTTGTGGTTTCGACGTCCCAGAGGAGTTACTCTTGAGCAGATCATGCCAGTTGGAGTTCGTTCAATTGCCTCTCCGAAGCTATTTGTTACTCATGTTTCCAGCTGAGCGTCCTGAAACACTTCGAGGATCCAACTCTACAACCAACACGTACCCCACCTCTTCGTATAAGCGGTGTCAAGGGTGCTCCAAGGTGAAATCACCATTCAAACCTTTGACAAAAGTACGACAAAAGTACGACAAAAGTGCATGTACAAACACGGCCGATCGAACCATCGAAAGCGAGCATGCCGTCGCCGTTACCAATCAGAGTTTTAATATTGTTTATTCAGGTCCACTGGAGATATGGCCCGGTCCTTGGCCGACCAGACGAACGTCGTGCAAAAAGGCGCTTGAGAGTACGTTTGTCCTGCTAATGCACAAGGACATGCTGTACCCCCTTGTTTTGTACGCTCGATCGAAGGATCTTGACCCTTACGTGACTCAGTCCGCTGTCGTGTCTTCCAGATGCCTATGCCATACTACACCGACCCCTAAGGTGCTAAACTCAGGTCGGGACCGCCAACTCATCGCGACCGGGTAGTCCCCACAGTCATCGCATATAGTGCTTTCACAATCCAGTACGGCGCCTATTCCTCTGTTGCTGTCAAACCAGTCACCTCGGTGTTCGTTTTATAACCTACCACTGGCCTCGGTGTCTTTGACGCTACTCCTCTGCTCCTGCAATTCTTACAATGCCCTGTCGCTGGATTTCTCGTTCAACAGTAACCCTCAAGTCGGCTAAAACGTGGTGCACCAGAACGTTCTCCATACCGTGGCCTTGCATAGTGCGCAAGTCGTATTCGTCTGACTCGGATGCAGCCACGCGCTTCAAATTGTCGCGTGGATCGTCGAACTCATCAGTCTTGCCTTATGACGTCCTCATTATCATCTTCGAGTTTGTCTCCGACGCCAAGACCCTGTTCAATGCCTGCTTGGTATCCAAGGCCTTTGACGATGCAGCAAACAGGGTATTGTGGCAAAGACTGGCAGACGATCCCTTGCGTTCTAAGGTCCGTATCCTCAAATTGACCCCCATCTACTTACTCGAAAGAAAACTTACTGATGCGTCGCATTCGACAGCTAGTTACTACGAAGAAGACGCGGGGCCGGCTGGTTCGATCGCTGTTATGGAATAGTGAGGAAACCTACCATGAATCGATACTGAAGTCAATCCCTTACCTCTTTGTTTTCTAGAGTTGCCCGAACGAGGAAATGTGAAACCTTGGGACTGGCGAGCCTGGAATCTAATCTTGTCAACATTCCACAACCTCCGTACATTTCGTGTGACGGACGTTTATTTTATTGGTAGTACTAGCGAATCACTGTAAGTGCCTTCTCAAGTTGATCGCCTGCTCACCGCTTGAGGAATTCTTTAGGGCGGCAATGCTACATACCTTGAGTCAGTTACTTGAACTAGAGGAGATATCTTTGGAGGTTAGCTGGTGGAGGGAGATCCTCACGGATACCAACTGTATGCGAAATTTATCCCAAATCCCATCCCTCAAGCATTTGGGTAATGCCACCCTGGACGTATTAGAATCAATGGACCACCACCGGCTCTCCCAAATTACTTCGCTCAAGGTGGGGGTGATACAATGCCGCTAGCTCGTAACTTAGACTACTCTAGGTCGGCGCTGCAGGCGAACTAGGTCCTCTTGTTCGCGTACGAAACCTTCAAGTACTGGATCTCAGCGCTCCTGAGCTTCGTCTGAGATCAAGCTCATCTGTAAAGGAGTTGCTCGATCTGCGCCATCTCAACAACTTGTCACTAGTACTGACCGGAGTCCTGGAGGTGGGTACATATCCAAGACAGGTCCAGTGTTGACACAATTATAGGAGTGCTCTATAAAAGCTCTTCCCTCACTCGAACATTTCGAAGTTGCCGCTTCGCGATCCTGGGACTCTCACATCAACGTCATCGATTTCATAGCACAGCTCACAAACGGAGCCTCCCTCATCAATTTGACCTTCAAGTGCCAACTCAAGTTTCGCGAGACCATTTCCTTTTGGAAAATTGTCAGTCAGCACACAAAGACTTTAGTCTCTTTATCAGCGCCTTGGTGGTACCCGACCACCGATATACTACGTCGACTTGGTACAGACTTTTCGAAACTTCAAGGTCTCGTCATTGGACGGATGAGCAGCCTGGATGTATGTTCATGACAAGACGTTGGCGAGCTACCCACTAAATAGCCTTCGTCAGTTGACATCCATAGGTCTTTTCCGTTGTCTAAGGAGAATTGATGTCTATGACCACGAAAGATCGGGATTGGCTCTTACAAGAAGCAACATCCGTGCGTTGCTCCATCAAGCCAGCCCCTCTTTGAATGCATTCGGAGAGTCTCAAACGAGCATCCAATCTAAACCACGAGTGGTGAAGGTGTGGAAGGTAATTCATTCCGTTCAAGCTACGGGGGACTGTTCTTGATGAATTTGTGCAGGTGTCAAGGAGCTACGACTCCTTTGTGGAGAGGTGCATAAGTATGATCACCACTGATAACGAGCTTGCACTGTCCGTGCTCCAGTGAACACCTGTCCAGAAGGGTGTTCGCAGGGCTTGGTTGTTTGTGCTCTCACCGTTGTCGCCAAATCGGTCATTTGTTTATGCGACTGCCACCCAGTCCCCAACCTCCCGTTTGAGTGAGCTATTCACCGGGACTGGCCAGTTACCTCGCCTGAACTTCAACTATGCTTCTGCCCGACGCGTGAAGGCCCTCAATACTGGGTACAGTGGGTGGCACCTGTTCGGCCGCTTGGTCGCTGTTACTTGGTGTCACCTGAAGAACAGTCTCGGTCATGAGCCATAGGCGGGTTTGAGAACGTCCGTCTAAGTGTCCGTCCTCCCCATATCAATTGCTTCTGCAATCCCCAACAGGCTCCGACTCGTAGGCTACTCAAGACCAATCAGTGAAAGCAGGGTGCACATGAATGGAGCTTGGCATTGCGACGGGACGCAGAGTCGCGGAGTTATGAGCGTATCCGGTGGTATCTGGTGGTATCCTGCGAGCATAATAAATGTATGACGGAAGGTACAAAGCATACGTCTACCGACATCGGGAAATTTGGACAAAGACTACCCTAATCCCGCCGTGTCAATGCCTGTCTATTCCCCAATGGACGGTCTCTTTAAAGGCCTTTACCGCGCCGTTTCTTTGCACCCTGCTTCCAGTGACGCCAGATGTTGACACCAAATACGCATTACTCAGGCTGACTACATCCTGTCGCTCCTAAATAAGGAAGGGATGAGTATTTGTCGCCAGCGTTTAGTGTGTGAGCCATTTACCAGGTTATTCCAGTGAATTGCCGCAGATTCAGTGTCTCAAGTCCTGCCGTCGCGTGCAAGTGGTGAAGTGAATTGGGACAACGGAGCAAGCGCCGCGCTTCAGTATACAACGTTCTGAATACTTGCCACAACGAGATCGGAATAGAGAAGAAGACGTGCGTGAGGATCAGGCACCTTCGTTCGTGCCGAACAAAGCAATATTTGCAGCCCCCTGTGCGGTGCCATCTAGCCGCTGAGCACGGGGACGGGGTTGGGGTGCGTGATACCGACAAAATGGGGGGTAATCCGGGGGACAGTTCGGGCAGCCCTAAACACCCACAAGGACCCTCAGACAGGGGCTGAGCGCTTGCGGTGTGATCTCAGCTGCCCGTTAAAACTTAATATAATATATAAAGATATCTGGGAAGCGGGGAGGCGATGAGGAGGGCAAGTGCGGCACAGAAATTCTTATGCAGACAGTAAGGGAACCACTGGTTTTGCAGCGCCGGCAACTTGGACCCCAACCACGCTTGAGTCCGGCAAGAACCCACTGAACCCACGCTCTGATCACCAATTCAACCATATCTAACGACAAGTAACAAGCCCGTTTACTGGCTAGTAGAACAACTCTTGAGACGAACCAAACGACCTCTCACGATCTATCTCCATGGCCGGCCTGCAATCCATCAAGTGTAAGCCAAGCATTGCGGTTTAGTCCTTGTCGCAATTCATGCTGACTGTCCTCTTCTAGGCGTCGTCATCGGTGACGGCGCTGTTGGCAAGGTTGGTCTGCCTCTTGGTTCGCAATAATTGGGTTTCGCGTAATAATGACGACCTGTGCAACCCTAGACCTGTCTCCTAATCTCATACACTACAAACGCGTTCCCGGTACGTCCTTGCTCTCCCTCGAGTCCTCTACCAGAATAATCATGAACACGCGCCGTAATTCAGGGCGAGTATATCCCTACAGGTTAGCACCATTATCGGCCCTGCACTCATGCAGCACTCATGCAATTCCCATCAGTCTTCGACAACTACACGGCAACCGTTAGTGTTGAGGGACGAACTGTCTCTCTCGGCTTGTGGGATACTGCCGGCCAAGAAGACTATGATCGTCTACGACCTCTGTCATACCCTCAAACCGATGTCTTCCTCGTCTGCTTCTCCATTGTCTCCCCTCCTAGTTTTGAGAACGTGAGGACCAAGGTTAGAGCCTTTTTGAACGTTCATTTACCTGCCTATCTGACAATCCTCGACCGAGTAGTGGCACCCGGAGATTAAGCACCATGCCCCAGAGACTACTAAGCTGCTCGTCGGCACCAAGCTAGACTTGCGCGACGACAGGGACACAGTCAGGCGGCTCCGCGAGCGGCGAGTCTGGTGGTTTTATTTCACCTTTATATGACCCTTACACTCAGATAGTCGTATGGAACCAATCGTTTATGCCCAAGGGGTGCAATTGGCAACTCAAATCGGTGCAGTCAAATATATCGAGTGCTCCGCTCTCACTCAGCAGGGTCTGAAGAGCGTCTTTGACGAGGCAATTCGCGCAGTCTGTACGTCCCAGCGGCTGATTTTTCCCGCGGGCAATTAGTGAACAATATTTGACACTGACGCCTCGACAAATCAGTGTTTCCCGCGCCTAAAACGGCCACAAGGAAGAAGAAAGGTGGTTGCGTAATCTGTTAGGGTAACCGATGCGACGCTCTTTCCATTTCCCGCCGCGCTTCTGGCGAACTCTCCCACTCTTGGGATTGCAACCAATACAGTCCGCCCTCAGCGCCTCCTTGCTCTACGCCCCTGTTCATGCCCTTCGACCTCCACGTCTTAACCCATACACCCATTCACCTCGTATTCCTTAGTGACCTCCCCGTCAACGCTCCGACCGTTCCCATGTCTCATATTGCTGTACTCCATGGAAGAAGAAAATCTGTTTCTCCATCTGAAGTCTGCTGATACACGGAATCATAGACATGTCCGAACGAGCCATTCACTTTCCCATGGCCCATCCTCAGTGGAAAGCAAATCGGGTATCGGTCCTGCACACCCCTCGGTTTCGATCGAGTCCCTATCGGCTGTAAGCTCAAGCACCACTTCCCCCAGTCTTGAACACGTCGTAGAAGTCAAAAGAGCACCTTGACCCCTCCGGGTTTGGCTTTTCATTGATTGTCACGCTCCTCACATAGGCTGCTGCACCTGCGGGGATTGGCGTGTTCACCAATTCTGGGGAGAAGTTGATAAAGGTGAAGTTGGTAGTGATTGAAGGACTCGTGTGTATCACACAGGTCGGTAGGAAAGGTGAGACGAGGAATTGCGTTGTGCTCGGGACTGGGTCTATGACCATCCTTGGTGAGAGTAACATATGAAGGCGGGCAGAGGACGTACAGAGCCCAAAAAAATTGAAGCCGAGGGACGTAGCCATTGCTGCTTGGTCGTCATTTCCTGGTAGGCCATCTGCGCCTACAAAAGTTCGGTGTTAGTAGGGCAATTATCACAGCTCGGGCCATATTCGTCTATCCCGAAGTTAGTATTCACCAGTTCTCGCACCCGCTCCGTTTTGCGGATCGGTAGGCGTAGTGATACCTAACCGGAGTCTGCAACATCCTTTCACAAGCTGAACCACCGACACCCATGCGTTTTATACCTGAAACGAAGGCTCGTTCCCCGGTAAATACTACCCGTCGTTGAAGAAATGATCAAGTTGGTCGACGAAGGTTTTGTTCCCTCCCATCGCCTCAATCAACCACGTGGAATCATGTGAGGCAACGAAAGAGTACTCTCAAGAGGAGCTCTCGTAGAGCCCATCCACGTTTCCTATTGGAGTGAACAGGAGCAGCTCAGGTTGTCCTTGGGTGAGCAGTCGGTTGGGTCGCCGTAGATGAAGGAACCATTCATTGCACGCTTTTGCATGAAACCTGCGTGAGTGATGAGATTGGGTGAGGTGATGCTCGAACCGGACTACCTTGAAGCCGTCGCTCTCTACATTTGGATCCCATACCACTATAAGCCCAATGAGCAAGTGCAATTGAGAGATGGGTGAGGTACGGACCAATGACCGTTCTGTGTAAGTCCTCTCCGATTCTGTATCCTCGACCAATAAGGCAACCTGGCGAATTGCAAAATCATTGTATGCATACTTTTAACAGTGGGATGAGAAATTGAGATGGAACGTCAACTTCGTGGCTTACGTCGAGGGTGCGAGACGACTCTCTTGTCTGACGCCCGGTAGAGTTGGTATCCAGAACTCCGAATGGGATAGACCTAGAGCATCGGTTAGCTTGTATTCACTTTTCATAAGGGATGGCCTACTTGTATGGTCCGATCTGTCGACCTTGAATATTCTACTCCTTTGCTCCGATCTCTCCATCCGACTTGAGAGCTTGATACAACTCGGTGACGTTGACACCAAGACTTGCGGGTTTTGTATGATACTTGACGGCGAGGTCATCCTGGGAGCTAGAGTAAATTAGGGTGGATCGGCTAAGAAAGCAACAATATACTCACATTATTGCTCCTACACTCGGGATTCCAACCATTTTCCCTCCGCCCATCTATGTAGTTTTCAACGATTTCTGCGTAATCGTTGGGAGAGGTGAGGCTCAGCAACGGGTAGAAAGTGCGGAACTGGAGGAGTGGAGTTAAGACAGCCGAGGGTGCCATAGGTCAAACAAAGTTCTTCCGTATTCCAAGTACAGTAGAGCGAGTCAAAATATGGTGATGAAGTCCTTTTAAAGACCTTGAGCTTCACCCGTCGCGTTGTTTGGGGTCAAAGAGACTTGAGTAGAGCATTTCCACAATCGTATCGTTTGATCGTGCGACATCGATCTCAATGCGAGAGAGCTTCTCTTGCGCGTTCGTGAATCGTTTCGAAGGTGACCGTCCCCACTTCCAACTCAGCATCTGCACAAGCTTGCCCCGCTGAGGTGAAGGAGACTCCGACGCGGATGATGATCTCAGTTGGATCGTCAGCACAGGAGACAAGCGCGCCAGATTGGTATGGTTGTGAGCCAATGAGGTTGATTGAGAGGTCGAGCGAAGTAAGTCCTTTCTCTTTGGCGTCTGCTCCAACCCTGCGGAAGGGATTTAACGAGAGGCCTTGGAACTGAAGCAAGCATGACGTACCAGTCTCCAGTCCAGACACCGTACTCGTCGAGTTTCTGCTTACCCTCATTCAATAGATCATAACATGCGTATGGTTGTAAAAAGCACCAGGACCAAAGCTAGGACGTCATCATCCTCCTAAGGTGATCCTTCCGGCAACAGGACCAATATCCATACGGCCTCCACCCCAACTACCAGGAAGATTGTTGGCCAGGTTGAGCACAAAATACGGTTTTCCGGATCCCTCTGGAAAAGTAAAACGCTCAAGTCCAGCCCTTCTGGTAGCAGTGGCCTCCATCCTGATTTCATTATCAAGTGTTTGTGCAGAATATCCAGGGGTCGCATCGTCAGTCAAATTCTGGCGATACCTCATGCGGTCGTCCAGCAGGTCGAGCAGGTTTCGAATCCTTCTGGACACAAGGGTAGCATAATCTCAAAGTTACCATAGGACCCTGAGGAGAAAGTTCATTACAAGGTAGATAATACGAATAATGTAAGGACTTGCCAAGGCTGCTTGGAGTCCCAGTATCTTGCAGAGGACCGAGACCACGGATGCGCTCCCCTGAATCTGCTATATAACCGGCTAGCGCATATCCGGTGTTGTCTGTAGTAAATTTCACCATTCCAAATGGCACAGAAGCTCCTGGGCTATGGGTTTTCACTATGACGACTTTAACTGAGGAACTGGGGGCACGCCACACATCTCCAAAATTTGCTGTACCATCGTCATTGGTCAACCACAACTTATCGACGCGGTGAACGCCACCTACCTGTTCCTATGAAAGGGTTTACGAAGAATGTGTGGTCGAGGCCAGAGGCATTGGCGGCACCGTGTATAACATTTGTCTAAATGAGCGAATGTGGTAGGGAATATAGCTATAACATGCACAGAGCGCAGAGAAGCCGGACTATCCTCTGCTGAACCCATGGAGCTGGCAGCACATGGGCTAACGGTATGTCGGCCAGCAGCAAGCTAAACCACTATTGGGGTGGACTATAGACGGACATTGGGACATGAAATGCTCCCCATCCGCTAGGGGGTTAAGAGGAAGGGGTCTTTTCGATGCTTCGCCAGTGGTGCATGGGGCACGTGAGGCCGTAACGGAAGAACCCATATGAGGATCTCAAGGCAATTGAATTGATGACAGTGCCCTCCGCTGCTCAGACGCTCGCAGCGGAAGGATACTATCATCCTGGCGCTGGTTGTTGCTACGGTATTATGTGGTAGACCCGATGAACTCCTGTGCTCTATTTATTAGACATTCCGCGAGTGGGATAGGAAGGTCCGGATTTCATGGTGTTTTTTCCCACCCCGACCTATTCGTGGTTAATGAGTGCCCCTTCTGCTCCGACTGTGGATACTTCCCGGGCATTTCAAGTCCGCTTTGGAGCGGAGGGGCTCCTCATCCGGTTGGCATGGTGTATTCGGCTTCCAGGAGGGCACTCGCCTGTTTGACTGGAAGATGGGTCTGCGATGGGTCCATATTCAGACTTGTATTCCGTACTCATTCGAGATCTGGCGAGACGAAAATGCGAGAGGCGCTCGGCTCCAGGAAAGGACGCGTTCGCGTTGTTTGGTCCATCACAGCTTGGTTCCTGAAATGCCCCCTAAGTCAAAGGCGAAAGACTCAAAATTGAAGAACAGGAATGCGCCATCACAGACGGTGTTGTTAGGTCACTTTATCCCCAGTGTAGATGCGGCAAATGCTCGGCCAAAGAAGGTACCTAAGCCTGCGCCGGGCACTCCTACGAACGAGCTTCCAACAATTATGTATCTAACTTCCTTGTGACCAGCTTGTTGGACCCATTCCGCCTCCCCCCCGTCCTCAAAAGCCACTACCTGACTTGAAAGGCAAGGGAAGAGCAACGATGATGGGTGCGCCGGCTTCTCACCAATCCATTTGGTATTATTGCGTCTAAGCATCACCTTTATAACAGATGAAGAGCTCTGGGTTGACAAATTCGCGCCGTCAACACCGGTATGAGCTGCTCTCACTCTTTGAATGGACCTAAAGTCGTCTCATAGGCGGAACTGGCAGTTCATAAGAGGAAATTGGAGGCGGTTTCCACTTGGCTCTCAGAAGCTCTACACGGAGGGCCGAGTAGGAAATACCGAGTGAGAGGATGATTAGTGACGCGACGCTGTGATTATTGATCCTTGTTAGCGAATCCTCGCCTTGACTGGACCAGCGGGTAGCGGGAAGACGTCTACTTTGCGGGTGCTTGCTCGTGAAATGAATTTCGACGTCCTCGAGTGGAGGAACAGCGCAGACGAGCGGCTAGAGGATGAAGACTTCGGTAAGCTCGGAGATGGTTAGAAAATTGCGCCATCTGAGTTTAACTCCAGACTCGTTGGCCCATACATTCCAGGTATTCCTAACGAGGGCAACTGCCCTGCGTCCCTTGTTAGGCAATGCTGTTTCGAGAAGTAGCTCTGCCGAAGCAAATCAAGTAGTTCTGCTCGAAGATTTACCTAATCTCTCGCATAGTCTCAGTCTGCAACGCTTCCAAGCGGCGATCTTGCGTTACCTGGAGGGGCCACCTGGAGCACCGCTGGTGATTATATTCAGCGACTCTGGGACACGTGGGGAAAGCAAGGACGAATCCAGTTGGTCCAGGTCCGACGATATCGACATTCGCACAATCTTACCACCGGCGATTCTAAATTCTGCATATGTGACACAAATGGTGTACGGAATATTGAAGAACTATTTTCATGCTAGGAGCTCATCCTATTCTAGTTTCAACCCGATCGCCGCGACTTACATGAAACCCGCATTAAACAATATGCTCGACAAGCTGTTCGCTTCTCCAACCTTTGGAACAAGACCATCAAAGGATATTATCGACCGTATAACAGAATCTTCGAACGGTGACATACGAAGCGCGATCATGACGCTCCAATTTGCCTG
>Ga0307513_10011508_pt1 | contig 10991 bp, 12 predicted proteins | sample 15_EM_MG_FD_202174 | JGI IMG/M metagenome (GOLD analysis project Ga0307513, IMG submission 202174) | Populus trichocarpa ectomycorrhiza microbial communities from riparian zone in the Pacific Northwest, United States - 15_EM | ecosystem: Host-associated > Plants > Roots > Unclassified | place... | reverse complement strand
TCGGTGATTTCGCTTGTGGGAATGTTGAAGAACGGCTACCAGACACTCGATGGTCATTTTCTGCGAGAACGGCAGGGAGGGGAGTGCTGGTAGGCGGGGTTGTGCTAGAGAAGGGGTATAGATGAGAAATATCGGAGAATATTGGTGGCTAGGCATGGTGTGGAGTTGTCGGGAGGTCCGATGCTCATAGGTTGGACGGAGAAATGATCCAGCATCTCCAGCGCCGTTCATATTCGAGTAATTCAACACGATAATAATAATGATCACGCGAATCATGTCACCGGTGTGCTCATTGAGGTGGGTATGGACGCTCGAGGTGAGGTGTGCTCCGAGTGCTCACACTGTTAGACACCGTTTTGTCATCGAGAAGAGGAGCAATGATTGATGCTTTCAACTAGGGACCATTTGCAGGCAAACACGTTTTTCCTTGCGAAGTTAATGGAATGAAGTGAAGAACAAAGCGTATACAGAGTTGAATCTCGCCATGTCTTCGGAGAACGATCCCTTCTATCTAAGGTCGGTACAAGGAGGTGCTGTATATCTCTACACATTTGCTAATAGTAATTCTGTATCTACAGATATTAGTCAGTGGTATTCCCGTACACGCAGGCGCCACCATGGGTTCTGACATTTTCTTGCATCCTTGTTTGGCCTCGTATACATGATATATCGTGTATTTCAACTCTTTTGTGCTTTATTCTAGCACTGGTCACTCTGGAAAGCACGGTCATGAATTCCTGGAGTTTGAATACTCGCATGGACGTCTCCGATACGCGAATAATTCAAACTACCGCAATGATAGTCTCATCAGGAAAGAGAGTAAGTTACAATTGCTGGATTGAACGCGATCAAACGCGTGGGTTACTTGACAGAATGCGCTAACCGCCGTTTACTCGTCCTCTCCTTCCGTCAATCCTTCACCTGGCTCATTCAACGTGAAAAAAATCTAAATACATTGATTCGTAGTGTGGGTTAGCCCGCTAGTCGTCAAGGAGCTAAAGAGGATTATCGAGACGAGTGAAATTGTCAAGTTCGTGCAGCCAACATCGCTTGGACGTTCCGGTTGGACGGTGGAATGGATTCTAATTCACCTCTGTCTTTAGGGAAGATGACGCGAATTGGCCGAAGAAAAACATCGTGGGCAAGCAGGAGCTTGAAATTCGACTGGGCAACGATCATATCGCCTTCGAGGTAAGCTCTGCAGGTCTAAAATAGCTCCCTTTTCACTCCCTCACCTATATTTCCGCTTCGTAGACTGCAAAGATTGGGTCGTTGATGGACGTTTCGGAAAGTGAGGACCCTGAAGGCTTGCGGGTCTTCTACTACCTTGTCCAAGACGTTAGGGTTAGTCCATCCTCACTGGTTGCAAAGGGTCTCTAACAGGATCTTACCGCATAATCAGTGCCTTATTTTCTCCCTCATCGCTCTCCACTTCAAAATCAAGCCAATATAGTTGTGGCAAAATTCATGTCCGTCATTTTGTACCTCTGCTCTATATCATATCTGCCCCTCAAAGATTTCTTTTTGGGAACAAAACACGAAAGATGGCTACATATTTGGGCGCATAGCACCCTCGTCCTAGAAAAAAATCTACAAGTTGGAAGTGGAGGAACGACAATGGCTGATCAGTAACATTAGAATGAGCGCTGTTTCGGTCGTTCATGACGTCTCGCCTCTGTTCTACTCGACATTCCGGAGGCTCTACTCGGCGTGCGGATCCGCGAGGGAGGTGTTGGCCAGCAATACACGGACTCGTGAACCCCCGAGTCGATTCTGGACAGGATTGCCATCTCTTTCTCCGGGTCGGCGCTTCCATCACCTGGACGCAATGTGCTCGGAGAGAGGTTTTCAACGCTCCCGTTGAGCGTTTCGGCTATCTCAAAGTCGAGCCCTCCTATATGCGTACCCGAGTCGTCCCCCACGTCGCGCTGCCTGTCCATAACTCGATCTGCGTTTGGGCGCGCGGGCGCAGGTGCTCGCCGAAGGGCGTTTTTGATACCCTGAGACAGGCCGTACACCATATGACCCTTTTTCGGCGAGGGTGATGGCCCAGGTTCTTCGGTGTCCGGCACAGTGGTCGTGAACTGGAAGGAGTTCCTGTTCTCTCTCCTATTTTCCCTGTAGGAAGGCGAAGTCGCGAGCATCGATGTCGTCGTTCCGTTTGGGCGGTGTGGGTGTGCGATTGTCCCGTGGAGTGAGAGGATCAGCCGGGTACACGCGATGGAGAGTGCGAAGATGATGAAATTTGATGCAATGATGGGTCCCGTTAAATAAGGAATGAAAGTGCTAGCAATGCAAAATGCGAGGACGGTCGCGATTGATGCATAATAGATGCTTCCGTGGTAGAGGATCGCATGCATTGTTGGAGTGCGGCCATTCGTGGTGACCTGGAGTTGATAAGAGCGAATTGCAGTCATGATGAACATGACGGTCTGTTATTCCCACGTGAGTGATGTGGGAGGACATTAATTGGAGGTGGGACCAACCTCGACAACAAGGAGTACAATAAAATAACTCGAGTTGCTAAAGTCGATTGGCCGGGTGCATCCAGTCGCAGGAAATGTGCTTGGGAGCCAGTCCCCGTGGGCCCTCTGTTCAACAGCTCATCTTTCTTGCTCGAGATAATAGCCAGTAGACGTACTACGAGGAGGACAGAGGCGACAGTCGAGCTGCATATATACAGACCAATGAGGGAGCAAGTGACGGCCTTGCGACGATCATATAATGAATGGACCCGGCCCATAAGGACAACTGGAGGGAATCGATTTGTCAGACAAGAAACAGGTCGAAGTAAACAAAGGAGATACATTGCACGATAAGTAATATAAAAATCTTAGTGCTGAGGTCGGCGAATTTTGCAATTTTACATCTGTTGAATGTGTGAGCCTGACGGAAGACCACAGTTACAAAGGAGCAGGCGCAACAGGTGTGGGGTTGCTTCGGATTGATGAAGGACGATGAACTGAAAGAGGAATGCGATTGGGGGCAGGTAGCGGTTCTGGCCGTTGCATTGTTGATTGAGTATTCGAAGACTGAACGCTGAACGTGTGGAGATGCGCACCAGGAAGTATAACACAGAGATGGTAGATAATAATGGTCTTCTGTTCCAGAAGAACTCGATCTCTTGAGCACTGGACCATATCAGGGTAAGTCAATGTGCGGATCCCTGAGCGGGACACAGGAAGACGCACAAGGTGATCAAATAGTCGTAGGCAAACACGCTTAAGCAGGCGCTCGAGGTCTGAGGATTCTATCAGTCGGGGAGAAGCGGAAGCGGAGCGGGCTCGGGGACTGGGACTGACAAGCTTTGTAACATTGAGACGGTCAATTAGAAATACAAGGGACTGGGTGGAGGGATCTGACATGGGGGAGACGACGAAAACAACGAGAGAGCGTGAGGAAGGAGTGGGCGGATCCTTGCGTCTATTGGTCCGACACAGTGGTTAGAGTCAGAACGGAGCTAGATATAGAGGGTTGAGAAGACATAATCGAAGGCGGAGCTGGAGCTGGACGGGCACGGCCGGGCAAGCCCCCATGCGGAAGCAAGCGCGGATCAGGATGGGAGAGCGTTGTAGGGTCATATTCGTGTGTATTCGACTCGGATAACACGTTTTATGGCCTGGCTGTCGACCTACTGAGCCCAGATGTATTCTGCGCCGGAGCCTGCGCCAATTCGCGACCGATGATTGGTCAGCGCCCTCCCACTCTTTTTCTCCTCCATCCCTCCTCTATGATGACTCGCTTGCGGGCACTCTCGCTCCCAAAGCCCACGAGATATGGTCCCAAAAAGCTGCACACATTGTCTGTCGTCCCTCGTTCCGACTCGTCCTTCCCGATCCCGCGAGCTCCGAGCCCGACGCGAGTGAACGCGCCCCAGCACTCGACTCAGCACTCGAATACACAGAACAACCCACCCACAACAACATCACTCCACTTGGCACCCTCAGCTCCAGGTTCTCCGTCGTCCGTCTCCCCAGTCCTTCACGCTCCCTCCCCTTCCCACCTCAACTACACTTTCCTCCCAACCAGATCGTCCACCCTATCGCCCAGGCCACGCAGATACGCCCCGTATTATCGATTATTGCCAGCCGTCCATGGCTTACCAAAGCCACGGCCCCGCCCTCTCTCTCCCACAGACGACTCGCTCTATTTGGCCCACCAAGTCGGCGAGGACGCTTACTTCATAAGACCAGACGCACTAGGTGTAGCTGATGGCGTCGGGGGATGGGCTTCCCAGAAGCACCAGCGTCCCACAGCGCCCCCCTCAAATTCTGCCCTTTTCTCGCGACGGTTATTACATTACTGCAGCATGGAGATGGACCTCTACCCTTCCACAGACCCTGATCCCGTTGAGATACTTCAACGAGGATACGAAACCTCCGTCAGTCTCTCCCTAGCTGAGGGTTTGGTAGGAAGCTCGACCGTACTCCTTGCCGTGCTTGCAAAGGAAGCCAACGAGCTTAGAATTGCTCATGTAGGGGATTGCTGTGCCTATGTTATTCGCGAACAAGAGATTGTCTTCCGGACAGTTGAGATGCAGCATCATGTGCGTCTCACTACCACACCTTCGAGGCATGCTAGCTGACTACCCTCTCACCCTCCCTCGTTGCCTCCTTCGCAGTTCAACTATCCATTTCAACTTGGTCCCCTGTCTCCTACGAGTCCGCGAGAACATGCCCAACGTCTCGACGTCCCAGTGCAGGAGAATGACATTGTAATTCTTTCCACCGACGGCATGACTGATAACCTCTGGGACGAAGACGTTATCCGGCAAGTTGTCCGTTTCACTTCTACTGTGCAGATTTCCCCATCGACGTATTCCAAACAACCGTTGTCATCCGTACGGACGGCGCTGCTACCGATCACCCTTTCACATGCGCTATGCACAAAGGCAAGGTCAATAGCAGAGAACGGGCCCACAGCCACCGAAGACGAGCTACCAGAAATACCCTTCGGCAGACGCGCGAAAGAAGCGGGTTATTCATTTGGAGGGGGTAAGCTAGACGGTAAGTTGATATCCGGTTCCACTCAATTTGGTCGTCATTGGTCACGCGCCACCCCTGATCTTTGGCGGAGAGGGCGTATCAACCACGTTGCATCTTCTACACTCCCTGCTTTCTAGATTGCAGGGGACTTGTAGGCAAAGCTGCTGACCTCCTCTTTCGTTTTGGCAGACATTACGGTAGTCGTAGCCGTTATCTCCAAGGACCAAGCTTAGCTTCTTGTTCGCCTCATCTTGCACTCTGCACGCATGTGCCAAAACATCATTTCGGCTAGAGTTTGCTACCCACGCCTCTATTCTTAACCTTCGCTTGTCTAGCCTATCTCATGGACTAATCGGTGCTTTTTCGCTTCCCATCCTTGTTTATCTCGCGGTACTTGCCTATCTCGCTTCCGGTATTTCTTGTCCTCCTTGGACATACATACCTGCTCTTTGCTGCCATCTCTTGTACAAGAGGTGTAGGGCCATCTGGGGGACATCGCCATGCATCACACCAAAATACCTATGTTTCTGCATTATGTACACCATTATACTTCGTACCACACTCCATTGGCCCACGCAATATACTTGTATGTCCTCTGCAACCTTGCCATTTCGCCCTGATGTCAGTGTTGGCGTGAGGTATTGATGGCAAATGCCGACTCTGTTGTTGGTTTCTAGCGTTCTCCCTCCTTTACGCCTACACGCTCCTTTATTTTTAATGACATTATACACTCAGACACCTGCTCGAGAAGATGTATTTCTTCCAGGACACGGCTCAGATCTCTTGTTGAAGACGGCCAATGGCGCCCTGCACGTTCACAGGCTGCTGCTCCGGCTCGCTTCACCTGTCTTTTCTGCTCTTCTGGAAGCTACACCAAAGGATGGTAGGAGGGAACATGTCACTATGTCGGAAGACATGGAAACCGTCGTCGCGCTGTTGGCAATGTTATACCCCAATATGAAACGTACGCCCTTCCCCTCGGCTCATTACGAGTCTAACCAATATAGTGTACAGGACCCCAATTCGCGAGTCTAGACACGCTCGCCGCCGTCCTCACTGCAGCTGAAAAGTACCGGATGTCAACGGTCCTCGACACCCTTCGCGCAGAACTAATCAACCCGCGTATCGTGGATGGGAAACTCCAGCCATCGTTCATCAGTACCAAACCGCTGCGCGTGTACGCCATTACCCACGTGCTGGGCGCGGCGTTCGGCCAAGTGGCGGTTATGGCGGCGGAGGAGACGCTCCGGTTCGATCTGCACGCGACAGCGTCGAGTTCAGAGATTGACTCGATGCCCACGAACTTGTACCGCCAACTTGTGACCCTTCGGAAGACGAGGCGGCGGTGGCTGCAGCACCAGAGCTGGGTGTTCCCCGCCAAGGCCGGCTCGACCGCGCGTCATGCGGCCAATGCGGTCCCCTCGACCCCCCTCAGCTTTGCGAATGCAATCGAGCAGACTCTGACTGCTGGCGGGGGCGTTACGAGCCCCATCTGCCGACCCACGAATCCATTTGGGCAGAGCGCCAGCGCGATCGATTTGCCGCAGCACCCGTTTGGGGAACGGAGCAGTGTTCTTTTCCCGCAGACGATGCCGCAGCAGCATCAACAGCAGCAGCAGCCACAACAACCACCCCATGCGCGGCACTCATTTCACCCTTTCTTGGTCCGACGGCGCTCAAAGTCTGGTGTTGACCCTGAGCAATCCATCCAATCGCCCCCGCCAATTCAGGTGCCTGTAGCGGCTTTCCCACAGCAACCGCAGCAACAGTCGCCGGAAGGATGCCCGCGTTGTGGGAACTGGCAGACGGTGGTTGCCAACGCAAAGTCGTACATCCTAAAGCGCCCAGCACTTTCTAGCCTGAAGTCGTATTACACACCAAATCTACCTATCGACTGCGCGACTTGCAGCGAGGGTCTGCAACGGTTGTTGCTCGACATGGCGCAGAAATACACCGCGATGTTTCCCCAGCCCACCCGTGAGTCTTCTCGTCACCTCCTGAACGTGCGAACTGATGCCGTAATTACAATAGGTGTCGATTAGTCTCATCTCATGAAAGGAACCAACCAATTTCTTTACAAGCTACCCTACCATACCCTACCGGATTGGTCTCTAGCATATATCTTCTTCCCCGATCTCTCGATCCTCTGCGGACTATGGCCTTCTTCCATAACTCCCGTACGCCTCTGTCGAGCCCACACTCCTTCCCTATTTTCGTACTTTATTACCACCTTTGTTTCCCTCACGTCCAGGAATAGCTGCGCTGCATATAGCACTTGAATCCAATCTAGACGAGTGTCCACGTATTGACCGGTATATCACGCGCCCACTGAGCCGCGGTAAGCGCCGGCCTCAACCTTCAAAGCCTTCCACCACGCGCGGGATGTCTCTGTCTACCATAAGCAGGCTCAAAGGATGCATTCTCGGTGGTGCAATAGGTGATGCCATTGGGCTCTTCGCGGAATTCCTCCCCCAATCCGAATGTGTCCGTTTATATGGGCCCTCACCGCGGTTTTCACTCCTCCAGCCTCCGCCAGCGGGTTATGCTGTGATGCACATGGACCGTCACAGAGCAGTATTCGAACCATCTGGCTGGACGGACGATACCGACCAGAGCTTGTTAATCTTCATGTCTTGGCTTCGAAGCGGAGGTACTAGGATTGACGAAATCGACTTTGCGAAGCGCTTGAAGTTCTGGGTTGGTAATGGCTTTACGCCATTGGACCGTATGCCTCTTGGATTAGGGCAAACGGTTGGGGGGGTCGTCCGTCAGAAAGTGTATGAGGCAGATCCTGTCGGGACTGCGAAAGAGTAAAACTTATGGTCTTTCTTTTGAGCGAAATGGCTTGTTCACCCTGTACTTCTCTAGAGGCTGGGAGCGCTCGGGCCGTAAGGTTGCCGCCAATGGCGCGGTTATGCGAACACCTATCATAGGAGCTCTGTTGTACCAGGACAAGGATGGGAAGTCGGGCGACCTCCGCACCTTTGAGGCTGCGACAGGCGTAGCATCCACGACACACGCAGATCCACGTTGCCTGGTTTCTTGTACAATTGCTTCAGGGATCGTCGCTGCAGTATGTAGCCACCAATGCATATCAGTATTTGAACTGATAATCTCCTGGCAGATTATGCGTGGAGAGCTGCGATCCAAGGAGGACCTCTCCGTGGTTGTCAGCAAAGCAGTGGCGTACCTGGACCAGCATGATCCACCATTGGAGCAAATTCACAGGGAAGAACTTTCCAGGCTGATCTGGGCTGAGTCTGTGGACGATTTGAAGCTTGATGAAAGAAGGTGATTGCCCCGGTCTTTCTCATAAACACTTGCTGACCTTGTGTTCAAGCTCCATCGGCTACACATACAAGTGCCTTGCATCTGGCACTTGGGCGCTGTCCAAAGCACTTCAAAACCCGACGTCTACCCATGAGGAGAAGCAATCGATGTTCGAACAACTCATCACCGAGCTCACCATGGCAGGAGGCGATGCGGACACGAACTGTGCCGTAGCGGGCTCCCTTCTCGGCGCTTTTCTAGGCGTTGAAGCGTTGCCTACGCAATGGATTGACGGGCTTGCGCATGCGCAATGGCTGGAACGGAAAGTGGAAGCGGCAGCGAGCTTGCTCCTCGGCCCGGACAGTGGTTTTCTTGCATATGACTGGGAATCGGACGAGGATACACTAGTGGACGGTGGCAAAGGCGCGTATACGGAGAGTGCTCTCGATGCAAGATGGAAGGTTTTGATCGAGAACATGCACATCCGCCTTGGGGACCTTCCAGTTCCGGGTACAACAACACGAAAGACTCACAAGGACGATAAGTGTATTATTTGCTAAATTAGAGCCCGCAAGCTGTCTTCACATCCTGGTAAGGCATGGCTACTTGCTGGTTGGTCACCAATCAATGGAGAGGTACCTCCTAGCGCGTACTCGATTCGTCTTTGCATACATATTTCTCACTGGTTGACCTTGGCTAGATGATGCCTCGTCCGTGGCATGATGTGCAGTGTCTGATTGAATCTCCTGTCAAAGATCAATGGATACTCTTACATTTGTCTCGCTTCGGCCACATTAGCAGAGAGACTCTCGACTGTTGATGACGTCCACTATTGCAGGGGTGATGCTGAATTACGCACGCGCTTATTTCTAAGAGCGTAGCTTTGAATCAGCAGTTTGCCAATGTACTCAGTCAATGGTCTCGGAAAGACTATAAGGGAGATATATTGGGTGGTGGATAGGACGTAACCAACCAGCAGGCTGGGATTTCGCCTTGGAGTACCTTTAAATTCAACGGGTCAATCGTATTATTCACTGAATTCGTTCACATAATTCCCAAAAATGGTTGGATTTGATCTCGCGAGGAAAAATGAGCTCGTATAATACCGCGGCGTATATCGAGTCCTGGGAAAGAAGAACACGTCGTCGACTCGTACATAAGGCCCCTCAACAGACCAGCATGACCGGACCCACTCGACCGAAGTGGGGTGTTGGACTTTAGCGCAACCGTCTAAAAGGAGGTATTATTCGTAACGAAGCAAACGCGGGGAGACTGGCACTCACCGAGCTTCGCGCTCAGACTCGAGCAGAGCAAGGATGTCCTCTACACGCACAGGGCCCTTGACGTTACGGATGATAGAGCGGGTGCTATCATCCATGAACTCGACACGGACTTGGGTGACTCCTCCTCGTGATCCAGTGCGGCCAAGAACCTAAGGACCCAAAAATAGAGTATGTATTATTACTCTTATAGATATCATCGAGATCATTCAATGGAATTAATATTGACCTTGGTCACTTTTGCGAGCTTGACGGGAACCTTGGATGCAGACGGATCCTATAGGACAATCGAGTCAGCACCCATGAGGAGCCACTGTCAATCCTGTTACTTACCATCGTGATCTTATTGAGGGAGGCGGAAAGAAAACGTCAAGACGAGAGGTCAACAGACTTTTGTTTTGACTAACCAAACAAGGCCAAACCAAAATTGAAAGTCAATTACAACAATATTCAGACACCTAAACAAGGAAGTCTACTAGTGGTAGGCTATCGTCTAAGTAGTCCTATGGGTATGGGCCTGAGACTGGTTCACGACCTTCCGCAGGACCGGACGTGGGCTCCTGTTCCACTTTCCTCTTCTTCTTCTTCCTGTGTTTCTCCACCACAGGGCCAGACTCTTCGTCGAACTTCTTGCCCATCGTCTTATTCCACACCCTCAGAAGCGCGGTCCTCGCTTCCCCTTCCGGGAAGGTTTTGAGGTTGAAGTACTCTCCGCCGTACTCTAGCAACCTTGATCGCCAGAGTAAGTTAGATGTCTCTGTGTGTCTGAAAAGATAGGGCATACCATTCTGGCTTAACAGTAGTGACCGTCCGAATGAACGATTTCGATGTGAGGACAAACTCATTAAAGATCACCCACTCGGACGAGGTGTCAAGGCCGCATGATGGGTGTAAGTTGACGGGCTATGAGAGGACTTTGTCAGAAAGGGACCTTTTCGCCTTCTCTTTCCATCGTACCGAATTGTCCTTCACAGTCTTATACGAGCCCCTCTCGCCTCCCTTGTACGCAACTTGCATGAAGTATCCGCTCACGAGTGCCATCCGTATGTTAGAGTAGAAGCTTGGGTTATCCGCGGATACAGAGCGAAGTTCGATCTCAAATTTCTCCATTTGCCGTTGTAGTTGCGCTCGAACATTATCGGCCTGTAGCATTGCACGCTGCGAGATGAAGTTGCTCCAGCACCAGTTCTTGTCATGTGGTTGATCTGCGAACATATGAATGACTATGGCCGCTGGTTGAGGAATGCAGGGAACCCACTCTGCACGTAGGCATTGTAAACATTCAGCAAAGTGAGATGATCACCATCTGGGACGGTGAGCATAGCCTTTGCAGCGTCGGCCTCTTTCCGTTGGTTCGGGGGTCGCACCCAGACGTTCGGAACTGCTCAGACCGATCAGGACGAGAGAGAACGAATGAAGGACAGGAATACCAGACAACATTGACACAATGGTGAGG
>Ga0307513_10011507_pt1 | contig 10991 bp, 9 predicted proteins | sample 15_EM_MG_FD_202174 | JGI IMG/M metagenome (GOLD analysis project Ga0307513, IMG submission 202174) | Populus trichocarpa ectomycorrhiza microbial communities from riparian zone in the Pacific Northwest, United States - 15_EM | ecosystem: Host-associated > Plants > Roots > Unclassified | place... | reverse complement strand
TTGATGCTATAGCTCTTAAGTGTGTTTTCATAGGGTATTATATCACACAAAAGGGTTACAAATGTTATCATCCACCTTCAAAACGATTTCTTGTGTCAAAAGATGTCACTTTTAATGAAAACCAATCTTTCTTCAACAAGACTTATCTTCAGGAGGACAACACAGACATAGAAGATAAGAATACAAATGTTTTTTACATTTTTTCCTTCCAAATCCCATCTCGGCAGCAATCATCTTTGAATTCACCACTCACTAAGTCTCCAAACCTCACAAGAGAAATTCTGCAGGGTGAAACTACTACTACTAACCAACCTCTTCAGGTATATAGAAGAAGGGTACAGCTTGTTCAAAATCTCATGCAAGCCCAAGAATCTGAACCAGAGCAAGGTAATGAAACTTCTCATCCATCCTTATCTATTCTTAATACTAATGATCTTGATTAGCCAATTGCAATCAGAAAAGGGATAAGAGAATGCACTAAGAATCCCTTATATCTTATAGCTAACTTTATGTCATTTGAAAAGTTTTCACCATCATACAGAACCTTTCTCTCAAAAATAAACACCATACCTATCCCAAAAACCTTGCACGAGGCTCTAAGTAATGAGAAATGGAAAAGCTGCCATGAGAGAAGAGATGAATGCTCTAGAGAGGAATCAAACATGGGAAATAGTTGAGTTACCAAAAGAGAAGAAACCAGTAAGGTGTAAATAAGTCTATACTCTGAAATATAAAGCTGATGGTAGCCTTGAAAGGTATAAAGCCAGGTTAGTTGCAAAAGGGTATACACAAACTTTTGGGATAGACTATCAAGAAACATTTGCTCCAGTTGCTAAGATGAACACCATTCGAATTTTGTTTTCTCTATCTGCTAATCTTGGATGGTGTATGCAGCAATATGATGTAAAGAATGCTTTCTTACATGGGGAGTTGGAAGAAGAGGTGTTTATGGATCCACCACCAGGGTTCAGTCACTCTCTACTTCCCAACCAGGTCTGCAGACTAAAGAAGGCTCTCTATGGACTAAAACAATCACCTAGAGCCTGGTTCGAAAGGTTCACACAAGCCATGGTATCAATGGGATATCGACAAAGTCAAGGAGATCATACTTTGTTCATAAAACACTCCATTTCAGGGGGAGTTGCTATTCTAATTGTTTATGTTGATGATATTATAATAACAGGTGATGATCTTGTAGAAAGGGATATATTGAGAAGAAGACTTTCTGCAGAATTTGAAATCAAAGAGCCGGGGAAGCTGAAATATTTTCTTGGCATAGAAGTAGCACATTCAACAAAAGGGATTTTTATCTCTCAACAGAGGTATATTCTGGACCTTCTAAAGGAGACAAAAATGGTAGACTGTAAACCATGTGAGACACCTATTGACCTAAAGCACATACTTGACAATGATGAGGAAAGAGTCACAACTGACAAGGGACAATACCAAAGGCTAGTTGGTAAGCTGATCTACTTAGCCCACACTCGTCCAGACATTGCCTATGCAGTGAGTGTGGTGAGCCAATTCATGCATAACCCGAAAGATTCACACCTACAAGCAGTTTATAGACTTCTTAGATACTTAAAGTCTACCACTGGAAAAGGAATCTTGTATAAAAAACATGAGAATCTGAAACTTGAATGCTACACAGATGCTGATTATGCTGGTGACATAACAGATAGAAGGTCAACATCAGGTTATTGTACTCTGCTAGGAGGAAATCTTGTGACATGGAGAAGCAAAAAACATAATGTTGTTTCAAGATCAAGTGCAGAAGCAGAATTCAGATCAATGGCACTTGGAATTTGTGAGTTACTATGGATAAAGATTATCCTAGAAGATTTAAGAATCAAATGGGAAGAACCAATGAGATTGTACTGTGACAATAAGTCTGCCATTGGAATAGCACACAATCCAGTACAACATGATAGAACTAAACATGTGGAAGTGGACAGACACTTCATCAAAGAAAAAATAGAGAGTGGACCGATTTGCATACCTTATGTGCCTACTGGGGAACAACTTGCTGATATACTTACTAAAGGTGTGCAGAATCCTTCATTTAAAGGTATCTTAGACAAGCTGGGAATGAAGAATCTCTTCCATCCAGCTTGAGGGGGAGTGTTGAAGATTCTGAAGAAATCAAGGCAGATTTAAATCTGATCTGAACCTGATTTATGGGAAATGAATATAGAAAGCCAGATTTTCTTTCCCATAAATCAGGTCCAAATAATAACACCTATTTATGTGTAGTTAATAGCGTTCCTAATATAAATTTGTAGATGTTGTATATAATCAGGAATATATTCTGAAATAAGATTGAGAAGTAAGAATTCAAGAATTCTCCACAAATATATCAAACAGATGATAGACATATCAACGAATACACAAGAATTTCATGAATAAGATGAGAATGAAGCCAGAATCCAGAAGCTAAAGGTCGCAAGATCAAGAATCCAGTAGCTCTAATATCGTGAAGATAGTAAGATTTACACAAAAAAGGAATAGAGAGACGAAGAAAAGCAGAGAGTGATTCTGTTAAACAGAGAGAAAGAAGAAAAACTTCAATACTAATTCTTTTATTAATTGATTAGCTTCCCTTATCTGACATCTGTTTATATATGCTATGAAAATTATTCACGTTATCTATTTTTTCTTTTATTTGCACTAAATAATTTCTTAACTGACAAACAATACTAACAACATTCTAACCATTTCATTCTCTAATCTTTTAGCATTTGGCATGGCAGGACTAGAGCCTTTCATATCTTTACACCTCCAACAGCATTGCGATGACCACACAACAACAGTTTAAAAAATTACAGCCGGCTGCTGCGAGCACTTCTGCAGATGCTGATGTCAACAGAGCACAAGATGCACAGAGCATTTCTATGATGTCTTCCACCATCAACCGGAAATCTGATGAGTCGTCTTTCTCTGTTCCTAAACAAGATATCTTAATGGAACAATGCTCTCAAACAGAGTTTGGATTTGTCTCCTCTGATTCTCTCCTCAACCCATCGCAGAAGAGCTCTTACATTAACTCTAAACCCTATGAGTCCTTTCTAGACTTTAATGATGAAGAAAACCAAGATCAGCATCCCCTTCGTCAATTCATCGATGAGTGGCCGAAGGATCAATCTAATTGTTCAGTCATTAGCTGGCCAGAAGAGTTGAAATCTGACTGGACCCAGCTCTCCATGTCAATCCCAATGGCCTTATCAGACTTCTCATCATCATCATCCTCACCCACACAAGAGAAACTTGCCCTCTCACCATTGAGTTTATCTTGCGAGTTTGACCCTGTACAAATGGGTTTACGGGTGAGCATTGACCATAATGAATCAAGCCAAAAGCAAACCAACTGGATACCTATCTCTTGGGGGACTTCAATTGGTGGCCCTTTAGGAGAGGTCTTGACCACCAGCACTAGCCATGCGGATTCCTGCAAGAGCTCATCAACCCTTAGCCTTTTGAGAGAAGGTTGCGATGGTAGCCCACAGTTGGGATCTTCTCCAACAGGAGTCTTGCAGAAATCAACTTTCTGTTCCCTTTCCAATAGCACATCCGGGAGCAGCCCAAGAGCTGAGAGCAAGAAAAACAATGACACTGCTAGTCTGTATGAGGATCCGCTCCTTGATAATATCCTCATCCCATGAGGCAGGCAGGCCATCAATAAACAGAGTCTTCACCTGTGCAATGATTTCTTCTACCAGGGTCAAATCCTTGACATTCTCAACTCCATAATGTTTCAACTTCTCTTTCAAAGCTTCCTTAAGTCCATGTGGATAACCCACATGATGCTCGTCCTCTTCCTCCACATCATCCATTTCAGCATGCTCTACCTCCTCACCAGCATGCTCATCCTCCTCTTCACCCTCATGTTCTTCAGGATCCTCTTCCATTTCCTCCTCTACTAAATCACCATGTTCCTCTTCACCAACATTCTCCTCCTCATGTTCTTCCTCCACTTCATCTTCCACTTGAACATCCTCATGTTCACTTTCCTTCTCATCATAATCCACCCCATCATATTCTTCAGGTTCATATTCAGGCTCATTATCATCAAAATCTAACCTCTCATCTTTTTCATACTCATCTACAGATTCCTTGCCCTCTTTTCTTTTTTCAAAGAAGCCGATCCATTGGCGCCCAAATTCGCTTCAATCTTACCTTCTCTATCTTTCTTCTCATCAATAACTAACTTATCTTCAACAAACACGCTCTCCTCCTCCTCCACGACCACGGGCTTCTCATCAACCACCGTCGGTTTCACCTTCAAATCTGATCTTTCATGCTCGTACGAAGTATGTTGAGGTCGATTATCACTTTGTTCGTGATCAAGTGGCTAAGAAGGAGATTTAAATTCGCTTCATCTCTTCCAAAGATCAATTAGTCAATGTTCTTACAAAGCCACTTGCTTCCTCTGTTTTTGCTTCTCTTCATTCCAAGCTTCATGTGGATAACCCACCTTCAGCTTGATGGAATGTATTATGAGATGTGTTGTAAAATAGAAAATGTTACCACTAAGAAATATTATGTTTCCTCTTATATAGTTTTATCTTGTGTAATAGATTACACCATAATATATGTACAATGCCCTACTTATATAAATAAAGGAGCTGTCCTGATTAAGATACTCACCAAATTATTACAAATCTCTACTTTAACTAAGTGATTGTAGCATTATCAATTCCAATCAAACAACCCTAACAAGCTATTAACGGCTTGAAAATCATCTTTTATCTATGAAATAAAAAAAACATTTTTCTTTTTTATATTCTTTTTTCAAATTTCTGCTTTTTTTTTAACTTACTTTTTCTCACAAAGGAAAAAAGTGTTTCTACAGCAAAACAAAAATTTAGTCCAATTGATCAGGCCTCCTTATTTCTACAGAAGTCTCAGCTCAAGGCATAATAAGTAGGCCTCTTAATTTGCTACTAGGCTCAGTTTTGTAAACGAATACATGTCAAGCCTGCCCACGTTCATTGTGGATAAGGGCATGCTACCTTAGTCGACTTGCTTCAAAGTTGTCGTGCATTTCGTAGTTTGAGACTCAATTTCATGCCCTCATGACTAGTTTTTTTGTTTTTTAACAAGGATCAAACAGTTAATCGAGACTAAACATATTTATTATTTTATAAATTAACATTTACTTTTAACACATAGAGGATGGTCAATCTAAAATTTCATTAAAGGACTTACTTTCTGTATACGAAAATTAATCCATAGGTATTATTTTGTTATAATAAAAGGAGAAAAAATAGCTACCATAGAATCTCTAATATGAATAAAAACCTAAGAAGATGGAGGCCTATTCTAATTAATATAGATAGGCAAAGTGACAGTCCAAACAGTATACAACATTTGTTTCAAATCCTAGCCCAGATTGACTCAGAATACAAACTATGTTACAGAGGCCAATTATTGGATCCTTGATTTTGCTAAAATTCGATTGAGAACTGGTGCCTAAAATTGAGTAGGCTCTAGCAAGCTGAGTTTAACCCTGACTTGTACCACCTGTGCTCAATTATTGTCTTTTTTGGATAATTTAGAATGCAAAGTCCCGCAGGAGCTAGCTAAAACTGATTATTATTTCGAGCCTGTATGCCCTGGCTTTGGCAAGAATATTTGAGGGAATCTATGTCACCACCCAATTTCCGGATCCATAACTGGCATATAAACAAGGTTCCTCTTCAAGATTCCATACTTATTCGAACTCAAACTTACATATAAACTTATTCATTAAATAATTAAATCAGAGTTCAACGCAACACTAATAACAAAATAAACTTCATAATATAATTTGATTGTTTTAATACAAGAGTTAATAAAAATTCATAGTTGTGGAGCACTAACTAGACATAAGAAAAAAATACAAATTTCAACAAAAAGAGTAGGTTCTGGAGGTCCAACAAAAATGACCCGCTAACAAGCTATAAGCATGAAAAGGATAAATAATGAGAGGGTGAGTTCAACAACTCAGTGAATAGATAGCGTTCAATACACACACACGAGGTAATACAACAATGAGGAATGCATATACAATTATGGCTCTAAGTTCTTATAGGAAGGCTTCTCAATTAGGCCATAATAAGAATATCATAAGGTAAAGCTTATCAGAAAATCAAAATGTAATTAACAAATCAAATATTTATAATATTTCTCATGCATATGGAAAATTATCGACTCACATGACTCGAAAGCAAACAGAACTCAAAAACAGATACCGAAGGAAATCCTACTAATGTTCCGCCGGTAGAATATCAGGATTATCTGAATAGAAAGAAGACATATTCAAGAATGACTCAAAAGAACATATAACCTATTTAATACACTTAACTAAAGGTATATTCCATAACCCTATATGTTTTTGAACTAACTAGTCAATTTTCTCAAAAACCCAAAAATTAAACGGTTTTCCCGAAATCTAATCCATAATAAAATGAGCATGAGGCTCCGTACTATGGGATGATCAGTCCACATAGGTTGGTGACTTCCCCAACCAACTAGGGTTCAGATACGATGTGCATAATAACTAACACTACCTTGTTAACATGTGTATTCTGACTGGCATACCATATGTTCATAATCATAATCAAACAGACATATTCATATCTCAAGACTCAACTCATGACATTAATCAAATGAGGAGCTATCAATTCGGAAGTCAATTCAAAATATATATTGGTTCACATCAAGAATTTAGATTCAACAATATGTGTGTGTGTGTTAATTATTATCCTTGTTACAATAAAGCATGATCATCAAAGCATGATCCAACTCATTTTAACAAATCAAATATTTATAATATTTCTCATGCATATAGAAAATTATCGACTCACCTGACTCGAAAGTAAACAGAACTCAAAAACAGATACCGAAGGAAATCCTACTAATGTCCCGCCAGTAAATTATCAGGATTATCTGAATACAAAGAAGACATATTCAATAATAACTCAAAAGAACATATAACCTATGTAATACACTTAACTAAGGGTATATTCCATAACCCTATATATTTTTGAACTAACTAGTCAATTTTCTCAAAAACCCAAAAATTAAACGGTTTTCCCGAAATCTAATCCATAATAAAACAAATAATAAGACTTGATATAATTCACTAAATAACCCTCAATTATTCATCAAACCAAATATGAAAAAGCTAATATTACAGCTAGGGACTACTCTGGAATTTCATCATACTTTTAGGGTCATATTGTAACTTTGTCAAATTGGAGGACCAAACTAAAAATATCATAAATTCATGACTATAGTGGAATTCTATCCATAATTCATCCTCATTTCTATCCAGAATCTCAAATTATGCTCCAGGGACCATTCTGGAAATTTATCAATTTTTTAGGGTCAAATTGTAATTTGTCAAATGGGAGGACCAAATTGAAAGTGTCATAAATTCATAACTATACTGGAATTCTGCCCATAATTCATATTTAATTCTGTTCAGAATCTCGGATTATGTTCCAGGGACCAATCTGTAATTTTTCCAAAGTTTGAGGACTAAACTGTAATTTTCATAAATTGAGGAACCAAACTGAAATTGCATCATCTTCAACCTCAAATCCAGAATTATCATAGAAAACCTACTGTTATCTCAGTATTTCTAACTCAAAATTCACCATTTACACAAATCATAACTCAAAATCATCATCTTTACCTAAAATCTTTTAAAATCAACTAAACAACACGTTACCCATAACAATCAACCCATAACATTCAAATCAATTCATCAATAAATCCAAAACACAATCTTCAAAACCCTAACATTCAACAAAACAAAAATTTAAAGCTTAAAGAACACACATTTATACATTTAAAAACCTAAATCTTACATTTGAACTTATTTTCTCCAACTTTCTTCCCCTTCCCTTATCTTTCCGTCTTTTCTCTTCTTCTTCTTTCCCTTTTCTTCTCTTCTCCCGTTAGTTTTTCACTCTTAATTTCAGATCTCTTTTTTTTTTGTCTTTTTTCTATTTATACTTATTATATTTATTCAATTACCACAATACCCCTTATTCATTTATACCCACTTTTAAGCCTTCAAGGGCTTTATTGCCTTTTCCTACTCATTCATTTCAAAACATCACACTCTAGCATACGGTTTCCAAAGAAACTAAACACATTTAAATACATAATATAATTAATTCTAAATTTAAATGATAACTATCATAACCCAATTCTAGGTTATTCCCTAAAATTCATTTTTTTTCAAAATAAAATCAAAAAAATAAAATAAAGGCTGGCAACGTGGAGAAAGCAGGTCGGGGAATCAAGCTGCAATTTTTTTGGAGAAAATTCAAGACCTAATTGTACCACCATTATGCCCAAAAATGGAGAAAAAAAATGCAAATTCAAGGTCAAATTAAATGATTATTGGAAGAATTTGCATAAAAATTAAGTCCAATGACATAATTAAATTTTTAATAGGCTGATTTGATTTAATCATGGGCCAAATTAAATTTTAATTATGTTTAAGAATTAATTTGGGTCCAATTGAAGGATTTAATTAAGTGCAAGGACTTAATTATACTTTAAATGGGTCAATTTAATTTTTTTGGGGCTTAATTGGTGAAAAATTAAGTTTGGGCCTAATTTAGGCTTAATTGAGAATATTGGAATTTTAAGAGACCAAATTTAATTTTTACCAAGTTAATTGAATGAAATTAGGGGCCAAATTGCAAGAAAATTGAAGTTTTAGGGTCAGTTAGGGGCTAAATTGAAGAAATTGACAGCCAAGGACGTTTCTGTAAAAGGCTCCAAACTTTAGGGGCTTAATTGACAAAAACCAGGGGCAAAATTGAATAAATTGAAAGTTTAATGGTCAATTAGAGGTTAAATTGACAAAATCCGAGACCAAAGACTATATTGCAATAGGCGCATAACTTTGGGGTTCCAATTGAAGTTCATCAGGGGCTTAATTGCATTAAATCCAAAGTTTATGTTCAATTAGGGGTTCAATTGAAAGATTTTGAAAGCTGGAGGACTAAATTGAAAATTATTTTAAATCCCTAATTCAAACCCAAAACAACGTCGTTTTGAGAAAAAAAGAGAGTTGTTTTCCCCGTTTTACTCGAAAGAAACAGCGTGGGAGCCTAATTTGCAGGTGCATTTAATGCTTGATTTCTCCATCAAATCAAACCAAACTTACATGAAATGGATCCCTTTCAGTTCCTTTTGAACCCCATGTGAACGTTTCAGGATGAATGACAATCCATCGGCGCCGGCGCCGGCCTAAACATGCCAACTTAAGCAACTTTTTTTTAGATTGGACAGTGCACCATGCCTACTTTGAGCCAACGGTTGGGATCCTTCCCAACAGAATCAAGGGCTGAAATTTTACCCCGGCGTAGACTAGATTACCCTCTTCCACCGCCTTTAAATAGAGGCGGAGTTGATGGCCTGAAAGGGGAGAAAATCGAGTCCAAAGTTGACAAAAAACCAGCCACACCCCTCTGTTTTTCTCCTTTTCTTTTCTGCAACGAGTACTCTTTCTCCTTTCTCCTTCTCAGCCGTGCCTTCAGCCACCACCACTACCACCGCCGGCTTGACAACCATCCTCTCCACCACACTTCTCCCTCTCCACCGATTTCTTCTCCCTTTTCCTCCACAGCGGGAGCAACTCATCAGCACCACCATTTTTGTTTTCTTCCTTCTCCAGCACTGGCAGCAGCAACATCAGCACCAACCTCCACCTCCACAACCAGCTTTACCACCATATTTCCATCAACCAAGCTCCTCACTAGTGGCAAAGCAGCCACCGTGACCTTCTCTCTCTTCTCCTTCCAGCTTTTCTCTCTCCTCTGCAACTTTTTCTTCTTCCTCCCACAACCGACTCCGGCCACCATCACCTCAGCCGACGCCCCCTGAGCCATTGGCCGAACCACCTCATCACGACCGAGACCCCCACGCGAGGCAACTTCCTCCTCCCTGCTTTGCCTCTTTCTTCCTCGTCGTGGTTGCTGCATGCAGAATTCATTTATGCATGCAATAAGCTAATTAATTAGCCCCTGGTTTGGGTCGGGCCAGTTATGGCCTAGCCCAAGTGGCTGGCTCTGGCCTGGCCCCTAATTTTGTTTTTTTAAAAAAAAATCCAAAAAATTTCAAAAATTATTTTAAAAAAATTGTGATTTTCTCAAATATTTTTCTATCCATTTTGCATAATATCGGGTTATATATTTACACTATAAAATACAAATTCGATATTAAAATACCTGATTTTCTTCGAAATTTTTCAACAAAAAAAACAAATTTCAAAAAGAAAAAAAATAATATTTTGTTGCATACGACCAAATCCTAAAATTTTTCCAAGCATATTTTTCATAAAAAAAACAAAAATTGCATCTTTTTCATGTTAAAAAAAAATCCAAAAATGGATATCATAACCAGTTTATGATCATCCACTAGGGTTTGGCCAAAATATCAAAAATCTTTTTCCAATTTTTTTTAGGATCCAGATGTAAACTTTAATATTTGTGGGGTGTAAAATTACACGATAAAGTACACCATCAAGTATTAAAGATACAAGGTATAAATGCGATGCTAAAATTCAGGCTTTAAAACGGTTAAGATTTAACCCAATAAGGTAGAGACTTTCTCATGAAGAGAAATCTGCCTTGAACCTCAGAAAAGACAAACGAATAGAAACCCAACTTAGAAAAAAACAATCAAACAAGAATGCAGCTTACCTTAGGTAGGGTGCATTGGGGGTGATGCGTCTTTCCTTTGCACAACTGTTGCGATGTCGCGGTCGCACAAATTAATTACCCTAGCTTCAAACACAACACACAAGATAGTATAGAGCAAGCAAGGGGTCAATCCCACGAGGAAGATTCAAGTTAGATTTTTATGCTAGATGATATGCAATTTGGGGGGGGGTTTGGACGTTATCTAGGCTAAAGCAAAAGAAAACAGAAAACTATCAAACGAAATTTAATAAAATCTGAAAATTATCAAGAGAACAAACCTTGGTC
>Ga0307513_10011506_pt1 | contig 10991 bp, 10 predicted proteins | sample 15_EM_MG_FD_202174 | JGI IMG/M metagenome (GOLD analysis project Ga0307513, IMG submission 202174) | Populus trichocarpa ectomycorrhiza microbial communities from riparian zone in the Pacific Northwest, United States - 15_EM | ecosystem: Host-associated > Plants > Roots > Unclassified | place... | reverse complement strand
TTGCCTTTGCTGTGTGGCGGTCGGGCCATGTGTTTGAGCCGTCAAAACTGCTAATGAACGCAACACCGACTTGACGCGAACCATAGAACCTCGGCAAAAGCGGGGTCTCGCTCGAACTCGGCTGCGCTCAGACAATCGCTCGCCCTGATCCGTCTGGACCTCCGCTCCTCGGCGCAGTCAGAAGGGGTGGGGGATGAAAACGGGAGCGGAGTCGGATCGGGTACAGATGCGGATGCGGGGAGACCTGACGCGCGTAGCGCGTCAGGTCGGGGCACGCGGCCGTCACGTTTGCACGCGAGCGCAGCACACGCGGCCAAATGAAATCCCCCTCCATCGCCCAGCGGGGCGAGGGCAGGGCAAGGGTAGGAGTGGGGAGTTGCGCCTACTGTCCCAGGCAGACCGCAGACGTAGCGTGATGCCTCTAATCGTTCTCAGAATCCTCAGCTTCAACCTTGCGCGGCGGCTTGGGCCGAGGCGGCGTGCTGGTGTGGATCAGCATCGTGGCTTTTTCCATCTCGCCGGCCAACAGGTCCGGGATGGCCTTGATCGCTCGGGCGATGCTGTCCTCGATCGCCGTGCGATGCTCCTGCGAAGGCTTTTTCAGGACCCAGTTGATGACTTCGGACTTCACGCCAGGATGGCCCACGCCGATGCGCAGGCGCCAGTAGTCGTCGGTGCCAAGCTGGGCATGGATGTCGCGCAGGCCATTGTGGCCGGCGTGGCTGCCGCCGAACTTGAGCTTGACCTGGCCGGGCACGATGTCGAGCTCGTCATGGGCCACCAGGATCTCTTCAGGCGCAATCTTGAAAAAACGCGCCAGGGTGGATACTGATTTGCCCGACAGGTTCATGAAGGTCAGGGGCTCCAGCATCCAGACAGTCTGCCCTTTGACGGTGGTCCGGGCGACGCGGCCATGGTAGTTTTTGTCGAGCGCCAGCGTCAGCTTGAGTTCGCGCGCCAGCGCCTCGGTCCACCAGAAACCGGCGTTGTGGCGCGTTGCCTCGTATTCGGTGCCCGGATTGCCCAGGCCAACAAAGAGTTTGATCATGCGATGTGTGAACGGAACAGGGCCTGCCATCGAGGCCTTCATCCGGATTATCGGTGCAGCGGAACACGGGCTCAAGAAAAAGGCCCTTGGCCTCCGGGGAGGACAAGGGCCGCCGGCCTTTTCAGGCCGATGCTGCTGGCTGCGAATTACTTCTTGGCAGCGGGCTTGGCAGCGTCGGCCTTGGCACCGGCCTTGGCTTCCTTGGCGGCAGCAGCCTTGGCTGCCTTGGGATCCACAGGCACGGCAGCGGCTGCTGCAGCGGCTGCATCGGCTTCGGCTTCTTCCGAGACGGCGGACACGGATACCAGCACCGGGTTGTCCTGGCCGCCTTTGCCCACAAACTTCACGCCCTTGGGCAGCGTGATGTCCTTGACGTGCAACGAGGTACCTTTTTTCAGGCCGCTCAGATCGATGGCGATGAATTCAGGCAGGTCTTTCGGCAGGCAGGAGATGCTCAGCTCGGTCAGCACGTGGTTGACCAGGCAGTTTTCAGCCTTGACCGCTGGTGACTCTTCTTCGCCGCTGTAGTGCAGAGGCACTTTCATGGTCAGGCGGGTCTTCGCGTCGACACGCTGGAAGTCGATATGCAGGACCAGTTGCTTGAACGGGTGCATCTGCAGATCGCGCAGCAAAACCTTCTGGGTTTTGCCGCCCAGTTCCATCTCGAGGACGGAAGCGTGAAAAGCTTCCTTCTTGATGGCGTGCCACAGTGCGTTGTGATCGAGTTCGATCAGCGACGGTTCACCGGTGCCACCGTAAACGATACCGGGCGTACGGCCCGTGATGCGGAGACGGCGGCTCGCACCCGTGCCCTGCTTGGCGCGCTCAAAAGCGACGAATTTCATAATATTCTCCAAAAGAGGTGGGCCGCGACCAGCTCACCCCGACATGGAAAGTCCCATAAATCCCGTCTTTGGGCGCATGGCGGCGTTGCGCGGTGCTCGGAATCCTCATGCACTGAAGTGCATTCCGGTGTCCTGCGCTCCGGGCGCCTTGCCCTGCATCCCAATAACGGAATTTCTGGAATTTTCCGTAAAAAGCTGCTGCAGCACCATGCTGCGGCAGCCACCTTTCGCCTCAGATCAGAACAGATTGTCCTGGTCCGAAAACAAACTCATGACCGACTCACCGTTGGCGATGCGCTGGATTGTTTCGGCAATCAGCGGAGCCACGGAGAGCTGGCGAATTTTCTTGCAGTCCTGGGCCGCCTGGCTCAGGGGAATGGTGTTGGTGATGACCACTTCGTCCAGGGCTTCGCCCTGGGCAATGCGCTCAATGGCCGGGCCCGAAAAAATCGGGTGCGTGCAATACGCATAGACCTTTTTGGCACCGCGCTCTTTCAGCACCTCAGCGGCTTTAACCAGCGTGCCGGCCGTATCGATCATGTCGTCCATGATCACGCAGTTGCGGCCGTCGATGTCGCCGATCACATGCATCACTTCCGACACATTGGCCTTGGGCCGGCGTTTGTCGATGATGGCCATGTCACAGCCGAGCTGCTTGGCCAGCGCCCGGGCGCGTACCACGCCGCCGACGTCGGGCGAAACCACCATCAGGTCGTTGTAATTTTTCTGGCGCAAATCGCCCAGCAGCACTGGCGAGGCATAAATGTTGTCAACCGGGATGTCGAAGAAGCCCTGAATCTGGTCGGCATGCAGGTCCATGGTCAGCACGCGCGAGACGCCCACGGCCTGCAGCATGTTGGCTACTACCTTGGCGCTGATCGGCACCCGTGCCGAGCGCGGGCGCCGGTCCTGGCGGGCGTAGCCGAAATAAGGAATGACAGCGGAAATGCGCTCGGCCGAAGCGCGCTTAAGCGCATCGACCATGATCAGCAGTTCCATGATGTTTTCGTTGGTCGGCGCGCAGGTGGACTGAACCACAAACACGTCGCGCGCACGCACGTTCTGCTGAATCTCGACCGTCACTTCACCGTCGGAAAATCGACCCACGTGGGCCGCACCCAGTGAAATGCCCAGGTGCTGCGCAATTTCCGAGGCCATGCTCGGATTGGCATTGCCGGTGAAAAGCATGAAGTCGGAGTGGTGCGGTTGCATGTGTGGCCCAGCAAGTGTCTAGGAGAGGTAGCGGTGCTGAATGGGTAAAAGCAATAAACGCACTGAAAACACGAACGCCCTGTGTCCGTTCCATGCCAATGCGGCTTTGGGCTGTCTTCCGCCTGGCTCATTCAGGTTCTGAATATTGCCAGGCAGGAGCCTCAACCGGAGACACTCAACAGTCAGCGAGCACCGGCCCCTTTATCAGGGGCCTAAAAGCACGGGCCCCACAAGGGACCCGAAAATTTTGGCAGGGGTGGAAGGATTCGAACCTGCGAATGCCGGAATCAAAATCCGGTGCCTTAACCAACTTGGCGACACCCCTACACAGGTAGATTGTCAGGCCTGAACGCTGTCAAAAAGACAATTTTCAGGCACCGGCAACCAACCTTTTAATCGTTGTTTCTGGAAACACATTCCATGGCCGTTATCTTACCAACCGGCCAGAGGATGTGCATCCAGGATGCTGCACTTGCGAACCTGCCAGTCGCCTGGAGCGACCGCGAGTTCCATCTCATGCGGCATATGCGCAAACACAGCACTTCCAGAGCCAGTCATGCGGCCTTGCAAATGCTGCATGGACAGCCAATCCAGGGATTGGCCAACCTGCGGACACAAGGCCTGCGCGACTGGCTGCAAGTCGTTATGGCCGAATTCGTAAACAGAGCCATTTGCGTTTGCAGCAAAGCCTCGGATTGTAGCAGTTTCTGTATCGCGTTTGAGCGCTGGCGAGCGGAAAATGGCGTCGGTCGGCAGGCCGGCGGGGGGCTTGACCACCACAAAACGGGCGGCAGGCAGGCTCAGGGGCGTGATTTTTTCGCCGACACCTTCGACCCAGGCATGGCCGCCGCTGAGAAAGAATGGAACATCCGCACCCAGGCTGAGCGCGAGGGCGGCCAGCTGGCCGGCCGGCAGCCGCACCCCCCACAAACGCTGCAAGGCCAGCAGGCAACTGGCAGCGTCGGATGAGCCGCCGCCCATGCCGGCCTGCGAGGGAATGCGTTTTTCCAGGCCGATGTGCACGCCCAGTGATGTACCGGCGGCGCGTTGCAGGGCCCGCGCGGCGCGCACCACGAGGTCTTCAGCCGGGAGCACTTCACCGGCTTCGCTGCCCAGGTCGGTACGCGTGATCTGGCCGTCATGGCGCAGCTCGAAATGCAGGGTGTCGCACCAGTCGATCAGCATGAACACCGATTGAAGCAGGTGATAGCCATCGGGCCGGCGCCCGGTGATGTGCAAAAACAGGTTGAGCTTGGCCGGCGCCGCGACATCGTAGATGGCTTTCAGCGGCTGGCCGGAGGCGGTATGCAGCAGGGTGGACGGCATCAGGGGGCGGTGAGCACGATGCGCAGGTCCGAGCGCGGTTGCGGTGTCGTCCGGCTGGCTGAAATTCGCCCTTCAGCCTGTTGTGAAAGGTCGGCGCTCCAGCCGTGCGCGGCGGTGTTTTTGCCGCCCAGCCAGTCGAACAGCGCGGGCAGCGGCACGGCGGCGCCGGTGGCTTTTTCCATCAGCTCGTCCACCGAAGCAAAGCGCTGAACCTGGTTACCGGAATCGAGCACGGCTTCCTGCGGCGACCAGCGCAACACGGCCAAGCTGTTGCCCAGCGGGCTGTTCAGCGTCAGCTCACCCTGCGCAGGGTTGCCCTTGAGTTCGAAGCCGGCAAAAAAAGCCTGAGGAGGCTCGCTTTGTACCTGCAGACTGATCCGGCCCGCCCAGAATGAATTCTTTGAGTCGTTCGGGTCTGCAGCCCTTGGCGGGCTTGCACAGGATGCTATGAAAAGTGTAGTGAAGAGCAGACCTGCTAGCAGGGTAGCCGACCGGCGCAGCGGGGCGGGAAGGAGGGGCATGGCGGCTTATGGCCTGACGCGAAGGCGTTTGAGGGTTTCGCGCAGGGTCTCGTTGTCTGCGTTGAGCAGCATGCCTTCTTTCCAGATGGCGATGGCTTTGTCGCGCTGGCCCGTGCTCCACAGGACTTCGCCGAAATGTGCCGCGATTTCCGCATCGGGCTTGGCCTTGTAGGCAGCCTCGAAAATTTTCAGGGCCTCGGCCTTGTTGCCCAGGCGAAATTCAGCCCAGCCCAGGCTGTCGCGAATAAAGGGGTCTTCGGGCGCGTATTCCAGAGCCTTCAAAATCAATTGTTTGGCTTCAGGCAGTCGCACGTTGCGATCGGCCAGCGAATAGCCCAGCGCGTTGTAGGCATGGTGGTAATCGGGCTTGCGCTCCACCACCTGGCGCAGCAGGCGTTCCATTTCCGGCAGGGCATTGAGCTTCTCCGCCATCATGGCCTGGTCGTAAAGAAGTTCGGGTTCGTCGGGAAATTGCGTGACTGCCTGCGCCAGCAGCTCGTAAGCACCGCGGTATTCCTTTTGCTCGCGCAGCAGGTTGACTTCCGCCATCAGCTTGGCGCGTTTGTCTTCGGGGTTGCGTTCGGGCAGTTGCCGGATCAGCTGGCGGGCTTCTGCCAGTTTGCCCTGTTTGGCCAGCAGCGAGGCGCGCCTGGCCTGGGCCTGGACCAGCTCCTGCGCATCTGGAATCTTGTTCAACCAGTTTTCTGCTGCGACAAAGTCCTTGCGTTTTTCTGCCAGCTGCGCCATTGACAGGTAGGCTTGGGACAACCCACGGCTGGTCTGTGCCTGGGGCGCTTCGTCTTGCCCGGCCAGCTCGATATAACGCAGCAGCGAGGTCTGCGCCGGCGCCAGCTGGTTGTCCTGCAGTTGCAGGGAGCCCAGCACCAGCCAGCCCTCGGGGTAGTCGGGTTTGTCACGCGTGACCACCTGCAGCTGCGCGCTGGCCTCGGCATAGCGCTGGCTGTCAAGCAGGGCGCGGGCATAGGCCATGCGGACTTCCGGCAGGGGTTTGGGACTGCCTTCCAGGTATTTTTGAACCAGGACTTCGGCGGCCGGCAGTTTGGGGTCCATCAACTCCAGTGCCAGCAAGGCCGGCGCTTCGGCAGCAGGGTCCAGCGCTTGCCCGCGCTGCGCGGCCTCGAGCGCTGTGGGCAATTCGCCGGCAGCCAGGCGCATGCGGCCAAGGGCAGTCCAGGCGGCTGGCCCTGTCGCCGGTGTCTTGAGTTCGTCGGCCAGCGCGTTTTCGAGCACGCCCGTAGCGAGTTTTTTATCGCTGACACGGGCGAAAAATCGCGGCAGGTTGGTGATGGTCACCGGTCGTTCGGCCAGCGGCGCCAGCCGAATTTCATTTTTCAGGGGTTCTGTGGTTTCGGTGATGCGGTTGAGCGCCACCAGGATCTGCAACACATAACGGTTGGCCTCGCGTGATGTCGGCTGTGCCTGGCGCCAGGCCTGTGCCGCCTGCAACGCCGCGTCGCCCGAGCGCGATTGCAGGGCGATATCGGCCGCGCGCTGGTACAGCTGGGCGTCGTTGGTCTTGCGAGCGGCATCCAGCATCAGCGTAAAGCCGGTGGGGGCGTCACCTTCGCGTGTGGTGATCTCACCGATCAGCACCTGGTAGAACAACTCCCCGTCCAGGCTGGATGGCGGGGGTGTGACGGCCTGGGCCGCGGCCGGTGCCTCGGGAAGGGCGGCGGGTGGCAGCGCTGGGGCCGGCTGGGCAGACTGTGCCCACAAGCCGGGAGCTGCCAGGCAAAGTGCACTGAAAATGCTGATAAGTTGCTTCATCGGGCCATGATAATTGAAGCAATGTGCCGACGTAGGCGCTTTCACCGATTGCCCCGAGCTGCCCATGCCTGAATTACCCGAAGTTGAAGTCACCCGCCTGAGTTTCGCCGGACGCATTGCGGGTGCAGAAATCCTGGACCTGCAGATGGGCAAGCCGCTGCGCTGGCCCCTGGGCTGCGACCCTGCACATTTGCTGGGGCATACCGTGCTTGAGGTACGCAGGCGAGGCAAATACCTGTTGCTCGACACCACAGGCGGCCTGCTGCTGATCCATCTGGGCATGTCAGGCAGCCTGGGTTTCAGCGATGGCCCGCCGCCGCCGGGCAAACATGACCATTTCGACATGCGCACCAGCGCCGGCACCCTGCGGCTGCACGATCCACGCCGTTTTGGTGCCGTGGTATATGCCCGGGCCGAACACGACGAGGCGGCGCAAAAGCTGCTTGGGCGGCTGGGCGTGGAGCCGCTGACGGAGGCTTTTGACGCGCTCGATTTTTACCGCGCGCTGCAAGTCAGGCAGTCGGCGATCAAGCAGGTGTTGCTGGCCGGCGAGGTCGTCGTCGGGGTGGGCAATATTTATGCGTCGGAAGCGTTGTTCATGGCCGGCATTCGCCCGACTGTCCGTGCCGCGCGGCTGAGCAAGCCGCGTAGCGCCAGGCTGCACGCCGCCATCCGCGCCGTGCTGTCGCAGGCCCTTGCGAAAGGCGGCAGCACCCTGAAAGACTTTTCCAATGCCATGGGCGAGAGCGGTTATTTCCAGCTTGAAGCCATGGTTTATGACCGGGCTGGCCTGCCCTGCAAGGTGTGTACGACCCCGATCCGGACGCTGCGGCAGGGGCAACGCTCCACTTTTTTCTGTGTCAACTGCCAGAAACCCTGAAGGCCAGCCGTGGCCAAAACTGACCATTTCCGGTATGCGATGCTATATTGATTGACCTATGTTCCCGGCGCACCATGTCTTTTAACGAACAATTTGACCAGCACGGCACCTGGCGGCGCGAGTTTGCCCTGCGCCTGAAACTTTTGTCCGAATGGATGAAAGACCACGACCTGCTCAACGCGGCAGTGGAAGAACGCCTGCAGCGGCTCGAGTCGCAAGTCCGTTCCGACAAGGTCATGGTGGCCTTTGTTGCCGAATTTTCACGCGGAAAATCGGAACTGATCAACGCCATCTTTTTTGCCGGTTATGGCAGGCGCATCATGCCGGCCAGTGCCGGCCGCACCACCATGTGCCCGACCGAACTGGGCTACGACGCGGACGTTCCGCCCTGCCTGCGCCTGCTGCCGATCGAGACGCGGCTCAAGCCCCAGGCCCTGATGGAATGGCGCATGGTCCCGGAAAAATGGACACGTGTCGACCTTGACGTGAACGATCCGGTGCAACTGGCAAAAGCCCTTGAAAAAGTGGCCGAAATCCGGCGCGTCACGAAAGAGGAAGCCCGCGCGCTGGGTTTCTGGCACGACGAAACGCCCGAGGACAACCCACGCATCGACGTCGACGGCATGATCGAGGTGCCCAAGTGGCGTCACGCGCTGATCAACATTGCCCATCCGCTGCTCAAGCAGGGCCTAGTCATCCTGGACACACCGGGGCTCAACGCGATCGGTGCCGAGCCGGAGCTGACGGTCAGCCTGATCCCGCAAGCGCACGCGGTGGTGTTCATCCTGGCGGCGGACACCGGCGTGACCAAGTCCGACCTGGCAATCTGGCGTGAGCACCTGATCACCGAGGGCGACGACAACGATGCCCGACTGGTGGTCCTCAACAAGATCGACACCTTGTGGGATGCCCTGAGCTCGCCCGCGCAGATCCAGGCGCAGATTGATCGCCAGCGTGCGACGTCTGCGGAAATCCTCGGTCTGCCGATGGCGCAGGTGATCCCGGTTTCAGCCCAAAAAGGTCTGGTGGCCAAAGTCACCGGCGACGACAAGCTTTTGAAGGCGAGCTGCCTGCCGGGCCTGGAGCAGGCGCTGGCCCAGGGCGTGATGGGGCAGCGCCAGAAAATACTCCGCTCTGCGGTAGCCGCGGGCATTGTCGAGCTGCGTGCCGAGGCCGGGCGTGTCATCCACATCCGCCGCCGCGACCTGGCCGAACAGATGATCGAGCTGCGTGGCCTGCGCGGCAAGAACGACTCCGTCATCAAACACATGCGCTCGCGCATCGAGCAGGAACATGGCGAGTTCAACACCAGCGGCGCCAAGATACAGGCCGTGCGCTCCATCCACCTGAAGCTGCTCAGGGAAGTGTTTCACCTGCTGGGCACCCCGACGCTCAAGACGGAACTGGCTGAACTGACCGAGGCGCTCAAACAGCCCGGCATCAAGCTGGGCGTCAAGAAGGCGTATGGCCAGACTTTTTTGCGCCTGCGCGAAGGCCTGCAGAAAGCCCGCAGCACCAGCGCAGAAATACAGAACATGCTCAGCGGGTCCTTCAAGCAGCTCAATTCCGAATTCGGTTTTTCCCTGCAGGCCCCCAAGGAGCCCCAGATGGACCGCTTCATGGTGGACCTGGAGCAGATCGAACGCAGCCACCTGCAATACCTGGGAGTGGCCAACATCCTCAAGCTGGCGCAACCGGAATTTTCCGAGCGGCTGGTGCGCGCCCTGGCCACCCGGCTGCGGGTGGTGTATGAAACCGCGCTGGGCGAAGTCGAACTGTGGAACAAGTCGGCGGCTTCCCAGCTGGATGCCCAGCTCAAGGAACGCCGCAAGAATTTCAGCCGCCGCATCGAGGCGATCGAGCGCATCCAGCAGGCTGCCAGCGGCCTTGACGAACGCATCGCGGAGATCGACGGGCATGAGCGGGCTCTCACTGAGCTGGACGGCAAGCTCGATGAACTGACGGACCAGCTGGTACGCGCGCCGGCGAGCCCGCATGAGTCCACCCCTGCTTCTCCTGCCGCGGCGCTGACCCAGGCCGCCTGAGCGCGCGGATGGCCAGTGCCCCCTTGGCTGCTGGCGCGGGCGTGCCCTCGCAGCGCCGTGAAAAAACCGCACCCGCCTCGTACACCGCGGAATTGACCGAGGGTTTTTCCGCTCACATCGTGCGCTGGCAAAAAAGCCATGGCCGCCACAGCCTGCCCTGGCAGAACACGCGCGATCCCTACCGTGTCTGGCTGTCCGAAATCATGCTGCAGCAAACCCAGGTGGCCACCGTGCTGGACTACTACACGCGGTTTCTGCAGCGCTTTCCCGTGGTGGCCGATCTTGCCGCGGCGCCGCTGGACGACGTGCTGGGTTTGTGGAGCGGGCTGGGCTACTACAGCCGGGCGCGCAACCTGCACCGCTGCGCGCAGGACGTCGTGCGTTTGCACGGCGGGCAGTTTCCTCAAAGTGCGGAACTGCTGCAGACCCTGCCCGGCATCGGTCCCTCGACGGCGGCGGCGATTGCCTCTTTCTGCTTTTTCGAACGGGTGGCCATCCTGGACGGCAATGTCAAACGGGTACTGACGCGGGTCACGGCGTTTTCAGGTGACCTGGCGTCCAGCGCCCAGGAACGCGCTTTGTGGGAGATCGCCACCACGCTGCTGCCGAGCCGCAATCTGGTGGACAACATGTCGCGCTACACCCAGGGTGTGATGGACCTGGGCGCGACGATCTGCACGACACGCCAGCCTTCCTGCCTGTTGTGTCCGGTACAGGCGATGTGCCGGGGGAGGGCAGGTGGCACGCCGGAAACCTACCCGGTCAAGACACGCAAACTCAAGCGCAGCGCACAGTCGCTGTCCCTGCTGTGGGCGGAAAGACGCGACGGCTCCGTGTGGCTGGAGCGCCGCGCCGCGCCCGGCATCTGGGGTGGGTTGTACTGCTTTCCGGTGTTCGGCAGCGAAGAAGATTTGCTGGCGGCGCTGCCGGTGCCATGGCAAGGGCGCCTCGCAGCGGTCCAGCCTTTTGTGCACGTGCTGACCCACAAGGACCTGCGGCTTTCTCCCATGGTGCTGGCCTTGTCGGCGCGTGAGGCCAAAACTGCCGGGTTGCCGGGTGCCGGCGCCTGGTTTGCGCGGGATGCCTGGGAAGGACTGGGATTGCCCGCACCGATCAGGAAGCTGCTGCAGCAGCGCCAGGGTTGAGAACCCCATTTCCTTCGATAAAAAAGGACTTTTCACCTTTGCCGGCGGGCACAGTTTGCTATTAAAACAGGGGCTTAGGAAGCAAAGTTCATCAACAGATGAGCTAAGTTCCTATGGTGATTCAGAAAAATCGGTATTTCAGACGTTCCAAACTCAGCGAAGCAAAAGTACGCCAAATCCT
>Ga0307513_10011505_pt1 | contig 10991 bp, 7 predicted proteins | sample 15_EM_MG_FD_202174 | JGI IMG/M metagenome (GOLD analysis project Ga0307513, IMG submission 202174) | Populus trichocarpa ectomycorrhiza microbial communities from riparian zone in the Pacific Northwest, United States - 15_EM | ecosystem: Host-associated > Plants > Roots > Unclassified | place... | reverse complement strand
GGGTAGGCGGGGTCGATTTACGAATGCATTGCTTGAACTCCTCAAACAGGAGGGCCGATTGGAGACTCTCACCTATACGGACATCCTGAAGCATATCAAGCCAATTGTACAGTGAGATTGAAACTTCTCTTCTCTCTGCGGTCGATCGATCTAACTCTCTTTCTACTTTTCGCGCAGTCAAAATCCACAAGTGGAAGGAATTCATCGAGATCGACTCATTTTCAATGCAAAGGCAGCGCGTCATCGCCCTTTCTATTCTGTTACCTTCAATGCTGAAGAGCGCATCTTCGCCCTGGATGCAGGGTCTGTCCACGGCGTCACTGAGGGATCGCAGTTCACCATATATGAGGATCATGGCTCATTTCTCAAGTCGTCTCCTTGGGGGACATTAGTTGTTAGTGAGGTCGAGACATTCACCTCTCTGCTTACCCGCTCTGAGGGACCAACTGGCGTTGATCTCTCGAAGCCAGGCATTGCTGTCTTGTCGGCTGGCAGTACGAGCCAAGCCGTCGCGATTATGGTATCCTACGACGCAACGACATTGCAAAACCCTTTTCAAGCGACAATCCAACAGATGGCAAATATGAATGTGATATCACTAGGGGATGAAAATGCTATTATAAAGTTGGAGTTGGAAAATAATCACCTCATATTCAATATTCTCGATCCAGTTGTCAATGCATGTGGCCTGGATCGGGTATATCACAGTGCCAAGCCGACTGCCACACCAGAAGATGTAGCTCGTATTCTTTCTGCAGGTTCTAGCTTTTTTTGGCACCTAAAGCGTGGAAATTACCATCCTATTTCTGATGCTCTCGAAATTGAATTTATGGAGCTGGAGGTGTCCAAGGAGAAATGCGAGGCTACTGGGTGTCCTATGGTCTTTCCAAGTGGAGAGAACTTACTGCAAGATGGTGCTGTTGAGATATCCATTGGTTTAGTCTATAAGCCATATGGTATCAAGCTCACAAACAACTCTGACTGGGATTTATTCCCAGCTGCTTTCTACTTTGACCACAGTGATTGGAGCATAAGTGAGTTTGCAGCTGTTTGCTTTAATCCTACAAAATACTTATCAACATTGAATAGCTGAATATTATCACCCTGGAACAGCTGGCAAATTTGAAGCTGAGGCTCCACTTCAAAAGCATGGTGGAACATTAACTATTGGTTATGGTGCTGGGGGAATGGATGCAATTTCATTCCGATTGAGTAGAAAAAACCAAGATCTTGATGTTGGCCATCTGAAGCTTTTCTTCATGACAAAGTCAGCAGACCTTCGACACATTAGGCAAGAATCTCCATTTACAGACATACGAGCAATTGCTCCCTTCCAATGGGAAGTCTATGATACATGGGTTGCTCTTCAATATCCAATCATTCAGCATCAAGCTTGAATAAACTAGTTCCATTGGGTTATATAATCTGTAGTCATACAAGTCCTAATACATGTAATATATCATAATTTCATTTAGCCAAAGCTCTTGTCCTCTGTCATCTGACCTACTTACTTTAATAAAATTTTGAATCTAAGATTATCTGATATTATTCCAATTTGAAACTTTAATTTCATTGTTATAGGCAAACCATTTACAATTTTACACTAGTTAGAGAAATACATCATAACAATTTGATCAAAATTAAATTCCAAAGTGAACATATGGAACCCATGTCAACAGTGCCTCTTCTGTGTCTCCAAGCCTCTTTCGAATATTCTGGACAGCATAATGAAGTGCATGAGCAGCATTAGCACTATCCATCTGCCTATCTCCTGAATTTGCTTTCAAAATATGGGTATAAAAGTCCTCTGCAATAACAGGACCATACTGATCCTTGATTGACCACATTGTTGCCACCACACTTCGATATCCAGCTGCCAACATCCCAGCTGCAAGGTGCACTGCCTCATCTGAGAGTTTCTCATCTCCAGTGCTTGTTTGACAAGCAGAAAGAAAGGCTAGATCAGCATTAGGAATTTTTTGCTTCATTATCTCCAGGACCTCCAACCGACCATCATGGAGCTGGACTCCACTCTTCAGAGGTTCTGCTATGTCCTGGATTGCATGGCAGGCAAAGTGTACCCAGCTATGGGTTTTCATCTCCTCTTTGACTTGCATCACAGTAGCAGACTCATTCTCAAGCAATAGTGATTTTGGCAGTGGCCCAATGAGATCCCTGAGTATATAAGTTTCTAGTTTTGCAGCTGGGATTGGACTCTGGCCTGGTGTTGATGGCTGGCTAATCAGAAGCAAATTGGTAGAAATTTGGTTTGCAGTAGATGCCTCTTTGATCTTGTTAAGGAGGGTAGTGATAGTAGGAGTGTATGAGGAAACCACATAGTCAGAAACACAAGATCCAAGAGAGGTTTTTTCATTGCCATAGATCCCAGCAGCATGGATGGGGAGAAATGAAAGTGGACCAGTAGGGCACCACCAAATGCGAGGCTGACATTGGTTAGAGTGGTGAGGCTTATAAGAGGCATCAGTAATAATATAATTTGCAGACAAAAATAGAACATACTAAGTAATTGAGGGCATCTAAGATGGGTTTAGCAACATGCACCCAGAGTTCATGAAGAACTTTGAACATAGTAACTCCCTGAGGATCCTGTAAATTTAAACGAAATGTTTCCCGATGTGCTTCCCTCTGGCGAACATGATGGTCTGTTAGATATTGGTGGATGTCATTATGTAGTTGAATTGCCTGTTGAAGGCTAAAGTTTTTAAGTGATATATGAAGAGGAGATTTGATACCAGAAATAAGTGCAATAGCATCACATTGATTTTTGTGGATATTGAAGATGATTACTGGACCATCCAATGGTAATCCTGCAAGGAGGTCTGAAACATTTGGAAGCTGAAGAAAATGCTCAAAACCAGGGATGTGGTTAATTTCTGACAGCAGCTTTGTCCACTTCTGAGCAAGATTGACATGAGTTTGCTTTTTATCTTGATCTGCAATAACCTGATCAATAGTGACCTCAGAAAAGACAGTGGATTTTGTTTCATAAAATCCTGAAGTATCCAAGTCACGTGCAATTTGCAAAAAGTGGGAAGCAAGTGATGGATCATATGCTTGCAGATCATTCACAGGTGTGCGAAGCTGGTCAAGTTGTTTCCAAACAAGACAGCGGCCTTGTTCAAGCCAAACTAGAGCAGTTTCAATTTGATTATGCTGAATAGCAGTAGCAGTAGCAAAGGTGACCAAATCAAGTATCTGAATGCCAGTGAGATTGCTGTGGCGCTTATAGATAGTCTGTTCAAGACCAACAACCTGTGAAAGAAGCCTAATTGCAACATGGAATGCATCTATTGACTGTGATATGTCAAATGAATATGACAAACTAGCCCACTTTTGGGCAGCATAAAAGCAGTCTAATGGATGTCCAGCAATATAAGTGGCAGATTGAGAATATATACAAACTGCCTGCTTGATAGCTGTTGGCTCATTGGTAGATGCATATAAATTCCCAAGGTTGTTAAGCCTGGAGGGCATCTTTACATGCCCCTCAGGTGTGAGCTCAACAGCCCTTTTTTGGAAGGAGATGGCACTTTGAATATCTGCAAGATCACTAGTGTGATTAAAGCATGACTGAAAGGAGATCCCAAGGTTGCTGAGTCTAGAGGGCATGTCTGCATGCCCTTCAGGAGTGAGCTTGATAGCCTTTTGTTGGAAGGAGATGGCACTTTGAATATCTGCAAGATCATCAGTGCAATCAAAACGTGACTGAAAGAAGGTCCCAAGATTATTGAACCAGGAAGGCAGGTCTGCATGTTCTTCAGGTGTGAGCTCAATAGCTCTTTGTTGAAATGATATAGCACTTTCAATATCTGCAAGATCACTAGTGGAATCAAAACGTGACTGGAAGGATGTTCCAAGGTTATTGAGCCAGGCAGGCAAATCTGTATGCCCCTCAGGAGTGAGCTTAAAACCCCATTGTTTAGAGGAAATGGCACTGTTAATATCAGGAAAATCACCAGTGTGATAAAAGCGTGTCTGGAAGGAGGTCCCAAGGTTATTGAGCTTGGTGGACATAGTTGTATGCCCCTCAGAAGTGAGCTTAACAGCCTGTTGTTGAGAGGTGATAGCACTCTCGATATCTGTAAGATCACCAGTAGATTTAAAGCGTAATTGGAAGGAGATTCCAAGATTATTGAGCTTAGAGGACAAGCCTGCATGTTCTTCAGGAGTGAGTTTAACAGCTTTCTGGTGAAAGGAGATAGCATTTTCAATATCTGCAAGATGACCAGTGTGATTAAAGCGTAGCTGAAAGCAGGTTCCAAGGTTATTGAGCCTAGAAGGCAGGTCTGCATGCCCCTCAGAAGTGAGTTCAACAGTCTTGTGGTGGAATGAGATAGCACTTTCAATGTCTGCAAGATTATTGGTATAAATGAAATGTGATTGGAAGGAGGTCCCAAGGTTATTGAGCCAGGAGGGCAAGTCTGTATCTCCCTTAGAAGTGAGTTCAATAGCTTTGTGTTGAACAGAGATAGCATTTTCAATGTCTACCAGATGACCAGTGTGATTAAAGCGTAACTGGAAAGATTTTCCAAGGTTGTTGAGCCAGGAAGGCAATTTTGGATGCTCCTCAGAAGCAAGCTTAATAGCTTTTTGTTGAGAAAAGATAGCACTTTCAATATTTGCAAGATCACCAGTGCAATCAAAGCGTAACCAAAAAGAGGTCCCAAGGCTATTGAGCCAGTAGGGCATCTTTGTATGCCCCTCAGAAGTGAGGTTAATAGCCTTTTGTTGGAATGAGATAGCACTTTCAATATCTGCAAAATTTCCACTATGAACAAAGTATAACTGAAAGGAGATCCCAAGGTTGTTGAGCCTAGATGGCATCCTTGCATCTTTCTCAGCAGTGAGCCCCACAGCCTTTTCTTGGGAGGCAATAGCACTTTCAATGTCTGCAATATCACTAGTATGATCAAAGCGTGCTTGGAAGGAGACTCCTAGGTCATTGAGCCAGGAGGGCATGCTTGTATGCTCCTCAGAAGTGAGCTTAACAGCCTTTTGTTGGAATGAAATAGCACTTTCAATATCTGTAAGATCACCAGTGTGATCAAAACGTGAACGAAAGGAGGTCCCAAGGTTATTGAGCCAGACAGGCATGTTTGGATCCTTCTCAGAACTGAGGTCAACAGCCTTTTGTTGAGTGGAAATTGCACTTTCAATATCTGCAAGATCACCAGTAAAATTAAAACGTGACCAAAAAGAGATTCCAAGGCTATTGAGCCAGAAGGGCATGTCTGGATGCTCTGAAGAAGTAAGTATAACAGCTGTTTGTTGGAATGAGATAGCACTTTCAATATCTGCAATATCACTAGTGCAATGAAAACGTAACCCAAATGATTTTCCAAGGTTATTAAGACTAAAGGGCATGTTTACATCACCATGAGGAGTAAGTGTAACTGCTCTTTGTTGGAAAAATATAGCACTTTCAATATCACCAAGATGACCAGTACAATCAAAGCATGACTGGAAAGATGTCCCAAGATTATTGAGCCAGAAACGCATCTGTTTGTGCTCCTCAGGAATAAGATCAACAGCCTTTTGTTGGAAGGAGATAGCACTTTTAATATCTGTGAGATCACCAGTATGATCAAAGTATAACTGGAAAGAGTTTCCAAGATTCATAAGCCAGGAGGCCATGTTTTTATGTCCTTCAGAAGCAAGCTTAATAGTCTGTTGTTGGAATGAGATAGCACTTTCAATATCTGCAAGATCACCAGTGCAATCAAAATGTGACCGGAAAGCATTCCCAAGGTTGTTCAGCCAGAAAGGCATCTTTGCATTTCCCTCAGGTGTGAGCTTGATAGCCTTTTGGATATAAAAGATGGCACTTTCAATATCTGCAAGATCACCAGTGCAATCAAAGCGTGACTGGAAAGAGTCTGCAAGATTATTGAGCCAGGAAGACAGATCTGCATTTTCCTCAGAACTCAGCTCAATAGCTCTTTGTTGGAATAAGATAGCACTTTTAATATCTGCAGGATCACCTGTACAATCAAAATGTGACTGGCAACAGTTTCCAAGGTTGTTGAGCCAGAAGGGCATATTTGCATCCCCCTCAGAAGCAAGTTTATCAGCCTTTTGTAGGAATGAAATAGCACTTTCAATATCTGTAAGATCTCTAGTAGAATCAAAGTGTGACCAATGACAAGTCCCAAGATTATTAAGCCAGGAGGGCAGGTCCACATTTTCATCAGAAGTCAGCTGAATAGCCTTTTGGTGGAATGAGATAGCACTTTCAATATCTGCAGGATCACCAGTGAAATCAAAGCGTGACTGGAAAGAGTTTCCAAGGTTCTTGAGCCAGAAGGGCAGGTCTGTATGCCCCTCAGGAGTGAGCCTAATAGCCCTTTGTTTTGAGGAAATGGCACTATCAACATCTGCAAGATCACCAGTGTGATCAAAGCGTAACTGGAAGGAAATCCCAAGGCTATTGAGCCTAGAGGGCATCTTTGCATGTGTCTCAGCAGTGAGCTTCACAGCCTTTTGTTGACAAGAGATGGCACTTTCGATATCTGCAAGATCATTAGTGAAATCAAAGCGTGACTGGAAACAGCTTCCAAGGTCATTCATCCAGAGGGATAGGGCTGTATGTCCCTCAGCCTGAGAAATCAACTTAATAGCTTTTTGTTGGAATAAGATAGCATTTTCAATATCTGCAAAATCACTAGTGTGATCAAAGCATAACTGGAAGGAAAATCCAAGGTTGTTGAGCCTAGAGAGCATGTTTATATGCCCCTCAGGAGTGAGCTCAATAGCTTTCTGTTGAGAGGAGATAGCACTCTCAATATCTTTGAGCTCTTTTGTCAATTTGAAACGATCCTGTAATGCATTCCCAAGGTTATCAAGTTGTGCTGCATAAGTGACATCTCCCTCTGATATATAGGCAATTGCAACCTCCAATATGGAAATCACTTTGTTGATATCTGGCACATTTCCAGATAATTGAGATTGCCTGTAAAGAGCAAGTCCAGCATTATGAATATATACCCTATGATTGGCATCATTTGGAGTTGTTAACCCAACAGCTAGCTCATAGGCCATGATGGCTTTATGAATGTCATATTTGCTATTGGTTTTAGTGAATTGTCGATAGAAAAGATCACCAAAAGCATTCACCAGCTTTGCATCTTCTAGAAGTCTAGAGAGCATTTTTGGCATCATACTAAAAGATTGCCCAAATCTTGGAGGGGTTTTCTGTGATGTCTCTATTGGTGTGGTATGAGCATTAAATTGAAAATATAATATCTTCAAGAACCCACCAACAGTGAATGACAATGTTAATGATGGACTATTTTTTTCCAATGCCATAAAATCATGCTTTGTTTTGATGTCTAAGGGCAGAAAACACCAATTAACATTATTCAATATCAACAAAAGCCACATACTGTGATCTATCCCTATGAATGCTAAGAGTTCATCCTTCAAGAAGGCAATATAACCCAAGTCAACTCCATCCTCTGATTGAACAGAAAATCTAAGTTCATCCATGCCCAAGCCCCTTTAGTGCTTGCAATTAATTCCCAGTTGTTACTTGGAAGGACACATTGAGTGCTCACAGCTTAATTACTTGGAGATATTTCCAACTTGTCGGGGTGTTTTTCTCTGTGTGTGCTGGATTGCCTTCTCCCAGGCTGTGAACAACAACTGTCATCCCATCGAAAGCGGGGTTTGTGGAGTCATCCGGTGAGCACTCGATGATAAAGTCTGTCCTGTGGTGTGAGGGAGGGTATTGACGGAGAACTGGGAGCTTGGGGTGTACCTTTCAAGATGACCTCTCCATATTCTGCAGGTAATTTCCCCAGCGTCGCCATCTCTGAATGGATGGTGGATGAGCCGTGTGTAGTAGATCGATCTTCCCCACAAGAGCTATCCAGTCGATCCTCGTCCATTCAATTCGGAGGAGTATCGATGAGAGTACGGTGTAATCAAGGTCGGGCGTCAAGGGAGAGCTGTTGTCTTCTGTAATCAAGCAACGTGTGAGGCTGTGCAAACCGACAACTCGGCTCGATAACCTCAAATTTTACGGTCCCTACCAACGTATAACGATATGCATGTTCATCGGAGAAGAGCTTGGCATCCACACCGTCGTTTTGCATCTCCTTCCATTCCATTGGTAGCGAACGATTCGTCAGTCAACTTTGCACCGACCACCCTCAACACAAATCCACTGGGAGACGCGGCAACAGGATGCCGAGGAGGAAAATGAGGAGGCGAAGGTCACCTACAACTGGACGTCCAGATTGTCTCCTTGCTACCCAGTTTCATCAAGGATCTTAGGAACACACCTGAGGACCCCAATTCCCTCGTCGAGAAAAGTACGGTCCTCGCTCTTTCTCGTCATCAAAACAGATGATCATGAACAGTCAGCTTTCTGAACATTGCCAACAGCTGCAGCGACAGGCTTTAAGGCTTTCTGTATCGGGGATTCCACTTCTGCGCGTTCTTCTGGTTTTCCAGCCCTTCAATATTCAATAACCCCCTTGCGACCTTCTGTGAGACACGGCTCTCCACCGTCGGCATCCTCCCATACTTTCTCCTCCTGTTCGCGTACCGCGTGCACTCTTACACAGGCATCTCATTCAAGAGTGTCCTATCCACCCTGGATTTGGCGTGGTTACCGGACGGCAAGGATTCTAATCGCGTGCCCGTCACCAAACCCTGTTCATAACCAGAGGATGCCCTGTCCAGCGGTCTGCACAGTCCAAACGATCCAAAAGTACTCTTGCCGCCCCAATTGCCTGTCGGATGTTGATTCCTATCTATCCCATTTTGCACCTTGCCCACTGATTGACCTCTTTGGTCCTCACATCATGCATCCAAAATGCGAGCGTTGCTAAAAATCCATTTTCGACGAGTTTGCTATAGGAAACTGGAGTGCAAATGACCTCATCCCGCTACGAACTTTAACAACGTCAGGTATATCGATTTTCTTCTCGCCACTTACGGTCGCGCTAAATACATCATTAGCTAAGGCGATCTTGGGTGGAATAAACTGAGCAGGATTTCTCAGGTAAGCTGTCTAGGAATTTCATTCATTGTTATCTATCTCTGAACTATCTTCCCTTCCTTCAGAAAGCCAATCGCCGTCCACGAGGGGGAGTCCTCCGCATAGAAAGCTTGCTGACGATCGAATAATCCGATCGGAGAGATGAATCCCAGTTAGAAGAATGAGTGTGGTTCCTACCAGCGACCCACCTTCGCCGAGCTGTCCTCGAAGTTCCAAGAGAGGGTCAAGGTCCTCACGAAAGCCGAGGCCGGAGACATGTGGATATGGATGGACGATCGGATGACGTTGCCCTCTACTGTAGGACCTGTGGGCGTTCATACTTAACGCTATTGTGGGATTGAATGGGTCGGAGGGAAAGAGAAGGCTGAAAAGCGAGCAGGAGAAGGGTGCTCTGTCGCACTTGGCGAACCATTGCCCTTTGCCAACGATGGATGGTTCGGAGGATGTCATCGTTGTCATCTTTTGACTCTCTACCGACTTGAATGTTCCGACTTGGAACCCATATCAGACGTTCCAACAAAACGAACGATCTCCAACCTCTGGTGTTGGGGGCACCACTACTAATCTTCAAGCTCCTTGCTCGAACCCCCACCCCGGGCGAAACGACGACCCCTTCGCCCACAGGTTACGTAAACACGCTGACAGCGCTTTTCGACCAACATGCGCGACGTGAAATGCGAAGGCTTGAACGAAATCTGCCTGGTGTGCCCCCTGCCGTAGAGATACGCGTTTTCGACGAGGGCTATGAGTTTGAGTTCGTCGACATCCGTCTGACTCGAATTTCCGCATCGGCTCATACATATTTTTGGCGCATCGGAAGATAAGTTTGCGGGAGTTTGACTCATCCTCTGTCAGCTGTTCAAGGACGTTGAGAACGTTCTGACACTCCGGAACGTTGCCGTTGGCGAAGAAAGATCGGGGATGTAGGTTAGCGCTGTCTTCTGAGTGGTACCAACGTCGAGCGGCAAGAGTGACGAACTCCGATGCTGGCCCTGGAGCAAAGCAGTTCGTCGGTGGTTATTTGTCATTCTGAAGGCAGTGAAGTTTCCAGCGATGAATTCTTGTTGTTGGTAGATCATCGCAGTAAACTTGTTGACGGACTATATACCACGAATCAGTGTTCTGAAAAGCGATTTAACTGGTGATAACAAACTCCATTCCAGGTGTCGCCAACTTCCTGATTCTAAATTATCGAGAATAGTAGGTATGTCCTTTAACTTGACTGTGATGTAAGTCTCTTCGGGAGCTGGGTCAGCGTCCTCTGTCGCAGCCTGAACATTGTTTTAGAACATTGCGGGATCGGAAGCATTACTCTTGTGATGGTCGCTTTCGTATACCTACATTAGATTCAAGCATGAAATGAGGTGAAGGAATAATGACAAGAGCATGGGAGAACTCACTTGGGCTTCGTCAATGGTGGTGTCTACCATCTCATTGTCATCGACTCCGTGTTGTTCGTCTGCAGAAGCAAATTGTAGGCTGGTATCTCAGACATGAATATGCCTAATCCTGATTTTCGAGGCCTCCTTATACTGTGCGATTTAAATGAAGGCGATAGAAAGACAAAGAAACTTCCGTCTGCTGAATCCCTCGCTGGTTTCATGATCAGCCCTGAATACACCCTCTTCGAAAGGACAGATAAGATCAAATGAAGGATTATTCCAGCACCAGGCAGTGCCTTCAAAGGTGAATCTGCAGGAAATATTTAGGCTTGGTGCAGGAATTACTCCAACCAAGGCACACGCGGATAAGTGGCAATTGGCGAGAGTCACAATCCTTGGTGGAAGAGGTTGGGCACGAACGAGTTGAAAGAATGGTTCCAACACTTCTTCCAGTGGAGAAGGATCCATTCCGCGTTGGATTTCGAAGGTGGGATGTCCGTTGTCGATATTGAACATGGTGGTGAGCAAAAATAAAGGAAAACATGATGATCGATCATGATTGTCCGTCCCGGGCAACCGCGTCC
>Ga0307513_10011504_pt1 | contig 10992 bp, 9 predicted proteins | sample 15_EM_MG_FD_202174 | JGI IMG/M metagenome (GOLD analysis project Ga0307513, IMG submission 202174) | Populus trichocarpa ectomycorrhiza microbial communities from riparian zone in the Pacific Northwest, United States - 15_EM | ecosystem: Host-associated > Plants > Roots > Unclassified | place... | reverse complement strand
AGTTCCCGCCATCTGAGACACCAGCAGCCCTACCCCGGCGGCGAGGCTGCCGACGAGGCCGCTTGCGACACCAATCGAGATACACACAGCAAGGCTCAGACCCAAGGTTCGTCGAAGAAACGCATCAAGATCCATAAACGGCCTGCCCTTGTCGTCGCACGCGACCCGGAGACTAATTGACACAAGATTCTGTCATCCTAACCCGGGGGCTATGACAACTTTGACACAACTGGTCCATAAAAATACGGTTTCGAGCCAAACTTCGATGACAGGTAGTGCCGTGCTGCCTACAATCGGTTGAGTATGACGTACGGGAGATCCGGCGCAGAGAATCGGATGACTGTCATGGGGGATCCTGGATCCTGGCGCAAGAGTTCGCGATGTGTTCAAGGCAACTGTGTCGAGATGTCAACTGTCGGTGAAATCGTCCGCCTGCGGAGGTCCGGGACACGCGAACCTGACCGGATCCTCGAGTTTTCTTATTCCGAGTGGAAAAGCTTCGCAGATGCACTGCGGCGCGGCGAGTTTGACGATCTCTTGCCCCAGGGACCTGCTGATTGACGTATCGAGATCCGGGCCCGCACCGATGTCGGCGCGAGCCCAGGCCTCAGATAAGTCGGGACGAAGGGGTAGTCAGATCGCCGAGCGGGACGGCGTCAGGGGGTGAACTGGATCTCGGGATAGCGCGCTGACGGCCCGTCGAGCAGGTGATTGTGACGATGGCGCAGGTACTGGTCGAAGTAGGCGTTGACGTACCTCCGCAGGACGGTGACGGCGCGTTCTCCGTTGATCGTGCCGAGCCCTTGGGCGACCTGTTCGGGGGTCAAACCGATGGCGGAGGCGGCCTGCGGGATCAGAATCGCCAGGTCCTCGAAGGTGGCGTGGGTTGAGCCGGTGAGGTTGAGCTGAAGCTTCGGGCCGCGCTGGTTGGCCCAGAAGGTCGCCCAGGTGGGGTTGGTGTCGCGGGTTTGGTCTTGCCGGCCGATCAGCAGGAACGGGCGGTCGGAGCCGGCCGCGGCGTCCGCGGTCCAGAAGGTGCCATCCAGGTTGATTCCGGCCGTGATGCGGGAGTCGACGTGCGTCACCGCCGCAGCGGTCGTGCCTCCGTCGGAGTGACCCATGATGCCGATGTGGGTCAGGTCGAGTGCGCCGCGCAGGCCGCGGGGGAGCGGTCGGTTCTCGGCGTCGATGTTCTTGCCTCGGTTGAGCGCCGCCAGTTGGTCGAGGACGAAGCGGGCGTCGAGGACCCGGGCGTTCACCGCCTTGGTGGTCAACGCCAATTCGTTGTCATCGGTGAGCTCGGGCATCGCATTGAGCTCCAGACGTCCATCGGGGAGTTCGACGACACGGGCATCGTGGATGTGGTCGATGGTCACGACGATGTAGCCGTGGCTCGCGAGATCTTCGACCAGGGAGGTGGTTTCGGTGCGCTCACCGCCCAATCCGTGGGAGTAGACGACCACGGGCCGCCCACCCCTGCGCTGATCCAGCGGAGCGCCGAGGTGCGCATGCGTTGTCGGCCAGGTGAGGACCCCAGCGGGCAGGCCGTTCGACTGTTCGTAGCCGCGCGCTGTTGCGGGGGTGAGCCAGGGCGCTTTCGGGTATCCGCGGACCGTGGCGGCCGGGTACCACATCTGGATCATGAGTTCTCGGGCCGACTGAGTGGGTACCCAGGGGTCTGGGCGCGAGGGGTCGACGAGGTGCAACGACACGGTGCCGACCTGGTGCTGTCCCGTGGGTGCGGGCAGGGTGAGCTGGACCGGCGTCGATCGGACGTCGGCCGCGGGTGCGGCGGTCACGGGTGTGGCGGTCACGGGTGCGGCCGCGGTCATCGGCAGAGCGATTGCCGCGATGAGGCAGGCAAGCAGCGCCGCGAAACGTCGAGGTGAATGAGCGCGTCTGGACAAGAGGTTCCCTTCAGGTGCGAGACCACAGGGTGCTGGGAGATCCATTCAAGGCGCCGCCAAATCCGGGCACAGTGGGCCGTACTCGCGTCTTGGTGGTAGGGCCAGCCCCACCGCCAAGGTCCACGTCGCCCCGTACCGTGTCGGCATGGCGGTGACCGAGGTGAGCACGGCGCTCGAGGCGATACGGGCCGGCCCGATGCGGTATCTCGGCTCGCGATGGCCGCTGCGGGCCCTCGCCTATGTGATGTCCGGCGTCATTGTCGGCGCCGTAACCCTGATCTGGCTGCCCGTGACAATGCTGCTCGGTGCCTTCGTCCTGACCCCGGCGGCGATCCAGCCACTAGTGGCGTTGGAACGTCGGCGGCTCGCGTTGATGGGTGGTGGGGTACTGCAGGACCCGCATCGTCTGCCGGACCGGCCGGGGGCGGCGGCGTGGTTGCGCTCGCGCTACAGCGAGGTCGTGACGTGGCGCGAGCTGACGTACACGCTGCTGCACGCCACTGGGCTGCTCGCGCTCGACGTCGCTGCAACGATCGTCGGGGTCGGCCTACCGGTTGTTGGTCTTGTCGGTCTGCTGACCGTGATTATCGACAGCGGACACCTCTACCTCATGGTTCCCATGCTGGTCATCCTCACCGGCCTCGTGTTCCTCGGGATGTGTGCGGTGGCCGCGGTAGCGATCGGCCACAGCGAGATCGCCCGACTGCTGCTGTCGCGAGGCGGGGAGGAAATGGTGGCCCCGATCGCTCGCTCGCGGGCCCGGCTGGTCGACGCGTTCGAGGTCGAGCGGCGGCGCATCGAACGCGACCTGCACGACGGTGCCCAGCAACGGCTCGTCGCCCTGACCATGACCCTCGGCCTGGCCGAGTTGGAACGCGACAACCCCGAAGCCGCCCATGTGCTGGTCGTCCAGGCCGGCGAGCAGGCCCGCACCGCCCTCGCCGAGCTGCGCGACCTGGTCCGCGGCATCCATCCCCGCGTCCTCACCGACCTCGGCCTGCCTGCCGCCGTTGCCGAACTGGCCGAAGGTTGCCCACTGCCGTTGACCATCACCCTCGACCTCCCTGGCCGGCTTCCCTCCGCCGCGGAGTCGACGGCGTACTTCGTCGTCGCCGAAGCGCTCACCAACACGGTCAAACATGCCAAGGCGAGCCGGGTCTGGGTCAGCGGTGCAGTCCGCCAACAGACGCTCACCATCGATATCGGCGATGACGGCGTCGGCGGTGCCGATCCCGCCGACGGCACCGGGCTGAGCGGACTCGTCGATCGCGTCGATGCCCTCGGTGGCACCCTCGCGCTGTCCAGCCCCGACGGCGGACCGACCAGCTTGCGGCTGGAATTGCCATGCTCCGCATAGCTTTGGCCGATGACTCGGTGCTCCTACGCGAAGGACTGGTCGCGCTCCTGACCCGCTACGGTCACGAGGTCACCGCCGTGGGCGACGCCACTGCGCTGACCGAATCCGTTGCCGAGCACCGGCCAGACATCGTCGTCGTCGATGTTCGCATGCCGCCGACCTTCACCGACGAAGGGCTGCATGCCGCCCTCGACCTGCGTCGTGATTACCCCGGCCTGCCGGTCCTCGTCCTCAGCCAGTACATCGCCACCGCTTATGCGGCGAAATTGCTCGAACCTGCCGACACCAGCGGGGTCGGCTATCTCCTCAAGGATCGCGTCGGCCGGGTCGCCGAGTTCGTCGATACCGTCGAGCGGGTCGCCGCCGGTGGCTGCGTCATCGATCCCCAGGTGGTTCGCCAGCTCCTCGCGCTGCGTCACGATCCCTTGGCCCGGCTCACCCCGCGTGAACGTGAAGTCCTTGCGCTCATGGCCGAAGGCCGGTCCAACGCCGCCATCACCAAAGCCTTGACCATCACCGAGAAGGCCGTCAGTAAGCACATTGGCTCGATCTTCACCAAGCTCGACCTCCCACCTGAGAGCGGTGAAGACCATCGCCGGGTCCGAGCCGTTCTGGCCTACCTCCGCGGCTGAGCGGCTGGTCTCAACTCACGTCGATCAGCGAAGAATGGGCGCCAGAGGAGCGCCATTCGAGCACGCATAACCTCGTGCGGAAGGGGTTTCCCAGACGGTTCTCACCGGTTACGCGTGTCTGAGTGGCGCTCAGATTTTCGTTGCTGCCCGGTTGGGGCGGTGGCCGGGCCGGCGGATGACGTATTCCGCGATCGCGAGGTTGATGGCCCAGCCGGCGCCGAGCAGGAAGGCGTTACTGGTTTCGCTGGTGCCGAAGATCGGTTCTCCAATGCCCTGGGTGAACACCTGCGTGCCGGCGCCGAGAGCGAGGGCGTAGGCGCGGGTCATCCAGGCTCGATGGCGGGTGACATCACCGTGGCGGATGGCGGCAAAGCCAAGAATGATGCTGGCCGCCATGCCTGAGCCGAACGCAAGGCGGAACACGTAGGTCAGGTCGCCGGTGCCCGGCTGGCGGGGGTAGAACTGCGTCATCCACAGCGCCGAGAGGGCGACGGCCAGACCGAGCGCCACCAGGACTCGTCCGGCCAGCCGGTGCCAGCCGGGCCGGCGGCGCCGCACTCCGGCGGAGAACTGGAAGGCACCGAGGATGGCGTAGCTCAGGGCGCAGATGATGTGCACGACCACTGGTATGGGCGAGGCGCTGGCGCGTGGGTTGGCGGGCATCATCTGCGGTCCACCGGCCAGCTCGAGCAGACGCAGCGAGCCGGCGATGGCGGGAATCAGCACGAGCGCAATCAGGGCGAACGGCACCCACCCGGGCGAGCGCGGCGTCGACCGGGTGCTGCGGACAGGCGCGTGGGTGGTCATCGGAATTCCTTTCGGTGCTGTAGGTGTGCCATATCCGTGGGCACCTGACTTGCTTTCGGGCGATGACCCGGCGCTGGGTCATCGCCCGAAAGCACTTTGCCCGGTGGTCGAATGGTGGTGGCTAGGGTGGCGTGGCCTAGCCGGCCATGGCCGGCTCGGGCTCGGGCTTCGGGTCCGGGGTGAGGGCCTCGTCGTTGAGGTTGACGTGCGGCAGCACGCGGTCGAGCCAGCTGGGCAGCCACCAGTTGGCCCGGCCCAGCAGCGCCATCGTGGCTGGGACCAGCACCATCCGGACGAGCGTCGCGTCGAGGGCGATCGCAGTGGCGAGGCCGAGCCCGATCATCTTCACGAACGGTGACGGGTCACCGATGAAGGCGAGGAACACCACGGTCATCACAAGCGCGGCTGAGGTGATGACCCGGCCCGTGCCGGCGAGCCCGCGGGCGACCGACTCGGCGTTGTTCCCGGTCGCGTCGTACTCCGCCCGGATCCGGGAGAGCAGGAACACCTCGTAGTCGATCGACAGCCCGAACAGTACGGCGAAGAAGATCGCCGGCAGCGGCGAGGCGATCACATAGGTCCGGTCGAGGTTGAACAGCCCACCAAGCCAACCCCATTGGAAGACAGCCACCACGACGCCGTAGGCGCCGCCGATGGACAGCAGGTTCATCAGGACGGCCTTCAGCGGGACGACGATCGACCGGAACACCAGCATCAGCAGGAGGAACGACGCGGCCAGGATGGCGGTGATGAAGATCGGGAAGGTGTGGTTCAGCTGCTTGGTGAGGTCATTGGTCAGCGCGGGCAGTCCCGTCACGTATACCCCGTCGCGGGTCAGTGCCCGTACCCGCTCCAGCGTCGCGGACGTGCGGGGATCGGTCGCTCCTGTGGTCGGGATCGTGGACAGCACCATCGTGTCGCCGTCGGCTGACACCTGCGCCGCACCGACCGTGGCGATGCCCGGATCAGCGGCGATGCGCTTCGACAGCTCGGGGATCGAGCCGGCGTCCACCCCGGTGCCGCGCAGATCGGCGACGATCAGCAGCGGCGAGCTGAAGCCCGGCCCGAAGCCGTCCGCCAGCAGGTCGTAGGCCCGCCGGTCTGACCTGCTGGTCGAGTTGTCGCCGGAGTCCGGGAAGCCCGTCTTCAGTGAGAGTGCCGGGACGGCCAGCGCGAGCAGTACAACCGACGCGGCGATCAGGTACGGCCACGGCCGGCGGGCAACCCGGTGGGAGTACCGCCACCACGCCGTGTCTTCGGCCTGCTTGACCGGCCGACGCCGACCCATCAGCCGCCCGGAGTCGATGCGGTCGCCGAGCAGCGTGAGCAGCGCCGGCAGCAGGGTCAGAGCGGTTGTCACGGCGAACAGCACGACCAGTGAGGTGCCCAGCCCGATGGACGCGAGCACACCCACCCCGGTCAGGACGAGAGCCAGCATCGCCACGATCACGGTGCCGCCGGCGACCACGACGGCGGACCCGGACGAGCCCATGGCAGCGGACAGGGCTGCGGCGTTGTCCTGGCCGGCGGCGCGGTTCTCGCGATAGCGGGCGACAACGAACAAGGAGTAGTCGATGCCGACACCGAGCCCGATCATCGCCCCGATCGTCGGCGCGGCGGTCGAGACGTCCAGGCTGCCGGCGAGCAGGGTGATGGCGCCCAGGCCGGCGGCGACTGCCACCAGCGCGAGCGCGATCGGCACCAGGGCCGCGACGATCGTGCCGAACGCGACCACCAGTACGACCAGCGCCGCGAGCAGGCCGATTGCCTCGGCGCCGGAGGGCTTGGACTCGGAGTTGATGAAGGCGGCGTCACCGCCGAGTTCTGCGGCCAGCCCGGCCGTGCGGGCGGGCTCGATCGCGGCGGTCACGGTTGCCAGCGCCGCCGGGCCGAGGTCCTGGGCCGGTACGTCGAACGTGATCTTGGCGTAGCCGATGCGACCATCCGCGGAGACTGTGCCCGCCTCGAACGGGTCGGCCACCGCGGTGACGTGCTCGAGGCCGGCGACCCGTGACAGCGCGGACTCGATCGCCGGGCGGTGGGTGCCGAGCTGCTGCCCGCTGTCGACGGCGAAGACCGCCAGCGCGCTGCCTGCTGCCGCCTCCGGGAAGCGCTCCTCGAGCAGCACCTTCGCCTGATCGCTCTCGCTGCCGGCAGCGACGAAGTCGTCGACGAACGCGCCGCCGAAAGCGCCGGCCAGCGCCAGGACAAAGGCGGCAGCTACCGCCCAGGTGGTGATCGTGAGCCAGGGCCTGCGCACGCTGACATCTGCGATGCGCCTGATGAGTCTGTTCACAGCGGTGCTCCTAGTTTGAGGTCGGTCGTCATGGCGATCCGTCTCGCCGAGCTCAGCTGGACGAGTGGCAGTCGAGGGTGAATGCAGACGCGTTGGATCAGTCGGGTTCGACGTGAATGACCGAGACCAGCGGCAGGCCGAGGTCCCGGATGGTCTGGATCACGCCATGCAACGCGGCCTGGTCGACGAGCGAGCCACGGAGGATGGTCGTGCCGTCGCTCTCGTGCGTGAGGCTCAGCCCGTCGAACCTCGCGGCCCAGCGCTGGTCGAGGTGCCCCTTGAGGCGGATCTCGTACCGTCTCGGCTCGTAAAGGCTGCCCGTCGGTGCATGCGTTTCGCTCATGATCGGAACGTAGAAGCGAAGGTGATGAGCTGACATCACCACATGTGGTGATTGACCTGGTGATCCAGGTGAGTGATTACCGGACCTGCTTGACCGGCAGGATGGCGGCGGCCCCGATGATGGCGCAGACCCCGGCGACCGCGTACAGCACGGCGTAGCTGCCGCTGCCGATCGCCAGGATGACCGGCGCGATCGCCGGCGCAACGGAGAACGGAAGAGCACCGGCGATGTTGAGCACGCCGAGATCCTTGGCGGCCTCGGCTTTGTTCGGCAGCAGGTCGGCAACGAGCGCGAGGTCGACGGCCATGTACAAGCCGAAGCCGAGTCCGCCGATCGCCATGCCGACGAGGAACCCGTTGACATTGCTGGCGATGGCCACCACGAACAAGGCCAGGCCGTACACGATCGAGGCAGCGCAGACGAAGATCTTCCGTCGGCCCATCCGGTCTGAGAGCCGGCCGCCGACCAGGGAAGCGGCCACCAGGACGACGGACTGGGCCAGAGTGCCGAGGAAAATCTGATGCGGCACCTCGTCCTCGGTGCTCCCGATCTTCTCCAGCAGGTAGTAGGCCTGGTACGTGGTCAGGAAGGCGTAGGCCAGAACGAGCATGAAGCGGCTCACGAAGGCCCAGGCGAAATCTGGGCTTTTACGCGGGTTTACGTAGAACGTGCTGATCAGTTCGCGCAGCGACCAGGTCGCCTGGTCCGCCCTGGCCAGTCGGCGATCCTTCAGCGTGACCGCGAAGATCAGGATGAAGAACCCGCCGACCGCGCACGGGATCAGGAACATGGCGAGCTGGTGGCCGGTCAACAGTTGGACCAGGAACGTGCCGGTCACCGATGCGATCGGCAGGCAAACCCCGAGGACACCGGCGACGAGGCCGCGCTGAGCGGCTGGGACCTGGTCCGGCAGCACCGCCACCATGGCGGCGAGCAGCGCGTTGAAGAACAGCTGGGCGATGCACCATCCAGCCAGGACGACCGGGATGTTCGGCGCCAGCGCGACAATCAGGATGCCCAGCGAACCACCCACCACGCCGACGACCATCCAGGGCCGTCGCATGCCCAGTGGCGACGAGGTGCGATCGCTCATCCGGCCGAAGAACGGATTGCCGAACATCGCCAGCACGGCACCGATTCCGGTGACAAGCGCCAAGCTGTTCGGCGCCTGTTCGATCCCCACGATCGAGTTGACTTTCAGCGCCAAGGTGACCAGCAGGGGCGCGAGGAGCAACAGGCAGGTGCTCGTGTAGGCCATCGTGTACAGCGCGATGAAACCCCATCCGACTCGGGGTATCGCCGGCGACTCAGCTTCCGCTGCCTCGACTGCGGTTTCGGAAGCCTCCGACATTGAGCTCTCCTTCGGGCGGTGGGGAGCCAGACGGCTGAGCTGAACCACGACGCGCAGCACCCGTAGGTGCTTCCTGGTTGCGAGTCTGCCAGTCCTTGCGGCCGCTATGCGGTAGGAGATAGAGGAGGAGCAGCCCGGACAGCGCGGAGAAGGTCAGCGCGCCGAACGCGCCGAAGTTCGTGAACTGCTCCTCGACGGCGATTCCGGCGATGGTGGTCACGGTCCAGCCGAGAGCCCAGAGGATGGGCATGCCGGCGGCCCAGAGCCATCGCGGTTTCGCGTTGCGGGGGAGGGTAAAGGTTTGTGCGATTCCAAGGACAACCCCGGTGAGGGCACCCATCAGGGCGAGGTCGGCGAGTGTGGTCCGGTAGCCGACGGTGGAGGCGCCGAGCAGGAGGCCAAGGCTCATCCCGATGCTGGTCGCCGGGATCCACCTGCGGAGACGGAGTCGTCGCCGGCTGGCGAGGGCCTGCCCGGTGCCGATGACCAGTCCGGCCACAGCTCCACCGAGCAGAGCGGAGAGAGGGTCGTCCACCCGCCCGGCAACCGCGGTCCCGCAGAAACCGGCGAGCGGGAACGCGAGGAATCCGACGGTCCAGCTCAGCCAGGTCCGGGTGAGGCTCGTTGGTCGTGTCTCGATCCGCGTCATGGTGGTCACCTCTTTGCGCCGGCAGCTGCGGGGCGGTTTGGCTGCGCGGGGCGGCGGAGGATCGCAACCCCGAGGGCGGCCACCCACAGCCCCCAGCCGGTGCTGCCGAGCAGACCGGCGAGATCCCAGACCGGGAAGTCGGGGACCGCGGTGGCCAGGATGTCGCCCTGGTTGAGCAGGTAGAGCAGGCTGGCGATGAGCCCGGTCACGGCGAGCCAGCGGGGCAGGACGCGGGTGCGCAGGATGATCACACAGAGCGTGGCGGACCAGCCGATGGCGAGCAGTTCACCGAGGTGTTCCCCGAGCAGGGCGCCGCCGAACTGGTGCTGGGCGGTCCAGGCTGCGTCGACGGCCGCCTTGGTCGTGGCGTCTCCGCTGACGTAAGAACGAGCCAGCGGTGGGACGACGAACACCCAGCGCAGGAAGCCGATCAAGGAGAGCACCACGGAGGTGGCGCCTGCGTAGGTGGCGGCCCGGAGGACCGGATCGCCGCGGCGTGCCAGGACGGCCGGCAGAAGCAGGATCGGGACGGCGAGGATCGCGTACGTCCAGGCGACGGCGAACCAGGTCCAGACCAGGCTGCTGCCGCCGTCCACGAAAGCCGGCAACACGACGGCGGCCGGCTCGCGCAGGATGTCCGGCCACTCGAAGGTCGAGGAGAGCACCGTGGCTGCGGCGCCGAACGACACTGCACCCACCAGGAACAGGCCCCCGGTGACATTGCGCAGTCGCCGATCCATCGAGGTCGAGCTCGGTTCAGCAGTGCCGTTGGATGAGTTGGGCTGGCGGGTGGCGATGCTGGGCGGGTTCATGTCGATCCCCTTTGCGTCGGGTGAGTGGAAGCCCTTGGGCCTGGTCGGATTCGGGTGAATTCGAGCCGGTGAGCTCGGGTCAGATCGGGAGCAGGTCGGGCTCGGGGTTGGCCGCCGCGGGCTGAGCCAGGTGCTCGGGTGAGCCTTCGATCTGCAGGTGCGGGACGACCCGCTCGAGCCAGGCCGGCATCCACCAGTTCTTGTCACCGAGCAGTTCCATGGTGGCCGGGACGAGGATGAGCCGAATGATGGTGGCGTCGATGATCACGGCGGCGGACATCCCGATGCCGATGATCTTGAGGAAGATCTGGTCGTCGAGGATGAAGGCCCCGAACACTGCGGTCATGATCAGCGCGGCGGCGGTGATCACCTTGGCGGTGGCGGCCAGGCCGTTCGCCACAGCGGTGGCGTTGTCCCGGGTGCGCAGGTACTCCTCGCGGATTCGGGAGAGCAGGAAGACCTCGTAGTCCATGGACAAGCCGAACAGGATCGCGAACATCATCATCGGGATGAAGGCAGGGATCGGGGTGGGCGTGGTGATGCCGACCAGGTGTCCGAACCAGCCTCCCTGAGCCGCGTAGGAGACCACGCCGTAGGCCGCGATGATCGAAAGCAGGTTCAGCACCGCGGCTTTGATAGCGACGAGGACCGAGCGGAACACCGCGAGCAGGAGCACGAACGAGAGCAGGATCACCGCCGCGATGAACAGTGGTAGTCGGGCCGCGACGCTGTTGGTCTGGTCGGCGTTGGCTGCGGTGATGCCGCCGATGGTGATGGTGACACCGGAGTCGGCAAGCGCGTCAGGGACGACGTCTTCCCGCAGCCGGGTGAGGAGTTC
>Ga0307513_10011503_pt1 | contig 10994 bp, 9 predicted proteins | sample 15_EM_MG_FD_202174 | JGI IMG/M metagenome (GOLD analysis project Ga0307513, IMG submission 202174) | Populus trichocarpa ectomycorrhiza microbial communities from riparian zone in the Pacific Northwest, United States - 15_EM | ecosystem: Host-associated > Plants > Roots > Unclassified | place... | reverse complement strand
CGGCAAGGTCTACGCCGGGCGCAACGGCATCATCGGCGCGCTCACCGAAGACCTGATCGACACGAGCAAGGAGTCGGCTTCGGCGATTGCGGCGCTGCGCAGCACGCCCTCGGGCGCGTTCGGCTCGTGCCGCTACAAGCTCAAGTCGCTCGACGCGAACCGGCGCGAGTACGAGCGCCTGATCGAAGTCTTTCGGGCCCACGACATCGGCGTCTTCTTCTACAACGGCGGCGGCGATTCGGCCGACACCTGCTTCAAGGTCAGCCAATTGAGCGAGTCGATGGGCTACCCGCTGCAGGCGATCCACGTGCCGAAGACGATCGACAACGATTTGCCGATCACCGATTGCTGCCCGGGTTTCGGCTCTGTCGCGAAATACGTCGCGGTGTCCACGCTCGAGGCCTCGTTCGACGTGCGCTCGATGGCCAAGACCTCGACCAAGGTCTTCGTCGTCGAGGTGATGGGCCGGCACGCGGGCTGGATCGCTGCGGCCGGCGGGCTGGTCGAGGCACACGGCATCCCGGTCGTGATCCTGTTCCCCGAGATCGTGTTCGACGAGCAGAAGTTTCTCGCGCGCGTCGACAAGCTCGTCAAGGAGCACGGCTTCTGCACCGTCGTCGTCTCCGAGGGCTGCCACCACGCCGACGGCACCTTCCTCGCGGAACAGGGCGCGCGCGACGCGTTCGGCCACGCGCAGCTCGGTGGTGCCGCGCCGGTCGTGGCCGACATGGTCAAGCGCGCCCTCGGCCACAAGTTCCACTGGGCCGTGGCCGACTACCTGCAGCGCGCGGCGCGCCACATCGCCTCGAAGACCGATGTGAAGCAGGCCTACGAACTCGGCCAGAAGGCGGTGCAGCTCGCGCTGAAGGGCCACAACGCGGTGATGCCGACGATCGAGCGCATCTCCGACGCGCCGTACAAATACAGGATCGGCGTGGCGCCGCTGGCCAAGGTCGCGAACGTCGAGAAGTTCATGCCGCGCGACTTCATCACGAAGGACGGCTTCGGCATCACCGACAAGTGCCGCCGCTACCTCGCGCCGCTGATCCAGGGCGAGGACTACCCGAGCTACAGGAACGGGCTGCCGGTGTACGTGACGCTGAAGAACGTCGCGGTCGCGAAGAAGCTCGCGGCCTTCGAGCTGAAGTAGCGCCGCGCCATCGGCTAGAATCTTCGCTCTGCCGCGGCCACGCCGTGGCAGCGGCCCGCAAGGGCCGGGTCTGCAAAGGCCGCGCCGGCGTAGCTCAGTTGGTAGAGCAGCGCATTCGTAATGCGAAGGTCGGGAGTTCGACTCTTCTCGCCGGCACCAGATATCCCCCGCCAGATCAAGCAGTTGGACGAACTGGTCAGCCACCCTTGCGGTGGCTCTTCTTCGTGGTGTCGATTCTGGTGACACTAGGTTCACCCCAAGTGGGCAAACTTTCGTCGGTCAGGTCAAAGATCACGTGCCCCTGCCAGCCTCTGCCTTCTTCACAAGCTGATCGGTCATCTTCGAATTGGCACCTAGGCGGGGAGCTTCGCAGATGTCGGGATTGAGATCGGGCGAGACAATTCATAGAAGCAGTTGATCGCGCCCACGATCTCGCCTCGTGAGTCTCGCAGCGGCCGTATGTTGACAATCACTGTCACCCGGGAACCGTCGGGACGCTCGACCACTACCTGCTCGTCGATTGCCATTTCGATAGCACCGCTCACCACTTGGGCCATTGGACATTCGTCGTGTGGCAGCGGCGTACCGTCAAGGAGGTACATCTGATGAGAACCGCAGAATTTCTCGTCGGTGTCACCGAGCACAGGTTCTCTGCCCCACAGTCTTGTCGCGAGGTCATTGAACTTGACGATGACTCCAGAGGCATCAATCACGTATGCCGCGATGGGGCAAAGGTCGAACAGGACCTGGAATTCTTCAGCGCTCCGGTAGAGCTCGTCTTCGACACTCAAGCCCTGGGACTCGATAGGAGCGCGGGCGATCCAGGATCCTGGGGACTTGGCGTCACTCATGGCTGGCCCTTAGTAAGCGTCGGTCACGCGTGGCGATCTTACAAGTAGCGAACCTTGCTGCCAAGCTGAGGGGAAAGCGCCCGAAGGCGCCGCGCCCGGCGGGTTACGGAGCCTCGCGCTGCATTCGCCGGATGGCGTCGGCGATGTCCAGGCTCACCTTGGCGGCCGCTCGGCTGTGCGCGCCCGCGAGCGCCTCGTAGCCGGGGTCCGCGACACGCTCGCGCACCGACGTCTGTCCGGTCTGCGTCTTGCGATCCTTGCTCCGGCGAATCGTCCAGACGGCATCGATCGACGCCGACTCGCCGAGTGTCGACTCGAAACTGCGCACGTCGACGGCCACACGGTAGTCGGGATCGGCGGCCAGCGGCTGCGGGAACCGGATCACGCGCGGCGCGCCCAGCAGCGTCGCGAGGTCGTCCGCCATCACACGCGACAGGTTGTCCTGCAGCGGCGAGGCCCAGCGGTTGAAGTCATCCAGCCTCAGTTCGTTGCGGCCCGTGCTCACGACGATCTCGGGTCGGTCGACCACGGCGGGCACGGTGACCGGCCCGAGCGCGATCACGAGCGTCGACGCCGTGGCGGCGGGCTCGGCGGCCATGCGCAGCGTGTAGTAGCGAAACGGCTGCTGCGTGGCGCAGCCGGTGGCCAGGCCGATGGTCACGCAGACGATCCCGAGCAGGGCGGTGGGTCGCATCACTTGTCTCCGCTGTTCGAGGGGGATTTGCCGCGGATCGCCGATTCCGGGTGGCGTTCGAGGTAGTCGAGCAGCATGCGCATGCTGGTCGCGGCGCGCGTGAATTCGATCAAGGCGTCGTGCAGCTCCTGCTGCGCCGGGGCGCCCGGTGCGAGCAGCGTGGCGTCGGCGTTGCTCATGCTGCGCTCGATGCTGACCAAGGCAGCCTGCATCGAATCGAGGCTGGTCTTCAGGCTCGGCACGAGCTCGTTGTCGATGCGACCGATGAGCTTGTTCGCGCCACCCAGCGTCTCGTGCAGCGCCTGCAGGTCGGTCTTCAGCGAAGCGCCGATCTCGTCGAGCGGAACCTTGTCGATCTTGTCGAGCAAACTGGTCAGCTTCTCCTCGAGGCCAACCAGGCTGCTGGCCATCACCGGCAGGTCGGGCGCGTCGCGGGTCCAGTCGATCTTCGACTTGCCCACCTTCGGAAAGTATTCGAACGCCACGTACATCTGCCCGGTCAGCAGGCTGCCGCTGCGCAACTGCGCGCGCAGGCCACGGTCGTCGATCAGGTGCTGCAGCAGCGCGTTGCGGTGCTTGTCGTCGCCGTTCAGGACGCGTGACATCCGTTCCTGCTGCTCGGCATCCGCATAGGCGAGGCGGCGTTCGGGATGGAACGTGATGGTCACGCGCGGGCGCACGTTCTTGCTGGCCTTGTCGATCTCGAGATCGATGGCGGTGACCTCGCCGGCCGTCAGGCCGAGGAAGGTGACCGGCGCGCCGACCGACAGGCCGTGCAGCGTCTCGTTGAAGTGGAGCACGTAGCGGCGCGATCCGGGGTCCGGCGCCTTCATCGCGGCGGGCCGATCGGCATAGAGCGTGAACTCCGCATCGGACGGGGCGCTGGCCGTCTCGGGCGCCAGGCGGGGCGCGTCGAATGCAATGCCCCCGACCAGCGCCGAGACGAGCGACTCGGTGCGGACCTCGAAGCCGTTGGCACCCGCGACGATGTCGATCCCGCTCGCGTTCCAGAAGCGCGTCCCGGTCGTCACGTACTTGTCGTAGGGGGCGGTGACGAAGACCCGAACGTCGACCGCCTTGCCGTCGGGTGTCAGCGCGTACGACACGACCTGGCCCACCGGCAGCCGGCGGTAGTACAGAGGCGATCCCTCGGACAACGAACCGAGGTCGCGGGCCTTCAGGATGAACTCCCGCCCGAGTTGGCCGGAGACCACCGGTGCCTTGTCCAGCCCGGTGAAGTCGCTCTGCTCGTTCGGTGAGCTGCCGGCCTCGAAGCCGATGTAGTTGCCCGACAGCAAGGTGTTCAGTCCCGAAATGCCGCTCAGGCTGATGGTCGGTCGAACGACCCAGAATTTCGCGTCTTCGACCATCAACCCGGCCGCCCGCTTGGTGATCTTCGCCGTGACCTCCACCTGGCTGTAGTCCTCGGAGAGGTGCACGCTGGTCACCTGGCCGAGATTGACGTCCTTGTACTTGATGAAGGTCTTGCCGGCCTCGATGCCGTCGGCGGCCCGGAACACGATCGTGATGGTCGGCCCTTCGCTGCGGATGCGCTTCACCGCGATGCCGACGGCCACGAGCGCGGCCAGGATCGGGATGATCCAGACGATCGACACCCGGGTTCGCTTCGGCGCCACGACCGTGGCCTGCGGCAGTTCACTGCCCTCGCTCGGTTCAACCATGCTGCTTCCGTTTCACAGTGCGCGCATTCCAGATCAGGCGCTGATCGAAGGAATGCGCGGCAAACATTGTCAGGACCACCACCGTCATGAAGAAGGCGACGCCCGATCCCGGCGCCACCGACATCAGCGGCGACAGCTGCACGAGCGCGACGATGAACGCATCGACAAAGACATCGAGCATCGACCACCGGCCGACCAACTCGACCAGACGATACAGCCGCGCGCGGTCGTGGTTGTTCTTCACCGAGCCGCGCTGGACCGTGATCAGCAGATAAGCAAGGGCGATCAGCTTGCCCAGCGGGACGATCACGCTGGCCACCAGCACGATCAGCGCGAGCGGCCATGATCCCGTTTCGTACAGGTAGGCGACGCCGGAGATGATCGTGTCCGACTCGGTCGAACCCAGCGTGGTGGTCACGAGCACCGGCAGTGCATTGGCCGGGACGTACAGGATGGCCGCGGCGATCACCAGCGCCCAGGTGGTCTGGATCGAGGCATGCGCGTGCGCTGCCAAGGCCGTGCCGCAGCGCGGGCACTGGCCCTGCTGCCCGCCCGGCGCCGGCCGCGAGAGCAGCCCGCAGGTGGCGCACGACGCGAGCCCGGCCTGTGCCAGATCCGGCAGCACCTTGACCCGCAAGCGCCCGCGCCGCTGCGCGGCCGCCGGCGCCGGCTCCGGCCGAGTGCCGTCGGCCCAGACCACGCGCTGCCAGATCGCGTGGCTGTCGAAGGTCGACCCGATGGCCGCGAGCAGAATCACCAGCAGACCCACCGCGTACAGCCCGATGCCGGGCGTCACGGTGGCGAGTTGGGCAATCTTGATCAGGGCGACCAGGATGCCCAGCAGCATCACCTCGCTCATCGACCAGGGCTCGACGAACGCCGCCAGGCGCAGCAGCCGACCGACCCAGCGCGGCGCCGGCGGCCGGCGTGCCGCCGACAGCACGACCAGCATGAACGCGATGAACAGGCCCGGAGCGACCACCGCGCAGAACGCCACCATCACGGCCGTCGTCTCGCTGCCGCGCAGCCAGGTCTCCTGGGCTCCCCCGAGGATCGTCGTGACCGACTCGCGCCCGGCCACCGACAGCCCCATCAGCGGCGCCAGGTTCGCGATCAGGAACACCACGGCGGCGGCGACGGCCAGGGCCAGGGGCCGGTCGATCGGATCGACCGGATTGCGCGCGATCGTCACCTTGCACCGGGCGCAGACGGCCTTGCCGCCGGGAGGAAGTGCGGGCACGGCCTGCGGCAATTCGCATTCGGGACACGCCAGCGTGTCGAGCACCGCGTGGCTCATCGAGAGCGGCACGCCCGACTCCCGTCGGAGCGGATCGCCGTCAGCATCGGCGCAGTCGCGGCAGTGCCTTGGCAAAGTCGAACCACACGCATCGTCACCCCACTAGTTCGCTAGACGATAACCGAACAGCTCACGCCGCGGCGCGTTCGACATTCGCGCCGCGCTCGATCACGACTTCGCTGTCGACGAGGCAGCTGGAGTGGATTCGTCGCGCGACCCAGGTTCGGCGCCGTGCGAAAGCTTGTGCGCTGGCTGAAATGCCAGCGGCGGCCTTCGCGGTGAGTCTTTGAACCTGGACTGACAGGGCGGTCCGCGCCGGGAGCGCGGAGTCGGGGTGTTCAGCGCCAGTCCACGGTGCCGAAGCCGTCGAACCCGATCAGCGTGTAGTACAGGCCGACGGTGGCGAGCGTCTGCGCGCGGTCGCCGATCACCGGGTAGTTCGCCCTGCGGTGCGACCACACGTACTTGACGCCGATCGCGTGCGGCCCGCTGATGCGCCAGGTGACGCCGGCGTCGATGCGCGAGATGTCGTCGCGGCCGGCCGATCGGTTTGCGATGTGGCCGAGAAAGAATTTCTGCGCCGTGGCGTCGGCCGAGACGGCGTCGCCGGCGATCAGGCGCAGCGCCAGGCCCACGCTCGGCGCGACGCCGTAGTGGTAGTCGCGGTCGTTGACAACACCGCGCGAGGTGCTCGCTGCGGAGTAGCCCAGCCCCGTGACAGCCGTCCCCTGCAGCGCGTAGTTCTTCGACAACCACCACTGCCCGGTCGTGCCCAGCGACAGCCCGGTGGCCGACAGGTGGAACATCTGCGGCGCGAGGTAGTCGTAGCTGCCGTACAGACCCCAGATGCCGCGGTAGCTGTCGCCCAGCGCGTAGTCGGTGCCGAACAGCAGGCCGCGCGTGGCGAGGTTCTCGACGCCGTTCGCGCTGGTGGCGATCGCGCGGAACGTGAAGTAGTCGAAGGGCCGCGTGTAGGTGTACCCGGCGCGACCGGGCAGCCCGTAGTCGAGCTGGTAGTCCAACTCGGCGGTGTTGCGCTTCACGCCGGTGCTGGTGCCCGCCTCGTCGCGCGTCGCGACCTCGGTGCCGACCCGCAGCCGGCCGTAGAAGACCGGGTCGTGGTCGTAGAACGCATCGTCGAAGCGCCCGCCGTAGACAAGGCGGTTGAAGCCGACCGCGGGCGAGACGACAGCGGCACCCCATTCGCGCCAGGCATAGGGCAGGCGGCTCTGCCCCTTCAGCATCAGATGGGCCATGCGAAACAGCGGCTCACCGAGAAAGCTGCCGCCGATGCCGCTCGCGATCTGATCGTTGCGCGCCGGCGGCGTCTGCTCGCCGGCCACCTCCCACAAGACGCTGCCGGCGAACGTCATGCCCGACGCTTCCCAGTAGTCCAGGCCCGCGGAGCGCGCCGCGCCGTGGTACAGCGAACCCTGATACGGGTGCGCGAACTGGTTGATCCGGAACGGGTCGTTGTCGACCACCCAGGGCCCGCGCAGATTGCGCTTGATCGAGGCCCAGCTCACGTCGTAGTCGCTCGAACCGCTGAAGCGCCGGTTGTAGCGGTTCAGCAGGAAGTCGAAGCCGATGATCTCGGCGGCGGGGATCAGGTAGCTCTTGTTCGGCGCGGTCGAGGGCGCGGAGGCTGCCGCTGCGGGCGGCGCCACCTCCTGCGCACCTGCGCACCGGCACGCCAGCAGAAGGGATGCGAGCACCGCCGGGAGCGGGTAGCGGTAGGCGGTGCGGCGGCGTGTCATGCCGCCGATGCTGGCGGCCGGCCGTCGCCTCGTCTGTCGGTGGCGCAGCGGTTCCGGAGTCGGATACCGCTGACGCGTCGACGCTCAGTGGCCTCGGCCGTCGTGCTTGTCACGCTTGTCGTGCTTGTCGTGCTTGTCCCAGCCGCGGTGGCGGCCGCGATCCCAGCCCGGATGCTCGTGCGAATAGCGCTCGCGCACCCACTGGTCGCGCACGAAGTACACCGGCTGGCCGCAGGCGTTGTAGCGCCCGCAGTAGCGGCGCCAGTTCTGCTGATGAGTCGGCGGCACGTACAGGTAGACCGGCTCCGCCTGCACGGCGACGCGCGGCCGCGCAATCAGCACCGGCTGCGGCAACACCAGCGCCGGCCGCGGGACGTCGCCGATGTTGATGCGGCCGTAGACCCCGGGCTGGTTGATGCCGATCGACACGCCGACGCTGGGCTGCGCGACGGCGGCGCCGACAGCGCCGGCAGCGAGCAGTGTTGCGATGATCTTCTTCATGACCTTCTCCAAGGTTGTGGTAGTCCAAGAACGCGCTTGCGGCCTGTGCCGACGACAGGGTTCCGATGCCGGGACGGGGTCTTACCCGCCCTTACGCCGATGCTGCCGCGATTTCGGCGTTGTGGCAGCGCGCTCGGACGAAACAGGACAACTCCTACACGGTGCGGCGCTGCGCGCTCACGCGGATGTCGCAATTTCGCCGTCTAATGACGCTGCCGACCGCAGAATCGGAACTGCTCTGGAAGAGGTGATCATGTCCGCGCTCGCCGGTGTTTTCGATGGCCTGAAAACGATGGGCCTGCTGCAATTGCTTCTCGCCTTCGTCGCCTGCATGGCCTACGTGCTCGCCCAGGGCCACCTGCTGGGGCGCGTCGCACGCCGCTGGGTCGGCGCCGCGGCGCTCGGCAGCGCCGCCGGGTTCGTCGCGTTGGATCGCGACTGGACGAACGGCGTCGTGCTGGTGGCGGTCGCGGTGGCCGGGATCGGCTCGTTCACGGCGATCGTGTGGCTGACGACACGCGCGCTCGGCATCGATCGCCCCGCAGCACCCGACGCCGCGGCCGGCACCGGCGCCGGCGCCCAGCCCGCGGCCTCGTCCGGCGAGACCGCACGGCCCCCCATCGGCGGCGCCGCCGCGTCAACCTGACGGCCGAGGCGCGCGCCCCGGCGCCGCGACCAGCAGGCGGCAGCGCGGGCTAAAATCCGCGGTTGCCCGGCAGCTCTGCCGGCCGCGCCAACGTTGCGCCTCACCTTGACTGGAGACTCCGATGCCCCGTTCCCTCACTGTTCGCAAGCACGCCCTGATCGCCGCGCTCATCGCCGCCGGTGTGGTCGGTTCGGCGGCAGCGGCCGATCTCAAGATCGGCGCGGCCGAAGCGCTTTCGGGCCCGGCCGGCCAGTACGGCCAGTCGATCAAGAACGGCTTCCAGCTCGCCGCCGACGAGATCAACGCGGCCGGCGGCGTCAAGGGCAACAAGATCGCGCTGCAGTTCGAAGACGAAGCCGGCAAGAAGGAACAGGCGATCGACGTCTTCAAGAAGCTGATCTTCCAGGACAAGGTGCTGATGCTGTTCGGCCCGACCCTGTCGAACTCGGCGCAGGCCGCCGACCCGATCGCGCAGGCCGCGAAGACCGTCGCGTTCGGCACCTCGAACACCGCCGACGGCATCACCTCGATCGGCGACTACATCTTCCGCAACTCGGTGACCGAGGCCGACGTGCTGCCCGAGACGCTGCGCGTCGCGATCAAGCACGCCGCCATCAAGAAGGTCGCGGTGCTGTACGGCAACGACGACGTGTTCACGAAGAGCGGCTACGACGCCTTCAAGAAGGCCCTGGCCGACCTGAACGTGCCGGTCACGACGACCGAGACCTTCGCGAAAGGCGATGTCGACTTCAAGGCCCAGCTGACCAAGATCAAGGCCAGCGGCGCCGACGCGATCGTGCTGTCGGCGCTGATCGCCGAGGGCGCGCCGATCATGGTGCAGGCGCGCCAGCTCGGCATCGAGCTGCCGGTGATCGGTGGCAACGGCATGAACTCGGTCAAGATTTTCGACCTGGCCAAGGAGAAGAGCGACAACCTGTGGGTCGGCAGCCCGTGGGCGATCGGCAACCAGACCAAGGAGAACCAGCACTTCGTCGTCGCCTACACGCAGAAGTACAAGTCGGCGCCGGACCAGTTCGGCGCGCAGGCCTACGACGCGATGAACATCGTCGCGACCGCGCTCGCCAAGGTCAAGCTCAGCGGCAACCTCGAGGCCGACCGCAAGGCCTTGCGTGATGCGCTGCCCAGCGTCACGCACACCGGCGCGACCGGCGCGTTCAAGTTCCGCCAAGCCACCGGCAAGGACGGCAAGCCGGCCGGCTACGACGCGCAGCAGGCGGCGATTGTCAGCGTCACCAAGGGCGGCAAGTACTCGATCGAGAAGTAAGAGCCCGCGCTCGCGATGCTCGAACAGCAACTCGTCAACGCACTCTCGCTCGGGTGCGTGTACGCGCTGTTCGCGCTCGGCTTCACGCTGGTGTTCGGCGTGCTGGGCGTGATCAACCTGTCGCACGGCGCGATCTTCATGATCGGCGCCTACGCGGCGCTGCAGGTCGTCACGAAGCTGGCGTTCCCGCTCTGGGCATCGCTGATCGCGGCGTTCCTCGTCGCCGGCGCGTTCGGGCTGGCCATCGACGTGCTGGTGCTCAGGCCGCTGCGCCGGCGCAACGCGCCGCACCTCATCCCGATGATCGCGACGATCGGGCTGGCGATCTTCTTCAACAGCGCGTCGCAAGGCCTCTTCGGCGCCGAGAACCTGCGCTTCCCGAGCGAGCTGGTGCCGGATCGGCAGCTGCACTTCGCCGGCGTGCAGATCAGCGTGCTCGAGGTCGCGATCATCGCGCTGTCGTTCGCGCTGATGGCCGCCCTGCTGCTGGTGATGCGCAAGACCCAGCTCGGCCGCGCGCTGCGTGCGATCGCCGAGTCGCCGAAGGCCGCGGCGCTGCTCGGCATCAACGTCGAGGGCCTGTTCTACCTGACCTCGTTCACGGCCGCGGCGCTCGGCGGCGTCAGCGGCGTGCTGATCGCGCTGTATTCGAACGCGGTGTTTCCGCTGATGGGCCAGCCGATGCTGCACAAGGGGATCGCGGTGATCATCCTCGGCGGCATGGGCGACATCCGCGGCGCGCTGATCGGTGGCCTGTTCCTCGGCTTCGCCGAAGTGATGTCGGTGGCCTACATCGGCTCGACGATGCGCGACGCGGTCGCGTTCGGGCTGCTCTTCATCGTGTTGCTGCTGCGCCCGCAAGGCATGTTCGGCAAGGTGCTCGAACGCAAGGCCTGAGCATTCATGGACGGGTTCGAGAACTTCTGGCAGATCTACAGCAACCTGGTGCTGACGATCGGCATCAACGCGCTGCTCGCGCTGTCGATCTGGCTCACGCTGTCCTGCGGCCTGCTCGCGATGGCAAACGCCGCGTTCATGGGTCTCGGGGCCTACACCGCGGCGATCCTGACGATGAACGCCGGCGCGCCCTTCCCGCTCGCGCTGGCCGGCGGCATCGCGGCGCCGACGATC
>Ga0307513_10011502_pt1 | contig 10994 bp, 9 predicted proteins | sample 15_EM_MG_FD_202174 | JGI IMG/M metagenome (GOLD analysis project Ga0307513, IMG submission 202174) | Populus trichocarpa ectomycorrhiza microbial communities from riparian zone in the Pacific Northwest, United States - 15_EM | ecosystem: Host-associated > Plants > Roots > Unclassified | place... | reverse complement strand
TTTTTTTATATACAAAAAAAATCTTTATTAAAAAAAAAACAAAATTAAAAAAATTTTTTATAAAAAACCCCAAAAAAACAAAAAAAACATTAAATTAAAAAAAAAAAAAAAAAAAAAAAAAAAAAGACGAGAGAGAAAACGGAATACTGTAATTGGTGAATTATATGATTCGTATACCCATTCCTTGGGTGAACTTACGATACGCTTACTTACCGTACTGTACCACCACAGAGTCTCTCATCCCTGCAGTCCCCCCCCGGATTCCGAGCCCCAGAAGTCCCCCGAGAAGGATTATATCACAATATAACCTCAGCCGACGGAGCCTACTCACACACTCACTCTCTCGGCCCACCGGTCGTATTAACAATACAATAGATAACTATTAACCAGCCTAGTCACGAGTTCTGTTTATATTACATTATATTATTATTATTATTATAACTTGTGAACGAACGAACGAACGAACGAACGAGAGAGCGAAACCAATCCTGGCTGGGGCCCGACGGGGATATTTACAATAATAACGGTACTCGGAGCACCGGTAGGATAACCGTTGGGATCTCAAATAATTCGGAGGAAAGCTGGGGTGGATGGATGGATGGATGGGTTGCTGGGTTTCTTTCTTTGTGGGTTTGCCTTTTTTCCTGCCTACCTCCACTTTCTCCTCCTCTGGCGAGTTGTCGGTATGGTAGTATTATAATAACCTCTTTTTCCTTTTGCCAGAAAAGGAAGTCCCAGGGTTTAATATCAATTAACCTAGTACAGGGTATGCCGTACGCACTGGCCATTGGATAGCATAACTTGGCAGGTAGGGAGGGCCCCTCCTTATGCCCCCTGCTTTGATAGTGATCGTGCTGGGCTGCTTGGAGGGGGATGTTCTGTGGGGCTGTGTGGTTGAACGTTGGCATCATGTCAGGGGGAAGAAGGAAGGAAGGAAGGGCGGATGGAAGGCGGGAAGGTGGGAGGGAAGGCCCTGCCTGACTGGATCCACTCGGGGTGTGCGCCTATTCGGTAAATTGGTGCAGTAGGGAGAGATGCGGGGTTGATTAGAGTTAGGGTTTTGGCTTTATTGTATTGCGGGGGAGGAAGGAAGGAAGGGGGTGTATGATAGTTTGGTATCTACTGTACGAGGGGGGGGGTTTCCAGGTTGCGTATAAGTAGCGACCATTTACAGTAGTGAAGAATGGTGATTACTGTAAATCAAGGGTAAGTTGGGGTATCTTTTTTTTATAAGTTAATATACAAATTATATCGAGACATGGAGTAGTATAATCTATCATACCACTCTCTGCAGTCTGATAATATAATACTTGCACCGCCAGAACTTGAATAATATCATCATAACGCCTACTACTACTTAGAAAACTTAAAAGACCAGACCAGACTAGACGGACTGGATGGTTAAAGATAAAACCGGCAGGGAGGGGGGTTGCAGGATATAAAGACTAATAACTAATAATGATAGGCTAGGGACAAGAGAGAAAAAAGAGGAGCAAAAACAGGTTCTATCTCTATAACAACATGCTACCGGTATGAGCTGCTAATAGCCACTTGCTAAAAAGACTAGAAGAGGGGACGAAAGAACGAAAGAAAGCTAAAACAAAGCGAGTAGGACGGGGGATGGGGGGGCGCTGAAAGGAGCGGAGTGGAGTGTTAAAATATGAGGCAATGTGGGGAAATGGTGGGTGGTGAGTGAGTCCGATCAACGGCTGCATTATATGATTCTTGAGCGCTTTACGAACCCAGGCTGACTGGGTTAGGGATCAAACCCCGCCCTCTCTGCCTTCAGCAGGAAGATTAGGTCCCTAGCGATTAAAATTGAGTGAGGTATTGTGTGATTCATGGTGATGGGGTGGCCTCTTTCCTTCGTGATGTGGACCGTTTGAGCTGGGTTATAGTGGCCTGGATATGAGGTTGGTGAGAATTGACCGCAGGAAACAGGGGGAAGAGTGGGGGTCGTACCTGCTGGTTCTTGGTTTTAATTTGAGTGAGTAATTAGCTATAGGCCAGGGGTAGAAGGAGGGCTAGTTGTGGGTGAACAGCTGGACTCCGAATATGAGAGTGTGGAAGTGACGGACGGTGATGAGAGTGTGGACCCCCCGGTTTCATACGATGGCGGTGTGAAATCCCAGAGCATCACGGTCTTGTCGTCAGATACGCTCACGAAGAAACAAGGATCAGTCTGCCAAAAGCTCAGGTGAGTTAAGAACCATCCACAATTTTATCCATCCGCCCCCACCTCACTTGTTGGCGTTTAATTGTATACTTACAGCTAGACCGTTGACCGCTCCCTGATGAACGAATGGGTTATAGACTGGTGCTCCATCCTCGTTGAATATCCTTACAGTCTGTCTTAGGTTTTAGTGCACGATCTAGAAAGGTGATATCGGGGATACCGAAGTGAAAACACGTGGGTTGCGCACATTATCGAAAGAACCCGTTAGGAAAAACCCATCCACAGTGCCCATGCATCTTACAGACTGCGAGTGCGCCTTCTCCACAAGTACCTTGGACTTTGGGGTCCAGACCAAACTGGAATTGAAGTTTCCAAGGCTGTATACCGACAAGCCCGGCCAAGCTACAAGCAGGTCCCCCTCATCACACAGTGGCCGCAGCATACACAGGTTGTCAGGACCAACTCCCGACGCATTCCCGGAAAAGTTCTTGATTGTTATTTCTTTATGGCCATACTCCCAGAGGTCCAGTTTGTTATCCCGGTCCATTCTCTTGGGCGTCAATTGGGATACGAGGTCTGATGATGTGAAAAGGAAAGGCTTGCGGTAGTACATAGAAAGATTGTATCTGATTTGGCTGGTTCTCGTTCGTTCGGGGATCTGAATGGTGAGGAGGTGGGTAGGGTTGTAAACGGGTTTCGTGTCTTCCCCGTTGGTGGGATTGGGGTCTTCTCCAACAATATCATGAAATAGAACTTCGCCATTGTGGCAGCCAACGATACACGTTTTTCCCTCGAGGAGAATGCTGATAACTGGTGAAGGGACCGGAAAACTTGAGACTATAGAAAACGCCCGATTCTCGATGGGGGTGTCTTTGCTATCCCTGCGTGCAATGTGCACAGTCATATGCTGAAATCGTGGGCCAATTGGTATTAGCAGGGCGCACCAAGATATAAGAACACTGGCAAGGTGGACGATCCGGGATCGAATGGGGTCAGCAGAAGATACATACCCATGTCCCGATAACCAAGTGGTCGTCTTTCAGTGCCATCGCCGATATGGCAGGGCTAATAGCAGGAACATCCTCACTGGGCTCCTGGGCTAAATTTAGTTTCTTGATCATCTCTTCCGTGCGTGTACTCCAGAAAACGACGCCGCCGGATCGGTCCCCACTAACAACCAAACTGTACACCTGGTCAACCAGAACTGAGAAAATAACGTCGTTATGTTTCATGACGGAATTGAGGTTCGCCTTCCTCCAAGGGATTCCAGATTCCCACTTGCGCTGCAAGCGCACATCCCGCAAGGCTAAATCACGGAGCGATTTTGGATTGCAAAAATAGGAGGACGCAGATAGGTGGGGGAATCGCTGAAGTAGCTCCTGGCTAGCGTTCGCCCTTGTGGGTATTGGATCCAGTCCGTGTGTGATATTATTGTATTTGCGGAGAAGATGTGGGATATACAAGCTATCATTGACTCTCGTGTGGGAGCGCCATGCACGGCAAACGGCGGCGCACATGAAAACATCTTGGATTTCCAGTTGCGAAAGTATGAGCCTGGACAACTCTGGCGGGAGGTCAGAGATAAAATCTCTGATCCTGTGTCTCGATTCCGGAATAGAAGCCATTGCTAGATATGACGGCTGACCCTTCGCTTCTGTCTATACTTTTTTGTGTAGAAAATGTGGATTATCTTATCTTTTATATATATACCCCTCAATGTTCTGACCAGAAGGAAAACTGTGGAAATCTTAAGGGTGTAATTGGGGGTCCTGTGTTATTCCAATGTTGACAAGGGTTGAGGTCTGAACCAGATAGAAGATATGGTACGAGAAAGCAATGAATAACGACTGAATTGTGCAAAATGAAAAAGGATATTTGATACCAGTCAAAGAAGAAAGAAAGTTGAAAACAAAATCACGATAGGAAAGTAATGCATAGACACGGAAGAACCAAGATGGAGGAGGAGGGGGTGGATGGGCCAGCTCTAATAAAGAGCACGGGGAACCGCTGACGAAGGGATACTAACTAGCACAGATGTATAAATTAATCCGGAATCTTTTTTGGGAATATGCATTGATGTCGGCTAGAACAGAAGAGGGCGGATGCGGTGGTATTAGTTATGCATGTATGCGGTGGGTAGATGGAGGGGGGGGGGTAGGTAAGCGGTGGTAAAAGAAGTGAAGGGTAGGGAGTAAAGGATGGGTGGAAGTAGTTTGTTTGCTTCTACTCTTCTGGAATTCCGGCAAATCTGATCAACAGCCGACAGATAGTGGGTTCCATCTGGGACGGAATTGCGATGAGAATCTGTAGGTGCGCCATTGGTGCGTGCGGGCCTGTGTTCCTGTCTGTGTGTATTTTTTTTCTTCCCTTTCTTTTCCATTCCTTGATTGTTTTTTTTGTTTTTTTTGTTTTTTTTTGTTTTCTTTCTGCTGGGTATGGTACTTTTTTGGGTATCATAGCATGTGCGGCTTTGGCTGGGGTAAGGACGGACGGGCGGTGGACCAGTGGTAGGCTAGGATTGACCGAGGGATCGTTGATGGTGGTAGGGTTTCGGCATTTGCCTCCCGGTGGGGTCTTGCTCTGCTTGTATTCTCACAGCCGCGAGAGAGACAGGCGAGGGCGGCAATGACAGCGGCCAAGGGGGACAGAATTAGGGGTGGATGGATGGATGGGAGGGAGGAGGGGGAGGTACCATAGGGCTTGGGAAAGGATGTGGAGGAGTGGGATAGAAAGAAGGAAGGTGGGGGAAAATAGGAATGGGATGGATGGGATGAGATGGGATGGGGTGGATGGGATGAGATGGGTCGAGCGGTAGGCTTGAATTTTCCTGCCAGTAGTTTACTCAAGCAGGACTAGATTAGTGAGAGATACATAAGGTGATGAGCCGCGGGGTAGCCTCATCCTAACGTTCCCGTATGATAATACAATTTTCCCTGCATCTCCTTATTTTGTAGGAATGCCTGCGCAGACGCAGGCTCTTGTAGTTCTAAATGTAGTTTTTGATGTTCACACCCTTACTACCATACCTTATTGCATTCTCTGCTGAACCATATAATACGGTACGATACGGGACAGTACTGAGCTGTATTGCAATGGTGGTTGACTCTGCTGGGCATGTTGTATGAGATCGAACCTTAAAATCCCACGAGACTCGAGAACTCCCAAGAGTAGGGGACACTAGGAGGGAGAAATCGGGGCACCGGTACTGTTCAAGGCAGTACCGCCGACCAAACTGGGGGAGGCAAACTAGGATCAATTACCAGTCATTTTTATATATGACCCTAACCTTGATGATTTGCGTTTTTGCACACCCCTGTTCTTCATCCGCCCAAGTTCGTCGAGGGTATCAGACTGTTAGTCTATGTACCAGTAAGACTGTAATCCCCTCCAAACGTCTTACCGGCAGGGTACTCCAGAAACTTAGAAGTAGTGGGGGAGATGTTTTCGTGCAAGACAAGGGCGGTTAACTAACGAAATACCCCCTTGCCTGTACTCGTACAAAAACATCTGCCTTGGCACTTGTACCGCATCATTGGAGAGCATATCAAGGGATCCTAGCAAATGCTAAATGGACTTGCACTGGCACTCGTACGAGACGATTGAACGGCACTGTACCGGTATCCTTTAACTGCCAACCGCTCCTAAAGCAGGGGTCTCCTCCACACCGAAGCGAGCGCGAACACTGCCGTAGCCAACGGCGGGATTCACCCGATGTTGTCCTCGGATAACTAAAGTTCCGCCAGGTACCCAAATATAACTTTGTGCTTTCACTAGGTCAACTGCCAGAGGACCCTGCTGGATTCGCTAGTCGACACACCCGCTCCGCAGGCGGGCCACTTTGTCTTTGCTAAATTCTCTCGCTCCCTCACTCGCATACTAAAATACGATGGGGTATCCTTTCCCTCCCCTCCCCTTCCCTTCTGCCTTCCTTTTTTTCGCGGGTTCGCGTTTTTCTCGAGTGTGTGTATGTGCACGCATCGGGGGTAAAAATACACTCAATTTCTATCTCTGCAGGAAACGCAAATCCAGTGTGAATCGAACATTGCACGGAAACTTCTCTTCCACTTTCGGAACTAAAAAAAAAGAAAAGAGAAAGCGCGCGACTAAATTTTACTCTTTTGGTAAGGAGGGAGGTTTCTAGCTTTAGGGTGGGGTTGTTGGGTGGCTCTTTCTTTGTTTTTTACTGGTTTAAGCATTGGTAATATTCCTACCCATTCATCTCTCCACTCCCGCAGCATTGCTCGCTTGCTCTGTTGGTCGCCAAGCATGACGGGTGTCTTGTGAGTCGTGGGTGACCTTTCCTGGTGCTCATCCTTCGCTCCCGAGCGTTTGTTCCGTCATTGTCACTCGTCCTCCGAGTAAAAATAAAAAGAGGTCGCTAAACTCGGGATTATGCGGGTAGGGTGATGAAATGTCATCTGTGTCAGCACCATGGTTTCGTCTACTCTTCTAGAACACTTCCTACTTGACTTACGTCCATGAACCCGTACCGGAGGGTATCGATAAATAGAATCACGAGAGAAAAAGGGGAAGAAAGCGGGCTGGGAGTAGGGAGGGTGGAAGGGTGGAGGGAAGGTAGGGAGTGGAGAGGAGGGGATGTGGGTTGAATAGGCAGGTTAATTTGGGTGGAGATATTCACAAAATACGGGTAAAACGTTCGCTATCCCTTGGGCGGTCTGAAACACCCGAATTCGTTACCAGCACGCTAACGCTGTTTCGGAGCGATTTGAGTGAAGGTGAATATTTCAGCTGACCACCATCGCTGAGTCATTTGAGCACCAAAATGGCTGAAAGCGTCCATCTCCTCACCAAGTAGAGCCGCTGGCTGCCTAATCTGGCCGGTAACAAATTCTAGTATGGTGCCGGTCAACCAAAACCTGCCCTCGCGGCCAACTTGACGCAAAATTTCTAAATTGGGAATAGTTTCTTCTTGAGAAGGTATGATATATTGAAATTCCTCTAGAATTGTTTAAACAACAAATTAGAACTAGTGTATAGTTTTTGATTTGATGTAAGGTCATACAGGAAGCCATGGTTGTGATTAGAGTTGGAATTGAGGGTGTTGCCCAACCTTATCAAACAGCCCTCTGCAACAGGATTCCGATCAACAATTTTGGATTCACCAATGAGATGAGAATAAAATAAAAGCAATTGGAGGCTTTTGAATGGGGTTATCGGCAGAATGAGTAGAGGGAGTATTTTTAAAGTTTTTTATCGACTCAGGATAGTTCAGTATATTCGGATTCTCTAAGAACTTTGGGTGAAGGGTGGGTTTTGGCTGCCAGGCACTGTACTGGTCCTAGGCAAGAAGTATTCGAAAACAGGGGAGCCCTGTCATGGGTTGCAGGGGGGGGGGGGGGGTAGAAAATGTGCGAAGGTTCTCGTATATATATACAAAGAAGCAGGTATCATAGGATCCTGATCAAATATAATGATATAACTTTCTAAAAAACATTTTGCACTATTATTATAACCTTTATCATATGTTCAAATGCCAATGATACTAAAACCAGAGGGTAGGTAATTGTTGTTAGGCCATGCCACAAGTGAAAATGAAAGAAACCTTATATAAGTAGTAGTGTATTGTCCAAACACTGCGGTTTGAAGCAAGTTGGCCTGAGACTTATTACTGAATTGTCAAATACCAGAACTTGGCAATCACAACCATATCAGATAACTGCCATATACCGGCAACTCCAAAAAAGAGAACTGGTTAGGTATACTCTATCGTTCCTAAAACTTACAGAGAAGTTATTGCTATAGTAGCAAGAGAAGTGAACTTGAAGTATTGTGAGATGATTTTAGCAGATAGTGCCGATATCTGTGGAGTTAGTGCTGCCTAGAAGATCCTCCGAAAAGCATTTGCTCTTAAGGGCTACTACAGGTAGAAAGTATGGAAAAAGCCATTCTGCGATAAGAGCCAGAAGGCCAAATACCTTCAATTTACTCTTGACGACCAAGACTGGACCTGTGGGAATTAACAACAGGTTATATAAACCCATAGATGCTACATGTGGTTGTTTGACACAAGTTGTATAATTTGTATAATTGATTGTGCTGGGGAGGTGTCTGAGGAGGTATGTATCTCTCTCCAGTTCAAGTAGTAGCAGACAATGATAATTTAGGGAGGAATAAGGTCCTGTCAAAATATCTCTTCTGTTTTGTAGTGCAATGATTAGGGTACAATAACAGTAAATACTTATTATAACCATGTTTTAACGTCAGGACTGTGGCCATTTTGGTATGAGGAGGGCGCCCAGGTATAGCAAATACTAAGAGTTATAAAGGATGGGGCCTTGGTAATATATACCCAGGCATTACAGGAGAAGTATGGTATGCCTATATTGAATTGGCCTCCATGGTTGCTAGTGGTAATTATAGCCCCATGTCTGACAAACGGGCATTAAGAGCAGCATATTAACTGCGTATTAGAAAAACAATAGTGCAAATTGGACAAAAACTAAATAAGAGTGTTCTTTAAAGTTAGACAACTTCAATGAGCTCTATCACCCAGTTTTGTACCAATTTGGATGATTTTTTCAGCTTATTTATGAGAATAACATAGGTTATTTTGTTCTCACTTCTCGAATATGGGGTCCTGTAATGAAGCTTAATGCATGCCATATATCAAATCTATAGAGAATGTCTGGAACCCGTTGAAGAGTATGCTGGAGGCCCAAAGGCCACGGGTTCAGGGAAAAGCTGCCATGGTAGTAGCAATTTAGGAGTAGTGGGACCAGATTAGTCTACAGGAGGTTGCTGCCTTTACTGAGACAATATAGTAATATATTGAAGCTATTATTGCTGTTAATGGAGTGCATACTACTTGATGATAGTGTAAAGTGGTGTTGGCACTGGATATTAGTCTAAGGCAAACAACTGACAGGAAGGTTCTAAGCAATGATAGTTACTTGGTGTGAAGGTTCGGAAATGCCGATCTCTGGTTTGTGGTTCAATGCTGATTGCATAACGGCAGATTAGGGTCAGGGTTTGTAGTTCTTGGCATGGGTCTTGGTTATCTGAATAGAAGAAGTTATATCCAAGTTCTGAAGTACAGGAGTTGTGAAAGAAAAACCAGATAGTGTAAAGAACCAAGGAAATAGGGGTCTATTTTTTATATATCTTTTTTTATATCATTACATTGTATTCAAAGTTAAGGTACAAGAAACCACATGGAGTACTGGCTATGGTGAAAACAAAACCCAAATTCTAAAATGAAGAAACCAAGAATATATCAGCCACCGAACAGGTTCAAATAAGGGGTCTGTACCGGGCCCTGGCTTACAGGTGAAGGTGAAAATCACAAAAGTAAAGTAAGGAAACCCATCTGTAACTAGGGGTGGCAATATATGGATATCAAATTTAAACAATACGCAGTTAGTTTTCCTGAGACAACATACAGAACTCAAAGAAAACACAAGTAGACGAACATGAAGGAACCAAAAGGGTGGCTGATGTAGAACAGGAAAGCATCCTTAGAGCGAAGGTAGGTATCGTGGATCTGATGTACTGGGAGAGGTCTCCCAAGAGGGAGACAGAGGACCAAATAGAGGTGTTGAAGATCAGGTCAGAGACCACTTGAAGGTGGCGCTCACTTGCAGGCACATTAGCTGAGCATACCAGGATAGCATGGTCGAAGGTTTCAGGTGCCTCCTGGCATCTACGATAGGTGAGGGAGAGGTCTGAGTCACAGGATGTTTGTGCTCGGAGATAGCTCGTTCCAGATCTCATTTGATGAATCCGACTAGCGTTGAATTTATTGAGGCCTATGAACGAGTGAGGCTTCGCTAACAAAAACTAGATTTGCTTTGGACTAAAAGGCATTGCATCTGGATGCAAGAAATCCGTCTGGATCGTCCTGTCTGCCTAGCCTGCCCTGAGAGGGCGCCAGGAGAATGGTTGCATCCTAGTTCGTGGGGTGAAACACAACCTGAATTCTGTCCACCCAGTGCACCTAGATGGTCAATATCACAAGCTAATCTGCCTAAGAGCACCCAGGTAAGCGACATATGGGTATCTGCATTGGGTGCCTATCCTTACCCCTGAGGGCATCTACTGACCACCTATGACTTGCCCAACACGTAAAGGCTTTTCAGTCGAAAAAGGATCTTAACCTAGGAAGACTATGTATCTATTGTCCTGGTAACAACGTACAACATACCTCTTACTTGATCACAGCTAACACTACTTACAAAAGTTTCTAAGTTCTGTCACACCTGGCCTCAGGCTTCATAATCGATGCAGTTGGACTATTGAATAGTATGAACCTTCAGAGAGCTGAAGGCATGCTCTTCCATTGAGGTTGACACTATTCAACCGTCTTGGCAAGCGGATTGCAATCCACCATGTCACGACACTATCTGTAACAACTGGACAGATGGGTAGCTACCGCAGACTAGACTCAAGCCGATATGTTATACCAAGTGGTAACCTGATTGAGGATAGGGCAGTATACTTGGTATACTACAGATAAACATGAGTTGGTACAAGTGTCTATAAAGTGACTTGGTAACATAGGGTTAGATAGGATAACCTAGGTAGGCCAAAGTTACCATACTAGGCAGGGTAACCTTCGGAGGGTATATTTGTGTAAAGTTAAGGACACATAGTAAACGTTGTACTGGTCTCTGGGGCAACATTATATGTGGTAGTGCGGATCCCGGAAGGCAATAGAGGCATGAAAGTCTAAAGTTACATCAGCAAAAGTACACATTTGCCCCCTATACCTCATGAGGCATGTGAGGGATGGGGGGCAAAATTATCAAACTCCAGTTGATGTATGGGTCATCCATACCCTCATAAACCTCGGTTAAATCCT
>Ga0307513_10011501_pt1 | contig 10994 bp, 14 predicted proteins | sample 15_EM_MG_FD_202174 | JGI IMG/M metagenome (GOLD analysis project Ga0307513, IMG submission 202174) | Populus trichocarpa ectomycorrhiza microbial communities from riparian zone in the Pacific Northwest, United States - 15_EM | ecosystem: Host-associated > Plants > Roots > Unclassified | place... | reverse complement strand
CGGCTCTGTGGACGCCGGCTTGATTACTTCTTGACCATCGCCTGAGCGCGCAGCATCAGCAGCGCGCGCTCCTGCGCGTTGCGCGCCAAGCTGGCGGCGCGTTCGAACTCGGCACGCGCTTCGTCGTGGCGCCCGAGCTTGGCCAGGAAGTCGCCGCGCACGCTGGGCAGCCAGTGGTAGCTCTGCAGGGCGGGCTCGTCGCGCATACGGTCGATGATCGCGAGCCCTTCGGCCGGGCCGAAGGCCATGCTCACCGCCACGGCGCGGTTGAGTTCGACGACCGGTGACGGCGCGGTCTGGGCCAGTGCGTCGTACAGCCCGACGATCTCGGCCCAGTCGGTTTCTTCGGGCGTGCGTGCGCGTGCATGGCAAGCGGCGATGGCGGCCTGCAAGGCATACAGGCCGAGCGAGCCGCCCATGGACTCGGCGCGTGCCAGCGCGTTGAGCCCGCGGCGGATCAGCAGGTGGTCCCAGCGCGCGCGGTCCTGGTCGAGCAGCAGCACGGGCTTGCCTTCACCGTCCACGCGCGCAGCGGTGCGCGAGGCCTGCAGTTCCATCAAGGCCAGCAGGCCGTGCACTTCGGGCTCGTCGGCGGCCAGCCCGGCCAGCACGCGGCCCAGGCGCACGGCTTCGTCGCACAGCGCCGGGCGCATCCAGTCGTCGCCCGCGGTGGCGGTGTAGCCCTCGTTGAAGATCAGGTAGATCACTTCGAGCACCGAACTCATGCGGTCGGCCAGCGTGTCGCCGCGCGGCAGCTCGAAGGGCACCTTGGCGGCGGTGAGCGTGCGCTTGGCCCGCACGATGCGCTGCGCGATGGTGGGCTCGGGCACGAGGAAGGCGCGCGCGATCTCGGCCGTCGACAGGCCACCCAGCAATTTGAGCGTGAGCGCCACGCGCGCCTCGGTCGACAGCACCGGGTGGCAGGCGGTGAAGATCAGGCGCAGCAGGTCGTCGCCGATGGTGTCGGCACGGGCGGCGTCGAGGGCGTCGACGAAGTCCGGCACGATCAGGGCCTCTTGCGCTTCGAGGTCATGGCCGATCTCCTCGTGTTTGCTTTGCGAGAGCTTGTCGCGCCGCAGCCGGTCGAGTGCGCGGTTCTTGGCGGTGGCCATCAGCCAGGCCGCGGGGTTGTCGGGCACGCCGGCCTCGGGCCAGTGCTCCAGCGCCGAGACCAGCGCGTCCTGCGCCAGCTCTTCGGCCAGGCCGACGTCGCGCACCATGCGCGCAACGCTGGCAATGATCTTGGCGGCCTCGATGCGCCAGACGGCCTCGATCGCGCGGTGGGTGGTCGAGGTCATCGGCGGCTTGTTTCGAGGTCAGGCTTGCGGGGGGGCGGCGTTGGGGTCCATGTACATCAGCTCCCACACATGGCCGTCCAGGTCTTCGAAGCCATGGCCGTACATGAAGCCGTGGTCCTGCTTCTCGTTCGGCGTGCTGCCGCCGCCCGCAACCGCCTTGGCGACCAGGCTGTCGACCTCTTCCCGGCTTTCGCACGACAGGCAGATCAGCACCTCGGTGCTCTTCTTCGCGTCCGAGATCGGCTTCTTGGTGAAGGTCTGGAAGAAGGGCTCGGTCAGCAGCATCGCGTGGATGGTGTCGCTGATGACGAGGCAGGCGCCCTGGTCGTTGCTGAACTGGGGGTTGAAGTGGTACCCCAGGCCTTCGAAGAACGCACGCGAGCGCGGCAGGTTCTTTACCGGCAGGTTGACGAAGATGAGCTTGTTCATGGTCGTGCCCTTGTGTAGTTGTTCAGCGTTGCTCGGCGAGTGTCTTCAGGCTGGCGAGGCCGGTTTCGAAGTCGCGGCCGACCATCTTGTCCATGTTGAAGATCACGCCCATCAGTTTGCCGAGAAATGGGCAGGGGCCGGTCATCGTCCACGTCACGTCGGTGGCGGCACCGCGCGGCGCGAGTCTGAAGTCGATGAGGTTGTGGCAGGCCATCGGTGCGGTCATGTCGAGTGTCATCGAGACGCGGTCGGGGCCGGTCGGCTCGACGATCTGGATGCTGCCCTTGCCCACGTTCTTGTTGCCGTCGAAGTCGTAGCCGGCACCCGGGCCGCTGGTGGGGCCGCGGTAGCTGCCCTTCATCGTCGGGTCCTTGTGGTTGTAGGGGTTCCAGGTGTTGAAGCGCTTCATGTCGTTGATGAGCGGCTTGATGCGGTCGGCGTCGGCCTGGATGCTCACCGAGCGCTCGATCTTCATCGTGCCGGGCCGGGTTGCGGCATACAGCAGCAGGGCCGCCAGGGCCAAGACAACGGCGAATGCGATGGCGGCGATCATGCCCGCGCCCCTTCGCCGACGCCCATGTCGCGGAAGCGCCCGACGGCGTCGCCCTGGGCAAAGTCTTCCAGCTCGAACAGCTGGCGCACCTCGATCTCGGCGTCCTTCAGCTCGCCCATGGGGGCCGGGAAGCGGCGCGTCCACTCGAGCGCTTCGTCGCGCGAGCGCACCTGGATGAGCGTGTAGCCGGCGACCAGCTCCTTGGTTTCGGGGAACGGGCCGTCGACGACCTGGCGCCGGCCATCGCTGTAGCGGATGCGCCAGCCCTTCGAGCTCGGGTGCAGGCCGTTGCCGTCGAGCAGCACGCCGGCCTTGGCCAGTTGCTCGTGGTAGTCGGCCATGGCGGTCAGCAGCCGTTCTTCGGGCATGACGCCGGCTTCGGAGTCCGGCGTCGCTTTGACGATGATCATGAATCGCATGGCAGCTCTCCTGTGTGGGGGTGGGAGCCTTGGCGATCGATTCCTCGGCTCACATTCACACGACGAACGAGGCGGCGCGATATCGACAGCGGGTCGAAAAAAGAGAGGGCTCGGTGAAAACCCGGGCCGGTCAGGCGTAGCAGGGCGCCACGGCACGCACTTCGATCGAGCACCACTGGGCGGCGGGGCAGCTGGCGGCGATGGCGACGGCTTCCTCGCGCGTCTCGCAGTCGACCAGGAAGAAGCCGCCGATCATTTCCTTGGCCTCGGCAAAGGGACCGTCGAGCACCAGGGGCTTGCCGCTGCGCACCTCGACGCGCGCCGTGTCGGCGTCCTGCGACTTGAGCGACTCGCCTGCCAACAGCAAGCCGCGCTCCTTCAGGTCGGCGCCCCAGCGCAGCATGCGCTCGTAGACCGCATGGCCTTCGGCTTCGGTGCGGGTGAGGCGTTGCCCCGTCGGTTCGATGATGAGCAGCATGTAGGGCATTGGGGTTCCTTGGGCAGTCGCGTGGGGGCAAGAATAAATCACAGGCGTTCAAGACGGCGCGCCGGGTGCCGCCCAAGATGCGGCGTCCACTCTTCCCTGCCGCCATGTTCAAGAGCTTCACACCCCCTCACACGGCCTCGGGCCGCAGCGCCCTGGTCGTGCCGCCCCCCTGGCACTACGCCGGTTGGCTGATCAATGTCGCCTTCGAGTTCGACGCGGCCCTCGCAGCGAGCCTGGTGCCGGCTGCGGTGGGGCGTGCGCTCGGCCGCGGCTGCATCCATTTTGCCGACTGGCAGGCCACCACCGACGGCAGCGAGCTGCTCGACCCGGTGCAGGCGCAGTACCGCGAGACGATCGTGGTGCTGGCCATCGAGCGGCCCGACGGCAGCCATTGCAACCTGTGCCCTGCGATCTGGGTCGACCAGGACGTGTCGTTGCTGCGCGGCCTGCTGCAGGGCTGGCCCAAAAAGCTGGGCAGCACCTGGCTCACACGCAGCTTGCCGCTGGACCACCCGGCCGCAGCGCCGTTGAAGGCCGGCACACGGCTCGGTGCGAGCCTGGCAGTGAAAGACCGCCGCGTGGTCGAAGCGCAGCTGCGGCTCACCGGCGCCGCCGGCCAGGCACTGGGCTTCCTGGCCGCACCCACGCTGGGCGCCGCTGGCCTGCCCGACCTGCGCCAGCCCGGCCGGTTGCCCGACGTGCACCTGCTGCGCGCCGACGTGGCCCAGCCGATGGCCAGCACATGGCATGGCGCCACCGCCACGTTGCAGGTGTTCGAGCACCCGCGCGAGGAACTGGCCTCGCTGGGTGCGCTGCACACCGTCGATGCCAGCGTGGGCTGGTTCGGCCTCACGGTGGAGGGAGCGCTCGATGCTTGAAGCGCCCGCTGCACCCGACAAGGTGGTGATCGTGCTGAGTGCCGAGCTGAGCCTGGGCCGTGCAGCCAACGTGGCGGCTTGCCTGGCCGCCGGGTTGGCCGCGGTACTGCCGGGCTGGGGCGGGCACTCGCTGCGCGATGCCGATGGCGTGGCCAGCGTGGCCAGTTCCCACCTGCCGATCATCGTGCTCGGTGCCGACGCCACGCGCATGGCGGCCTTGTGCGGGCGCCTGGGGCAGGAGCCGCCGCCTGGGTGCAAACTCTGCCTGTTCCCTTCGTATGCGCAGGACATTCATGACGCCTCGGTTTACTGGGTTCGGCACGGGCAGACCTCCCACCGCTCCGAAGGGATGCTGGGTCTCGGCCTCGCCGGCAGCAAGAAATGGGTGAACGGCTTGACGGGCAGCCTGCCCATGCTGCGCTGAAGCCGTCGCTGGTGCGGCGCTGGCGGGTCGACGGGCCGTCGGCCGAACACGGGCTCGAGCAGGTCACCCACAGCCAGGCGGGCCAGGAGTGGGCGCCTCACTGGCACGAAGAGTGGTCGGTGGGCGCGGTGCTGGCCGGGCGCTGCCATTTCGTGCTGGCGGGGCAAAAGCACTCGGCCGGAGCGGGTGACGTGCTGGCGATTGCACCGTCGGTCGTGCACACCTGCGTGCTCGACCGCAACAACGAACCGGGTTCGCTGGTGCTGATGGTCTATGCGCCGACCGATTGGCTGAACCAGCTCGGCGTGCCGGCACCTGCGGCCAGTGCGCTGTTGCACGCGCCGGCGCTGGCCCGAAGTGCGGGTGCCGTGCACAGCGTGGGCAGCGCGGCCGAATGGGTGGCACAGGCGCTGCCGGCCCTGGCGCGCGGGTCGGGTGCGTTGCCGGCGCAGGCACCGCCCGAAGGCCGTGCCGGGCGGCAGGTTCTGCAGGCACTGCAGCGCGCCGCCGCGGCCGATGTACCGGCGTCGATCGACCAGCTGGCCGATGCCTGCTCGGTCAGCCGCGAACACTTTCACCGCGTGACGACACGCTGGCTCGGCGTGAGCCCGGGCGACTACCTGCGCGCCGCGCGCATGAGCCGGGCGCGGCGCCTGCTGCTGGGCGGCGAGTCGATTGCCGAGGCAGCACTCGCCTGCGGGTTTGCCGACCAGGCGCACTTCACGCGCTGGTTCCGGCGCTGCTTCGGCTACACCCCCGGCGCGCTGCTACAGGCCGAGACAGCCGCCGGCGTGTCATGAGGTCAGCTGCGGCGCTCTTCGCTCGGCCTCCGCGGTGGCTGGTTCGCGCACGGCGCGCCGCGCTTCGATGCGCTCGGCCAGATACAGCGCATCGCGCGCCACGCCCGAGAAGCGGCCCGAGCCCCATGTGTGCAGCCAAGGCAGGCCGAGAAAGTACAAGCCCGGCTGCTGCGTGACGCCGCGAAAGTGCTGCGGGTGGCCGCGGCCGTTGAAGACCGGCGCGTCGAGCCACGAGAAGTCGGGCGCAAAGCCGATGCACCAGATGATCGACGTGATGCCGGCAGCCTGCAGGTCGAGTTCGGTGCGCTCTTCGTTCGGCAGCCACACGGGAACATAGGGCTCGCCGGCGGGGGCGTCGATGCCGTTCGCGGCGATGTACTTGTCGATGCCGGCGTTGATGCTGTTGTAGATCTTGTCGGCATGGTCCAGCGCGGCGCCGAGGCGGGGTTCGAACTTCAGCACACCGTCGTCCACGCCGCACATCGGGCCGTAGAGCTGCATGCCTTCGAGCGCGAACTTGCGCAGGTCGATGTCGCGCCCGCCGTCGCGGCCGGTCACGTAGTGGTTGGTGTTGTCGCGCACGCCCTGGCGCAGCGGGTGCTCGGTCACGCCCATGTCGTAGTAGCCCATGTCGGCCAGCCAATCCACAACGTCCTTGCCGCGGTAGAAGCGTGCGCAGCGCGGGGCGTCGCCGATGGCGAGAACAACCTTTCGGCCTTCGAGGTGCAGGTCTTCGGCGATCTGCGCGCCCGATTGGCCTGAGCCCACGACGAGCACGGGTCCTTCGGGCAGCGAGGCCGCGTTGCGGTACTGCTCCGAATGCATCTGCACCACGTTCTTCGGCAAGCGCTCGGCCATGCGCGGAATGATCGGCAGGTGGTAGCCGCCGGAAGCCACGGTCACCTGGTCGGCGGTGCAGTCGCCCTCGCTGGTCTTCACGAGGTAACCGCCTTCGGCGCGCGGCGTGACGAGTTGCACCGACACGCCTTCGCGCAGCGGCGCGTTCACCGAGGCCTTGAAGCTTTCCAGGTAGCCGAGGATCTCGTCCTTCTTCATGAAGCCGTGCGGGTCGTGGCCTCGGTAGTCGTGGCCCGGCAGCTTGCACTGCCAGTTGGGCGTGACGAGGCAGAAGTTGTCCCAGCGCTGCGTGCGCCAGCTGTGCATGGCGGCGCGCTTCTCGAACACCACGTGGTCGATGCTGCGCTGCTTCAGGTAGTACGACAGCGACAGGCCGGCCTGTCCGCCGCCGATGATGACGACGCTGTGGTGGGGAAGGGCGGTGCTCGTGCTCATGGGGGTGTCACTCCTGAAACGCCAGCATCTCGATGCAGGCACGGGGTTGATCGGCAAAACGCTGGGCTGTTTGCTCGACGGTGGCCAGGTTGTCCATCGCGCGCGAGCAGGCAAAACCGAACTTCGCCTCGACGCGGTCGGACGCGATCTGCGTGGCCTCGCGCAGGCGCTGCATGAAGTCGGGCAGCGGGTAGCTGGTGTGCGGCTTGAAGAAGTCCTTGATCACCAGCGAGGGTGAGTAGCAGGTCTGCACGCTGGCGTCGGGCCAGCGCAGTTGGTAGTGCATGGCGGGCATGGCTTGGTTCTGCTGATAGGGAATGAGGAAACCGTTCGGCCTGAGGTATCGAAGACGTGCTCAGGCGGTGCAGGGCTTCGATACGCCGACCGGCGTACCCTGCCCTGAGCTTGCCGAAGGGTCAGCCTGAGCGGGTGAAGGCGTGCGGGTGACTTGGTTTGCGCGGTACAGCGTTTCGTGACGGGCGGCGCTTGCGGCCCAGCTGAAACGGCGGCAGACCGCGGGCACCTTGACGTGCCGCCCGCGAGCCACAGCGCGCTGCAAGGCATCGGCGATGGACGCAGGCTGCAGCGGATCGGCCCACAGCACTTCGTCGTCTGCAAAGTGTTCGGTGAATGGCGCCCTCTGCGACACCACGGCCGGCGTGCCGCTGGCCAAGGCTTCGAGCGCCGCGAGGCCGAAGCCTTCGAGCAGCGAGGGCATGGCCAGCACGTCGGCGCTGCGGTAGAGCGCGGGCATGTGGCTGTCGGGCAGCGGGCCGGTGACCACGATGGCTTCGTGCGGGCCGATCTGCAGGCCGGCTGCGGCGGCTTCGGCGCGGAAGGCGCTGGCTTCGCCACCGTGATCGAGGAGGCTCGCCCCCCCGGCGACCACCAGCTGAGCGCGCGGCTGGCGCTGGCGCAACAGCACCAAGGCCTGCAGCAAGCGGCGTGTGTTCTTGCGCGCTTCGATGCCGCCGACGGTCAGCACCACCGGGTGGCCGCTGCCAATGCCATGGGCCCGGGCAACCCACGAATCGTCGGGCGCGGCGTGTGGAGAGAAGCGGTCGAGGTCGACGCCGTTGGGCACCTGAGCGGCCACGATGCCGGTCTCGGCGTGAAGCCGCTCGCACCACAACGCGCTGACGCACAGCACCTGCGCCGCATCGCGGATCGAGCGCTCTTCCCACGCCTGCACCCGCGCGTCAGCAAAGCGGTCGACGTGGTGCACCGTGCGCAGGTAGCTGCGCTGCAAGTCGGCCAGTGCATTGGCGCCGATGCCGTCGTGGGCGTGAAACACGTCGAAGCGTTCGCGTTGCAGCAGGGCGCCCAGGTGGTGGCGCATGGCCACGATGCGCTGGCGAACGGTCTCTGCGAGATCCCCCCTCGAAGGCGGCAGTTCGGCCAGTTCGACACGGCACGGCGTGTCTCGAAAGAAGCGCTGGCCGCGCGAGGCCGGTGCGATCACCGTCACCGCGTGTCCCCGTGCCTGCAGCGCGCGGCCAAGTTCGAGCACGTGCACCACGCCGCCGCGCGGGTTGACCGAATGCGTCAGCAGCGCGATCTTCAGTGGCTCAGGCATGCGCCTCTCCCGCGGTGATGAAGGGCTGCTCGGCCAGGTTCCACAGCAGCGCGTCGCTGCCGTGGTGGCGCAGGCTGACCTGCGGTTCCGGCAGCACCTGGCCGATGGCGGCGCAGGCCAGGCCGCGCGCTTTGAAGCGAGCGAGAACTGCATCGACGTTTTCGGGCCGCACGCTCAGCACGAAGCCGTAGCTCGGAAACGCGACCAGCCAGCGCAGCAGGTCCGCAGGGTCGTCGACGCTGATGCCGTCGGGCCGCGGAATCGCGTCGACGTCGATGTGTGCGCCGACCTTCGAACATTCGAGCAGCATCAGCGCGGTGCCGATGGCGCCCGCCATGCTGATGTCTTTCGCCGCTTTGCACAGACTGACTTCGGCGAGCGCGGGCAGCAGCTCCAGGTCGGCCCGCAGCCGCTCGGCCGGGGCCGAGGTCGAGGCGTTCCAGTACGGGTAGGGCTGTTGCCAATTGCCGCGCAGGTCGACCACCATCACCAGCACGTCGCCGGGTTGCGCATCGAAGCTCGTGAGCAGTTTCTTTGCGCGGCCCACGATCGCTACCGCAAGCTGTCCGCGTTCGCTCTTGTGGTTGCTGTGGCCGCCGACGATGGGCACGCCGTAGCGGCGCGACGCCTCGGCCAGACCGTCGAGCACCGGGTGGCCGGCGTCGGCACCGTGGCTCCACAGCGCGTCGACCACGGCGATCGGACGCCCCCCCATCGCATAGATGTCGCTCACGTTGACCATCACGCCGCAGTAGCCGGCGAACCAGGGCATCTGCTCGACGAAGTCTTCGACGAAGCCTTCGATGGCGAAGAGCAGGTGGCCATCGCCGTCAGGGATGGCGGCACAGTCGTCACCAACCGCGATGTGGCTCGGCAGTGAGGGCGACAAGCGCTTCATCACCGACGAGATGTCGCGCTTGTGTGCAAAGCCGCGGCTGGCGCGCAGGGCTTCGCAGAGCCGCTCTGCCGTGTTCGTGGCCTGGTTCATGCGCGCGCTCCAGTCGAGCGGGTCACGAAGCCGTTGTCGGGCGCGGTGCAAGGCGGGTACTGAGTCAGGTCGGCCTGCATCAGGTGGTGCGGGCGGCCGTGCAGCATTTCGGCTTGCAGGGCCGTCCAGTGCAGGCGCTCGAACATCGGCACGTTCTGGCTCTGCACATGGGCGAGGAAGGTGTGGCAGCCGCGCGCATGGGCGCTGCTCACCGCCAGGCGGATCAGCGTGGCGCCGATGCGCCCGTGGTGGCGAAAGGCCGCGTGCACCGCGAGTCGCGAGCCCCACCACACGCCGGGGGATGCTTCGTGGATGCGGACGGTTCCCACCACCTCGTCGGGTGCACCGCCGAGGCACGACACCGCGACGATGGATTGTGCGTGCGCGTCGATCGCATCGCGGTCGTCGCCGGGGAACACGCCTTGTTCGATGCAGAACACCGCGCGGCGCAGGGCATGCGCCTGCTCGCGCTCCCATGCACTGGCGGCCCACTTGATGCGGAACTCGCAGGGCATGAACACCTCCGTTCGCCCTGAGCCTCCGCCCCCCGTTCGCCCTGAGCCTGTCGAAGGGCCGGCATCGAGGTACACGCAGGCTTCGACAGGCTCAGCCCGAACGGAATGGGGTGTGGCGGTTGACATACCAAGGTGCACAGTCATGGCTCAGTTCTCGTACTGCGACAACGAAGAACAAGCACCGCATTTGCCGCACCCCGCCTTGATGTCTTTCGCGCGAATGCCCGCGTTCGACACCATCGCCCCCAGCGGCTCAAGGATGCTCTTCATCCAACCCGAATCGGGGGCAGGATGGTCTTCGAGCGGCGTGCCGCTGATCGGCACGAAGGGCACGACGAAGGGGTACACGCCGAGCGCGACCAGCGTTTCGCACATCGCGAGAATCTCTTCACGCGTGTCGCCCAGGCCGGCCAGGATGTAGGTGCTGACCTGGCCACGCCCGAACACCTTCACCGAGGCCTCGAAGGCCGACAGGTAGCGCTCGATCGGCACCGTGGCCTTGCCCGGCATGATGCGTTCGCGCACGGCTTGCGTCACCGCTTCGAGGTGCATGCCCAGCGTGTCGATGCCGGCGGCCTTCATGCGATCGAACCAGCGGTCATCGTCGGGTGGTTCGCACTGGCCTTGCAGCGGCAGGTCCACGGCCGCCTTGATCGCGAAGGCGCTCTCGGCGAGCACGGCCGCACCGCGGTCGTCGCCGGGTGGCGTGCCGGTGGTCATCACCATGTGCTTCACGCCGTCGAGCAGCACCGCCATGCGCGCTACTTCGGCGAGTTGCTGCGGCGTCTTGTGCGCGATGGTGCGGCCCGCTGCGAGCGACTGGCCGATCGCGCAGAACTTGCAGGCCTTGCGCCGGCTTTCGTAGCGGATGCAGGTCTGCAGGATGGTGGTGGCCAACACGTCCGAACCGTGCAGCGTCGCGATGTGGCCGTAGGGCACGCCGTCCATCGTCTGCATCGAGTAGAAGCGCGGCTGCTTCGGGAACTCGATGCGTGCGATCGGGATGGCGCCGCGTTTCAGCGCACTGCTGCCGGTGGCGTCGGGCGCGTCGGCCACGAAGGGCGAGGCCCATGCGGTCGAGGTGTGCACCGGCACCATGATCGTGTGGCCGTCGATGGTGACGGCCTTGTGGTCCGACGGGCCTGCGCCTCCACGGCGGCTGGCCGCGCCGGCGTGGGGGTCAACCAGCCGCAACCCGAAGGATTGAAGCTCGGTCATCAGCTGGCGCGCGCTGTTCGACGGAGGCGGGCTCGAAAGAGGTGGCGTGCTCATGGGGACTGCTCCAGGTTGAAACCGCGGGGTCGGTGGTGGGCATCGCAAACGTCGTCTGCGCG
>Ga0307513_10011500_pt1 | contig 10995 bp, 11 predicted proteins | sample 15_EM_MG_FD_202174 | JGI IMG/M metagenome (GOLD analysis project Ga0307513, IMG submission 202174) | Populus trichocarpa ectomycorrhiza microbial communities from riparian zone in the Pacific Northwest, United States - 15_EM | ecosystem: Host-associated > Plants > Roots > Unclassified | place... | reverse complement strand
TGCCATTTGATGGATGGAAAGGATTGGTGAATAACAACTATGGTAATTTATGGCTGAGAGTTGATGAAATAAGCAGCAATTATGTGTGTAATCAAAGCCTTGATGACATCAGGAGGATGTCCAAAAAAATTCGTAAAGAAACACGGTTTATAAAATATACGAGACTACGTGTCCGCATGCTGCCGCGAGTTTATAAAATAAAAATACTTAATAGTGTTATAATTGTAAACCAGCGCTAAATAAGTAATATAAATTAAAGGTATAATGAAGCAAATATTTCATGATGAGAAAAAAAGTTATGTTGGTGATAAAAAACTTAGAGACTGAACAAAATGATTTGTAGCAATCTACAGTGTTTTGTGAGGAAAAAAACAGTGCTTTCGTCACATGATTTAGCTTTTCAGTTAATAAAAAGAAAAAAAAATTACAAAGCTAAATTCTCTACCAACTTAATATTAAAAAAAAAACCAACAAAGATAATTTTGGAAGGAAAAAAACCAATGAGAAAAAAACGTTGTAGCAATTGACAATGTTCTGTGAAGAAAACTATAGCGCTTTTCCCAATAAAATAAAATAAAAAACCATTTAGAGAAATATTGTAGCAATCCACAGTATTTTGTAAGAAAAACTATAACGCTTTTCTCATATGATTTAACTTTATTGTAATTATAATTCTTAACCAACTCAATATTAAAAAAAAAAATCGACAAAGATAATTTTGGAAAAAATCATAAAAAAATCACATGGGAAACACTGTAACAATTCACAGTGTTTTAAAGGAAAAAATTACAAAGCTAAATTCTTAATCAGCTCAATATTAAAAAAAATCGATAGAGACAATTTTAGAAAAAAAAAAAACAAAACAAACACTAAAAAAGGGAAAAAAAATCATGTTGGAAACACTGTAGCAATTCACAGTGTTTTGTGATGAAAGCTATAGTGCTTCCCCACATGATTTAGCCTTATTTGTAATAACTTGTAATTGTAATTCACAAACAACTCAATATTAAAAAAATAAAATTAAAAAAGATAATTTGAAAAAAATTATAACAAAAAAAAACCATGCGGAAAGACACTGTAGCAATCCACAATGTTTTATGAGCAAAGCTACAATGCTTTCCCCACATGATTAAGCTTTATTAAAAAGTTAAATTCTAACCAACTCAATATTAAAAAAAATAAAATCTACGAAGATAATTTTGGAAAAAAATATTACAAAAAAAGAAAACACAAAAGAAACTGGAAAAAAACCATATGAGGAAAAACTGTTGTAATCCACAGTGTTTTGTGTGTGGGGGAAGGGGAACAGTAATTCCCCCACACCATTTAGAATATTGTATAATAAAATATTTGGAGATGTAAGGTAGTTACATGAGTTCCATATGACAATTACAACATGCTAACTCATAAATACAATCTATCACTTTTATTTCATATTTTTTATTTACAACACGCAAGTCATATATAATTTTACAATATTATTTAAAATTTATACTCAAGATTTTTTTTCTCTTTCTTTCCTCTTCACTCTCTCTCCCCATAGCCACCGACCTCTCCCTTCTTACCACCATCCTCTCTCTCTCTCTCTCTCTCTCTCTCTCTCTCTCTCTCTCTCCACCATGAAAAACAACCTAACAACATAAGATCACTTATCTCTCTCTCTAGCCTTGGATTGCCAACCATTTCTTTCTCTCTCCATCACGACTCATCCATTTTCAGCCAAAATAGCCACCACGGGTCATCACCACCACCCACATTCTATATTTAAATGTATATTAAACACTTACTCTCTATCAATTTGATGTAATTTATGTTTATGTGTTTTAATTTGATTGTATAGAATGTTAGGGTTTTGAATTAGAGATTATGTTAGTTAGATATAAAATGAGTTGATAATTATGTTATTTTGTAAAATAATCAATTATTTTGGGTTGTTGTTGATTGTGAACTAACAAAATTATTCTGCAAGAGTTATTGCTGATTTAGGTTAAATTATGGATTATACCGAATTTCATATACAATAATAATAGTAGCTATGAAATACATGAATTTGATTAATAATTTTATTATGATAGTGAAATTTGATGAATGTAGGTGTTCGGCAATTAATTTGATGACTTTAGATTTTGGTCGATTATATTACTGTTATGGTTTTGTTAATAAATTATGCACTTTAATTAATCCTAAGATATTAATAAATTAGAATTGTGTTTTGTTGTGTTATTTGACAGAACGTTTGGTAATTTAGAAATATTATGCTTTCATGGTGGTATCATTGTTAATACCGACAATGATATCACTTATAATGGAGGAAGTCATGGATTCCTAATTGCTACATTAAACATGTCTTTTAATGAGCTATCCAGAGTGTTTTATGATTGACTTGGCTAAAATATGTTTGAAATAGAAGTTGAAATTACTTGGAGGATGTTACAAATCGAGGTCAGTCAAGATTGTTATGTCGGTGTACCCATTTGTAGTGATATGAGTGTGAATTCAACGTTTAGGTTTACGATGATTAATAAGAATATTATGTTGGAACTCTACTATAATAGTAAGCCTAGATTAGAAAACTCTTATAGTATGGAGTTAAACGGGTTCCAAGTAACTCATAGAGAATCACACGGGCATCATGAGCTGTTGGTCCATCTATGTTAAGTGGTAATGCAAGTAGATAAATATCGGTGCAAGAAATTTTTAATAGAGAACCTTAGTTAGGTATGACATCTGCTTCATATTGCTATGAACAACTCGAACCAAGTGACGACAAAGATGCTTGTCACATTGATAAAGTTGCGGTTGAGGAGGAAGTGGGTATGTTGATTTAGTTCAGCCTGTTAATTAATGCATGACTCCTTTTGATCTTGAATTTTAGGTTATGAGTGCGAATGACCAATACAGATGCAATGACTGGGCTAATAGTCATAAGCATCCGAGCTTATTAGTTAATGAATTAGAGGTTGGAAAATAATTCAGAGACAAGTCTAAATGTATTAATACAATAAAGTTATGGTATATAAAGAATTTATTGTAGTGCAAGGTCCATCATTCAAATAAAACTTATGTTCAGTTACAATGTGTTCAAGAACCAATTTGTAGATGGTATTTGTGTGGGGGATATCACCAAAGGTCTAATTTATAAGAAATTTCAAAATTGAAAGGGCCACACACATGTCAGAACTCTCGTGTTTTTCAACGCCATCATTCAATTTGTCTTAGATCTAATTATTGAGGTGATGTTATCAATTATGAAGAAGAATTTAAGTATAGGTGTTGCAACGATTCAAGGTATTGTGGAGAGGATTATGAGCATGAAGTCTTCTATTAGAAGGCCTGACTAAATAGAAGATATTGGAGTGGTTATTTAGTACACATGAAGAGTTATTTCAAAACCTACCTAGAATGCCACTAATTATCAGAGATTCAAATCTAGAAACAATTGTCACTTGGCATTATAAAAGGATTAATGACAACAAAGCAACATTTAGGAGGACATTTTGGGTATTTTATGCTTTAATTGATGGGTTTAAATATTGTCATCCTCTAACTAGTATTGATAATACTCATTTTTATGGTAAGTACAAGAAAAAGTTGTTGATTGCAATTGCTTATGATGTTGATAATGGAGTTTATCCGATGTGTTTTGTTATTTTCGAAGAAAAGATAAATAGTTATTAAAGTTGGTTTTTAGATTTTCTTTTGTCTATATATGATTGGCGGTCGTATCAAGTTGTGTATTATATCGGATAGACATATACGACAATTAAGAATTCTATGGCATAGATTTTTCTCGAGCATGTTGGATATCACCGATATTGTTCACGATACTTTGTGAGTAACTTCAAAACTAAGTTAAAAAATGTTACTTTGAAAAATATGTTACATAAGATGTGTACAAATCCTTCTAAACAGGAGTTTGATATTTTATATGAGAATTTAGTGGAGATTCATGAAGTGATCAAAGCATGGCTAAAAGTTGAACTTAAGAAAAATAAGCACTATCATATGATTTAAGTGGTCGTCCTTATGGCAATATAATCATGAATTTATCATAGGTTTTTCATAATGTTTTAAAAACTATATGTGAGTTACTTGTATTGGCTATAATGTAGATAATCTTTTTTTAGGTGTAATAAATATTTTATGTAACGCAAAGAAAAGGTTGAAAAATTTTATAGTCGTGATGTATTATGGTCTCCAAAGATCTTAACTGAAATACTTGCTGATATGACAATTTCTAAATCACACTTGATATCTCTATTTAATCTTAGATGTGTGATATTCCAATATGAGACACCTCTAACAGGTAGTGTTGCAAGAGAAGTGCGAGGAACATTTAACATCAATGAAGCAATTTATACTTATGACAAATGGAAATTGTCTCATAGAACATGTTCACACCTAATTGCATATTGCCTAATACATATAGTCCTTGTTTTCAACCCTTGCTTGATACGCCGTTATGGCCTACATATAATGGTTCAGATGTATATGGATGTCTAACTAGATGATGAACGGATAAGGGTTAAAGGAAATCCACTAGTCTACATAATAAGATGGATCCTTAAAGGGGGCACTCACTGAATAAATGTGACATATGCGATCAAAGTGGTCATAATAGAAAAACTTATGAAACTAGACAATATATGTTATGTTTTTTGTATTTGTTTTAAATTATGTAAACTTTAATTATTGTTTTTAATTCAATTATATGGATATTTAATTATATTGAAAAGTCTAATAATTTATTATACAGAACCTCGACGGATACATATTTCGGACTAGATAAGGTTTTACTACTTCTAAAAGTGCCAATAGGCAAGACCACCTGGTTGTTGAGGCAAGTTCTGATGATAGATAAGTTTTATATATGTAAGATCAACATTGTTCTAATGATATTTAGAGCGGAGAGATCTGATCTTTAGATTAATAACATTTTTAATTAAGCATTGTAAATTATTAAAATTTAACAATTTTAATTGTTTAAATAACAAAATTGCTTGATTTATAGGGCGATAATCGTGTAACACCTCGACAGAATACCATGATGAAGTTGCATGAGAGTGTACTTCTAATACGATCCGGGTAATAAAAAACAATTAAATTCATATTCTAATGTAAAATGCATAATTGTCTAGTTTCACGACAACAATCATAATTCTCGATCCGACTGTTGGATGGGGCTGAAATTTACGTGGAGTCTCCAAACAAGTTGTCCTACCCTGGGTTAAAATTTCAGATCAATTAGAGTTCGGGAAGACACCACAAAACTGGTCAACAGAGGCTATATGAATTTTGTTATTTACTTCTCTTTGACTTGTGGACTTCCTATTTGGCTAGGATTCTTTTTCTAAAAGGATGTGGCAGCTTGTTTTGGGAATCTCTTACTTCTACAAAGATCTTTAATAGGTTTCAACATAGTTTCCAAATGTGGTAAGGATTTATAAATGTTTCAGAATCCTTTTCTTACAAGAATTCCTTATTCATCCTAGCTACAACAAGGAAAGAAGACTTCAGAATTAATTCTACTTTCAGATCAAATTTTCTAGTCTATTTAGGACTTCTTAATGGTGATAAATCTGATTCTAGCATATTTAGAATAATAATTTTTGGATTTTTATTATTTTCTTCTTAGTCTTTGGGTTATTATTACTTATTTGGATGAATTGTAAGTGGGCCTCATATAAGTCCACCTAAGGGAGGTGTATTAGGGTTTGAGTTAGTATAAATAAAGGCATAACTAGACATGTAAGTTAGACAATTCATATTAATAAAACTTCTTTTTTTGCAGCATTTTGTGTGTGTGTGTGTGTTGGTGAGATACTCTCCCTTCCTTGGTTCTATAAAGAACTGAAAAATAACTTATCGAAAAACAACTAACTTTGTGCCTCATCCTTATACTTCTCGTTCGCGAATCAATATTCGTTGGGTGGGGATTTCCATTTCTAATAGTGTTGGTGCCTAGGTACAAGTTATTTTTGTGTCACACTCCTATCAAACCTGATTTACTTGGCTTTTAGGAAATTGATGTCTTTGCATGTGGGTTATGTAACCACGTGATCACGAGGTTCGCATCACCTTCCATTTTTTATCGACACTAGTTTTTATGAGATTAATTAGTTGCATGTCATAAATCTTGACCACACATTAATTGCAGCTTTAGTTGAGCAATGGAGGGATAAAACACACACATTTCATCTACATGTTGGTGAGATGACACCCACACTCTAGGATGTCACCATATTGATCGGTCTTCTGATAGATGGAACCTCTATAATAGGACGTTAAGGGTCGATTGATAGAGATGCTTTATGTGATCGTCTATTAGGATGGATGCCTCCAACCAATATTTATAAGGGCGATTACATCAAATTGATATAGATGGACATAAGTTTTAAGACCCCCCAACAGATGTGATAGATGACCAAAATATTATGTTTACTCAGACATATATATTACATATGTTTGGAGGTCATATTTTCATAAGTATTGCTGGCAATGCAACATCGTTGTTCTTTCTAACATTGCTTGAGGATTTCTAAGCCATTCCTAATTACAATTATAGAGGTCATGCTTACATATCTTTACTAGCAATTATATAAATCATATCTAAAAAGAGAAGATAAATTGTCAAGTGTTTACTATTTCTTCAGGTATAATTATTTTAAATTCTTTGATTGTTAGAGTTAATGGCATTTTAAATACTAACATAAAATTGTCAATGTTGATAAATATAGCTCTGATCATGAGAGCATATTCATATCAGATGTCTAGAGAGTTGGGGGAATAATATATTTGACACTGTCACCTAGAAGCTACTATCCATTTGTTCTAAGTAATAATAAATAAAATTGATTTTAATCAACATGTTATTTATATAAATTGAATGAAAAAAATATAGTAACTTTTTGGCTTGTCATGTTAGATGGTGTGAGGCTAACATTTCATGGTAAATCCCACTCATATCTACGAGTTAACACAGGTCTCGTTACATTGCTTTAACATTGTTGAGATACATTGTCCAAATTGTGTAATGCGATAGTTTGGACTATCTCAACATATACTATATTATATTGATATCGGTGATAAGTTTCACAATATTAGTCATCAGGGTAAGTACAAGGGGGAATTGGTTGATGATTCATGCATCTTATATGGATCTTTAAGATGATAAAAGAGGTCATGTTTTTAGGAGCATTATCCGATGATTGATGTAGATATATATATGAGATTATATATGTCCATTACACATTATTTCATTACACCTATCTGGTCACATTTCTCAGGGTGTCCATGCAATTCGATGCATTATGCGTCATGATATTCAAGACATAATTGATTACTATGCAATATTGTTTTACATACAATATTTATTAAATACCAGATTACTGTTATTATGGATGATAACTACTAATTAGTTTTTAATGTATGTATTCAAATTCATTACTTGGTACGGGAGGTTTGGAAAGCAGCAAAGACTATTCATAAAGGTGTCGATGATATGGAACATATTGTGGCCAAGATTACAATTAATTTATGTTGTGTTGGACTTCAAGAGGTTGGTGAGTCTGAGCATTTTGAAGTGGCATTAGCAGAAGATGAGATTACTTATCGTGAGAGTGTTGGGGATAACGTCCATTCAAAAGTGTCTTAAGCCTATCCACGAGCATCCTAGGCTTGTTATCGAACATCTCAGGCTTTTTCATGAGCATTTTAGGTCCATCCATGAGCTTGGATGATATTAGTCCTCCTCACACTTACATAGATATTGCAGACCCGTCCTCGAGTTGGGGTGATGCTCCAGACTCATCCACAAGTGTTTCAAGTCTTTCTACGAGCTGAGACGATTATTAGATATAATTACATGTTATTATATGTTATGAGAATTATGAATAAATGTATAGTTAGTTTAATTTTAATAAAATGTTATGTTATGTTAATCGTGAGTTTAATTTTGTTCCTTATGATTGAAGATGTTATGTGCTGCTTATGTGAATTATGTTTTGATGCTGGAAAATTAGTTAATTGAATTGTGTGAATTGTGGTTTTTTAGGGATAGAGTTAATTATAGAAGAAACTGCCCTAGGATGAGTCTCTTATTTGAGTCATAGATAACATTTGCGACTCGAGTGTCGCAATTAACATTTGCAACTCTCAAGTTGTAGATGAAGAATGCGATTATTGAGTCACATATGATATATGTGACTCTCATATCGCACATATTATATACGACTCGATCAAGTGTGCTAGATCCCTAAATATTTTTTCACATGAAAACCTATATTAACAAAAGTTAAAACTCTTAGAAAAACATTGTTTAGTCAAACTCAATTGCATTATTCATTGAAAAAGTTTAATGACAATATTAACCTTCCCACCAAAAGGCTCATTAAGTTCTTTTTATAAGGCTCATTAATCATTACAAAATTGATTAGGGATAAATAAGTCTTTTTATATGTTAAAAGTATAATGAAACAACCAAAATACTATTGAAAGCAAAAAACTAGAAACTAGAAATCCAAGGACTTTTTAGTATTTTCACATTGGTTTTCCTGTTATTATTAGGTTAATTGAAGGGGAATTCAGTATTTGAATAAATATAAAATATAATTAAAAAATATGGTTGGCGAGTAGGAGGCGTCCGAGCCCATTAGGCGACGTGTGCGGCACCTCCAAGCAGCCAAACAACAACTTTCACCATGTCATTAGAAGCTCTGCTCCACTCTTTTCTTGTTAAGGCATCATGTGTCGGAGTTGGTGTGACAATTCAATGCTAGTGGTGCTTTCTTTCCTTTTGTTTTCTCTATTTTCCCTCTCTTTTACCCAAAATTCATATTAGTATGCAAAATTTTAAAGTTATCCCTTTATTTACTAAGATTTCAACTTCGTTTCTTATTCTTTTAATTTTCAATTTTTATTCGTAACTTTTTTGTAAAATTTTGATTTATTTTTAATTTTATCTTTCAATTCTAATTTTTTATATGTTGTTTTTTTAATTTAGTGCTCATTCTTTTGAATTTTTTTGGGTTCTTTTGTTAAATTAATTTTTCTTTTCAATTTCACTATTCAATCAAAACTTTTTGTTGTCCTCTAATTTATTTTATATTTCCATGTTGATCCTCATTATTTTAATTGTTATTTTTTATTTTTGATCTTTTTGTATAGTTTTCTTTTTCTAATTTCATCTTTTCAATATTTATTGGTTCAATTTCACCTTTCAATCATAAAAATTAAGTTATCCTTTAATTTATTTTTTATTTCAATGTTGATCATCATTCTTTTAATTTGTTTTATTTTTTTTGGATTCTTTTGCATAGTTTAATTTCTTTTCTAATTTCATACTTTACTATTTGATTGGTTGAGGATTGAGCTTCGTGGTTTCTTCAAGTGGGGTGTTTTCGGTCTAATGATCCGGACTACGAGTTTGGAAAGTTATTACAAGTTGACATTGTTTTCTCCAAATTGTAAACACATTAAAAAAAAGCCATGGCAAACCATTTTATAAACTTCAAGAAAATTACTCGTTTAAGTAATTAATTATCTAGTAACACTATATACAAAATCTTGATAGTAATTTTCTCATTAATATTGAAAGAGAAACAAATATCTATATTTCTCCTATTTCTTTTTATTTTTTTATTAAACTAAGAACCCATGACAAAAAAATATATATGTTTTTCTTTTTTGTTGAAAACAATTATTAATAATAAAAGGAGGGGTTATACTAGATTTGTTTTTTCAATGAAATTTAAATTATTTAAATTCTAATATTTTTTTATTGTATAATTAAATAAAGTTTTTTAAGATCTTTTCAGCAATATAAGATCATATATTTTAATATGTATCTTTATTTTAGCTTTTCAATTTAATCTTTGATTGGAATTAACATATTTATTATTATTTATTGACACATATAATTCTTAATTTATTTTATTGAATACACATATCAACCATTTAGTTTATATTTTTTAAAAAAATTAATGGTAAAAAATCATGAACAACACCAACATTTTTTTACATTGACTAAATTTTTTTTGCTTCGTATGCATGTGAAATCAAACTAATATTATTTTAATTTTATTTTAAGAAAAGACAAAACTTTAATTTTAGGATTTGTTTATTTATGCGGTGCATGACATAATGTATGTCGCACGTGTGCGGCGTCGCGACGATTGTCCTCCACACTCATGTGTGTGGGTGTATCTTGAAAATATGGTGAGACAAGGAATTCTTTGTCTCTTAGCGGTGAAAAACGAGAATGGGAGTCGCCACCTAGTATTCTGGTCACTAGGAACCCTAACTGGTCTCAAAGATCGGGTACGGAGACTGGTTGCGTAAAGGGAAGGTATTAACACCCCAAATACGCCCTACCTAAGGTAAGCTGCATTGTTTTATTGTCTGATAAAAATCTAAGGTCTCATTATGTTTTTTAATCGTTGGTCCGTCTATGGTTCAAGAAAAGCCCTTCTCAGTAAGGAGGTTCTTATCTTATGAGGCAAAGCCTAACCGTTCTAATGTCTATAAAAGAAAACTACCTTTTTTAATATCGGGAGTACGTTTTACGTATAAATTTATAATCCCTGATATTAAGAAAACAAAATAAATTTTTTTGGAATTTTTGAAATATTGGCCAAGTTCTCGTGACTTTAATAAACAGGTTATTAAAGCCAAAATGCATGCTAAAACATTTTTTTTTTTTGAAGTTTTCTTTGTTGTATGAAAATATGATGTAATTTTTTTGAGAGACTTGGCTGTATGCACAAAAATATTTTTTTTAAAATTTTTTTAGAAGTTTTGACCAAAACCGGATATTTTAATATCGGATTTTGTATTTTTAGCAACATAAAAAATATTGCTTGATATTAATAAAAATGACATAAAAAAATACGCGGAAACTTGTAAAATTACAAACAAATATTTTTAAATTTTTCTTTTAACAAAAATTAAAAAAAAATAAAAAAGCGGATCTGGCCCAACCATCCTGGGCTGGGCCTG
>Ga0307513_10011499_pt1 | contig 10995 bp, 9 predicted proteins | sample 15_EM_MG_FD_202174 | JGI IMG/M metagenome (GOLD analysis project Ga0307513, IMG submission 202174) | Populus trichocarpa ectomycorrhiza microbial communities from riparian zone in the Pacific Northwest, United States - 15_EM | ecosystem: Host-associated > Plants > Roots > Unclassified | place... | reverse complement strand
TATCGTGGCCCATGGCCGACGTGAATGCGCGTTCGAAGCTGGAAGGAAGGGGAGTCAAGGTGCGGTTGAGTATTTGGCATGTGCCGGACCAAACAGAGCCACTTGACTTCCCACTTCGCCTTTGGAAAACCTAGAATGTTCGTTAACAACTACTACACACTTCGGATCACAGGTAGTAATTGGAAAAACGTCAATAATCTACAACAGCTCTTCGTATTGTACGCCGATTCGCCATAACTCCTTTGGCAGGTGCCTAGTGCAGATCGTTACGGGATGTGGAATATTCGGGTCAATCCCGTGTAAAACAATTCGGCCGGCTCCGTTATGCATGAAGGAGCAACGCAGAGCGAGACTACAGCATTACTCTCCTCTGCTTAGGGGCTCTTCACCGCTGTATCAGCTTGCCATTTGACCTTTGGGTTTAAGGAAGGAGACCCAATAGTGTCAGAAGGGGATATATGGTAGGACGCCCTTGTGCGCTCGTGCTCATCTACAGCTCTTTTTAGAAGGTCAGTCTAACTAGAAGTTAGCCCTGAAGCTGACATCCGTTCTCTAGTGACTTGTCCTTGAGTCATCAACCTAGATCATATCAAGGTCTCTTCCATGGCCCTATCAACGGAGATATACTCGGTGCTACATTCGCATCATGTGCTTTCTATTCTATCCGATCAGGGAATCCTGTGACAGCCTCAATTCAATGGATCCTTCGGCCCCCCTCGAAAACACTATCTTTCTATAAACCCATCTTGACAATCATGGATTGTAGATGCTTAACACTGGCAACTCAGAATACGATTTTCCCTATCCTTAAGGATCTGTAAGCAAGCAATTCAAACATTTTGGGTCGCCCTCCGAACCAGTAGGTGGTGCTGCTCAAGAGCTCCTCACTTGGATAAGCCCATCTGTAGTGGTACTCGCCGCCAAAACCCCAATTTCGCGGTATGTACGATAACACGCCAACGCTGGGTCCCCGACTGCGGCCCCCCTCCAACATGAAAGGTGCATACCGAAGAAAGTTTCTTGACAGAAATGCGCACGCCAACAACTCCCCCGTCCATTCATTACTTTGGTGATGGCATGATTTCAAAGTTCTTTGTGGTTGAAAACAAAACGGCGTGTATCAGCAAATTCAGGTGATCGCGTATATGTACACACCGATCACATACGCACCAACCGGATCTCTGCGAGCTTGCGAGAGCCTCAAATCTGACTGAGGGTGGGGACGGCGAATGTGGCACTGCATGATGACGAGGACTTGACATAGGTATTAAGGATCTGTGGCTGACCATTCTCGTCTCAGCTCGCGGACACCTAAGGCACTTCGGTACGCAGCAGTAGGGAATTGTAGTGAGCATGGCTCTTTTTAACGCGTGGACTGGTTGACCAGATTATGTGAGGGTATACCCTTCAACTCCTGTTCGCCTCGTTAGATGTACCGGCAGTCTTGGGTACCCAGTATTTGATGCAATCCTGTCGAGCTAAAGCCCAAAAAATTTTGGGGTCACTGTGTCAAACATGCGGTTTCTCAAACGACAAGCCCCCGGGGCGAGAGAAACCTTTCAAGTCAACTTCAATCAACACTACGAGCTTATTATTTGCTTTACACGGGCACGGCGTTCTCATTCTGATGCAGGGGCTCACACCCACTCTGGGTGACGCGTCCAAACGTTTGGTGATGCAATATGCGTCTCCTTATACATGGGGAGTCATTCCATAACTGTAGAGCTATTTATCTAAAGCGTTTTAATTCTCTACGAGAAATTTCCCAAACTTCGAAGCAGAGTTTAGAGCCTTGACGTGACCCAGTACATCGACGTGAATGAATTGCACACCAAATCAGTCCGGTTTTGCTCAAGTGGAAGGAATGCCGAGACACAGTTATTGGCGGTTTATGGGTAGGGCAATCCAAGCCACATCCCAAGGTAAAGAGTGGTCCAGTGATAGATTGGGGGAGAAAGGTGATAGCCAGTTACTCAGTTGCCTTTGCCCCAAGGAGGTCGTCCTGTGGATCGCAAAGTCGGTTTAGACAAAAGCGGCCGTATTAAGGTCGTCACAGTACTAGATTCACAATACCAACACAGGGCCGAGAAAGGAGCGTGATACAGAGGCCAAACGAAACAAGTTTAGAAACGAGCAATCGTGGATTCAACGTCGATCAACGAAAAAGTTATCATCCATAATCCTATTGTCCTTCATCTTGTACAGGAACGATGAAAGATGCCCAAACCCACCCGACCTCAACACGGTAACCACGAATATCTGGACGGCATCGGCGGGCGATAAGAAGCATATCTTCACCATCATCTACAACAGGCTTGACTCCAGGATGGGCAACAGGAGGACCAGCCTCGACAACGATGTCGACCTGTTGATCGACTGCGAGATCAAGCCAATCAAACCCAGCGTAGGGAGGCAATGATGGTTTGTAGTTGGCAACCACTGAGCACATGAAGAGCGTTGGAGCAGCAATAAGGTCCTCCATAGTCGGTGGACGAACCCATTCGTCGTCGATTAGTTCCTCTTTTGCAGTTGGTAACTTTGTGTAGGGGACTTGAGAAGCGACAGATGGTTGGCGACTAACGGAAGGCGTCAGAGATGATGAGGGGGGCAGAGAGCGCACAGAAGGAGTGGCGCTAGTGATTCTTTCTCGAGGCACAGGGGGTTCGGACGATCGCTGTGCTTTGCCGTTTCGAACCGAAGGCGCATCGCCACCGCGTTTAGAGGACTCGCTCGTGGCTTTCTTCTTCAACGAGGCACGTCGAGGCAAGGATTCCGGGAGGGCTTCAGGCTCAGCTGTGATGACAGCGGGCTCTTCGCTGCTCCTACTACGTGTCGGTATGGTGGGTTCCGTTTGTCTACGGATAGTGCCTTGTGCCTTGTCTTTCGATTTGGCCCCTTTCTCCTTCTCACCAGCTTTCTCCTTGTCTTTCAGCCCGTTCTTTCTCTTTCCGAACCCGAAGAGCATACCTCCTCCGAGTGTGTTAGTCGCTTGACCAGCCGTCGAGCCCATCGAGGGCGTGTCATTGGACAGATTTCGCAGCTGACCAAAAGAAGGAGAATGCTTGAGCGTTTTCGGCTTCTTATTGCCGCTTGGCGAGACCTCCGGCAGGAAAGAGTTGAGCGTATTATTAATCGGCGGGCTCCCAACGTGCTCGTATTCGGATTGTAGGTCGGAGGTTTCGGTGTCTGTTCCAACGCCGAGGCGAGATGAAGATCGGAGGAGTGCAAAATTCTTTTTCATCTCCTTCGCCTGGAGCATAGTGGCACCAGAGGATATGTCAAATCCCACTAGTATAGCACCAATCTCTTCCCATCGTTCCCACCAGATGGCGCTGGTCTCTTGTGCGTCACAGCCGTATTCCCCTGGTTCTGGAGGTGGACCAGCCTCCTCTGCGGCCTTGTAGCCCTTCTTGCGTGCGCGTTCGCGGTTCCTTCGAACCTTGTAGCTCTTGCGGTCTCCAGGGCCGACACCAAGACATCTCCAAAGGTCGCTCCACGACCCAGCGGCTTCGTTCCACCATTTCTGTTGCCAGCGGGCGACTTGGGTGATAATTAAGGCAAAGCCATGATCAAGTTGTTTGAGGTATACTGGAAGTTCGATGCAGAGTTGTTCTGCTAGCGCAATATATGCACCGGAGGCGTCTACGAGGGATTGTGTGGGCTTTCCGTTCTTGCTGCCATACGGCATATTAAGGTGCTGAACGTAAGACGGACGCAAAGTGGCGGCGGTCTGCAACAGAAGGAGAGGTCCTTTCATCGTATTAGTGAGTTTCACCAGGGAAGGAATCAGGGTGAAGTGAACGACATTGTCCTACGGAACGGATGTTAGTCAAAATCTTAATAGTTAGGTCGATGCTCACCAATGCATCAATCACTCCAGTCAACCGGTCAGAAAGCACATTCCTGAATGCTTGTAATGCTTCTATGCCCCCCTCGTCCGATAACGCTATAACCTGTTCAAACGCGAGTGCCCAGGCTTCTAAGCGCACAAGAGTCTCCCGCACAGACTTGACCCAAAGAATAACATCGGTTGTGTACTTTGGTATCATCGCATCAAACTCCTTGAGGCGCTTATGTAAATCGTCCAATACTCCACCAGGAGTCTTGTCGGTCCCAGTATCGTCAAAGGAGCCATTTAATCCGGGAGAAATCAGCCCATTGGTACCACTCGCAGTCACCTCTTCCTCGCCAGCAGCTTTGTCCTTATCCTTGTCCTTCCTCCCGACAGAGAATCCAGATCGCAGGCTCTTGATTCTTCCTACACTACCCGTGGTAGCGAGCGCCGCAGCCGTAGGAGCAACCGTCGCAACGACACCCTTCAACCCCTTGCCTTCAAGCACGGCACGGACGACATCCCTTCTCCGACTATCCTCGTTGACCTTCTTGACGGCGTCGAGCATCATAGACTTGGCATGAAGGAGGCTCTGATAGTCCTGGTGCTCCTCAGAGGTTGCATCAACGATGGCGGCCAGTAACAGCGGGTACTTGGTAAATCGCTGGACGGGCTTGATGAGCAAAGAGGAGAGATTCCAGGCGTTCGAGTGAGCCATGGAGATAGCCTTTGTGTCTTCTAGGTATTGTTTCATGGCGGGGGTAGCATTCGCTTCGAGCTGGGCAAACCTTGATAGCGCGGAGGCGTGGCGGACCATGAATTGGCAAAAAATAGGAGTCATGATGGGAATCTGGAATCACACGAGTATCAATTATTGTACCCACCAAGGCAAAATCAGAACTCACCCTCTTGACAAATAACTCGCCAACGCGATCAACTCCATTACAACCTGGGATCTCCGCCCCAAGGGCCGTCTCAATCTCATCGGCAAACCCATCTGCAAAGACCGCAAGCTGTTCAATATTCCCAAATATCACCCGTACATCGTCCTGCGTCATGGGTGGTTCATTGTTCGCAGGTGATGGCGATTGTCGTTCATCGGTGGCGCTGGTGCTGGTGGTGGTCGCAGCAGTCATCTGTGCTTGGGTTGATGTAGACGCAGTAAGAGGATTGGATGGACCACTGGAGCCAGAAATGGAAACGCCAGACCCTCGTGAGCTAGCCGTGTGAGTCGAAGCGCCAGAGCTGGTGATGCTAAGCGTATTCGTAGACCTCCCGTTCGTAGTGGTGGAAGAAATCGTAGTAGGTGGCTGCCCAAGGCCGATGATCTCCCCTCCAATCTGGACATTCAACCCAAGCGCGAGGGGCATGTGGACGGACTGGACGAGTACCAGGTCGCTCGCATAGGCACGCTCGGTGTTAAGCAATTCCAACAGCGCGTGTTGGCGCTTCTGTTTCGTATGCGGCGGGGCGGGGTGATCTGGTAGACAACTGGTAGACGCAGACGTTGGGAAAATTGTGGAGGTGGGTGAAGGGCCACCCATAACGGTGCTAGAACCCGCATCACTATCGGTTGGAGGGGGTGACGCGACACTATCTCTCCCTAGAGGATCGCTCCTACTGCGATCCCGGCGTCTCGAGGTCGACGTAGACAATGAAGTAGTAGACATTCGCCCTGGTGTAAACGTAGGAGAGGCCACCCGTTCCTTGACTGCCCCGTGCGTATTGGTGCTATCAACACTCAACCCACTCCACTTCCTCCTTGTTGCGAGGCTGGCCGTAGAGCCTCCACTCCCACTTCGTTCCCGCCCACGAAATGCAGAACTCTCCCTCGCGGCGTTGGCCACTGCCGCAGCATTGGTGACTTCAATAGGCAGCATGATACTCGGAAGGGCCGGCATAGGTGGTGGTGGAGGCTGGTTCGCAGGCGCGTACATCTCAAGCAGGCTGGCAAAGGTGACCCCAGACTGCCCAGACTGATACAACTGCCGCTTGTTCTTAAATTTGTCCAGCTCGCGTTCGACCGTGTTACCCTTGATGTTGGTACTGCTAGACATATCTAGACTCGGATGGGAGGCAGAGGCTTGAGCACGGCTCGACGGCTCGGAGTGCGTCTTTGCTTCTTTTAGGCTCGGTCGTACTGTATTGCCTTTCGATTGTGACTTCGTAGTCGAAGGAAGAGGAGAGGAGCGGGACGGCTGAGGAGAGGCTGGATGTGGACGCACCGCGGGCCGGAGCGGAGAGCGGGCAGGCGGTCGTGGAGGTGCACGAGAGGGAGCAGAGGAAGGGGTTACATTGGGTGCCTCCACTCGAGGGCCATTGGCAGTTCCAGAAGGGAGGGAACGGACGCGCTGAGTTGGGGTTTTCTCGTTCCAATTGGTCGACACGCGGTCCAGTGAAACACCGGATGCAGCCGGCCGTTTAGACTTTGACGCATTTACGGCCGCGTTGGTGTTTGGTGTTAGCGCAGCGAGACTATGGGACACCCCATGCATGGACACCGGCTGAGGGCCGGGCGACATGGGCAGGGGAATCTGCGTAGGAGATACGGGGTTAAGGGATTTTCGGGCGAGTCTTTCCTGGTTGGAACCACGTTGTCGCGACATAGGTGTCTTGTGAGTTGTTGGACGCCTGTCGACCGCGCTGCGGATGCCGATGAGCTGCGAGTAAGGCGTAGTATTAGGATCGAGGAGTTGCTTCCTTGGTGGAGGTAGCGGTAGCCGTGGTCCCGGTAGTAAATCTCGTGTCCTCCTAGAAGTTGATAGGGTGAAGAGCTGTTGAATGGCGGGTGGTGTGGGTAAATCGCCGTCGAACCTGGTATATTGGTCGTACAGAGCGTAGTCGTATAGACAGTCGTCTTCTTCAAACTCGATAGAGATGGTTCTGAGATACCGTGCGTCCCAAACAGGCTCGGAGATCCAAATGGCGGTAGGTCGCTGGGAAGCAATAGAAACGGTCAGAGCTTGTCTGGTCATTGCAAAGAGACGCCAGAGGATCGAAGGGAGAATGGAAATGCGACCAGAGAGGCGGCCGACCATGAACGAGTTTTAATAGGTGGATGGTTTACACGCGGTTGGTGGGTGCTTGTGCCAACACACAGGCAATATGCGCAAAAGACGTGCAAACGGTGCGCTCCTCGTTATCAATCTTCTGGGCATGGTTCTTTGGGGACTTGCGGGCACTCTGAGTGGCAGAACGGACATAGGCCTGACAGACACCCCAATTTGGGCATAGCCGTGAGCTATCCGTAAGAGTAGCTGAACGTATCATACGAAAGTAACATGTTGATGTCAACGTATGCCTCTGCAAGTCCCAAATTGAGGACCGCAGGGGCGCGGGCTCGCGTGAGCAGCCGTCAGATGCAGCATATAGGGGACTTCCGTCCGATTGGGTACAGAGAGTATGTGTGTGAGTCTTATGTCACGCAATGATGCCTGTTTTGAGTGACACTCGGAGGCGGAAGAATGGGTTCAACATGACGGGCTATAGCCTCTGTAGAATCGGAAGTGCTTCGCAAAGTGCGCACCACCGATCAAATTGAGTAGTTGAAGAACGACTTGGCTCGTTGGCTAGAGCACAATTCGCGACAGTGAGGAGGGGCGCGCTCAAGCGTTTGTTCGGGACGGAAAATCCAGAGAAAAGGGGAAGTGGCGATTTCGCAGTGCAAGAAATATACTATGTAGCTTAGCAGTTGGGTGAAGTGGGCCAGGCGGCGGTACGTTGTACAAGGGCGGGCAAATGAAGGGAGCGCGTAGCTCACCTGTGCTTAATCGGCGGAATAGAGACAGAGATACGCAGAATCTGAATAGGTCGAAAGCAGCAGGGTGAATGCTGTTGCTATGGCCGCGTCGGGGCTCGGCTCGTTGCTGACCTGGTCCAACGTTGAATTTGGACGGTGGTGTGTGTCGGTCCGTAAGTGGAAGTAAACAGCCCAAGGCTTTAGGGTCGCCGCAAGAGAGAGTTAATCAGGCGAGTTGGTAAAGACGATCTCAACGACGACGAGAGACAAGATCCGGAGGGGGGAAGAGGCGACGGAACACTGGCAAGGATGACAGGACTAGGTACGGAACGACCCACAGAGGCACTACAACGGCCAATGGATCGAGGGAGATGACTATCCAAGGTTCAGCACCCGATACCTCTGCAACAGACGTGAGCAGTAACCAAATATTAACCAAAATTAATGACAAGTAAGTAACTACTCCATTTTCTCTGACAATCGATTATACAAACCAATCTCGCCCTATATACCATTCCTCGAGCCGAAACTGCGCCTTTGGCCTATTCTTTGGCTTCCGCGACGACTTCGACTTTCCCTTGCCGCCCCAAGAAGCGCGTCATACGCGTCCAAGACGAGGCCATGAGTCAAATACGGCAGGACAGCGTGATCGACATCTCCGACTCAGACGACGAACAAGCCGTCAGCCCGCCCGTGCAGCCACAAACAGTGAGCCGGCTTTGCTTGCGGAAAGCCCGGCGATCAAAAGCAAAGAAAACCCCCTGATTTGTATCCTCTAGCGTCACTTTGTGGCTGGGAATAAGGGGCCAAATGTCTCATCATGGCAGGCTCCGGTCGCGCCTTCTGGAATGGTGGCAGCCGTTCCCAGTCCTGTGAAACCAGCAACGCGTGGAGGCCTAGCTGTTCCTTCGGACGGGGCTCCAGACCATGGCGCAACCACTACTGCCAAGCCTCTGGTTGGACTAGTCCCCTTGCGGGTTGTCTGTTACTCACGAAACCATTCGTAGATGAAAGCAGTCGATCCAGTCAATCGAACACTTTCCTCTGATGACGGAACGGCCAACCCCCTTCTATCGTCATCCGCACGTAGCACCAACTCCGCGCCTCGCCCTCAGCCACGTTTCATTCAACACGATACACCGTCCCCTCCTTCTGCAACTGTACCGCTTCCTACACAGAAGGTCGGTTTCTACCTCGTGTTCCGCGTCGTGGTCTAAGGTTTTCTCCAGGACCCCGCGCAAGGCAGTCCCACTCACAAGAGAACATCCCTACCGGCGGCTCCAGATCGTGGTTTTATCCTCATTCCAGGACGCAAAAAACGGAAACGGCAAATCCGCGGTTATCAACCTGGTCTTCTTGGTTTCAACGATGATCACGATGATTCTTCTAATCCTGTTGATCTCAATCCCGACCTCCCTACCAGGAAGCGAGCACGCCTTTCGACAGATAGTGCGAAAGAGCTTGTGCACATTCGTGGGCTTGCGGCCCTCAGTCTAATTGATATCGGCAAGGGGGCTCCCAACACTGGCCCCGAAGTGTCACAGAAGGAGAACAAAGTCAAGGGACCGAGGAAGAAGGGCCAGGACAAGGCTGCCGTTCCTGCAAAGCTCAAGAGAATCCACCTCCCTCCTTGCGAAGAGCCGGAGAAAGACGACGCAGTGATCACACCTGCGCAGATTAACGACATACTCCGGACCGTGACATCTGACAACGAAGCAGACGAGGCGCGTATGGATATCGGTATGGACATGAGCGTCGACCCTCCTCCTCGTAGTCGCTCCCCTACCCCCGTACGACATCCACAAATACCACAAATACCGCCTCTGGTAACTCAGGAACCAGTCACCTCACACGGGGCCAGTCAACGTACCGAATCAACGCAAGCAGTCATCAACGTGCTCGATTTCGGGCTGAATCTGTTCTGGGACGAAGAAGACGAAGAAGACGATGCGGACTTCCAACGAGCTCTCCAACTGGATTGCGAGATGCACTCTTCTCCCATACATCCGACCGTTTGCGCACCGTCGGTCATCGAGCCCGACGCCGCTGTAGACTTTGATCCTAGCCCTTCGAGGGACTACCTCAGTAATCTGCCCAATGGTGGTGTCCCTGGCGTAGGCGGCAGCTGGGAATGTCACGACCTTGCACGACATGCCACAGAGGCAGTCTCTTTCACCAGAGAGTATCTCAATGGGCGGAGCAAGAAAACGTCGGACGTAGGTGAGGCAAAGGAAACGCCTGAAAAACAAGTCCAGGACCCGTTCGCACCAGGCGTTGTCGATCTCCATCGGCAAACCATTCAAGGGCAGCTTCGAGTGTGGGCCGAGAACCCAAGGGCTGGTATATCATCTGATTTAGCGGGCGAACTGGTGGTGACAAGAGAGGAATTAGCTGTGAGGGTGGCAAAACGGAAGTTGGCGGAGAGCACAGCGGGAGTTTCCCGTTTTCATGAAAAAAGCGACATTGAGGTGCTTGATTTGAAGTCAATTCAATCATTTTCGGAAGGAGCACTCGATGAGGAAGATGTTGTATCTGAAAGCCCAGAAGTGGAGCAGCAATCAACACCAGAAGAACAAGAACAAGCTGCCGCTACAAGCCCTTCGGGGGACAGTGCAAGTGTAAGTAGTCGGCTTAGTACCACATCTGGGATGTTTGCAATCGCCGACTTGGACATGAAGGCGGGTGACGAAGGTGCAGGCACAAACCAGGGACCTTCGCTATTTGCTGAACCACAGGAGCCGGTCCTGCCCCAAAGAGCCATACCGAGTGGCATTCAGATCTCGATTACTGGTAGCGAGTCCGCCCGTCGTGAGCCAACGGTAACCTCGAAACGTACCCGGCCCACTTCACGAGCCACTCAATTTCAATCGGGCAAGAAGTTTACTGGACGCGCGATCGAAGACCTAGAGAGGGTCGTGCTCAAGCAGCTGAAGTTGACTCCCGAGGCATTTGCTCCACACAACCCTCCAGTCTGGGAGGTGAGTAGTCCTTCAGCCTGTATTCGTTAGATATCAAGTAAGGCCCTATTTGCAGCGTCTCGCACATTTGCGCCCCAAAAAATTATACCTCAGCACTGATCACATTGCACGATGGGAGCTCGAACAGGAGCCTGAGCCCGACGGGATGGAAGATGACGAATCATGATTTCAGCACATTATCGTGAGTCAAGGCGATAAGGACTTGCCTACTCTTAATAAGGGTCCTCGTGGTGGTGATAGACTTTGCTCTTGCTCCATTGCGCCCGTGTAGTGTAATAGGACCTCAGCTCTGGGGTGTATCATAATCTATGTTATATCCTGTCGGTCTAGTAGTATGGTCTCCCACCCACCATCTTTTCTATTTGGTTTCGCGTGCGTGACTTTGCCCTGGTCGCCTCGACTACACCACCACCCCGTGCTTCGCAATGTGCGCTCTCGTGTTTGTG
>Ga0307513_10011497_pt1 | contig 10996 bp, 12 predicted proteins | sample 15_EM_MG_FD_202174 | JGI IMG/M metagenome (GOLD analysis project Ga0307513, IMG submission 202174) | Populus trichocarpa ectomycorrhiza microbial communities from riparian zone in the Pacific Northwest, United States - 15_EM | ecosystem: Host-associated > Plants > Roots > Unclassified | place... | reverse complement strand
GGTTGGTGTTGGCGTCATGGTCGAGAGCTCGAGCTTGACACCCGAAGAGATGGGAATGGGCCCACAGATGTAGTTATAACATAGCATTTAATTTTGCTAGACGTATCCCATTTTTTTATGGTTGCCCCTCAGATGGGGACTTGACCGAGCTGCAAAAATTCAATTGGCGTGGTTTCTTACTTGCACATCCCTACCTCCTATTTTCTTATTCGCATCCGACTTTATCCCCTCTTCATTTCCGGCGTGACTGAATGAGAACAGATTTAGAACACGACTTCATCAACCTTGGAGGTATGCATTCGGTCAATCTGGTGCCAAATTACTACAAAGTACTGGGGGTACCGCATACAGCTACTTTCGTAGAGATCAAACAGGCGTATCGTGGACTCCTGCTGAAACATCATCCAGACAAGACTACCAGCCCAAATTCAGTTCCCGGGATCGATATCTATCTCCTCAAAAGGGCATACGAAATACTTTTTGACCCAAAGAGTCGCGAGGAATATGACACTCTCCTCCGGAAACCACCACCTCATGCAGAAATACGAGCGCAGTCGACTCCTCGTCCGGCGCAGGTTGTTTCAATTGATCTGTGGGATGAGGTAGAATGTGATAAGGAAATGACCTGGACGTTCCCGTGTCGGTGTGGAAACCGATACGTCCTACGAGAAGGAGACATCGAGAACGATGTGCATTTGGTACCTTGTGAGGGATGCTCAGAGAGCGTGTATGTGGGATATGAGCTTCAGGAAGAATCTTAATGTGGAGTTATCTCGGGTAGTGGACCAATTTGCACGAACTTTGGCGAGCCGGTGCGATGAATTTTTTCACCCGGCTGATGACCTCGACTGAATTAAATCGCTGGTTCAAGTTAAAACGAATCGCCTCCCTGGCCTTCCGGTTCGGCCTTTTCGGCTGAAGATGGGCCTTTTTTTGAGCGGCGATCACCGTAGACTGGAGGCATCGAGTGGGTATCAAGAGGGCGAAGTTGTGTGTAGAGATTGTTAGCTTCCAGCCATTCGGTTGACCCCTCCGCTCATGTCTAGCTCTAGGTCCCTATCACTACTTTCTGAACTCCCATGTCGATTCCGTTCCACAATCCTCCCTATGAGGCAGATCATAGATACTAATTCGTACCGACTTCGACTATGAGCATGGACCCGGCCCGATGCATCTGAGGAGTCGGACTGAAGGCGCTCGCGCAGCGAACCAAAAGACAGACGTCGTTTGAAAAGTAAGCTCAATGAAATGGACGTTTGCGATTTTATGTCCTGAGTGATGCACTGATAAGGTGGCAAATTCATGCACCAGGCGAATCCACCATATCAACGGCGTTGCATACCAACTTCCACAACTCTCCATTCCTTGCACGTGATTGACTGCTATCAAGTTGCTGATCAAGTTGGCGTGATGGCCAAGGGGCATCTCCGAAGCTCTGAAAAATCTCCGAGACGGGATTTAAGGCAACGAACCACAAGAGGAGAAATCGCCGGTATCGTTGGTTTGTGCGCGGTTACGCAGCAAGGTTATCTTTGTTGATCGGCCACAAGCCTCTTGCCCGAACGCATGTCCACTGCGGGCGTTGTTGTGCAAACTGTGACACACCTGCTTCCCTTATTTTGAGCCCCAGTTCCATGTGAAGGGTGTGCGCGTCCATCCGGCATCCAGCTGCGCTTGGATTCCCCGCTTCTTTAAAGGCCAGTCCTCCTGCCAGACTATACTCAACGAAGATCGATCCGGGAATGTCGACTTCGAACATTAACGACGATGCCGCCACACTCGCGACCAAGACAGAGCTTGACAAGCGCGACGACAAGCGTGACGACAATGGGACGATAACTACTGCTATACCTGCCCCTGAACGTGGAACTGGCTTCTGGCTAGTCTTCCTTGCTGTCTGCCTCGCCCTATTTGTCAGCGCGTTAGATGCGGTACGGTTTGCCACCACCTGTCTCACTCGAGTGGACGGACTAACGCGCTCTTCGACATAGCTCATAGTATCGACGGCATTACCAACCATTGTCGCCGATCTACAAGGCAAAGACTTTATTTGGGTCATCAATGCGTACAACCTGGCCGCGACCGCATTTCTCCCATGGACCGGTTCGCTCGCTACGATCTTCGGAAGAAAACCAGTCATGCTCAGTTCCCTATTACTCTTCCTCCTTGGGAGTGGCCTGTGCGGCGGAGCGAAGGGCATGAACATGTTGATAGCTGGTCGAAGTGCGCGTTCAATGCGGGTCCCTTGAATTTCCATTCCTGGACTTATGCCATTGATTATATTTAGCCATTCAAGGTTTGGGGGCCGGTGCAAATCAAGCGATGACGGAGATTATTGTCAGTGATCTAGTTCCAGTTGCCGAACGAGGGTTGTTCTTCGGAATCATCGGAATGTAAGAGTATTCCACATACCGTAGGCGTTATTCCTAATGTTCTGAATAGGGTCTGGGCGGTCGCATCTGCTGCCGGTCCTCCACTCGGTGGGGCATTTGCACAACAGGTATCCTGGCGATGGATATTCTGTACGTTAAATACCACTCCCCATCAATATTGCACTCATTGTCTTTATAGACTTAAACCTTCCTATCACTGGCCTTGCAATCATAATTGTCTTCTTTTTTTTGCATCTCAACGCACCGAAGCAAACATTCAAGGAGAAGATGGCTCGGATGGATTGGATGTATGTATCTCCCTCACTAGTTTCAGAAGTGTTTGTCCTCAAGTGTCCCTTTCCAGTGGTAACATCCTCATCATTGGCGGTTGTACGTCGGCCGTAGTAGGTTTGTCGTGGGCCGGAATTCAAGCGCCGTGGGGATCGGCTAAGACACTTGCTCCTATCATCATCGGGTTGGTCACCTTGGTCGCTGCGGTAGTTTACGAAGCTAAGGTGCCGAAGGAGCCCACTGTGAGTTCAACTCTTCCCCAAATTTTCATTTGTCTGACGTCCACTAGGTTCCATTTGATATTCTTACAAATCGCACGACTGTATTCGGGTAAGCGTTCCAGGATTGGCCAGTCCGGTCCAATATCCGACCCTTAAATTTTGCAGCTACATCACAACGGCTCTTCAATGTATCGTTTTGAGCGGTCTAGGAAGTAGGTCGACCCCTCCACTCCTTATAGTTCTCCTAAAGGGACACTCGCAGTATTCCTTCCGGTCTACTTCCAATCTTGCAAACTCGCTAGTCCAATCCAGTCCAGTGTCTATACGCTTCCCACCGCGTTCTCCATGGCACCCGCTGCTATTGTCACAGGCGCCTCGACATCCATCCTAAGTCGCTATGTGCCGCAAAACATCCTTGGATGGGTGTTGATCACCTCCGGAGTTGGGAGCTGGCTCACGTTCAACGTAGACAGCTCCACGGGGATGTGGGTGGGCTTGCAGTACCTTGCTGGCTGGGGAATGGGGATGCTCTTCCCTGCCACCAACCTGGCTTGTGTTGCCCCGCTGCCACTGAGGTTGAGCGCCCACGCGTTGGCGTTCTATGCATTCATTAGATCCTTCTTTATGGTGAGTCGATCTCATTCGGGCCGTGGATGTATCCTTACTAGATGGTTAGGTCTGGGGGGCGACAATCGGGAGCACTATCCTCCAGAATGAGCTCAAGTCACGACTTCCACCGGAGTTCTCAATACTCTTTCCAGGTGGTGCAGAGATCGCGTATGCTGCCATCCCAGCCTTACACGGACTAGAACCAGGGCTTCGTGCGCAAGGTCCGTTGAAACCCCTCCTTTTGCCATGTAACGAGCGGGTCCTGACAACCGGTCCTCCAGTACTTGATGCATTTGCAGAGAGTCTCAAACGCGTTTGGCTTGCGATGACCGTTGTCAGCGGGGTCGGCCTCGTGTGCTCGTTCATGCTGAAGGAGATACCTATGGCAACGGTCACTGATGAACAGTGGGGAGTCAAGGAGAAGAAGAAAGCGGACGCTGAGAAGGGTGGAGAGTCTACTCCTCGCGAAACGACAGATACCTGAATGGGACCTAATCGCGAAACCATATGTATTATATTAAAGCGACTCAGTAGCCATAATCCCATCCTCACCACGCGTAGTACTCGATTGGGGTATAGTAGAGCGTGTCTTTTTACGTCTTTTGTTTCAAATACTACAGATAAACAATTTATGGTGAGAGTCATCGGATTGCCGAATTAGAGTGGAGCCGCCTCATTTGCGGAAACAGGTCAATCCAGAGAAATTGAAAATATGTGAAGGTGGCTACTAATTCAGGATGACTGAAAATGCCGAGGACACTTCCGAGAGTGAGAGTGATATATCCCAAACCAGGCTAACTAATGTAAGTTGCCGTCATAGCTCAGTTGGGAGAGCGTTAGACTGAAGTAAGTGATTACTGCAATCTACAGGTCACCCGTTCAATCCGGGTTGACGGCATACGTTTTTAGGTGGTCAAGTGCGAATACAGTACTTCACCGGGCCACCTATCGCCAGTATATAGCTGATACACCTTTCGGACATTTTGCAATATATTCTCATTATTATTAGGCACATTAGACAATTTGTTGCGTGATTTTTGCGGCAGAAGGCTGTCGACAGGTGTTCCCCACGAACGCCACTCACTGGGCCAGCGGCAATGAGCGGCAAAGGAGGAATATAGAAATTACAAAGAAATTCATATAGTAAACTATACGTGTGTGAGAACATACAAGCAAGACTATAAACCGAGTTCACCCTCGAAGTCCTCATATTCAGAGTCCTGTACCAAGTCTACCATGATATCGGCCGACGGCTCCTTTGCCTTTGAAGCTTCTCTCATGAGTACTGTTGTTGTCTTTGCACGTGTCTTTGCCGATGGGGAGTTCCAGGGTGCGTCACCGCGCAAAAAAAACCACCAGCCTGTTTATATCGACCCCCATTGACTGCATATGATGGCTCCTAAACTCATAATAAAAATTATATGCTACATACATATTGTATCTACCTGATCTGTGCAGCAAACATGCAATGTAAATGCTGTAGGGCCGATGACGCAATTGAGCTGCTCACTTTTGGCCGTATTCGGCTTGGGAAACACGTGTAAATGGTGCGCTCACCTCGTGTACAGATGGAGATAGGGTTGTTAATCACAATTATATATTTTTCGGGATTTACAGGAGTGGGTAAGGGTCAATGGCCCGGTGACCGGTGAAGTACTGTAAGTCTGCACTGGATCTACGAATTTAGATACTTCGGTGAGGACCAGATAAGAAGCTGATCAGCTGATGACCGTCCCTCCGATGGTCACTATGTCTTTGTTCATTTCCTATTCGCACCTCCAGCCATGTCGAGATCGGGGCCAAACCGCGTTCCCACTTCAGCGGATCATTCCTCGATCAATTGGTTCATCCACCAGGAGCAAGACCTCATTGCGGTTTTTCGTAGGCTGGAAATAGCGAGTCAGATGGAGAGAGCGAGGATGGCGGATAAATGCGCTACCTTACAGCGGACCTTCACATCTACCGAAGCACTTCGTGGTGCATGCTTTCAGATACGATCTAGCAATGACTCGTTCATTCAACTTCTTACGACGGAGCTCACTGCTCAGGAGTCTGATATTGCGGTCCTTTCCGAGTGGCTGCCGTCAACCTTGGCCTTCTTGAGAGGGTTGGAGACGGTAAAGAATGCCGCTATCGCTCTCCAGGCGGCACTAGAAGAACAGTTGGGTTTCATCGGTCAGCGCGTCACTACCGTTGAGGAGGAAATGGAGGTCACTAAGGAGTTGAGCGGACATATGTCTCATTCTATTGGCGTTTTTTCAACCGCCGTAGCCCACGCGCAAGTGGATATTGTGGCAACGAGCAGGAGTTTTCTTCACCCAATCCGCCGATTACCCGCCGAGATATTGCAACACATCTTCGAAGAATGCGTTGACACCGAAGCAGCAGAATGGTTTCTTCACCCAGTCCGACCTCCCACGCTCCTTAAATCTGCCATTAGAATCGCTGGCACATGCCGCTCCTGGCGTACGATAGCCCAACAGACACCGCGAATGTGGAATCGGTTGAGAGCACCCATTCGGGTAAAGGGGGTTAAGAAAAAGAGTATCATCGGAACCAATGGACTGGAAGCGTTCCAGGAATCACTTCGACTGTGTGGGAGTGTTCCCTTAGAAGTGACAATCCCTGGAAATGCTTCAGTCCCTGAGAATCTAAATTTTATGTCAATGAACATTGATCGACTCAACCTTTGGGATACCCGTCGAGTTGACCTGTCACCCTATTCCTTCCCCTCCCCACGTCATTTATGGGTGGGGCAGGCGAATCCTATATATCCAGACACCCAAAGCCTTCCGTCTTCCCTCATCTCTCGCACAACCACAATTACTGCTCATAACGTCACAGTCGTCATTCCAGAGGGGAGGAATCTTGTGACCCGGCTTGTCCTTTGTGGAGTGCAAGATGGGTCAGAACTTACCTCGCTACTCAAGTCGCTCCCATCTTTGAACGAGTTGGACGCCGGCGATGCGTCGATGCTGTACCAGCGAAGCCAGGATCACCCAGCAGTTACCCATCAGAAACTACGACACCTTCGAATACACATAGATTGCATGCATGATCTGGAGCATTGCTTAGCCGACGGTCTTCAGCTACCAAGCCTTAATTGCTTCGGCCTGGTCGGTCTGTGGGGGCTGGAGGAGGTGGAATCGCCGCATTATACGCCTTCGGCCTTCCCCTCAGTGTCCGCACAACTTCCCACAACTGTAACACACATAGAAGTTCATGGAGAGTACACAATGACTACTTCCTCGACCAGCAATCTCATTGAGGCGTTCTACAGGATTGATACAATATCGACATATGGAAATGCGGTGGGAGTGATACTATCTGCGTTATGTCAGATCAGAGGTATACAAGTGGGTGAGAGGTCCAGCACGGAGGAAAGCCTGCCACGTAGCATCCAAGTGCTCCATGTCCATGACTACTTTGGCGATGGTCAGGATTTATATCCTGGGCTCCATCAGATATACAACAGTATAGATCCCATCAAAATATTCTTCGAGAACTGCCCCAACATCCTGCCAGCATTGAGGAGAGAGTTTACGCATATACGAACGACAGACGCCAGACCATCCCATTAGATGTTGGGTGGGAAGCAGATTTAGCATGTTGACTAATTGGTTTCAACCAAGTTGACAATTTAGGGCTCATTATTACGACTGTCAGATTAAGGCAAGGGGGATTCGGCTGAGGCGCATTTGAAAGTGTTGGCTTCAAAGCACAGGAGGGCTGATTGATTTGACTTGTTTATGGTACCCAATCTTCCTATTGTCGAATTGCTTGTCTTTCTCGAGCCTTTGTACGTCGCGGTTAATTGTCCGTCAGTACAACACTGAAGTCTCCAGCGAGACCAACTCGAAAGACTGTTCGTGACATCTCCGGCCATTCCGATGTTGTCCGTCTATCGGCAACTGGAAACTTCGGCGACACGATGGAGCAACTCATTTTATCCATTTAGCATTGAGATGCTCTATATTTTGTAATTAGGCGTCGTATTACACCCACCGCAGTTCTCTTCAACGTGCCTCAAACCAGGCCTTGAGAACGCTGCAAAGCCGTACCGTCATTCTCCTCAGTACCCGAGCTAGTCCTATGGCTTCTTGGCTTCCCGCCTCGAACTTGCCTTCGCCATCGAAACAAGCACCAGCACAAAACTGTACTGCGTTACCAACCTCATAAGGAACGTCCGTCCTGTGATAGTCCGACTCCACTCCTTCCGCCACATCCGACCCAGATGAATTGTCATCTTGCGCATCCACTTTGCAAGTTCGTGGTACATTTGTGTCGAATGAAGTAATGGGGATGAATTGGGTGATCGGGCTGGAGGTACTGGGGTGGGTGGTGTGCGTTCGAAGCGGATTTCGACACTCCCCCGGCAGGCCGGACAGGAGGGCGAGGAGGTTGTTAGTGTGGCGATCGTTGTGGGTAAAGAGGGACCCGCTGAATGTGACGAATACGTTATAGGGCTTAGCATTGTGAGGATTGACGGTTGGGCAGGAGCGGCAGCGTGCGAAGGAGGTGGTCGCCGTATTGGTTGGCTAGCTGGCAGTGGTGGAGATGTAAATGTCGAAGGATCGCGATAGAGCAAGACCGGCAACAAATGACCGAATCCTGCCGCTTGGATAACTTCCTGCGTCCGTTGCCGCTCCCGAGACCGTAAGTTACTGCTTCCTTGGGGATTCGTGGTCGTTGATCTAACGAATATTGCTTCAGGTGCATGTTGTTGTCGGTATGCTTCCGCCCATCGTAAGAAGCACTCCCGATGCACGACGTGGAGGTGGGGAGCGACGGTGCAGAATGCCTCCAAAGGACCCGAGTCTCCAGTTTGGCTTTGACTATCACCTACTGAGGACCCCGAAGATGGAGGTACAGCAGCTTCGGTGGGTGCATAAGACGTGAAGGAGCTTATGGACATGGCCATTGGATCTTGACGATCTGTGCCAACACCGGAGCAGATGATACACTCCGGCTCGTCATCGTATGGGTTCAAAGGTCGTAATGGTATGTCCTTGCCTCTCGCGACTACTGTGCCTAGTGCTTGCTTTGCCTGGATGGCGTTCCGTCTCCGATGTAAACGTAAGACAGCCAGCAGACCAACACGATTCGTTTCATGGAGTACAGTGAGGACAAGAATGTAGAGGGCAGCTCTCTTCCAAGACACTGATTTGAGCGAAGCTGCTCGAAGTTGTTGTGGAAGCGGAATTGTGGCGAGAACGGGTGTCAGGAGGAAAGATAGCAATGGTTTAGTATTGAGGAGTTTGAGGAAGGTTATTCCTGTCTATTATACTATGTTAGAACATGTCGTGGAATTCCTGGCTTGCCAACACACCGCCAAATCCAGTAAGGCAACAGCAGTCTTTTCTTCGTCATCAAGGTCACGTCCAGGGTTGATAAACCATTCATAAAGCATAGTTTTTGTGTCATTGTGTCGCAAGAACCGCGGACCGTCGCGCCTGTTGACGGGCTCTGAAGGAATATCCGCTGCGAGCAAAAGGAGCGCGGTACGTAGTTGAGAGGAGCCTTCCACCCACACCGAAAGGGCAAAAGACAAGAGAGCGAAGCGCGCCGAGTGATTCGCCGCCTCCGACGAGCTCATGGTGGTGGAATACCCTTGTCTGCTCGTTGGTTGGCTTCCGACCGCCGATACACCTCTCTTGCTCTGTTTCCTTACCCTAAGAAATGGCGTGAACACATATGTACCTCTGTATACAGATACTCAAGAAGCACGATGCTGCAACTTGCTTCAATCCCTACGCTGGGTTGCTACCCCGACTACCTCGTCAACGAGGATGACTAGCTCTACCTCTGACATGGCACAACTACAACCAGGACCGGTGCCAGTGTAACGAGCACCTCAGTATGTGTCGACAACCACTTCTGCTCCGTGTGTCGGCAACCACTTCGAAGCACCTGGGTTGATGTCAGCAAAACCAACTAAGTCAACGCGTTCACCACACAGGGCTCCACAGCTCGCTCCACTGTCGACCAAGGCCGCTCCAGCGTCCAGAACATCCGCAACCAGTGCGCCAACTGGCGCCACACGACGGTGCCGGCTAGTTACACGCCGTACCATCAGCACCGGCTCGCAATACATAGGCGCTATGGTCTGGTTTGAGCCCGGGGGAGTGTCTCCAACACCTCAACTGCTCGTTTCGATTCTACTTGTGCAATCAACGACGCCAAAAGGACTACACAGATCTCGTCTAGTTCACCAACCTCATGCTCTTCGACTTCTGGACGTATATCGGTGGCCCATCCATCCCGATAATGTCATAAGCCTCAGGTGTTGTATATATTGCTCGGAAGAGGTACCGTCGCCCATACTCGGAATAGCGATAAGTCGGGTAGGTTGTCCGTGTGTCAGAAGCCCAGGAACGACGCAAACAATGAAAAACGATCGGGCCGATGATCTAATGCTCAAAACCAGTACACCCGCATGTTACTTAGAGGAACCTTTGTATTATTTGATTGCCACAAGGACCCGGGAAGCGTTACAATCCAGAGGAGAATCCCACTCGCCAGTATTCACCCTCTGCATCTTTATTCAGTAAGCAGGTTCAGCTCCTCTCGCAGAAAACTTACCCAATGGTAGCCTGCAATGAACTCCGCCACCCACAAAGTGGGCACAAAGGTTGACTAACACTAGTGAAATATATATATACATCGAGCGTGTGGGGATAGATGACAGGAGTCCTTGGTCGGCCTCAACCTGGCGAAACGAACGTCGATCTGTTTCAACCTGATGAAGTAGAAGACCTGGCACTTGATTGAAGGCACTGGGAAGAGGACTGAAGCACCACCCCCAAGTCAGTGATCGTAGACTGACAATTCGCCATTATGGTCTGTGTCGTATCGCAAGGGCACCTTCGATATATTTATGGCAATCAGTGTCACAGCTTGGGGTATGTGGAGAGAGGTATGAGCCTTAGTCTCGTCAATGGCCCGGTGCCGCACGGTCTGATTGAGGACACGAATGGTTGTTGCATGGACCATGCCGCCCTGATTCTATGGTCTCACAGGGAAACCTGGGCAAATGTTTATGCAATATAGGCGTTTTCTCTCAGGCGTTCGAGATTGGGAAGGAAATCGAGACTCGAAAGGCGCTTGAGATCGGAGTGTGGTGGCAAGGTGTCAAAGTGTGTAATTGTATGGTGGTTCTTGAATAAACCCTACCTGTCCAGAACTTCCCGATTGTAGCAAGGTGACACACCAGTGTCGCAGGACCCTCAAGCAGTAGGATCAAGAAGCAAAACCCCTGCAGGCGTACTGCCTAAGCACACCACCACCACTCCCAACAAGCCACTGCACTAATGTATGCACCGTCTCACTCGTACTTTGACCATATCCTCTGCTTTTGCCATGCCAATTGGGCGTCCCAGTTCTCTCATTTTCTTGCGCAGTGATTTTTGTAGACTCCTGATTTACAATATAATGTGATAATTCATTGTTATTGTGTCTATTAAGCTACCAATGGATTTTATAATGGATTTTGAGTGACCCGCT
>Ga0307513_10011496_pt1 | contig 10997 bp, 6 predicted proteins | sample 15_EM_MG_FD_202174 | JGI IMG/M metagenome (GOLD analysis project Ga0307513, IMG submission 202174) | Populus trichocarpa ectomycorrhiza microbial communities from riparian zone in the Pacific Northwest, United States - 15_EM | ecosystem: Host-associated > Plants > Roots > Unclassified | place... | reverse complement strand
TAGCCTTCTCCATGACCTTTCTCAGGAGCTTCTTCATCTGCTGCGCGAGAGCATCAGTGATGTTGATCACAATATTTTGGGACTTCTCATAGAGACATTCAACCTCCGTTGTCGGCTGTTGCTCGAGGCCACCCAACCAGTTAAATAGTTCCACCAGCGTTTCCAAAGCATTCTCCTTGCTGGTCTTCACCGTTTCGCGCATTCCTGCCCTCCTCTCCTTCATTTCTGGGACATCCTTGAGCCTGAGGTACATCCTCTGGAGTGGGATGGGGTCGTCGAGGAGGAACTGGGGAGCGCCTTTGAAAACATCCGGGAGAGTTTCTGCAGAGAAGTTCTGGTAGAGCGGGTTTGAGACATTAGTGAGCACAAAGGCAATGTTGTTGGCCATGGTGTCGGGTAGGATGGAGGTCAGAGTGGAGAGTGCATAGTGCGTGCCGACACTGATGCTTGGGAGGGTACCATTGGCGAGGACGAGAACGGCAGCGAGGGAACCGACATGCTTTTCGATCTGAGCCACAATACTCTTCTTGTGGAGCTTGTCTTGCTGAAGGCCGTGAGTGTCGGCCAACCCGGGTGTGTCGAGGATGCGAATCTTAGGAAGAGGTTAGCCTACCCACCACGTTCATAAATGCCTACACTTACAATTATACCGTTCTTACTCATAAGTTCATAAAGGCAGGGCGAGTTTGTCTGGCTCTGGTTGTTGGAACCACCTTGCTCGTTGGTATGGTCGAGAATGCGGAAGTTGTAGTGATCAATGTCGTTGCCAGCAAAGACATTGGCGATGAGTTCTAAGATTGAGGATTTTCTGACACCAGTCTCTCCAACGAGAAGGATTGTGTATGACGACTTGTCCTTTGATGTCTTGATGATCCCCTTCTTGAGAGACTCTATATCGCTTGAAAAGACAGTCAGAAGGATTACGTTGAAGATGTCGTGGTGACCTACTTGAGAGTGTCCTCATCATCGGTATCCAAGGCGCTCTTGCGGGGGCGAGCGGAACAGTTGTTGAAGGGAACTTTGACACCAGAATGACCAGTAGTCACCCACGGCTCAGGTTTCCATGGAATGACGCGCTGTTGAGCCGTGATTTGAGCGGCGGTTGGCATTATTGATTGGATGATACTCTGAGAGGCTAAACAGAAAATCTGGTGGATGATGTAGCAGTGAGGGTACTAGCAAACGCGACTTATAAAAGGAGACTTCCGTCTGCACGTGTTCAAGCACTTTTTCTGTATTCAACTCAATGGTAGGCTGAGATGGTAGGAAAGTGGCCTAGCCGAAAAAACTACTTCAGGACAGCACAGGCCAACAGGGCCACGTGATAGGTTTCGGAACAAAGCAGCGCCGTAAGCGAGGTGCCGCTTAAGGGCCCGCATTCAGCTCCTGAGAGGATCAATGTAGGGTACTTGCATGGCCTTTCCAAACTCTTCCCTTCGCTCCTAGCGCCGTACTGCAACGAGGACCGCCGAACCCAGCGACAGAGGCCATGCATTGCCCGTTCGTAGGTGAATAGGACAAACGCCATACGACCCCAGACCAGTGAACCGCTGATGAAGGCGAATTTCAGTCACCCGGCTCGCCGGCAGACCGCACCCCCCCTGCAGTTGTTTTCCACTCTTCTCCACTGCCCCCAACCGATTTTATTCTGACTTGAACTCTTCTGCGACTGACCTCGTAGAACACCCGCCTCGGACAGCCCCGAAGCCGCCATGATGCCCCACACGCAGGGCCGCCAATACATAATCCTGCTTCCTCCCTCGAAGATGCTATCTGGGTCACCTGTCTTTTCCGATCAACCTCGCGCAAGCAGAACGTAAAATTCCTGCCCTTCATCAGCAGAGAACGGCCTTGTCTGTATCTTTACAACGACTGAGTACGTACGCAGAGGCACTCCTACTCGTGCTGACGGCCGCCACGGGTAGGAGTGCATCGGCAATAACCATCGATCCTGACGAGTTATGTGCAGACGGGAGTGCAAGTCAATGTTCTGCGCTCGTACCAGCAACTATCCCTCGTGATATAAATAGCCTCATATCCTACGGGTTACCGTATACGCAAAAAATGATGATTCGTGTTGACGTTCACCCTACAAGGAGAGGTCCAAACATTCAAGGTACTCTCCAGCAATACTACGACAAGTGACGACTACCGCCTGGCCATGTCCTAGCACCCATTTCACCGTCTTCCGAGACGAAGAAAGTCAGCTGAGGTCGATGCTTGCCTTACCATCTTGCTCTCCCGATGCTCTCGGGCATATTACTGAATTTGCATTTCATATATAGCTCTGCTCTTACCACTTACCATCACCTGGTGCATTAAACATTGTCCGCCTCTAAGATACGGCTACACATGCATACGCAAACAAGGGCTAACCCATCTTCAGAGGCAAATTTCAAACCTCCATTAATGCTTGCGAAGTTTGGCAGCTTCCGGTGCAGTATCTTCCCTCAACGGCCATTGTCTCACATTCGCCCTTTTCTATTTTGATAATTTCCACCACAAATCAGTCCTCCCCACCACCCGTACCCACATTCGTATGCCCTCGAGACAGGCCTGTAGTGCAGGTAGTCCGCCATCAGAGTAGAAAAGATGATCATATTCAGCGGATGAGATACATGCTTTGTAGTCTAGATTGCCCTATAGTATCATAATTCGTCATACATGCATAGTCGTGGAAGTGAACGTCATAGAAAATCATATGGAGAGTACTGTGACCAGCGCCACTGGGAGCCCGCATAGGAAGGGACCCTGCACCTACTTGCCGATGGAGATCCGCATAACCTTCCGGATTCCCTCTTGCATCTTGACCTTGGCCTTTCTCAGGAGCCCCACCATCTGCTTCAAGCTTCCTCGCGTCTTTCCCAAATGTGCCTGACTGACCCCTCTCTCCGTGTCCGTGTGGTTCTGTTTCAGAGTTTGGTTGGTCGGGGGTTTCTGGTTCACAGCCTATTCCCAATGAGGATAGGATTTGAGTGCCAGGCGAGGTGCAAGCAAGTTGAACGACTCACAGCCGAGTGCTTTGCGTGAGTGTCCGCAATCATGGCTTTGATATTACGGAACTGGTCAAAGAGCTCTGTCGTCGGCTGTGGCTCAAGGCCGTCCAACCAGTCAAAGAGATCCACTAGCATCTCCAATGCATCCTCCTCTCCGGCCTTCACCGCTTTACAAAGTCTCGCCCTTTCTATTTTCATATTTGGGTCGTTTTTGAGTTTGAGGTACTTCTTCTGGAGCGCGATGGGGTTGTCGAGGAGGAACCGCGGAACGCCTTTGAGAACATTGGGGGTAGTGTCCTCGGAGAAGTTCCAGTGGAGAGGGCCTGAGGCATTGGTGAACATAAAGGCAATGTTGTTAGCCAGAGTATTGGGGAAGATGGCGGATAGAGTGGAGAGGGCATAGTCGGTGCCGGCAGTAACGCGCGGAACGGTACCATTGGCAAGGACAAGAACAGCATTGACAGAGTCGATGTGATTCTTGATCTGTTTCTCAATACTTTGCTTGTGGAGCTCGTCTTGCTGAAGGCCGCGAGTGTCGGCCAACCCAGGCGTGTCGAGGATGCGAATCTTAGGAGGAGGTTAGCCTACCCACCACGTTCATGAATGCCTGCACTTACTAGTATACCATTCTTAGTCGTAAGTTCGTAAAGGCGGGCCGAATTTGTCTGGCTCTGGTTGTTAGAACGACTTTGCTCATTGGTATGGTCGAGAATGTGGAAGTTGTAGTGATCAGTGTCATTGCCAGCAATGACATTGGCGATGAGTTCGAAGACTGAGGACTTTCCGACACCAGTCTCTCCAACAAGAAGGAACGTGTATGATGCTTTCGCCTTGTTTTTTGATGTGGTGATGATGCCCTTCTTAAGAGACTCCACGTTACTAAGAAAGAGGGTCAGAATTATTTGAGTCGAAGATGGCGTTGTGACCTACTTGATATTCGCCGCCGCGCCAGTAGATGGACGACCCGAGGTGACAGTGGTTTCCCATCGCTCATCAATAGCGGTAGCCATTGTTTTGCTTAGGAGGCACTAGAGACAGTACTGTGGGGGAGCGGTAGCGAAACCCAGATGGACGCCATTAAAAGGATACGGTCCTTCCATTGAACTGCCGGCAATGCGAACAATGGAGCTGAGTTCTGGTGATAGAGCGTGGGGTTGTGTGCTGCCACATGGTAGAGGCTCGACGGAGTCAGGGAGCGTGTGCTTTGTTCTGCCCCCGGGCCAGCGCCATGTCCTGACATCATGGCACCGCCATCCGATGACAAGGAAGCCGACATTGGACTTCAATCTCTAAACATGAACAGTATTGTTCTCTCTATTTGCGACCGCTTCCGGACAGGACCGGAAGGGGCGACGGAGCGGAGCTACGGCTCCTCCACGCGACATCCAGCATGTTGCGGCCTCAACACGCGACACGACTCTGTGTAGCCACCACCGTCAATTCGCTCCATTTGGCCAGCCAACAGACTCGCTTTGAGTTGTCAACTTGAAATTCTCAACTAGTTTGGACAAGAGAAGGCGCCCAAGACTGTTGAGTACCCGGCCCGAAGCCGGTCAGCTGTCTCGCTCCATGAGGACTAGTACGTGTTCCATCGTAATACCAAACATCTGGGGAGCTGAACGCTACAGATCCCTGACTCCTCCATAGCTTGCAGGTTCTAGCCTTCCAACGTCACGATTCCTACCTCCGACCCCCTTCAAGGGCGCAGGTTCACTCGTCCACTTCAATACCCAGCCATCGGAATCCCTCCCGCATATCGGGATCCGTCCTTTCCCCAGCAGTCCCATAACGACAGAATGCCAGGGAATTTTCTCTGCGACTTGACTGGCCCCATCGATCCAGATGGCTCCTCAGTCACAGAGCTTTCGAACCAACTCATTGACTTTAATATCCCGGAGACGATGAAGCGCCGACGGCCTGTACCGTCATCATTGGCAGCGAAAAATCAACGCGCTACGACCTCAACGCCTACCATGTACTCTGGGCACTCCCGTCTCCAGCTCGCAGATATCGCACACCGTCGTATGCTCGACATCTGAGCGCCCATGATGATTTACTCCCCCGCTTATCCTTCCGAATGCGAAAACCCGCTGACCTTGTTCGGCAAGTGGGTTGGAGGATTGAGGTATGGACTCTGTGGCCCGAATATACTTTTACGACTTACTTTTACGCTCCTCCCTATCACGCTCTTCCAACTGGTACCTCCGGGGACTTTTCCCCTCGGGCCACGCCCTATTGCAAGCAGTCATATTACGAGGACGCCGTCAGAGAAGAGAAGACGATCAAATTTGTTGAAGCCTATGCAGGAAAAAACCCCTAAGGGAAGCACTGCGTTTTATATACATGCATAGTACAATAGTTCGGCTAACGAACAAACACAATATAGTAGTTCACCATACGTGCGTACAGCAAACGTGATGTGGCTGGCGCGGGTGTGACATGGGCAATTAATGTCGGGTTCCCGGTCCACCGCCTAATCGATAAGGATCCGCCCGACCTTCCAGACACTACAAGGTGAACAACTCACGGCAACGTTCTTTGCCTATTTGGCCGCCTGCTTGGTCCAACGGGGTGAGAGGTTCCATGACCATGTCGTTGATATTCTGGGGACCCTCATAGAACACCCGCCTCCACCGTCTGCGGGACAGTCCCGAAGCCGCCATGATGCTCCACGCCAAAGTACTTGCAGGGCTGCCAGTACATAATCCTGCTTCCTCCCTCGAAGATGCCCACTGGCTCACCTGTCTTGTCCGATCAACCTCGCGCGAGCAGAACGTAAAATTCCTGCCGTTCATCAGCAGAGAACGGCCTTACATCTGTACCCTTCATCATCTTTACAACGACTGAGTACGTAGGCAGAGACACTCCTCAATCGCTCCCGTCAGCCCGTCCCACCTCAACTACAAGCGAAGTCCCAATACTACACGCCAGTTCCGTCAAATCGTGGGCTGACTGAACGCCATTTTCTAGCCCCCGGAGTCACCCAAGATTCCTTCAACCCCCCTTCAAGCATGCACGCTCGTCCACTCTAACACAAAATTATTGACATTCCTCCGCCCACCCTGTGGGGGGGGAAAGTTGAAGTTAATCAATAGGGAGTCATATCGGGTTTTATCGAACCCTAGTCACTGCGTATCTACCAGCAGCGTCCAAACCCTTGAACCATAAATACGTGAGGAATCATCAACTCAACACACCTCGAGTTGTACTCTCCCCAGTAGTCCCGCCCCATGACGACAGAATGACAAGGAACCTACTCCTCGACTTGACGAATTCCTCCGAGCTTTCGAGGCAATTCCCCGTGTTAGTATATGTATTTTCCCGGATTAGCCTGCTGCTGTATGTCCGTAGTGCTAGTAGTGCTATTACATGATGCTAGTCATACTTGACCGCATTTGAATAGCGTCCGACGATTGCTCTGGCCACCACTGCGTACTGTTCCACAACCGGGAACAGCTTATTTTAACACTCCGCGACTATGAAGCGTAGACGCTTTGCGTCCGTCGGTTGCACCACCACCATCAAACAGCGTCCGCTAGGCCCTCGCACCTTAAGTCCATCTCTACCCTGCGGATATCCTGCGCTATTGTGTGCTCGACGTCCCGTAATTATGAAGGGTCCCCCCACTCATCATGCCCAACCATCCATTCGTGCCGCCAGTACGATCTTGTTCCCTTCAGTTCTCTTCTTTCGTCTTGGGAAACCATCCTCAGTCTCGTTCTTCAGTGCGCCTTTGGCCGTATGCAAAGGTCCTTGAAGTCGCCCTGACCGCCTCAAGGCCTCATGTATTCACCCGGACATGATTGAGCCCTTCCCCTGTGACGGAAGCTGTGGTCATCATGTAAATCGACTTGATAGGGCCGGACAACCATCACAGCAGAATTTACGGCATAGCTAGGTGTCTACTTTAAGGCTGAATGGTTCACGAGAATTGATACTTCTATGTGCCGTATGCCTTGAAGGATTGAATTATACCATTCGCGGCCCGAATTCGCTCTGTCATTGCTTTTTGGTTTTACCTGTGTATCTGTTGTGTGGTTCGTTGACGATGTTTGAGCGCTTTTGGGGCACCCAACAGCAAGACTTTGACAAGCGAAAACAATGTGTTTCAGGATAGGTTGCACCATATTCGACAAGGAAAGCTAGCAGATCAGGCGCTGCTAGTTGTGCCGAAGAACTGCTCTATACGGCGTCGGATGTAGTCGGGTTCAAAGTAAACCAGCCTCGCCACGTCCTTGGCACAGCACTTTTTAAATGTCAACAATACATGTTTTCTCTATTCGCGAAAGTACGGCTCCTGACGCTACATGTGGAATATTAGGCAGGGCACGCGTCAGCCATGTTTGTTTGTGTGTAGGAATCTCCACCCAAACTGTCATCCTGTTCAGCATCCCGCCGCCATGAGCACTGAACCTATGTACAAATGCAGTCAATGCAGGAGCCATAAGGCATCAAATCATTTCGGAACGCGTCAAAAAGGGGAATTCACGGCCAAAAAGGGGTCCGCCTCGGCCGGTTTACGCGTTTCCTTGGCTGGAAAGACCGTCTCAGGCAAGAAGGTCGCTGATCACATCGAATCCCATGCCTGGAAGGCCACTGGGTACAGATTTAGGTACGCAGCATCCTCAACATTTGCTTGCAGGTTGTAACGGCTCATTTATATTACCATTGGGACCGAGAAGGATGAACAAGTGTCTTTGCATACTGCGAGACAAGCCAAAGTGGTGGTTCATCTTTCCATGGAATTCTGCGTTGCCTGGCCGTGCCCTTTTATTAACTAGGGCACCGATTGAGGTCACACGAAGCAATGCAATGGTAACCTCTCAGAGGTCGTCTGTACTGTATTTAGAATGCTACATAATTGGCAGTGGCCGCGTAAGGACCACCAGATTTACTGCCCGCGCGTGAATGCTGAAAGCGTCTAGTCTCGCTGACGGAAGAAGCGGACGCCATCCCCGATGCAATCTTCCGACTCTGTGGCTGACGATGACGAGGTCGAGCAGCTCGATAAGTTCTCAATCTCTGCGCCAAAGCTCAACAGTGATAATCAGACAGCCAGATAACCCATAATATTCACAATAGTGACTACAAGTAGTATACACAAGAACAACACTAGAACGATGCTTTCATAACCTCCTTTCGGCTTTCAGCACGCGACCTTTCATCCGGCAGACAGTCGCGCTCCAGCCTCAATGTCCTACCCCTGCACGTGACGTCTTAAAGACAGCTGTCTCGGAGTTCCACCCGCTGTCATGCTGGACACCCGGATTGAGGGTCATTCATTAGCGCAATGTGTGTTTGTACCGACCATTGTCCTTCGTGACCCAGGCAAACGGGTACCAATATATAACCCGTGTATCATAGCACACGAAAAGGGGTCAGGATTCGCTACGGCTTCACGCCATAAGGGGGCATCCGCAGCAGGACTTTTGAGCAGTGTTGACCAGCGGGCCACTTACGCACTATTTGACCTCGAAGAGAGGTCTACAGAAACCCAAAGGCGTCACACCCAGTTGCAACTCACATTGTAAAAAGCCGGGTTCTCCATATGTGAGCGTTGTAATAGTTAGCCCATATCGGTTACAATTTAGTGCATTTGTTTTGAATTGTTTGACCAGTATTCAACTTTCTTTCTACCTGCGTCCACCTGGCTGACTTGAGCACTTTAATGCCGTCGACCCAAGCCCGCAGTTCTTGTTCATTTACGCCACCAGAATAGAAAATTTGTCGAACAGATGAGCGGAAGAACCATAAGAACATTGGATTCTCCGATGAATTAACCAATAAATACGACATAGCCATATAGTTCGCCATATCAAGACAAGACCGAAGAGCTCTACCAAACATTAGCGTGGCAGATGCGCCGTGGCCAATGTCGGGTCACACATGGGCGCAGATAGTTTGACTAATATTGCCTTTACTAACTGATAAGGTCCGCTTGACCTTCCGGACTCCCTCCTGCACCTTCTCCTCGACCTTTCTCAGGAGCTCCAGCTTCACCTTCTTCTGCTCCCAGCCGCCTCGCAACCTTTCCAGCTGCTGATGACCAACTTCTTTTTCCTCTGCGCTCTGGTGGCTCTTTTCCAGATTGAGGTTGCGCGCAGGCTTTTGGTTCACATCCGGTTCCCAATCAGAATGAGATTCAGGTGCCAGGTGCGGGCAAGATGGACAACTCACAGCAGAGTCCTTTGCCTTCCTGACAACCACTTGGTCCATCGGAGCGTGAGCATCCGCGATCATGGACATGATATTCTGGGCCTCCTGATAGAGAGGGACAATCTTCGTTATCGACTGTGGTTCGAGCCTGTCCAGCCAGTCGAAAAGGTCCACTAGCACTTCCATAGCATTCTCCTCGCCGGCCTTCACTTCTCTACGCAAGGCCCCCTTTCCTTTCTTCATATTTTGATCACCTTGGAGCCTAAGGTACTTCCTCTGGAGCGCGACGGGGTTATTGAGGAGGAAATGAGGAGCATCTTTGAGAGCATCTGGGATTGTATCCCCGGAGAAGTGCCAATAGAGGGGGCTCAAGATATTGGTGAACATGAAGGCAGTTCTGCTGGCCAGTGGTTTGGGAAATATGGAGGACAGAGTAGAGAGTGCATAGGTGGTGCTAACAGTGACGCGCGGGATGGTGCCACTGGCGAGGACAAGAACTGCAGTGACGGAATCGGTGTGACTTTGTATCTGAGTGGCAATACTCTTCTTGTGGAGCTCGTCTTGCTCGATACCGCAAGTGTCGGCTAACCCAGGCGTGTCGAGAATGCGGACCTTGGGAAGAAGTTACGCATATTCATCACGTTACAAACGCCGGAACATACCGCTATGCCGTTCTTGCTCATAAGTTCGTAAAGGCGGGCCGCGTGGGTCTGACTCTGGTTATTCGAGCCACCTCGCTCGTTGGCACCGTCGAGAATGTCGAAGTCATAACGATCAGTGTCGTTACCGGCAAGGACATTGGCAATGAGTTCCAAGATTGAGGATTTTCCGACACCAGTCTCTCCAACGAGAAGGATTGTGTATGACGTCTTGTTCTTTGATGTCTTGATGATCCCCTTCTTGAGAGACTCTACGTCGCTTGAGAAGACGGTCAGAAGGATTACGTCGAAGATGTCGTGTGACCTACTTGAGAGTGTCCTGATCATCCGTATCCAAGGCGCTCTCGCAGGGGCGACTCTTGAGAAACTCTACATCGCTAGATAATACGGTCAGAACTATTGCGTTGGGGATGGCCTTGTGACCTACTTGACCTTGATATTCGCCGCCGCTTTGCGTGCGCCAGTAGAATGGCAGTTGGAAGGGAGACCGTTGGTTGATGGACGACCCGAGATGTCAGTAGTTGCCCATCGCTCATCAATAGCGCTGGCCATTGTTTTGCTTAAGAGGCACCAGAGACAGTACTGTGGGGGAGCGGTAGGATCAGGATAGGCAGATGGACGCCATTTCAAGGTTGTCGTGGGGCGATGCGAACAATGAGACTGAGTTCGGCTGATAGAAAGTAGTTTTCCCGTGAATATACCCCCGGCCTGCTCGAGGTTTTGTCGCCACTTAGAGGTCGTTTCAACGAGGCTAGGGGTCGTTTGCAACGAGGCTCAGCAACCTCATCTCGCCACGTGACGCTGACGTTGGACAAAATTTCTTAAATGTCAACAATATATGTTTTCTCTACTCGCGAAAGTACGGCTCCTCACGCTACTGCCTCTTTGCTCGCAACGCGACACAGTTCCGTGCTGGTGACAGTACCTCCCACGAATATTATCGCTCCACCGGACCGTCTCTTGCAGGAGAGCAGGAGATAGGACAGGACGTGGGAGTCGGGAAGCGGCCGGCAGACAGACGCGCTTGAGTTGTCAACTTGACGGCTTCACGGATGTAGGGGAAGGCGAGGGCGTGGCGGGGGTGAGGCGAAATAGGTCCTGGCGGGGTGCGCAAGATGCGATATGAAATCTTGAACGGGCTTGCGGTGGAGAAACGTGGCAAGCGGGAGTAACCCGGAAAATCACC